>Ga0182012_10000779_pt1 | contig 34850 bp, 32 predicted proteins | sample 612S2SmetaG_FD_120486 | JGI IMG/M metagenome (GOLD analysis project Ga0182012, IMG submission 120486) | Permafrost microbial communities from Stordalen Mire, Sweden - 612S2S metaG | ecosystem: Environmental > Terrestrial > Soil > Wetlands > Permafrost | place: Sweden: Stordalen | collected...
ACGATGACGCTCATGGCGTAATCCAAATAGGATTTACGCATCTCGTCCTCGAGATTTACGGGCAAAATTTCGCGTGCGATCTCGGCCATGAGCGAGAGTCCGGATGAGCCTTTGGGCTACGTATTAAGAGGGTTTAAGGGAGGCGAGACCTGGTCTCAACATCGGCCAATTCTAGCACAGGTCCACGCAGGTCTTAAGCCCCGATCGGGCTTTAGCCGATATACTGTTTCCCATGCCCGCCACCCCCTCCGACGTGAACATCAAGGCCCGCTGGATCGCCCCGATGAGCGGGGAAGGCGAGCTTCTGGAGGCTCATACGCTGGTGATCAGGGACGGCCGAATTCTGGATGTCGTCCCGCACCAGGCTGCCGCCGAGCGCTATTGCGCGCGCGTTGAACTGGATCGTCCGGATCATCTCGTCATGCCGGGATTGGTGAACGCGCGCACCCGGCTCGCGCCCAATGGCGCCGATCCGCCCGCGCAGGGTTTCTGGCCCGACGGCGCCCTGCTCTGCATCGCCAATATGCTCAAGGCGGGGATCACTTGCTTCGGCGGCACCGGCTATTTTCCGCGCGAGGTTGCGGCCATGGCCATGGCACAGGGCCTGCGCGCCGTGGTCGGCTTGCCGGTCGCAGAGCATCCGAGCCCCTGGGCGCATGGCCCTGGCGAGTACCTCACGCGGGCACTGCAGCTGCACGACGAGTACAAGGGACACCCGTCGATCTCGACCCGCTTCGCGCCTCTGGGCGCCGCTGCGCTCGGCGATGACACGCTCGGGCGCCTCGGAATATTGGCCGCCGAGCTGGACGCAGGCCTTCTCGTCTCGCTGCACGAGTCGCGGCATGAGGTGGAGGTCTCGCTTCGCCGCTGGGGCAAGCGGCCGCTCCAGCGCTTCTCGGATCTCGGGCTGTTGGGCCCCACGGCGACCGCCTCGCACGTGACCTGTCTCGATTCGGCCGATCTCGATCTTCTGCGCCGTTCCGGGGCCGCCATCACGCTATGTCTGGAGTCGGGACTCACGCGCGGCCAGGGCGTCCCTCCGATCGAGGCGCTCTGCGCTCCCCCGGTGCGCGTAAGTCTCGGCAGCGAAGGCGAATCCGGCGGAGCGGGTCAGGACCTGTGGTCGGAACTCAAGCTCATGGCGCTGCACTCGCCCGGCACGAGCGCCGTGCACGTGCTCGGCGCAGCCACCCGCGGCGGCGCGGCCGCGCTCGGGCTCGAATCCGAGACCGGCACCCTCGAGCCCGGCAAGTGGGCGGACGTATGCTGCGTCGATCTGTCGGGACCCGCGACGCAGCCGCCGGATCACCCGCTGCTCAAGCTGGTCTTCGCAGGCGGACGCGACTTGGTGAGCGATGTGTGGGTCGCCGGACGCCACCTGCTCGTCGATGGTCGCTTCACGCGGCTGGATTGGCCGGCCCTCGCCTCCCGCCTCGACTCGCAGCGCGCGCCTGCAACGACTGCGCCGCAGCCACCCCGTACCACGGAGAATCGTCCATGAATGCATCCACTTCCAACGTCGACCCCGCGGAGCTCGCCAAATTCTCGGGACTCGCCGGACGCTGGTGGGACCCCAAAGGTCCTTCCCGGCCGCTGCACGATCTGAATCCCGTGCGCCTGCAATACATCGAGCGAGCGGCCCCCCTCGCCGGCCGCACCGTGGTGGACGTGGGATGCGGCGGCGGGATTTTGTCGGAGGCCATGGCTCGCGCCGGCGCCCGCGTGCTCGGCATCGATCTCGCGCGCGCCGTCTTGGACGTGGCGGAATTGCACGCGCTGCAATCCGGGGTGCCGGTGCAATACCGTCACCTCGCCGCGGAGGATCTCGCGCAGCTGCATCCGGGAGAGTTCGATCTCGCCACCTGCATGGAAATGCTCGAGCATGTGCCCGACCCCGCCGCATCGCTCGCCGCTCTCGCGAAACTCGTGCGCCCCGGCGGCGACATCGTCGTATCGACGCTCAACCGGCATCCGCGCGCCTTCGCCGTGGCGATCCTCGGAGCGGAATACGTCGCGCGGGTCTTGCCGCGTGGGACCCACGAATACCTCAAGTTCATCCGGCCCTCCGAGCTCGCACGCTGGGGACGCGCGGCGGGGCTCGAGCTGTGCGACCTCGCGGGCATCGGCTACAACCCGATCACCCGCGCGTTCCTGCTCTCCTCGGATACCAGGGTCAATTACCTCGCACACTTGCGCAGGCCCTCGTGAGATGAGCTTGCGCGCCGTCTTGTTCGATCTCGACGGGACGCTGCTCGACACTGCGCCCGACATGGTCGCCGCGCTCGACGCGCTGCGCCGCGAAAACGGCCTCGTGCCGCTGCCCTTCGAGCAGGCGCGTGCCTCGGTGAGCCACGGTTCGGGACGCCTGGTGCGGCTCGGTTTCCCCGATGCCGATGTGGCGCGGCAGGCCGTTCTGCAGCGCCGCTATCTCGAGATCTACAGCGGCGAGCTGAGCTCAAAGACACGGCTGTTCCCCGGCATGGACGCGGTACTCGCCGAGCTCGCGGCGCTGCGTCTCGCGCTCGGCATCGTCACCAACAAGCCCGGCTGGCTGACCGAGCCGCTCCTCAAACAGCTCGGCCTGCGCGCGCAATTCGCGTGCGTGATCAGCGGCGACACCTTGAGCGAGCGCAAGCCTCATCCGATGCCGCTGCTGCACGCAGCGACGCTCGCCGGCGCCGCGCCGCAGGAGTGCCTGTACGTGGGCGACGCGGAACGCGACGTGCAAGCCGCGCGGGCGGCCGGCATGCGCTCGCTGGTCGCCACCTATGGATACCTTGCCGAGGGCGAGAATTGGCGCGCCTGGGGAGGCGACGGCGCCATCGCGGCGCCGGCGGAGCTTCTCGGCTGGCTGGGCGAACCCGGGGCGCGCGAATGAGCCTCGAGGCCGCCTCCACCGCGCTCCTCGCCGCCGGCATCGGCGGATGTCTGCTCGGAATTCTCGCCGCGCTTCTCTGGCGCGCGCGGCGCGAACAGGCGCTTCACGTCGAGCTCGAGGTGCTGCGCGCGCGGACCCGATCCGACCAGTCTGCCGCCGCCGAGCGGGACCTGGCACTGACCCGCATGCGCGAGCAATTGCAGGCAGTGTTCGGGGATTTGGCGCGCGACAGCCTGAAAAGCAACAGCGAAGTGTTTCTGCAGCTTGCACGCGAGCGGCTCGGTTCTCAGGCGAGCGACGCGGCGGCCGCGCTCAAGGAGCGTGAGACCGCGATCGAGTCGCTGGTGCAGCCGATCCGCGAGACATTGGCCCGCACCGAGGCGCAGATTCAAAGCATCGAGCGCGCGCGCATCGACTCCTTCGCCACCATCAAGACCCAAATGGAGAGCCTGGCGAGCGGCCAAAGCACGCTGTCGCGCGAGACCCGCAACCTCGTGACGGCTCTGCGCCGGCCGGATGTGCGCGGACGCTGGGGCGAGATCACGCTCAAGCGCCTGGTGGAGCTCGCCGGCATGAGCGCGCACGTCGATTTCACCGAACAGCACCGGCAGCTGACCGACGACGGGGTCATCAGGCCGGACATGATCGTCCACATGCCGGAGCACCGCGATATCGTGGTGGACGTCAAGACCCCCTTGGATGCGTACCTGGCAGCAGTGGAGGCACAAAGCGACGAGGAGCGCGCACGCGAGCTCAAGCGCCACGCACAACTCGTCGCGGCGCGGGTGCGGGAGCTTGCCTCGAAGAGCTACTGGGCGCAGTTCGAGCACAGTCCGGATTTCGTGGTGCTGTTTCTGCCCGGCGACCAGTTCCTGTCGGCCGCGCTTCAGGAGAATCCGGAGCTCATCGACGAATCGCTGCGCCAGAACGTGATGCTGGCGACGCCCACGAGCCTGGTGGCACTGTTGAAGGCGGTCGCCTACGGCTGGAAACAAACGGCGCTCGCCGAGAACGCCGAGCAAGTGCGCCGTCTCGGGGAGGATATGTACAAGCGGCTCACCGTGTTCGGCGAGCATCTGGCGCGGCTCGGCAAGGCGCTCGGCGGGGGCGTCGACGCGTTCAACAAGGCCGTGGGTTCGCTCGAGCAGCAAGTGCTGCCCGCCGCGAGGCGCTTCCCGGAACTCGGACTGCGCGTGAATCGCGTACTGGAACCGCTCGACCCCATCGAAGCGCTGGCGCGCATTCCGCGCACCTCCGCCGGCACGGCCTCCGAGACCACCGCCGATGGGACCACCGCCGATGGGACCGCCCCCGATGGGACCGCCGCTGAGTCGCCTTGAGGAACCGTATCGGAGCCGAGCCGCACCCGGCGGGTCGGTGCGTTACCTGAGCTGGCTGTTCGCGGCACCGGAATCGCGCGAGCCGCTGCTCGGCAGCTACGCATTGAGCGCCGAGTGGCGCGCGCTGATGAATCCCGCCGTCGGGGTCGAGAGCGGGCGGATGAAGCTCGCGTGGTGGGTCGAGGAAGTCGCCCGGCTGGTGCGCGGCACGCCGCTCCATCCCATCACCCGGTTCCTCGCCGCATTACCGCGAGCTGCGCAGACGGATTTTACGGCGCTGAACGCATCGCTCGAAGCGGCTGGGCGGCAGATGGCCGGCGCTCCGCTGGAGCACGGCACCGAGCTCGAGACGCACGGGGCCGCGCTTTGGGCGACACCGCTCATGACCGCCGCGCATCTGGCGCGCGATCTCGGCGGCGGCTCCGAACCGGCGGTACGGCGCGCCGTTTCGGCATTGGGCGCAGCGCTGTACCTGCAGGAGTCGGTCGCCGATTACCGGCGCGATGCGCTCCACGGGCGTGTAATATTCCCGGTCGATGAATTGCTTGCGGCTGGCATCGAGGATGAGGACCTGACCGCGCCTTCGCCCCCGCCGGCGCTGCAGGCCTATCTGGATGGCTTGCGCAGCCGCGCCGAACGACTGTTCAACGCAGCCGCCGACGGGTTACCCGGGGTGGAGCATCCGGCGCTGCGCCACCTGCTGGTTCTCGCGGCCCTCGGCGCCAGACACTCGCGCAGCGGCGTGAAACGCACCGGCGCCTTCCGGCCGGCGGATTTGTACCAGGCTTGGGTTACGGCCCGGCGGGCCTTGAGCCGGGGATCGGAGCATTGAGAAACACGATGTCGCTGCCCAAACACTTCGAACCGTCTCCCGATCTGCTCGCCGGGCGCGCCGTGATGATCACCGGTGCAAGCGGCGGCTTCGGCCGTGCGCTCTCGCTGGCGTGCGCGCGCGCGGGCGCAAGCGTCATTCTCGTGGGCCGTAACGGCGTGAAGCTCGATCGGCTCTACGACGAGATCGAGGCGCTCGGCGCGCCGCGGCCGGCCATCGCCGTGCTCGATCTCGCCACCGCCACAGCCGCCGAATACGACCGTCTGACCGACACGATTGGCAAGGAATTCGGCAAACTCGACGGCCTGGTGCACGCCGCCGCGCTGCTCGGCGATCGAACCCCTTTGGAGCAATACGACGTCCCCACGTGGTGCCGGGTGTTGCATGTGAATCTTACTGCGCCGTTCATTCTCACCCAGGTGCTGCTGCCGAATCTGCGCAGGTCCGCCGACGCCTCGGTCATCTTCGTGAGCAGCGGCGTCGTGTACCAACCGCGCGCTTTTTGGGGAGCCTATGCGGTGTCCAAGGCCGGCCTCGAGGCGATCCGCAGCATGCTGTCCCAGGAACTCGAGGGCGAGCGGAACATCCGCGTCAACAGCATCAATCCGGGCCGGATGCGCACCCCGATGCGTGCCGCCGCATACCCCGCGGAAGACCCGGACAGTTTGCCGGATCCGTCCGCGGTTGCGAATCCGTTCCTGTATCTCTTGAGCGCACAGGGACGCGGGATCGACGGCCAATATTTCGACGCGCAATGAATCGAAAGGAGCGCACGAGATGATCAGGTTCACATCCCTTTCGGCGGCCGCATGGCTCTTGCTCGCGCCCGTCGCCTTGCTCGCACCCGTGGCGCTGCTCGCCGATACTTCTGCGCCCGGCGCCGCGCTCAAGCCTCAGGAGGGCGATTACGTCATTCCCGATTTCCATTTCGCCTCGGGCGAAGCACTGCCGGAGCTCAGGATTCACTACACCACGCTCGGCAAAGCCCGGCGCGACGAGCACGGCCACGTCACCAACGCGGTCCTCATCCTGCACGGCACCGGCGGCAGCGGCCACAGCTTTCTCGTGGAGCGATTCTCGGGCGTGCTGTTCGGCAAGGATCAGCCGCTTGACGCCGGTCGCTATTACATCGTTCTGCCCGACGCAATCGGTCACGGCGCCTCCAGCAAGCCGAGCGACGGATTGCACGCGCGCTTTCCGCAATACGCCTATGCAGACATGGTCGCGGCCCAACACGAGTTGCTGACCCAGGGTCTGCACGTGGACCATCTGCGCCTGCTGATGGGCACTTCGATGGGTTGCATGCACACGTGGCTCTGGACCGAGCGCTATCCCGCGGCCATGGACGCCGCAATGCCCCTTGCCTGCCTCCCGGTGCAGATCGCGGGGCGCAACCGGCTGTGGCGCGATCTGGTCATGGAGGGTATCCGCACCGATCCGCAGTGGCTTCAAGGCGAATACCGAACCGAGCCGATGGAGGCCCTGCGCGCGGCCGCGGGCTACCTGCTGATCGCGGGCAGCGCGCCCATCCAGATGCAGATCGCGCTGCCCACGCGCGATGCGGCCGACGATTTTCTCAAGGTGTACATGGACCGGCAGCTGCCGCAGCTCGATGCCAACGACCTTCTGTACCAGGTCGGCGCCTCGCGCGACTACGACCCTTCCGGAGGGCTCGACAAGATCCAGACCCACGTCATGTGGATCAATTCGGGCGACGACTTCATCAATCCCCCCGAGCTCGGGATAGCGGAACGCGAGGTCAAGAAAGTGAAAAATGGCCGCTTCGTGCTGCTGCCCGCCTCCGATCAAACACACGGCCACGGCACGCATACTTGGGCCGCCGTTTGGCAGCAATACCTGATCGAGCTCTTGGCCTCGAGCGAGCCCGCGAAAGTTGGGGCGCCCGCGGTGAAGGACGGCCGCTAGGTTCAGTCCCCGGACGGTTCGGACGGGGATTGAACCGCGTCGATTTCGTGCATCAGCGAACTGCGCTCGCCCGCCGTCATGACGCGCGAGTGTCCTCGCGGCAAGTCGCGCGACAGATGCACCGGCCCGAACCGCACGCGCATCAAGCGGCTGACGATGATGCCGCGCGCCGCCCACCAATGACGCACTTGGGCGGAACGCGTGGCGCGCACCGTGACGTTGATCCAGTGATTGAAGCCCTCGCCATACTGGGCGTCGGCCTTCAGGATGCTCATGGGTTCGCCCTCGATGTCGGCCGCGCCGCGAAACTCCTCCATCAAGCCGTCGGTGAGCGGCCCGCGGACGCGCAGCACGAAGTCGACCGTGAGCGCGTGTGCTCCGCGCGACACCCGATGCGCCCATGAGCCATCGTCGGTGAGGATCTCGAGACCTCCGTCCACCGGCGGCAGCGGTTGAATGGCGAGCCAGCGCCCTGCGGTGCGCGATTGTTTCCATTGCTCGGCAGCCCGTGACGTGGCTGCCTTGAGATCGAGCGCGGTGCCGGGAGAGCGGTGGAACAACAGCACATGCGACTCCCCCGCTTTGGGGGCTGTGGCCAATCGAACCGGCCGGCCGTCGAGGGTGATACGATCGCGCCCCGCGGGCCGCGCGCCCAACTCCGGCACCTCGCCATTGATTTTCAAACGGCCTTCGCGAATCCAGCGCTCCACTTCGCGCCGCGAGCCGACGCCGGCGGCGGCCAGAAGTTTCTGCACGCGGACCGACGACTCCGCGGTGTCGGATTTGCCGGCCTTACGCCCGGGTGGCCGCTCGCGTGGCCGGCGCGCCCGCATCAATCGGCGTCGTCGCCGGCGCCGCGGGCAACCAGCCCGCGGGCCCGCGGTTCGGCTTCGGCGGCATCGAACTCGTCGGCCTCACGCTCGTAATCCTCCGATGCAGCATCAGCGTCGGCGCCCGCCGCGGGGTCGATCAGGCTTTGCGCGGACTGCGCAGCCGGCTCGCCATCCCCCGACGCGGCGGCCGCTTCACCCTCTTGAGCGCCCTGCACCACGGCCTCCGCCCCGGGCAATGACAGCTGCACGCGCAAGTCCTCGAGCTCCTTGAGCTGCGCGAGCGTCGGCAGATCATCGAGCTTTTTCAAGCTGAAGTAGTCGAGGAATTCCCGCGTGGTGCCGAGCAGTTCGGGCTTGCCGGGTACATCGCGATGTCCGATCACCCGGATCCAGCCGCGCTCCAACAACGTCTTGATGATGTTCGGGTTCACCGCCACGCCGCGGATCTGCTCGATCTCGCCGCGGGTGATCGGCTGGCGGTAGGCCACCAGCGCCAAGGTCTCCAGCAGAGCGCGCGAATATTTTGCCGGGCGTTCCTGCCACAGGCGCGACACGGGTTGCGCCACGGAAGGGCGCACCTGGATGCGAAATCCACTGGCAACCTCGACGATCTCGATGCCGCGTCCCTGGTACTCGTCGCGCAGAGTCCCGAGCGCCGCTTGCACGGCCTCGTTGCCCGTGAAGTCGCGCTCGTCGAACAGCGACTCGAGCTCATCGGTCGTCAACGGCCGCCCGGATGCCAGCAGAGCGGCTTCGATTACATTGCGCACATATTGGTCGTTCATGAGTCTCTCGTAGGATCTTCGCTGACGGTGGCGTCGTTCGCGGCGGCATCCATGACGTCGTCGGTCACGAGCTTCAGCCGCTTGGCGGGGTTGCCGAGACGCACGTGCAAGGGGCCATAAGCCTCGGACTGCACGATGTCGATCAGGCCCTCCTTCAGCAGCTCGAGGATCGCGACGAAGGTCACCGTGACCCCGCGGCGGCCCTCTTCCGGCCTGAACAGCCGGACGAAATCCAGGAAACCGCTGCCGCTCAGGCCAGCGAGCACATCGGTCATGCGCTGGCGCACCGACAGCGGTTCTCGCTGCACGTGATGATGCGCGAACATATCGCTGCGGGCCAGCACTTCCTGGAACGCCAGCAGCATCTCCTGCAGCGTAACCTGCGGGGGAATTCGGACCACCTTGCGGTCGACCAGCTCGGCCGACGCCACCCAGGTATCGCGCTCCAGCCGTGCGATGCGGTCGATGCCTTCGGCCGCCCGTTTGAAACGCTCGTATTCCTGCAGCCGGCGCACGAGTTCCGCCCGCGGATCGGCCTCCTCCGCGTCCGGGGTGTGCACACGCGGCAGGAGCATCCGCGACTTGACCTCGGCCAGGGTCGCAGCCATGAGCAGATATTCGCCGGCGAGCTCGAGCTGCAGCACCTGCATCAACTCGATGTAGCGGGTGTACTGACGGGTGATCTCGGCGATGGGGATATCGAGGATGTCGAGGTTCTGCCGCCGGATCAAATACAACAGCAGATCGAGCGGACCCTCGAACGCCTCCAGGAATACCTCGAGCGCCTGCGGTGGGATGTACAGATCCCGCGGCAGCTCGGTATAGGGCTGGCCTTCCACGACCGCGAACGGCATTTCCGCCTGTTGTTGAAGGGCGCCGGGCGCAGCAGGCTGCGCGGCCGCTTGCACCGCATCTTGCTCGGGCGCCTGCGCAACAGCGGGCGCTTTCGGTACGAGCGTGAGGTCTGGTCTCATCGGGCCTCCCGGGGCTTCAACGGTAATTCAAGGCCATGGCCTGCCGCACGGCATCCATGGTCTCGCGCGCCGCAGCGCGCGCGCGTTCGCAGCCTTCCGCGATAATACCCCGGACGAGCTCCGGATTCTCCTCGAACTCCTGAGCCCGCTTGGTGATGACGGAGATCTCCTCCACGATCTTCTCGATCAACGGTGCCTTGCATTCAAGGCATCCGATGCCCGCGCTGCGACAGCCCTGTTGTACCCACGCCTGAGTGTCGGTGTTCGAATACACCTTGTGCAGATCCCATACCGGACATTTGTCGGGGTCGCCGGGATCGGTCCGGCGCACGCGCGCCGGATCTGTTTGCATCGCCTTCAACTTCTTCGCAACCGAATCCACGGGCTCGCGCAACCCGATGGTGTTGTGGTAGGACTTCGACATCTTGCGCCCGTCCAAACCGGGGACCTTGGGCGTCGAGGTGAGCAACGCTTCCGGCTCGGGCAGAATCGCGATCCCGATCCCCTCGAGATAGCCGAACAGCCGATCGCGGTCCGCGACCGTCAGTCGTGCATTGGCCTCGACCAATGCCCGGGCCTTCGACAGCGCTTCGGCGTTGCCCTTTTCCTGATAGTCCTTGCGCAGCGCCCGATAGATCGCGGAGTTGCGCGCTCCAAGGCTCTTGATCGCCTTTTCGGCCTTCTCCTCGAACTGTGGCTCGCGCCCGTAGATGTGGTTGAAGCGCCGCGCGATCTCGCGCGTGATCTCCACGTGGGCCACCTGGTCCTCGCCCACGGGAACGTAGTGCGCGTTGTACAGCAGGATGTCGGCGGACTGGAGCAGAGGATAGCCCAAGAATCCGTAGGTGGTCAGATCGCGGTCGGCAAGCTGCGCCTGTTGATCCTTATAGGACGGCACGCGCTCCAGCCAGCCGAGCGGGGTGATCATGGACAAGAGCAGGTGCAGCTCCGCGTGCTCCGGCACCCGCGATTGGATGAAGAGCGTCGCCACGCCCGGGTTCAAGCCGGCCGCGAGCCAGTCCACGGCCATCGTCCACACATGCTCCTCGAGGTGTGAGGTGTCCTCGTACCCCGTGGTGAGCGCGTGCCAGTCCGCGATGAAAAAATAGCATTCGTACTGGTATTGAAGCTCGATCCAGTTCTTCAGGGCGCCGTGGTAGTTCCCCAGATGCAACATGCCGGTCGGGCGCATCCCGGACAGCACGCGCCGGTTCTGAATGGGGCCGCTCATGCCCGCGTACTCAACAACACACTGATCACGCGGCCAACCACGCGGAACGCCGGCTCGAACAGCCATCCGAGCATTCCGAGCACGGACAGGGCGAGCACGATGAACATCCCCGCCGGTGAGAACTTCTCCAGCCTTCCACTCCACTTGGGCGGCAACAGGGCGGCCAGCACGCGGCCGCCGTCGAGCGGCGGCACGGGCAAGAGATTGAACACGGCCAACAGCACGTTGGTCAGGATGCCCGCTTGGGCCATCAGCACCATCCAGCCGTCGAGAGTCTCAGCGGCGTGCAACTGCAAGACCGCGGCGAGGATCAGAGCCCAGCCGAGCGCCATGACGAGATTGGCGCCCGGCCCTGCCAGCGCCACGACCACCGTCGCGAGGCGCGGTTTGCGCAGCGCCTGAGTAGCCACCGGCACGGGCTTCGCCCACCCGAACATAAGCCCCCCCCCAATGGCGAGGAAGATGCCCGGCACCAGCACCGTACCGACCGGGTCGATGTGACGCAGGGGATTCAAGCTCAGCCGTCCCAGAAGCTCTGCGGTGCGATCGCCGAAGTAGCGTGCAGTCCAACCGTGGGCCACTTCATGCAGGGTGATCGCGAAAAGCACTGGGATTGCATAGATTGAAATATTGCGAAGAAAATCAGGTAAATCCAACAGTTACACTCGTTATTTGTATAATGACACGAGCATTTTTGCCCGCATCGCGCGACATTATACGGGCACCAAGCCGCCAAATGCGGTCAGGTCGCCTCGCCCCGCCCGCACGACTTGCGCGCTGCCGCCCGACAGGTCGATGACCGAGGTAGGCACCAGGCCGCAGTTGCCCCCGTCCAGCACCAGGTCGACGCGCCGGTCGAGATGCTCGTAGATCTCCCGAGCATCGGTGCGAGGCACGTCCTCGCCGGGCAGCAGCAGGGTGGAGCTCATCACCGGCTCGCCAAGCTCGGACAACAGCATCTGCGACACCGGATGGTCCGGCACCCGCAGCCCGATGGTGCCACGCCGTTCGTGCTTCAGCCGGCGCGGCGTCTCGCGGGAGGCTCTCAGCAGAAAGGTGTACGGACCCGGCGTGTGCGCCCGCAGCAGCCGGTATTGCCAATTCTCCAGCACCGCGTATTTGCCCACCTCCGCAAGATCCCGGCAGACTAGGGTGAAATGATGGTGACGATCGGTCTCGCGAATGGTGCGGATCCGCTCGAGTGCCGCCTTGTCGCCGATATGACAGCCGAGGGCGTAGCAGGAATCCGTCGGATAGACGATCACCCCGCCCTGGCGCAGGCACTCGGCCGCCTGGCGAATAAAGCGCTGTTGAGGGGACACCGGGTGAAGTTGCAGATAGATGCTCATGAGTCGAAGGTATGATACCCGCATGAACCAGGTACTCGAATGGTCGCCCCTGATCGTCTTCTTCGCGGTGTTCGAGCTCTTCGGCATCTACTGGGCCACCGCGGCGCTGATGGTGGTTTGCACCGTGGTCATGTTCGCCCATCGGATGCGCGCCGGCCGCTTCAAAACCATGCACGTGATAACGGTTGCCGTACTGCTGGTACTCGGCAGTGCGACGCTTCTGCTGCATGACAGGCGCTTCATCCAGTGGAAGCCGACGGTGCTGCTCGCGCTCACGGCCGCCGCGTTTCTCGGCAGTTCGGTCATCGGCCGCCAGCCCCTGGCGCGGCGCATGCTCGAGGGGGTGTTCAACGAGCCGGTGGACGTCGCACCGCGGACCTGGCTGCTCATCAATCTCGCGTGGGTGGCTTGGTTCGCGGCGCTTGCCGCGGCAAATATCTATGTGGCGCAAAATTATCCGGAGGGGGTGTGGGTGAAGTTCAAGGTGTTCGGCATCACGGCGGCGATGCTGGTATTCATGATTCCCCAGGTGGTTTGGCTGAGCAGCAAAGTGAAGCCGTCGCAGTCCGAAGCGGCGCCGCCGTGAACCGGGCGACCCGCGAGGCGCGGCTGCGTCAACGGCTCATCGATGAATTTCGGCCGTTGGAACTCTCCGTCGAAGACGAGAGCCATCTGCACGCCGGCCACGCCGGGGCCGCGGGCGGAGCCAGCCACTTTCGCATCCGCATTGTCGCCGAGGCCTTCAGCGGCAAGCCCGCGGTGGCGCGTCACCGGATGATCTACGCGGCGCTCGGCGAGCTCATGAACAGCGAGATCCACGCCCTCGCAATCGACGCCTCGCCACCCGCCGGCTGAGGTCCAAACGCCTGAAGGCTCAGGTCCAAACGCCTGAAGGATTGCTCATCTTTTAGCCAACAGCGGAGAATTATCTTAAACTGCCGCCCCCGGGCGCATCGGCCATTCCGGCCAAAGTCGCTTATTGCGTAAAGGACCCAAATGAGAGCATTTCTTCGATTGACCGCGGTATCGACCGTGGCCGCCCTCGCCTCGCTGGCGGCGTGCAACAAAACACCGCAGGCCGCCGGTCCGCAACCGGCGGCGGCCCCCGCATCGGTCGCCACGGTCAACGGAACGGCCATCACGCGCCCCGAATACGACCTGTTCGTCAAGGATCTGCTGCAGGGCAAGCAGCAAGAGCTGACTGCCGATCAAAAGAACCAGGTGCTCGACGATCTGATCAACATGCAGCTGCTCTCCGATCAAGCCGAGAAGGACGGACTGCAGAACGACCCGGATACCGTGGCGCAATTGCACCTGCTGCACTTGAAGGTCATGGCGGATGCGGAATCGCAGAAGTTCGTCAAATCGTTCCAGCCCACGGACGCCGACCTCAAGGCCGAGTACGAGACCGCCCTCGCGGCCATGGACAAGACCGAATACAAGGCGCGCCACATCCTGGTCGCGAGCAAGGAGGAAGGCCAACAGATCATCAAGAAGCTCAAGGGCGGCGCCAAGTTCGAGGATCTGGCCAAGGCTCAATCGACCGACACCGGCTCGAAGAACAACGGCGGGGACCTCGGCTGGTTCACGACCTCGCGCATGGTCAAACCCTTCGCGGATGCCGTGGTCGCCCTGAAAAAGGGCGAAATCAGCCCGGAGCCGGTACAGACGCAGTTCGGGTGGCACGTGATTCAGCTCGAGGACATCCGCGACAAAGCACCGCCGCCGTTCGATCAGGTCAAGCAGCAACTCACCAATCAGCTGATCCGCAAGAAGCTGCAAGCGTACGTCGCGGATCTGAAAAAGAACGCGAAGATCGACAAGACGCTCTGAAGCCGTCCGGTCCTGCGCAATCGAATGGAGCGGGCCTCAGGGCCCGCTTTTTTTGCGGGCGCGCCTCGCGGCCGGACTATTCCTCGAGCAGCTCGAGAAACGCCGCCTCGTCGAGCACCGCAACGCCGAGGTCTTGCGCTTTGACGAGCTTCGAACCCGGGTCGGCTCCGGCGACCAGATAATCAGTCTTCTTCGAGACGCTGCCGCTGACTTTGCCGCCGCGTTGCACGATTGCATCCCGCGCCGCCTCGCGCGTCATCCCGACGAGTGTACCGGTCAACACGAAGCTTTTGCCGGCGATACGCCCCACGGAGACCGGACTCTCTACGGCGGGCCAGTGTATGCCGCTCCCCAGCAGACGCTGGAGGAGCCTGCGATTCTCCGCGCTCTCGAAATACGCACGGATGTTGCGGGCGACCACCGGTCCCACATCGGGGACCTCCTGGATCTCGTCCTCCGGCGCCTCGCTCAATGACTCCGCACTGCCGAAATGTTGAGCCAGCGCCAGAGCCGTCGCCTCGCCCACGTCCCGTATGCCAAGGGCATACAGGAAACGCGGCAGCGTGGTGTTCTTGGCCGCCGCGATGGCGGCATGCAGTTTCTGCGCCGATTTCTCGCCCATCCGCTCCAAAGTCTCGATCTGGGGCGCGCCGAGATCGAACAGATCCGCCGGCGTTTTCACCCAGTCGCGCTCCACCAGCTGGTCGACCAGCTTGTCACCCAGCCCTTGAATATCGAGCGCGCGGCGCGAGGCGAAGTGCTTGATCTCCTCCCTGCGCTGTGCCGGACAGCTCCTGCCCCCGGTGCAGCGCGCGACGGATTGATCCGCTTCGCGCACCACCGGCGAGCCGCACACGGGACAGCGCTTCGGCAATTCGACCAGCTCCGCGCCGTCGACCCGACGCTCCGGCAGCGCCCGTACCACCTCGGGGATCACGTCCCCGGCGCGCCGGATCACCACGGTATCGCCCGGCCGCACATCCTTGCGCCGCATCTCGTCCATGTTGTGCAAGGTGGCGTTGCTCACGGTGACGCCGCCCACGAACACCGGCTGCAGCCGCGCCACCGGCGTCAATGCCCCGGTGCGGCCCACCTGGAATTCAATGCCACGAACGGTGGTGAGCGCCTCTTCGGCCGGGAATTTGTGCGCGATGGCCCAGCGCGGCGCGCGCGATACGAATCCGAGCCGGCGCTGCAGCGTGATGTCGTCGACCTTGTAGACGACGCCGTCGATCTGGTATTTGAGCTTCGCTCGCGCGGCCCCCATCTCGGCGTAATACTCGAGACATCCCTCGATCGACTCGACGGTGCGCGATTGCGGACAGATCTTGAATCCCCATCGGCGCAGCGCCTGGAGCACCTCGCTATGATGGCCCGGAATTTCGCCTCCCTCGACATGGCCGACGCCATAGACGAACAGATCGAGCGGGCGCGCGGCCGTCATGCGCGGATCCAGCTGCCGCAGGCTTCCGGCGGCCGCATTGCGCGGATTCACGAGCGCCTTCTCGCCGCGGGCCAATGCTTCCTTGTTGAACCGCTCGAACCCGGCGATCGGCATGAACACCTCGCCGCGCACCTCGAGCGTGCGCGGCACACCGGCGCCGCGCAGCTTCAGCGGCAGCGCCTTGATGGTGCGCAGATTCTGCGTCACATCCTCACCCGTCTCGCCGTCGCCGCGGGTGGCGCCCTGCACGAAGGATCCGTTCTCGTAGCGCGCGCTGACCGCGAGCCCGTCGAGCTTGGGTTCCGCGGAGAAACGGATCGACCTGGTCTCGGGGAGTCGTTCGCGGATGCGCCGGTCGAAATCTCTGACTTCCTGCTCGCTGAACGCATTGTCGAGCGACAGCATCGGAACCCGGTGCCTGACGGCACCGAATGCGGCGACCGGCGCGGCGCCAACGCGCTGGGTGGGCGAGTCGGCGGTGCACAGCCCGGGATGCTCGGCCTCGATGGCGGAGAGCTCCCGCATCAGCCGGTCGTACTCAGCGTCCGGCACCTCCGGATCATCGAGGGCGTGGTAGCGATAGCTGTATCGGTCCAGGAGCTCGCGCAAGGCGGCTGCTCGAGCGGCTGCCTTGCCCTTGGACCTGCCCGCCTGCCCTGCCGAGCTCATGCAGAGGAATTCAGCACCGATTGAAACCGCGCCACATCCTCGCGCAGCGTCGCAATACGTTGCGGCGAGAACGGCATCCCCTTGGCGTCCTGCACCGTTCCGGAAAGCTCGCGCGCCAGTTCGCGCGCGGTCGCGAGCAGCGCGTCGACGGCCTGCAGCGGCTCGATCGGGCCGGGCAACACGGCGAACATGCTGACCCCGCGAAAATCCTCCTCGGCCATGTGTGAGGCATCGAAAGTCCCGGGCTCGATCAGGCTCGCGACGTAAAATATGCTTTGACCGTCCGCGTGCTTGCGGTGATAGACCTGGTAGCGCCCGAATGCCAGACCATGACCCTCCAGGGCCGACATCAAATCCCGCCCGCTCCAGCGCTCATCCCCCACGGCACAAATACGCAGGGTCACGATCTTTTGCTGTTCGCTGAGATTGGCCGCCGCGGGCTCGACCGCTGCCATACGATCGCTGTTCTCCGTTCCGGAAGTCAGGTTGAGCGGTGCCTGACTCGGCGACGCGGGCGCTGCGCGCGGCGGCGGGACGGATGGCGCCGGGGCCGCCCGCTCGTTGGCCGCAGGCTGCTCATCGCCGCCAAAATCGATGTCGACGTCGATTGAATGGTCCGGATCCCCCGACAAGCCCGACATGGATGATTCGATGTAATCCACCTCCTCGTCCCGTGCGTGCTCCGCCGGTCGATTCGCCGTCATCGGCAGATCGAGGATCGGCACCCGCTCGAAATCCGCGGTCCGAATGCTCAGCGGCTCGAGCGGCGATACCGCGCGTTCGTACCGCGCCTCCGTCCGGTCCCGCAGCTCCGCGTGATCGCGGGGCGGCGGCCGCTCCCCCGACCCGCGTTCGGGGCCGTCCGCAGCCGTGGCGAGGCCTTGCAGCGGCATGACGGTCGATTCGCGAAGCTCGGAGTTTCCCGGTGCCTGGGTGGAGCGGCGCGTGGACCACCACCAGATGGCCGCGATCGCGATCGCACCAAGTCCCGCCAGTATCCAACGCAACTGCGCCAACTTCGGAGTCCTTGCTTGCCTACATCGCAGCCATGCGCACCGCCTCGTCGACATCGACCGCCACCAAGCGTGAAACGCCCGGCTCATTCTGCGTGACGCCGACCAATTGCGAGGCCAGTTCCATGGTGGTTTTGTTGTGAGTGATGAAGATGAACTGCACATTGCGCGACATTTCGCGCACGATGTCGCAGAAGCGGCCGATGTTGTTGTCGTCGAGCGGGGCGTCGACCTCGTCCAGCAGGCAGAAAGGCGCCGGATTCAGGTCGAAAATCGAGAACACCAGCGCGACGGCGGTCAGCGCCTTCTCACCGCCGGACAGCTGGTGGATGGTGCTGTTGCGCTTGCCGGGCGGCCGGGCCATCACCGAGACGCCGGCGACCTCCGACTCCTCACCCGTCAATTCCAGATAGGCATGCCCACCTCCGAACAGGCGCGGAAATTTTTCCTTGAGGCCGGCGTTCACCCGATCGAATGTGTCCTGGAACCGCGAACGGGTCTCGCGATCGATTTTGCGCATCGCGGATTCGAGGGTCTCCAGCGCGTCGGTGAGGTCCTTGCACTGGCGGTCGAGATATTCCTTGCGCTCAGATTGTTCCTTGAACTCGCCGATCGCGGCGAGATTCACCTGGCCCAGCCGCTCGATCTTCCCCTTGGTCTCCTCCAGACGGGCCTCCCAGCTCTCGCCCGTCGCTTCGGCGCCGAGTCCGGCGAGCAGGTCGGCCAGCACGAAGGGAGTCGCTGCCAGCTGCTCGGCGACGCTCTCGCGGCGCACGCGAACCTGTTGTGCAGCCAGGCGTGCCTCGTCCAAAGCCGAACGGGCCGATTCCACCTGTTCATCGAGCGCAGCGCGTCTCGAGTCGCGTTCACGCAGCAAAGCGTCGAGCTCCTCGCTCGCCAGGCGCGCAGCGTGCAGCTCCGACTCGACTTGCGCGCGCACCGTCAGGGCGTGCTCGATCTGCGCCGCGAGCGCAGCGAGGGGTTCCTCGCCGTCCTTGAGTTGTTTGAGGAGGTCGTCGCGGCGCTGCGCGAGCTCCTGCAGCTGCTTGTCCAGCCGGGCGATCGAGGTCTGCAGGGACGCGTGCGCACTGCGCCGCGATTCCACCTGCACGGCGAGCTCCCGCGCGCGCTGCTGCGCGGCCTGCATCGCCGCGCGTGCTCCCGCGAGTTCCGCGCGCATCCGCTCCCGTTCCCGCTCGAGCTCCACGCGCTGAGGCTCGAGGGCGGCCAGCGCATCGATGGCGGTTTCCATGCGGCCACGGGCCGCACGCAGCTCGGTCTGCGTACGCTCGAGCTCGGCGCGCACGTCGGCAAGACCGGTCTCCAGCTGCTCGAGCCGGCGAGCGCTGTCGGCCTGGCGTGCTTCGGCCGCGTCGTGCTCGGCCCGGCGGTCGACGTGCTCCCGATGCAGCCGGTTCACCTCGCCCTGCAATCGGTCGCGCCGATCCTCGTATTCACGCACGCGTCCGCGGCTCACCTCGAGCTGGCGCTCCCCGTCCTTGACCTCGGACTCGAGCCGGGACACCTCTACGCGCAGTCCACGCAACGATTCCTCGCGCTCGATCACTCCGGTATGCGGCTCCCGATCCCTCGACAGCCGCAGCCAATCCGCGCCCAGCCAGACTCCATCGCGCGTCACCACCGATTGTCCGGATCCGAGCGTGTGCCGCATGCGCAGCGCATCGGCGAGGCTCTCCGCCGCGAATACCGAACTCAACACCGAATGCAAATACGCTCCGCCCTGCACCTTGGCCTCGAGACCTTCAGCCCCGGGCGCGGCCGGCGAGCCGGACGGCGCATGCGCCGGTGCTTCGCGGGCGCTGACCACGGCGAGATGCCCGCCATCGAAGCTGCCCAAGAGGTCGGCGATTGCGTCGAGCCCGTCCACGCACACGGCCTCGAGGTAGGAGCCGAGCACGGTCTCCACCGCCTTCTCCCAACCGTGCTCCACCCGCAGCTGCTGAGCGACCCGCGGGTTGGCATCGAGCGCCTGGGACTTGAGCCACTGCGTCACCTTGCCTGAGACCTTGCCGAGCGCCGCCTGCTGCAGCGCCTCGGTGGACACCCGCCGCCCGAGCGCTTGTTGGCAGCGCTCGCGCAGCGCATTCAAACCCTGCGCCTGCTCGCGCTCCTGTTCGCGCGCCGCCGTCAATTCGCCGAGCAACTCGGACAGCTCCGAGGCAGCCTTCTCGCCGGCATCGCGCGCGAGCGACGCCTGTTCCGCCAGGGTCTCCAGCGGGATGGCAGGCTGGGACTGTGCGAGGGCGGTACGCTCGCTCTCCTGCCGCTCGCGCTGCTGCAACAGCCGGTGCTGTTGACTCTCGAGTTGCTCGATGCGCGCGCGCTCCACCTGGGTTTCGCGCTGGCCCGCCGCAACCGCCTGCGCATGCGCATCGGACGCCGCCTGCCAGGTGGCCAGAGCGTGCTCGCAGCGCTCGAGATTCGCCGCCGCCGACTTCTCCTCCCCGTGCGCCGCGTCCAAACCCGGAATCATGGTGGACAGCTCGCCCGCAAGCGACCCGAGCTGGCCGCGATCGCGTTCAATCACGCCGGTGAGCTCATGGACCTGAGCCTGCGCCTGGTCCGCATCCGTGCGCTGTCTTACCTGCAGCTCGCGTGCATGCTGGATGCTCTGCTCGATGCGCGCGACGTCCGAGCCGGCCGCGTAGAAGCGCTCCTGGATCGCACCGAGCGCGTCCGCCTTCGCCGACTGGTCGACTCGAATTCTCTCGATCTCCGATTCCGCCTCGCGCAGATCGGCGATCGCCCGTTGCATCGCGGTGTCGCAGTGCGCGGTGGTCGAGTCGCGCACGCCCGCCTCCACGTCGAGCCCCTGCAGGCGCAGCGCGAAGACTTCAGCCTGGAGTTTGCGCTCCTCCTCCTTCAGCACTTGATATCTGCGGGCGGTGGCGGCCTGACGCTGCAAGTGTCGGATCTGCTTGTCCACCTCCTCGCGCAAATCGTTCAACCGGTCCAGATTCTCACGGGTCTCGGCGATGCGGCTCTCGGTTTCCCGGCGCCGCTCCTTGTATCGCGAGATGCCCGCGGCCTCCTCCAGAAATGCTCGCAGGTCGTCCGGCCGCGCCTCGATGAGGCGCGAGATCATGCCCTGCTCGATGATGGCGTAACTGCGCGAGCCGAGTCCGGTGCCGAGGAACAGCTGCGTGATGTCCTTGCGCCTGACCTTGGTGCCGTTTATGAAGTAATCCGATGTCCCGTCGCGGCTCACCGAACGCCGCAGCGCCACTTCGTTGTAGCTCGCGTACGCTCCCCCGATTTTTCCGTCGGAGTTGTCGAACACCAGTTCCACCGAGGCGCTTCCCAGAGGCTTGCGCGCGGAGGAGCCGTTGAAAATCACGTCCGCCATCGACTCGCCGCGCAGATGCTTGGCGGAGATCTCGCCCATCACCCAGCGCACCGAATCGATGATGTTCGATTTGCCGCATCCGTTGGGGCCGACGACGCCGGTCAGACTGCTCGGGAACGTGACCGTGGTCGGATCGACGAATGACTTGAAGCCTGCAATCTTGAGTTTCGTAAGGCGCATCAGTTGGGGCCAGCCTTGAGGTGGACGGGGGTGACTTGGCATCGGCGGGCCCGTCGAGCGTGCCGCCGATGTGGCGCGTAGTGTAAAGTAATCGCCATATTCGTAAACCCCCGTTGCGCGATGACAACCACCCTCGAGACCTTCGCAAATCCGACCTCCGAGCGCGATTACACCATTCGGATGACCGTCCCGGAATTCACCTGCCTGTGCCCGAAGACCGGACAACCGGACTTCGCCACGTTGAAGCTCGAATACGTACCCGATCGGCGCTGCGTCGAGCTCAAATCCTTGAAGTTGTTCGTCTGGTCGTTTCGCAACCGGGGTGCGTTTCACGAGGCCGTGACCAATGAGATTCTCGGCGAACTGGTCGGCGCGACCGCGCCGCGCTTCATGCGCCTCGTGGCTGAGTTCAACGTCCGCGGCGGCATCTACACGACCATCGTCGCCGAGCACCGGCAACCCGGCTGGGCGCCGGGCCCGCCCGTGGTCCTCCCGTAGCAGCCTCGCGGGTTTCCCGCGACACTCCGGCGCCGGCTTTGCCGGCGTGCTGTCGGCGCCTTTGCCAGCCTCCTGCGGGAATTATTGAATAATCAGCGAGTTATACTCGCCCAAAGATCGAGTGATGCCGCCCTGTACAGGCCGCAATGCGTCGGTATAATCGCGCGCTCTCTCTTTGGAGGCGGAGACTCTTAAATGCCCTCGAAAAAACCAATTAAAGCGGCTAAGAAGCCAGGAAAGGCGATACCCAAAAAAGCTGTGCGCAAGACAGCCGTGGCCAAAAAGGCAACGCGACCGCCACCCAGCCCTAAGCCCACCACATCGAAGGTACCAGTGAAACCGCAGAAACCAGCATCCAAGCCGCCGGCGGCGAAACCTGCCGCGGCCCAGACGAATCATGCAGCACACCCCCCCCGCACCAGGACCCCGGCGACACCCAGAGCGGAGTCGGCGGAGATCTCCGTGAGTTCCGAGAAAGCAGCCCCCATCAAATTCGACTCGCGCCCTCTGGTCATGCCCACCCGTGCGGTTCCGCCCAGCGAAGAGGACGGTGACGCAGAACCCGGCGGCTCGGCCAGCCTCCTCGCGGGGCCGCGCAATGTGAAGCCCTATATTGCTCGCCGCGGCGAGCAATACATGAACAAGGAGCAGTTGGATCACTTCGCACGCATCCTGCAGAACTGGAAGCGGGATCTGATGGTCGAGGTCGACCGCACGGTGCTGCATATGAAGGACGAGGCGGCCAATTTTCCCGATCCGAACGATCGCGCCACCCAGGAGGAGGAGTTCAGCCTGGAGCTTCGCACCCGCGATCGCGAGCGCAAACTGATCCGCAAGATCGATGAGGCGCTGAAGCGGATCGAGGATGGCTCGTACGGCTATTGCCTGGAGACCGGCGAGGAGATCGGAATCAAGCGGCTCGAAGCTCGGCCGGTCGCCACCCTCTCGGTCGAGGCGCAGGAGCGGCGCGAACGCCGCGAAAAGCAGTACGGCGACCGCGACGACCGCTACCGCTGACAAAGCGCCGCCCGCCGCAGACCGGGTCGCGGGTTACGTGGGGCGGTTCGCGCCCTCGCCCACCGGCGAACTCCATTTGGGCTCGCTTTATACCGCGGTGGCGAGCTTCCTCGAGGCGCGCGTCCATGGCGGACGCTGGTTGGTTCGGATGGAGGATGTGGACCGGTCGCGCGAGATTCGAGGCGCGGCCGCCGCTATCCTGCACACCCTCGAAGCATTCGGATTTCAGTGGGACGGGGAGGTGCTGCGACAGTCCGAGCGCAGCGACCACTATGCCGCCGCCATCGAGACGCTGCGCGCGCGCGGCCTGACGTTCGAATGCTCCTGCAGCCGGCAGGAGCTCGCCGATGAGGAACGTTATCCGGGGTACTGCCGCAACGGGCCGAGACACTTGGGGCTTGCCACGGCGACCCGCCTGCGCATCGAGCCGCAGACCGTGACCTTTGCCGATGACCTGCAAGGCACCCACACCCAGAACGTGGCGTCGGTCGTGGGAGACGCGATTTTGAGGCGGCGGGACGGATTCTTTGCCTATCTTCTGGCGGTGGTAGTCGATGATGCCGCTCAGGGCGTCACCCATGTGGTGCGGGGCGCGGATCTGTTGAACGACACGCCACGACAGATATACCTTCAGCGCAGCCTGGCGCTGCCCACGCCCCAGTACGCCCACGTCCCGGTGCTGTTGGAGCCGGACGGATCGAAGCTCTCCAAGTCGGCGCGCAGCATGGCGTTGCGTGAGACTGCGCCTCAAGTTCAGCTTCTCGAGGTCCTACAAATGCTCGATTTGGCCCCCCCGAGCTCGCTCGAGGGGGCTCCCCTGCGCGAGATATGGACCTGGGCAGAGGCCCATTGGACCTTAAATCGACTTCGCGGGCGCCCCGTTTTGCGTTTGCGCCACCCAAACACCGGCTCTGCGCCGCCCGCAAAACCCCGCTTGCCTTAGCGCTGCATTGCGCTATCCTTGAATTGCACAGCAAACGACTGGTCATGGTTCAGGCACGAGCCGGCATCTTCCGGTCACGCGTCCGCACCAACACGAGCGAGGAGCCTATGAGCGATCCGCGAGTGATCAAAAAATACCCCAATCGCCGCCTCTACGATACCGTGGAAAGCCGGTACATCACGCTGGCGGACGTCAGACGCTTGGTGGTCGAGAAAATCGACTTCGTTGTGGTCGACAAGAAAAACAATGCCGATATCACTCGCAGCATTCTGCTGCAGGTGATCGCCGAGCAAGAACACCTTGCCGAACCGATATTGACGCAGGACTTCATGGTCGACGTAATCCGTGCCTACGGGAGCGGTGCCCAACACGAGGTGAGCGGCCATCTGGAACAAACCCTGCATCAGTTCCTCGGCCAGAATAATCCGCCGCGAGAGCGCATGAAGCCGTTTTCGGGGACCGATGCCCCGCGCGCTCGCCCGGCGGAGGAAGGTTTCAAGGCGCTTGCGCCCGTGCGGCTGCGCGAGGCGGAGAAGCAAAGCGAGGACTCGAACCTCATCAAGTAATACGGCCTTACCAGATGACGCAGCGGTCCTTCTTGACCATCGGCCCAGGACCCGCAATCGCAAAAGTCCGCTGGAAGTCCGGGCTGTTTGCAAGCGTTCCGTTGGTGCGGTCGTCGGCAGGCGGATGGGGGTCGGTGGTCACCAATTCCTCGGCCTGTCGGGGGCGGATGGCGCTTGCCCAGGAGTGCGCAAAAGCGATAAAGAACAGCTGATCCGGCGTAAAGCCCGTGCCGGGCGCCCGATGGTCCGCGGGCGCCAGCGGAGCCGCCGGCGGTTCCGCTGAAGATTCACCCGCGTGCATCGCGCGCCACGCGAGCACCAGCCCGCCAAGGTCCGCGGTAGCCTCCCCGGTGACCAGATCGCCCTGCACATGCATCCCGCTTCCCACGGTAAAACCCGAGAACTGCTCGGAGATGCAGCGCGTCGCCGCGCGAAATTTCGCAAGGTCCGCCGGCGCCCACCAGTCCTTCAGATTCCCGTAGCCGTCGAACTGTGCGCCTTCGTCGTCGAAGCCGTGCGTCATTTCGTGGCCCACCGTGGCGCCGGTCGCACCGTAATTCACGGCCTCCGACCAGCTCGCGTCAAAATACGGCGGCTGCAAAATACCCGCCGGCACGTTCAGGCTGTTCATCGACGGATCGTAATAGGCGTTCACCGTCTGCGGCGTCATGTACCACTCGCTTCGATCGACGGGCTTGCCGACCTTGGCGAGCTGGCGATCGAACTCGAACGTGTTGGCGCGCAGGATGTTGAGCACGTACGGCCCGCGGTCGATCGCGAGCCCGCTGTAATCGCGCCATTGTTCGGGATAACCGACGCGCAACTGCATGAGGTCGAGCTTCGCCGCCGCCGCGGCGCGAGTCGCGGGCGTCATCCAGGCGAGCGTCGCGAGGTCCGCGCGCAGCGCGTCGCGCACCCGCGCGACGATGGCCGTCGCAGCCTGCTTTGCGGCGGGTGGAAAGCGCTGTGCCACATAAAGCTCGCCGATCGCGAATCCGACCGCCTGATCCTCGGCGTGCAGCACGCGCAGCCAGCGGGGCTGCAATTCCTCGGCGCCGGTCAGCGCAGCGGTCATGCGAAAATCCTCGTCCACGAAGGGTTTGGAGAGGAACGGCGCGTACGTGTCCAGTAGCTGCCAGCGCAGGTAGGTCTTCCAGTCCGCGATCGAGGTGCGCGCAAGCTCGCGGTCAACTGCCCGGAAGAATTCGGGCATCCCCATGTTGAACGACGCGATCTGCGGATGTCCCGCACGCAGCATCAACACATGCCAGTCGAAGTGCGGCGTGAGGGCCTGCGCCTGGTCCATCGTCATCGGATGGTAGACCGCGTGCGGATTTCTCTGATCCACATCCGACATCGACGCATCGGCCAGGCGCGTCTCCAGTGCCATCACGCCCTTCGATTCGCGCTCCGCCAACGCCGGCGCATCGCCGCAGAGCGCGAGCATGCGCGCCACGTGGGCGACGTACGCGGCACGCGCCGCCCTGAACGTCGACTCGGGCTTCAGATAGTAATCGCGGTTCGGAAGCCCCAGCCCGCTCTGAGCGGCGACCGCGATCACCCGGGTGCTGTCCTTGAAATCCTGCATCTGGCCGAGTGACAGCGGGGCGGTCACGCCGATCGTCTGCAGATGCGCAATCTCCTCTCCGACATCTGCCGGCGTGCGGATGGCCGCAATGCGCGCGAGCTCCGGTTCGAGCGGCTTCGCGCCCGCGGCATCGATCGCCTTCTCATCCATTCCGCTCGAGTAGAAGTCGGCAACCTTGCGCTGCATGCTGCCCGCGGGCCAATCCTGCCGGCCGAGAGATTCCACCAGACCCCAGATGAAGGTCTGATTTTCCTGTTCCAGCACCGAGTCGACGCCCCAGTAGGAGCGGTCGGGAGGGATGGGGTTGGCTTTCAGCCAGCTGCCGTTGGCGAACCGAAAGAAGTCGGTGCCCGGTGCCACCGAGCGATCCATCCAGCCGAGATACAGTCCGTCCGAGCCGGCCGTTGTGCCGTCGGAGCCGGCCGCCTTGCCGCCGGCCTCGGGCGCAGCGACGGCGGCGTTCGTCCAGAACGCTGCGGCGGCGGCGCCAATAAGGAGAAGCGCCGCTTTGAGCGGCGCTTCTCGCGATGCAGTGGGGATGCGGTCTACCTCAGGCCGCGTCGACATTGCGCATGGACAGGCGGACACGGCCCTGGCGGTCGACCTCGAGCACTTTCACGCGCACGACGTCCCCTTCCTTGAGCTTGTCGCCCACACGCTCCACCCGCTCTTCGGAGATCTGCGAGATGTGCACCAAGCCGTCCCGGCCCGGAAGGATGGTCACGAACGCGCCGAAATCCATCAGCCGCGCAACCCGGCCCTCGTACACCCGCCCCACCTCAACATCCGCAGTGATCAATTCGATCCGGCGCTGCGCTTCGCGGCCCGCCGCTCCCTGCACGGAGGCGATCTTCACCGTGCCATCGTTTTCAATGTCGATGGAGGTGCCGGTCTCCTCGGTGATCTGGCGGATCACCGCACCGCCCTTGCCGATGACGTCGCGGATCTTCTCCGGATCGATCTTCAGGGTGATGATCGTGGGCGCCCATTCGGACATGTTCTCGCGCGGCTTGGCAAGGACCTTGTTCATCTCGCCGAGAATGTGCAGCCGTCCGGCGCGAGCCTGATCGAGCGCCACCTTCATGATCTCGCGCGTGATGCTCGTGATCTTGATGTCCATTTGCAGCGCCGTGATCCCGTCCTTCGTGCCGGCAACCTTGAAATCCATGTCGCCCAAGTGATCCTCGTCGCCGAGAATGTCGGTGAGCACCTGGAAACGCCCGCCCTCCTTCACCAGACCCATGGCGACGCCCGCCACCGGTGCCAGGATCGGAACGCCCGCATCCATCAACGCGAGACTCGTCCCGCATACCGACGCCATGGAACTCGAGCCGTTCGACTCCAGAATCTCGGAGACCACGCGGATCACATAGGGAAACTTATCGAGATCCGGCATGACCGCCCTGACGCCTCGCTTGGCGAGGTTGCCATGGCCGATCTCGCGGCGCTTCGGCGAACCCATCATGCCCGTCTCGCCCACACTGAACGGCGGGAAATTGTAATGAAGCATGAACGGCTCTTTGCGCTCGCCGGTCAGTCCGTCGATGATCTGCGCATCGCGTCCGGTGCCGAGCGTGGTCACCACCAGTGCCTGGGTCTCGCCGCGAGTGAACAGCGCCGAGCCGTGGGTGCGCGCGAGCACGCCCGTGCGGATGCTGATGGGACGCACCGTCTTCGTGTCGCGGCCGTCGATGCGCGGGTGGCCCTGCAGGATCCGCTCGCGCACCAGCCGGTATTCCAGATTGAAAAATTCGGTGCCGACTTGATCGGCGGTGAATTTCGCTCCATCGCCGGTGGCAAGCTTCGCGACTGCGGCCGCCTTGATCTCGCCGATTTTCGCGTAACGCTGCTGTTTCTCGGTGATCGCGTAGGCGGCGGTCAGGTCCTTCTCGGCGAGGGTGCTCACCGCGGATTTCAATTCCGTGTTGCCTTCGGGCGCGACCCAGCTCCACTTCGGCTTGCCGGCTTCGGCAACGAGCTCGTTGATGGCTTTGATCGCGACCTGCATTTGATCGTGTCCGAACACCACCGCGCCCAGCATGACTTCCTCGTCCAGGCCCTTGGCCTCGGACTCGACCATGAGAACGCCTTCGGCCGTGCCGGCGACCACGAGATCGAGTTTTGACTCGGCGAGCTGCGTCGTCGTCGGGTTCAACAGATACTTCCCGTCCCGGTATCCGACGCGAGCTGCGCCGATCGGGCCCAGGAACGGCATGCCGGAAATCGCAAGAGCCGCCGAGGCGCCGATCAGCGAGGCGATGTCGGGATCCACTTCCGCATTGACGGAGATCACCGAGGCGACGACTTGCACGTCGTTGGTGAAGCCCTCCGGAAACAGCGGGCGGATCGGGCGATCGATCAAACGGGAGGTGAGCGTTTCTTTTTCGGTCGGCCGGCCTTCACGTTTGAAGAAGCCCCCCGGGATGCGGCCTGCGGCGTAGGTTTTTTCCTGGTAATTGACTGTGAGCGGAAAGAAGTCGCGGCCCGGTGTCGGCTTCTTCAGGCCCACTGCCGTCACCAGCACGACCGTATCGCTCATCGTCACGAGCACGGCGCCGTCGGCCTGCCGCGCGAGCTCCCCGGTCTCGATCGTTACGGTGTGCTCACCATACTGAAAACTCTTTTTGGAATGGCTCACGTAGGCCCCTTCTATCGAATGTGATGAAGACGCGCCGGCGGCGACGCCGCGGCGGTCGGGTGTCCGCGCAATTCTGTGCCTATCGGCGCAGCCCCAATTGCTCGACGACCTGAGAATACTTGTCCGGAGTGCGGCTCTTCAGATAGTCGAGAAGCTTGCGGCGCTGGTTGACCATCTTGAGCAACCCGCGGCGCGAAGCATGGTCGGCCTTGTGCGTGGTGAAATGCTGGCTCAAGCCGTTGATGCGCTCGGACAGCAGGGCAATTTGAACCTCAGGGGAACCGGTGTCGTGCGCGCTGCGCTGAAATTTACCGACGACTCCGCTCTTTTCTTCACGAGTAAGTGGCATGGAAATCAAACCTCAATCAATAACTTAGACCTTTTGGGAAGGCGCGCATTGTACGCGCCGCAGGACTAGCTCTCAAGCTCGATTCGTCACGGCGGAAATCAGCCGCAGCGGCACCAGCCGGCCGGCGGCCTCCACGGCCCCCAACCCGAGAAATCCGAGCCCCGGCGCATAGATGCGCACCTTCCCGGGCGCCTCTCGCGGCACTGCGATGCTCTGCCCCTGGCGAACGGCCTGGACCCTGTCGTCGGCCAGATCCAGCCTCGGCCAGTTCGCAAGCGCCGCATCGACGGGCAACAATAACGCCGAGCGCTCCTCCCGGGACATGCCGTCCAGGGCCTGCAAAGTCCATTGGGGGGCGTCGGTAAAGGGCGCCACCCCCAATCGGCGCAAGCCGGTCAGGTGACCCAGGGTATCGAGCCGCGCGGCGAGATCTTCAGCCAATACGCGCATATATGCCCCTTTCGTGCACTGCACATCGAAGCACAGATCCGGGGACTGCCAGTCGATCAGCCGCATGGCGTGAATCCTGATTTGACGGGGCGCGCGCTCGCGCGTTTCACCGGCGCGGGCGTACTCGTACAGCGGCCTGCCGCCCTGTTTGAGCGCGGAATGCATGGGAGGAATCTGGGAGTAGTCGCGCGGAAACTCCTCGAGCGCACCCCGCATCCGTGCCAAGGACAGAGACGGCAGATCGCGGCGTTCGATGACCGCCGATTCCAGATCCGCGCTCGGCGTACGCTCGCCGAGTCGGACCGTGAGCCGGTAGGTCTTGTCGGCATCGAGCATCAGCGCCCCAAATTTGGTCGCTTCCCCCAAACAAATCGGCAGCATGCCGGAGGCCAGCGGGTCCAGGGAGCCGGTATGCCCGGCCTTGCGCGCGTTGAACAGGTATTTGACACGGGCTACCGCCCCCGCGGAGCTCAGACCGAGCGGCTTGTCGAGGAGCAGAATCCCATGCACATCCGCCGTCATCAGTCCGCGTCCCCGCGCTTGTTGACCGAGTCGATGAGCTGGGTCAATCGCACGCCGTGCTCGATGGACGTGTCGAGCTCGAACGTCAGCGTCGGGGTGTAGCGGATCATCAAAGACTTGGACAAGGCGTTGCGCAGGAATCCCGCCGCACTCGTCAGCCCACGCTGCACCTGCGGATCCGGTCCTTCCCTGCCGAAGATCAGGTAGTACACCTTGGCGCTGCGCAGATCGCCGGTGACATCGACCGCCGTGATGGTCACGTTGCCGATGCGCTCATCCTTCACGTCGCGCCGCAAGAGCTCCGTGAGCTCGCGTTGAATCTCGGCGCCGAGCCTCAAGGCACGCGGATTGTCCTTGGCCATGGGCGATATGGAGCGCCGCGCCCGCCCTAGAGCGTGCGCGCCACTTCCACCCGGGAATAGCACTCGATCTGATCCCCCTCGCGCACATCGTTGTAGTTCTTGACGCCGATGCCGCACTCGGTTCCCGCGCGCACTTCGTTCACGTCGTCCTTGAATCGCTTCAACGATTCCAACGCGCCCTCGAAAATCACGACGTTGTCGCGCAGCACGCGGATCGGGAAATTACGCCGCACGTAGCCATCGATCACCATGCAGCCCGCCACGGTGCCGAACTTGCTCGAGCGGAACACGCTGCGGACCTCGGCAAGGCCGACGATCTGCTCCTTGACCTCGGGCGCGAGCATGCCGGTGAGCACGGCGCGGATGTCGTCGATGGCCTCGTAGATGATGCTGTAGTAGCGCACGTCGACGCCGTGATCCTTGATCGCGGTGCGCGCCGCCGCATCGCCGCGGACGTTGAACGCGATGATGCGGGCCTTGGAGGCGGCGGCGAGGGTCACATCCGACTCGGTCAGACCGCCGACGCCGGAGGACACCACGTTGACGGCGACCTCGCCCGTCGACAGGCCGTTCAACGCGTCGCGCAAAGCCTCGACGCTTCCCTGCACGTCCGCCTTGACCAACAGCTGCACGAGGTTGGGTTTGTTCTCGCCCATGGACGAAAATACGTCCTGCATGTTGGCGCTCTTCTGCGCGAGCTTCACGTCGCGCGACTTCGCCTGGCGATGGGTTGCCACTTCGCGTGCCTTGCGCTCGCTTTCCACCACCAACAGCTCATCGCCCGCATTGGGCGCACCGGATAGTCCCAGCACCACCACCGGGATGGACGGCCCCGCCGACTCCACCGGCTTTCCCGCCTCGTCGAACAACGCGCGGACCCGGCCGAATTCCTGGCCGATCAGCAGCGGATCGCCGAGTTTCAGCGTGCCGCGCAGCACGAGGACCGTGGCAACGGCGCCGCGGCCCTTTTCCAGACTGGACTCGATCACATACCCCGCCGCGAGGCCCGCGGTCGGGGCCTTGAGCTCGAGCACTTCAGCCTGCAGCAATACGCTCTCGATGAGTTGATCGACGCCTTGGCCGGTTCGCGCCGAGACGTTCACGAAGATGTTCTCACCGCCCCACTCCTCGGGAATGACGCCGTGCTTGGTGAGCTCCTGCTTGACCTTCTCCGGATCGGCTTCCGGCTTGTCGACTTTGTTGAGCGCCACGACGATGGGCACCTGCGCGGCCTTCGCATGCTGTATCGCCTCGATGGTCTGGGGCATGACGCCGTCGTCCGCACCCACCACCAGAATCACGATGTCGGTCACCTGTGCGCCGCGGGCGCGCATGGAGGTGAACGCAGCGTGGCCCGGGGTATCGAGGAAAGTCACCATGCCGCGCGCGGTCTGCACGTGATACGCACCGATGTGCTGGGTGATGCCCCCGGCTTCGCCCGCCGCCACCTTGGTGCGCCGGATGTAGTCGAGGAGCGAGGTCTTGCCGTGATCGACGTGACCCATGACGGTGACCACAGGCGGCCGCGGCAACACTTCGAGGGAGGTGTCGGTCTCGCCCTGCAGGTCCTCCTCGATGACATTGTCCTTGCGCAGCACCGGCGTATGGCCCATCTCCTCCACCACCAGCATGGCCGTATCCTGCTCGATGGTCTGGTTGATCGTCGCCATGACGCCCATGTTCATCATGACCTTGATGACTTCGGTCGCCTTGACCGCCATCTTCTGTGCGAGCTCGCCGACCGTCATGGCCTCGCCGATGGCCACTTCGCGTACCACGCGCGCAGTCGGCATCTCGAACCCGTGCTTGGCGTCGGCATCGCTGCCCATCGAACGGCGGCGGCCGTCGCGGGATTTCTTCTTCTTGTGGCGCGAGCTCACGTCACCGACGATATGCAGCTCCTGCCGGCCGTAGCGGGTCGCCTTGTCGTCCACTTCCCGGGCGGCTTTGCCCGGCTTCGCCGGCGCGGTGGTCGCGGTTTTGCGATCCTTCTCGGCCTGCTCCCGAGCCTGCGCCTCCGCCTGGCGTCGGGCCTCCTCTTCGGCGGTGCGCTTGCGGTTCTCTTCGTCGCTGCGGCGGCGGTTCTCCTCTTCGAGCCGCTCGCGATCGAGCCGCTCCTTCTCGATCCGCTCGTGCTCGGCGCGCTCGAGGGCGGCCTTTGCCTGCTCCTCGGTCTCGCGCTGTCGATCGATCTCCTCTTGTTGGTGCCGAGCCTGATCCTCGAGCACCTCGCGCTTCACGTAGGTGCGCTTGCTGCGCACTTCCACGTTGACCGTGCGCGCGCGGCCCTGCGGGCTCGCGAGCTTCAACTCCGACTGCGACTTGCGCCGCAAGGTGATCTTGCGGGGCGAGGCGTCGGCTTGCGCGTCGTCGCGGCCGTGGCTGCGGCGCAGATGCGTCAGCAGCTCGTGCTTTGCATCCTCGCTGATCATGTCCTCGGCGCTGTCCACCTTGATTCCGGCCTGATCGAGCTGAAGGAGCAGCCGGTCGACCGGCACCTTCAGGACCTCGGCGAATTGCGCGACTGTTACATCTGCCATGCGAGACTCCTAGGCCTTCACCGCTTTATCTTCTTCCGCGAACCAGTGCTTGCGCGCATCCATGATCAGTTCCGCGGCCTTCTTCTCGTCCACCCCCCCCATCTCGACCAGTTCGTCGACCGCAAGGTCGGCGAGATCGTCACGGGTACGCACTCCCTTGCGCGCCACCGTCTTCGCCAGCGCCTCGCCGGCGAGCTCGATGAGCTCGGCCGTCGGCTCTGCGCCGTCCATCGACTCCTCGCTGGCGATGGCCTGGGTCAGCAGCACGTCGCGGGCGCGCGTGCGCAGCTCCTTGACGATCTCCTCATCGAACTCCTCGATGGCATTCAACTCGCTCGCCGGAACATAGGCGATCTCTTCGATGGTCGAGAAGCCCTCCTGCACCAGGATGCTCGCGACGTCCGCGTCCACGTCGAGCTGCTTCATGAACGTCTCGCGCAACGCGAGCGATTCGCTCTCGCTCTTCGCCTCCGCCTGGGACTCGCTCATGACGTTCAGCTCCCAGCCCGTGAGCTCGCTCGCCAGGCGGATGTTCTGACCGCCGCGGCCTATGGCCTGCGACAGCTTGTCCTCCGACACCGCGATGTCCATCGAGTGGGAATCCTCGTCCACCACGATGGAGGTAACCTCCGCCGGCGCCATGGCGTTGATCACGAACTGCGCATTGTTCTCGTCGAACGGGATGATGTCGACGCGCTCGCCGGCAATCTCGTTGGACACCGCCTGCACCCGCGAACCGCGCATCCCGACACACGCGCCGACCGGATCGACCCGCGGGTCGTTGCTGCGCACAGCAATCTTCGCGCGCACGCCCGCATCGCGGGCAGCGGCCAGGATGTTGATCAGTCCCTGCCCGACTTCAGGCACCTCCAGCTTGAACAGCTCGATCAAAAACTCGGGCGCGGTGCGCGACAAAAAGAGCTGCGGACCGCGCGGCTCGGAGCGCACCTCCTTGAGAAAGGCCTTGATGCGGTCCTGGGAGCGCACCGGCTCGCGCGGAATCATTTCCTCGCGCGCAATATAGCCCTCCGCATTCGAGCCGAGGTCGACGTAGATGCCGTTGCGGTCGACACGCTTGACGATGCCGCTCACCAGCGTGCCGGCACGGTCCTTGTAGGCGTCGACCACCTGTGCGCGCTCGGCTTCGCGCACTTTCTGCACGATCACCTGTTTCGCGGTCTGCGCGAGGATGCGGCCGAACGGCACCGACTCCATCGGCTCCTCCACGTAGCCGCCCACCTCCACGTCCTTGTCGATGTCGCGTGCGTCGTCCATGCGCAGCTCACGCTCGGGCACCTCGAGCTCGTTCGAGTCGTCGGCGAACACCTTCCAGCGGCGGAACGTATCGTAGCCGCCGGTCTTGCGGTTGATGGATACGCGCACGTCGAGCTCCTCGCCGTGCTTCTTGCGAGTTGCCGATGCGAGCGCCGCCTCGAGCGCGTCGAAGATGATTTCCTTGTCGACGCCCTTCTCATTCGATACGGCATCGACCGCCATCAAGATCTCTTTGTTCATAGCCCAAGACTCCTAGTCATTCCGGCCCGGCCGTAATCTCGCCTTCTGTATCCGATCGAGGGGCAACTCGTGCGCCCGCCCGTCGACTTCCACCACAATTGCCTCGCCCATCGCCGATTTCAACGTGCCTGCGAAGCGCCGCCGCCCCTCGATCGGCAGCTTCATCTCGACAAACACCTGCTCGCCCACGAACCGTTCGAAGTGCGCCTGTGTGCGCAGGACCCGATCCAGACCCGGGGACGACACCTCCAGGGTGTAGTGACCCTTGATCGGATCCTCCGCATCCAGAATCTGGCTCACGGCATGACTCACAGCCGCGCAGTCGTCCACCGATATGCCGCCCTGGCTCGGCACACCGCCCTCCTCGCCCGGCGCCCAATCGGCGACAGCCGCCCGAGCGTCTTGACCGCCCGCCCGCGCGCGACGATCGATGTAAATCCGCAGTGTCCCGCCTCGACCCGCCTGCGCGAACTCGAGTTCGAGCAGCTCAAAGCCCAGCGCCTCGATCGGCGGCTCCAACAAGCGCATCAAGGTGTCACGCATCATTCGAAAACCCTTCGGCGACCCTTCGGGATGCCCGACGCGCGTTACCGGCCCCAGACTCGCGCCAAAACAAAAAAGGGGACCATCGGCCCCCTTGTCTCTCAACGAAAAAGCCCCTCCGAGGGGCTCTTCGATTCAGCGCACTTTCGAACGTTCCCTCAAGAACCGCTCGCTCTGGATCGAGACACCTCGATCCCATGCCGAGGGCGGCGATTATAGGCAAATCAGTGTTGAGCGTAAACCCTATTCGAAGGGAAATGGGAGGCCACAAACGACTGGGGCCGCATCGCTGCGGCCCCAGTACTCGGTCATCTCAAAGCCTGTTACCAGCGCTTCGGACCACGCGACCCGCCGCCGCCACCACCGCCGCCACCGCCGCCGGTGCGCTCCTGCGCTTCGTTCACCTTCAGCGCTCGCCCTTCGACATCGTGGCCGTTCAAGGCCTGCATGGCACGCGCCGCATCGGCGCTGGCCATTTCAACGAAGCCGAACCCGCGGGGCCGACCGGTGTCGCGATCATTGATCAGCGCGACAGATTGGACGGGGCCGTGCTTCTCGAAAAGCGCACGAACCGCGGACTCGTCCATTGAGAACGGGAGATTGCCAACATACATTTTCGTCATGTGAAGAATACCTACTACAAAAGAAACAATCGGCGGGTCAAA
>Ga0182012_10000780_pt1 | contig 34844 bp, 32 predicted proteins | sample 612S2SmetaG_FD_120486 | JGI IMG/M metagenome (GOLD analysis project Ga0182012, IMG submission 120486) | Permafrost microbial communities from Stordalen Mire, Sweden - 612S2S metaG | ecosystem: Environmental > Terrestrial > Soil > Wetlands > Permafrost | place: Sweden: Stordalen | collected...
CGGGATCCAGACTGGTCGGCGTCGCCATTTTTGCGTAGGCCTGGATTTTCGCCAGCATGAGCGCCGCGTCGGTGGCGCACACATCCCAGCAATTGTGCAGGTCGGTCGCGAGCCGCTGATAGAAGCGCGAGTTCGTGCCGCAGGCGCCGGGACCTGTGGCGACGAACGGCAAGCAGCCGGTGAAGTCGATTTTGGGGATCGCCGCCTGATAGGCGGTCACGATGCTCGGATCCGCGAAGTACGGCGTCTGCGCGTTCGCCGGGCTTGCCGTCGAAGAATGGCATCGCACGCAGTATTGACTGGTCAACGTATAGATCGTGCTTTGATAGGCCGCTTGCGCCGCATTGGCGGAGGAGAAGTTCAGGCTCTGCCCGGCGGATTGCACCGGAGGAGCCACCAGCTGGACCTGCGTCGCCGACGCGGCACCCGTGGCATTCGCCCAGTTGCTGATCCAGGTGGTCAAGATCTGGCCGCAGGCGTTCGGAGCCGCGAGCCAGCAATTGTGGCCGCCGCTGACCTTCACGACCATCGTCGAGGTGGAGGGCTGCGCCAGATTGACGACCGTGTTGGCCTGCGCATAGGCGAGGTTCACATTGTCGCTGCGCGCGAAATTCGGCATCTGAGCGGGCGTGGTCGCATTGTGGCATTGACCGCAGCGATTCTGCCCGCGGATGTTGTTCCACAGATTGACCTCGAAGGCCTGCACGTCGGCCGTTGCCGGCGCGGGACCCGTATAGGCATCGGCGCTGCTGGTGGGCGCGACCGTGGGCAACGCCGAGTTGCCGGCACCGCCGCCGCCGCAGGCCGCGAGGCCGAGCGAGGCCGCGAGAATGAACATCCCGATTGTGCGTATAGGTTTCATGATCAATTTCCCATGCAGTAAGCGGCAGCCGCCGCAAATACCTGCCGCAGCGAGTAGTTGGATGACTGGAATGTTTGGACCAGCGTGTTGATTTCGTTCGCGTCGCTCGTTCCGTTGTTGTTGGCGGTCGCCGGAGCGCGGTAGCACACCGTCTTGAACACCCGGGTGACCTGGCAGGTGTTGAAGGCTGCGCTGTTCTCGAGCTCCTGACCGAGCGACTTGGCGCCGCTGCCAGAGCCCGGGAGCGATCCGCTCCAGCCGAGCACCTGGTTCGGGCCGGTGCGCCAGCGATTGGTCCAGCTGTCATCCGGCGTGATGAACCCTTGCGGGAAATTGGTGGTGTTGATGTGGTACTTCGGCTGCGTCTGCCCCGCCGTATAGACGATCTGCCCGATGGGCCAGGCCGTCGCGCCGACTTCGCTCGCCGGGTACGAGAAGTTGTAGTAAGCGAACGCCTGCGCCATGGGATCCATTCCCGAGTGGCAGCCGATGCAGTTGGTCAGGAACAACGTGCTGACTCCGCCCGGACTTCGGGTCACGTCCTGGCGGATGCGGTCGGGCGGCCGGGTGGTGTCCATCACCGTGGGCAGATCGTTGCAGAGGTGATTGATCATGGTGAATCGGAACATCGCGCGGTTCGTCCCATTCACGAAGAACGCGCTCGCCGCGCCTCGCGTGGTGATCACCCCGGCGGTGGCGGCCGAGGGGATGCCGGTGAGCGAGGACTGGGTCGTTTGCTTCAAGTGCACGCTCAGATCGACGTTGTTGTCGTCGAGCGTCTGATACATGTCGTTGTTGTCCGGCGAGTAGCTGCCCTCGCCCGACTGGCCGTCACCGACGAAGAGAATGTCGGCGCTCAGGATGGTATTGAAGGGAATGTCGTGCTGAACCATGCCGATCACCGTCGCGGTGTAGTCGTTCAACGGAACGAACACCGACTGTGCTCTGTTGGTCCAGGGCGCCGCCATGTTGCGAATGGTGTCGTTGTAGAACTTGGGATCCTGGGTCGCGATCAGCGCTGCCGCCGTCGGACTGCTCGCTGCCAGCATCGCCGCAAGCTCGGTGGAGTTCGGCGGTATGCCCGCGATGCGGTTGTACATGCGCGTCGCCTGACTGGTGGTCGGAGGCTGCGCATTCGCATCGGCACCGAACAGCGCGAGTGCGCCCGCGCATGCGGTCGCGGCGAGCGCGAGCTTGACGAGACGCGGCAATGCCGCGCGGCGGTTGATATCGCTCATTGAGTTTTCCATCCCGTGCATCATGTTCACATCCACTTACGCAGAGTTGTGTTTCGGACCGGCGCCAATATAAGCACCAACGAAGCGTGCAAATAATGTCTCATTCAACCGACGTCGGTGATTCGCGACAGTACCGACAGCCAACTACGCACCCTTATCCTGAGCCGCGATTTGCGAGACTTCGCTTCGAATTGTGCAAGGAAAACGGATGTGGCGAAGTTCTTCTGTGAGTGCGTTAACAGATTGCGTGCTCACATCAAACGAAGATGCAGTTATGAGATCATTAAGTTCAATGACTCGAACCTCACCTGCATCTGGGTCCCGAGACCAAGAGTAGGTACACGACTATGAACAAATTCCGCGTTCGTGACTTCAGTCACGATTTCTCCCGGCGTCACCGGGTCATCAAGGCCGCGGCGCTCGCGCTATCCGCCGCCTTCCTGTTCGCGTGCTCGAGCGCGCCGACCGGAAATGCGCCCGGGGTTGCGGGCGGCCAGGCGTTGACGCCGGGGATCACCAATTATCCGATGGCGTACGTCAAGCAGCCGGTTCTGGCGCCCAACACGAACAAGCAGGACAAGGCCGCGACGCCGACCGACATCAATATCCAGGATCTCATCACCTCGATCACCGGCAGCGATCTCTACGTGCGCGAGACCGCGAGCGCCTCGAGCCCCGAGGTCAACGTCACCTTCCCGATCACCGGCGGAAAGGGTGCGGTGCGCGATCTGGACGTTTCGCCGGACGGCAAGAAGATCGTGTTCTCGTTGCGCCTGCCGCTCGATCCCACGCTCAAGAACACGGACCCGAAGCAGCCGAACTGGAAGATCTATCAGTACGACGCGGCGGCCAAGACGGTCACCCAGCTCACCAATGACAACGTCACCAGCGGCCACGATGTGGGGCCGCACTACCTGCCCAGCGGAGATATCGTGTTCGCGTCCACGCGGCAGATCGCAACGCAGGCCATCCTGCTGGACGAGGGGCGGCCGCAGTACCAGGCGGTGACCACCAATCAGCAGCAGGCCATCTTTCTTCTGCATGTCATGAACGGCGACGGCACGAACATCCGTCAGATCAGTTTCAACACCAACCACGACTTCGCACCCTCGGTGCTCGCCAACGGCCAGATCGTGTTCTCGCGCTGGGAGGTGACCAACGGACAGGATCAGATGAGCCTGTACGTGACCAACCCGGACGGCTCCGGGCTGCAGCTCTATTACGGCGCCAACAGCCATGCCACGGGCGCCAACATCGCCGGCACCAACAACAACGTGATCCAGTTCCTCGGCGCACGCCAGCGCGCGGACGGAAAGCTTCTGGCGATGGTCCGCCCGATGCTCGGAACCCAGCTCGGCGGGGATATCGAGCTTATCGACGCAGCCAACTTCGTGGAAATCAATCAGCCGAGCTCGCCCGCGGCGGCGGCCGCCTCCGGCACGTCGGGGACTGCCGCGGCGGCGGTGGGTCAGACCCAGGCGACCACGCTCGGCGTGACCACGGATGCGAACATGCCGTCCGCGGGCGGGCGGTTCTACTCTTTCTATCCACTATACGACGGCACCAACCGCATGTTGGTCAGCTGGGCGCCCTGTCTGATCCAGACGACGGCCGGCACCACCGAGGTCTGCAACAGCTCCAACACCACCGGCCCCAACGTGGTGCAGGCCCCGCCGCAGTACACGCTCTGGATCTATGATTTCAGCGCCGGCACCTTGAGTCCGCTGCTCTCGGCCGAACAGGGCATGGAAGTGGTCGAGCCCGTCATTCTGCAGGCCCGCACGCCCGTGCCTGTCTACATCCCGGACTTCAAGCCGAGCACGCCTGCCCAGGAGACCCTGTTCAACGATCAGGTGGGCATCCTCGATATCTCCAGCGTCTACGACTACGACGGGATCGACACGGCAAAGCCGAACATCGCGACGCAGGCGAATCCCTCCCAGGCGAGCTTCTACACCCGCCCCGCGCGCTTCGTGCGCATCGAAAAGGCCGTCGAAATCCCGCCGAAGACCGTGCGCAAGCTCGACCAGGCCGATTTCGGCCCCGCCGGCATGGGCATGCGCGAGATCTTGGGATACGCGCCCGTCCAGCCGGACGGCTCGGTGCAGATCCAGGTCCCGGCGCTGGTACCCTTCGTCATCGATGTCCTCGACGTGAATGGCCGGCGCATCAGCGCGCAGCACACGAGTTGGATGCAGGTGATGCCGGGCGAGACCAAGACCTGCAACGGCTGCCACACGGCCGGCAACCTGAAAACCCCCTCGCACGGCCGCTCAGGCCTGACGGCGGCGGTCAACCAGGGAGCGCCGACCACCGGCGAGGCATTCCCCGGCACCTACAATGCGCTGTTCGCCAACGCCGGCGAGACCATGGCCCAGACGCTCGAGCGCATCAGCTGCGAGAAGGGCAGCGCACTTGCCGCGCTTCCCGCGCCTTACACCCAGCCCTGCTCGCAAATTCTCGCGACGGATGTCGTCTACGCGCCGATCTGGACCGACACCATCACCACCCCGAAGCCCGATGCGGCCATCGACTATCCATACGCCGGCGCGACCGGCCTCCAGGGCACGCCGGCTCCGGTCAATGGAAGCTGCGCTCCTTGGAGCGCGCAATGCCGCATCACAATCCACTACGCGAATCCGGCGTCGCAGCCTGCTCAGGCGTTCATTCAAAGCGTCTGGAACGACTCAACGCGCGTCGCGACCGTCAACAACGTCGCCAACACGCCGATCACCTGCACGCTCTGTCACAACCCGCTCAGCGCACAGAACAAAGTTCAGGTTCCCGCCGGACAGCTCGACTTGACCGGCGGTCCGGAGAGCGTCACGGGAGGGGACGGCGATGCGACCCACGTGCAATCGTACGAGGAAGTCTTGTTTTCTCATGACGAACTCACGCTTAATATGGGAGTGCTGCAGGACCTGACGGTCACCAATCCGGGCCCGCCGCCGACGCAAGTGCCGGTGATGTTGGCGGCGCCGATGGCGGCCGGAGATTCTGCGGCATCGACTGCCTTCTTGCGGATGTTCGATGGGAGCTTTCATGATCCCGTGCTCGATCACACGGGGTTCTTGACGATCGGGGAGATGCGGTTGATCTCGGAATGGTTGGACATCGGCGGCCAGTACTACAACGATCCGTTCGTCGCCCCGGCCGCGAACTGACTTTGTCGTAAGCGTATGAACTGATGCGACGTCTGCTGGGGCTCATTCTGCTGTTGCAGGCGTTGCACGTAAGTGTCGCGGAAGCGGCGAAGCGCCCGCTGTTGCAATTGGTGGTGACCGCGCCTTATCTCGAGATGCACTCGGGGCCGGGGCGGGGATATCCCGTGGTGTATGTGATCGGCCGGGACGAGATCGTGACGGTGCTGTTCAGCCGTACCGACTGGTACAAGGTGCGCGCGCCCCACGGCGAAGAAGGCTGGGCTCGGCGCCAGGATCTCGCGATCACGAAGCTCGCCGACGGCGAGCCCGCGCCGATCCCGCCCTACCCCGATTTCGCCAGCCACCGCTGGGAGGTGGGTGCGGGCTACGGGGTGTACAACCGGCAGAACTTGGTGACCGCCTATGGCGATTTCGGACTCACGGACAGCATCGACATCGAGGCGGTGCTGCAGCAGGCGCTCGGTACGCTCGACAATCGCATCGTCGCGACCATCGGCCTGCGCCATACCTTCATTCCGGAATGGAAATGGTTTTCGCCCACGGCCGGCCTCGGCACCGGCTATCAACATATCGTGGATAAGGTTCCGCCGGCTCCCCTGGAGAGCAATAACGAGATGGCCTACGTGTCGCTCGGCGCCCGCGGGTTCATCACCCGCCGCTTCATGTGGCGCGCCGACTGGCGTCATTACGTGGTCTTCAACAATCTGAACGTTTACGAGGATCTAGAAGAATGGAAAGTCGGCTTTGCAGTGTTCTTTTAGCGGCGGCTCTGCTGTCCGGCTGCGGCTGGTTCCATCGCGGGGACAAGAAGCCGGCGCAGGTGTCGGTCGAGGATCCCGGCGCCGAACCCACGATCGTGGAACCGCAGGTCACGCGGCGCGAGATCAAGACGCCCCGGATCAAGGCCAAGGATTTCGAGATGGGGGCCTATTTCGGTGCGCTCAGCATCGAGGACTTCGGCACCAATCCGGTCTACGGCGTGCGGGCTGCCTACCATGTGACCGAGGATTTCTTCCTCGAGGGTTTTCTGGCGCGCTCAAAGGCCGGCCAGAGCAGCCTCGAAGAGGTCTTCCCGGAGATTACGGTGCTCAGCAACTCTGGGAGGCAGTTCACGTACTACGACCTGGACGTGGGCTACAACATCCTGCCCGGAGAGGTGTTTCTCGGACGGGGACGGGCCTTCAACACGGCGCTCTACGTCACCGCCGGCATGGGCGACGTGAAATTCGCCGCGCAAGACCAGTTCGCGCTGAATTTTGGGGTCGGCACGCGGATCTTGATCACCGATTGGCTCGCGCTGCATCTGGACGTGAGAGATCACGTGTTCGAGTCCAGCCTGTTCGGAGTCGATAAAAACGTGCACAACATCGAAGGGACCTTGGGGTTGACCACGTTTTTCTAGTGGTCAGCCGGTTAACGGACCAGTATCAGGAGATTTTTTCATGCAAAGCGCAAAAGCAAAGTTCCTCACCCGCTGCGTGATGACGGCGATCGTCGCCGCCTCCGCGGCCTTTGCCGGCGACGCCGGCGGCCCGGCTCCCGCGTTCACGCTCTCCGAGCTGGACGGCAGCCAGGGGGCACTCGCCCAATACAAGGGCCAGGTCGTCATGGTGAATTTTTGGGCGACCTGGTGCGGTCCCTGCCAGCAGGAGATGCCGCTCCTCGATCAGATGTACAAGAAGTACAAGCCCGCCGGCTTCACCCTGATCGGCGTGAACGTCGACAAGGAGGCGCCGCCCGTGAAAGCGCTGCTCGAGCGCAAACCGGTGAGCTTTCCGGTGATGCTCGATCCGGCGAATCAAGTGTCGAAGGCGTATCACGTGGACGAGATGCCGAGTTCGGTGATCATCGACCGCAAGGGCGAGATTCGCTACATCCATCGCGGCTACAAGCCGGGGGACGAGAACGACTACCAGGATCGCATCCGTCAGTTGATCAGGGAGTAGCCATGCCATCCCTCAAGCGTTCCATTCGATGGGCGGGCGCCGCGCTGATCGCAGGCACCGGCTTCGTGAGCTCCGCGTGCACCATCCAGCCCTGGGTGAAGCCGTACGAGCGGGACCGCCTGGCCGATCCCATCATGGCCTGGGATCGGGACGCCATCTCCTCCGCCTACGTGGATCACATCCGCGAGTCTCGTGAGGGTTCGCGTGGGGCGAGCGGCAGCGCCGGCGGCGGTTGCGGCTGCAATTGATGATGAGGGTGTCCGCGAAACGCGTCGTCGGCCGGGGGGCGGTGATCTTCACCGCCCTCCTGCTGGTGCGGGCTACCTGCGCGGACGTCCTGCCCGATGACCGGGCGGACATCTTCTACAGCAAGTATTCGGGCGGAGGCATGGACATCACCGGCGAATCCGTGCTGGTGCGCAAGAAATTCACGGAGAATTTCGCGGTGGAGGCCAATTACTTCATCGACAAGGTGAGCGGCGCGTCCATCGACGTGTTGAGCCAGGCGAGCCAGATCAAGGACGAACGCAAGCAAAAGAGCGGCACGGTCGAGTACGTGCACGACAAAACCACCTACACGGCCTCGTTCATCAACAGCGTGGAGCGCGATTACAGGTCCGATACCGGCAGCTTCTCGCTGAAACAGGACATGTTCGGCGACCTGACCACGCTGTCGCTCGCCTTCTCGAACACCAATGACACCGTGGGTGAGAACAACGGAACGGCCTTCGTGCCGATGGTCGCTTGGCTGGGACATGCCGAAAGCCGCAGCTACGACGTCGACCTCTCGCAGATCCTGACCAAGAATTTCATCGCGGGTGTGAATTTCAACGTCATCACCGATCAGGGCTATCTCGCGAACCCCTATCGGTCCGTGCGCTTCCTCGATCCGCTCAATCCCGCCAAGGGCTATTCGTTGGCAACCCAGATGTATCCGGACACGCGCACCAGCACGGCGATTCAGCTCGAGGGCAAGTACTACCTGCCCTACCGCGCCGCCGTCACCGGATCGTACCGATACTTCCGCGATACCTGGGCCATCGTAGGCACGACTTACGAGCTCGACTACACCCATCCCATCAGCAACATCTGGATCCTCGAGGGACGGTTTCGCTACTATAAGCAGAACCACGCGAACTTCTACAGCGACCTATTCGCGTATGCCAACGAATACCGGTTCGAGGGCCGGGATCAGGACCTCGCGGCGCAGGACAACTACACCATCGGAGCGAAGGCGACTTACGCCTTCCTGCCCAATGGCTGGAAGATCTTCAAACGGGCGACTGTGACGTTCGACGTAAGCCGCATCACCTTCCATTATTTGGATTTCCGCGACATCAAATACTACGGTGTAGCGAACGGTTACCAGCCGGGTGATGAGCCGCTCTACCAGTTCAACGCGACGGTCTATCAAATCTACATGTCGATGTTCTTCTGACCGGATGAGACGACGCCGCGCCACCAGACGAGCAGCATGGGGGCGAGCGCAGCGATGATGGCGATGGTATCCGCCGCCCAATCCCAGAAATCCCGGTCCCGGTGCACGATATCGAGCCCCTGGACGAACTCGATGAATGCGCCGAATGCGGACAACAACCCGCCCAGAATGAACAGATTGCGCCGCGGAAACGCCGCCACCCCGAGCCCGGTCAGCGCGTAGAAGGCGATGAAGTGCTCGGCCTTGTCCCAGGGCACGAGCTGCACGGCTTGTTTCGGCGGAATGACCGCGCTGTAGAAGGTGAACAGCAGCGCAGCAAAGAACGCGACCTGTGCCAGTCGTAGGAGCCAGGAGACTCGGAGCATGGGACATCCAAAGGGTGCGAGCATAGCAAAAGCATCCATTGCACCGGGCGGCGGCGGACGACGGGCGGCGCCGGCGGACGAGCGGCGCCGGCGCGGGCAGTGACTCCGCCGGCGTTTTTCTGCATATTAGGGGGATGTCAAAAACACCTTCTTCGGGGCACGCACCCATGTCCCGCCGCGCCGTCGTAAAAACTCTTGCACTCGGAGCCGCCACCGTCGCCGGGCTGGCGACGCACCGGCTGCGCAGCGCCGAGTCCACGCAAAAGCTCGACATCCACGAACCAGCCGCCGTGGCGCTCGGTTACGTGGAAGATGCCAGCCAGGTCGACCGCAAGAAATTTCCGCAGTTCGTGCCCGGATCGAACTGCGAGAATTGCCTGCAATTGCAGGGTAAAGCCGGCAACGATTACCGTCCTTGCGGCTTGTTCTCCGGCAAGCTGGTCGCGGTGGCCGGCTGGTGCTCAGGGTGGACGGCGGAAATGTGAGTTCGTGGCTCGAATCAGCGCGAGCGGGCTTCGAACCGGTCCCTGACGCGGACGCCTACGGCCGGAAAATCGATGAAGAACCCGTCGATACCGCGCGCCAGATAGCGCTCGATTTCGGCCGGTAGATCGCCGTGCGCGGCAGGGTCCTGGCCTGACTTGAGGTCGTCCGGCAGGAATTCGTTCTCCGCCCTGAATGTCCAGACATGCACCGCAATCCCGACCGCATGGGCAGCCGAGACGGTTTCGGGAGTCGCGAGCGCTTTGGCAATACCGATGGCGTCTGCATACTTCGCCATGCCGGCAAGATCGGCGACTTCGTGCTCGAGCAATTGCACGAGCGGCAAGCGCGTCATATCCCGCAACTGGTTCAAGTTACGGGGATCGAACGATTGGATGAACACCGGCGAGCCGGGCGCGTCGTAGCCGTAACGGCCCAGCGTCTCCAGAACGGCTTCCTCCTGAGGGAGCCCCAGCGAGCGGAAATGTGCCGGATGCTTGGTTTCGGGGTACACCCCGAGTTTCGGTTGACCGGGGCGCCTGCGATTCGTGTCCAGGGCCAATTGCATGATCTCATCGAACGTCGGCACTTGGAACCGGCCGTCGAACACCGTGTTCGCGGGACGAAGCCCCGGGAGCCGCTCGCGCGCGCGCAGGGTCTTGAGTTCGGTGAGCGTGAAATCCTCGGTAAACCAGCCCTCCATCGTTTCGCCGTCGACGGCCTGGGTGCGGCGCCGGCTCGCAAACTCCGGATGGTCCGCGACATCGGTCGTAGCGCCGATCTCGGGTTCGTGGCGCGCCACCAGCACACCGTCCCGGGTCATGACCAAGTCCGGTTCGATATAGTCCGCGCCCTGCTCGATGGCGCGTTGATAGCTCGCAATCGTATGCTCCGGACGCTCCCCGCTTGCGCCGCGGTGGGCGATGACGATTATCTTGACCGCATGATTCTCTGGCACGTGGCACCGGGTAGAGGTTTGCGCGCCAGTTTAGCTCACGCGCACAGCCGAGGCTCCCCATAGAGAGGAGCCTCGGCCGCCGCGGGGCCGCCCGCCGGCGGCTCTTCATCATTTAGCGCGGTGGCGCGACCAGCAGCTTATTCGTCTCGTAGGCGGCCATCACGCCGTTGGTTCCGGGCGTCCAGGTCGGATGCTCGTTCACCCCGCCGCTTCCCCTGTCTGCACGTACCGATACCGGCTGCGCCGCAAATGCCGCCCCGATGGCAAAAGCAGCCACGCCAACGACTACTGCTTTGCGACGGTTCATGATACCTGCCTCACGCGACGCGCGGCGGGTTCACGCCCGGATCATCGGCCAACGCGACGCGCGGCGGGTTCACGCCCGGATCATCGGCCAACGCGACGCGCGGCGGGTTCACGCCCGGATCATCGGCCAACGCGACGCGCGGCGGGTTCACGCCCGGATCATCGGTCAACGCGAAAGCGGCACTGGACACTGCACAGGCCGCGAGTAAAGCGATTAGACTTGCCTTCATTTGAGATCTCCGTTGGTAGTGGCGGACCGCCAAAATGGCGGTCCCGGCATTAAAGCGACAATAAGTTGAAAATTCCCTCATGGTGCGATGCGACATTGATATTCACCGGGCAAATCCCGAGGCGGCCATTGCGGGAATGGCTGAATAGCACGGGCGACAGTCGATGCCAGTCCCGTCCAACTTCACCCAACTGCTAACCGACTGGCGTGAGGGTCATCCGCAGGCGTTGGAGCGCCTGACGCCTTTGGTCTACGACGAGCTGCGGCGTCTCGCGCGCAACTACATGAAAGGAGAGCGCGGCAGCCACACCCTTCAGGCAACGGCGGTGGTGCATGAGGCATTCCTGCGCTTGATCCAAGCCAACGTTGCACTGCAAGATCGGGCTCACTTCTTCGCCCTGGCCTCGCGCCTCATGCGCCGTGTGCTCGTGGACCACGCAAAGTCGCGGGCGCGCATCAAGCGCGGACCCGGGATTCGCGAGTCCGTCACCGAGGACACCATGCCGCCCGTAGCCGGTATCGACATGATTGCGCTCGACGAAGCGCTCGAGGCTCTTCAAAAAATGGAGCCCAGGTTGGCCCAGGTGATCGAACTGCATTACTTTGGGGGGCTGACCTACGATCAGATCGCCGCCGCAGCCGGCGCGTCGGCGGCGACCGTTCATCGCGACATCCGTCTCGCGCGCGCGTGGCTGCTCAACGAGATCGCAGGTCAGCGAGCGCCATGATTTCCCGTGCTCGATGGCAACGGATTCAGTCGCTCTTCGATGAGGTCGTCGACGTTCCGCTGCCCGAGCGTGCGAGTCGCCTTGCGGATTCCTGCGGCAGCGATGCGGAACTCAAACGGTCGGTCGAATCGCTGCTGGCCTCGGATGAGAGGACGGCGGATCCTTTGCTGAACGCGATCAGCGAAGCGGCCGAGTCGCTGCTGAGCGAGCATCAGGATCGGTTGATCGGAACTCGTATCGGCCATTATCGCATCGTGTCCGTTCTCGGACACGGCGGCATGAGCACGGTGTATCGGGGCGAGCGGGATGACGCTCAATACCGGCAGATCGTGGCCGTCAAAGTGCTGCATCACACGGCGCTGCATCCACGGCTGCGAAACCGGCTGCATAGCGAGCGGCATATCCTCGCCACCTTGGCTCACCCGTCGATCGCACGCTTGATCGATAGCGGCGATCTCGACGACGGAACTCCCTATCTGGTGATGGAGTACGTCGATGGCGAGGCCGTCGACGAGTATTGTGACAGCCGGACGCTGTTCATCCGCGAGCGGTTGGAGCTGTTCGTACAAATTTGCGCAGCGGTGCAATTCGCCCATCGCAATCTGGTGGTTCACCGGGACATTAAGGCCGCGAATATCCTGGTGACCGCTGACGGTGTGCCGAAGCTGCTCGACTTCGGCATCGCGAAATTGCTGGCGCCGGAAAGTCTCTCGCACACGGTGCCGGTGACGCGGCTGCAAGAGCGCATCCTGACTCCCGAGAACGCGGCCCCCGAACAGGTTTTGGGCCGATCGATCACCACGGCTACGGACATCTATGGGCTCGGGGTGCTTCTGTACCAGCTGCTCACCGGCCGATCGCCGTACCGGCTGCTGAGCTACAGTCAGCTGCAGCTCGAGCGTGCGATCTGCATGGACGATCCTCCACGGCCGAGCCAGATCGTGGTCGCGAAGCTGGGCCAGGAAAGCGACATCGATCGAAGCCGCATTTCCGATCGACGCGGTCTTTCCCCGCCGCGACTCCGGGCGCGATTGAGCGGCGACCTCGACGCCATCGTGTCCATGGCGATGCGCAAGGAGCCGGACCGCCGCTATCCGTCGGTCGAGGCTTTCACCGACGACTTGAACCGTCACCTGCAGGGCCAGCCGGTCAAGGCGCGTCAGGGCGATTGGCGCTACAACAGCTCCAAATTCCTGCGCCGACACCTGCTGCCCGTTCTGGCGGTCAGCGCGGCATTTCTCGGCCTCGCCGTGATTGCCGTCGTCACCTTGTGGCAGAACCATCGCATCGAGCTGGCGCGCGAGGCTACGGCACAGGAGCGCGATCGGGCCCGGCAGGTTTCGGCATTCCTGGTGGATGTGTTCTCTGAGGCCGACCCCTTCAAGGCGCAGGGACACGAAGCGACCGCCCGCGAACTTCTGGATCGAGGCGCGGCAAAAATCATGGATAACTCCTCGCTCCAGCCGGAGGTCCGAGCGCAGCTCCTGGAGAGCATCGGACTTGCCTATCGCCGCAAAGGCGACAGCGATCGCGCCATTCCTCTGTTCGAGCAAGCCGTGGCGATCCGCAGGTCGGAGCGGCCCGTGGACGGTCATCGCACGGCCGCCGCTCTCGCAAACCTCGCGCGCGCGCTGACCGACGGCGGAAATCTGGTGTCGGCGGAGGCCTACCTGCAGCAGGCACTCGAGCTCTCGAAGAATGGCGATTCCTCGCCCTCGGTGGAGACCGCCGACATTCTGGTCCAGTTTGCCCAATTCGAGCTGAGCGCGAAGAGCGATCAGCCGCGTGCGACCCGGCTGTTCACCGAAGCCCTCGGCGTGTATCGCAGTGCTTTGGGGAACGAACACCTGTCGGTCGCCGTAACCTTGAGCGGTCTCGCTGCGGCGGCTCTTTGGGCCAACGATTATGTGTCCGCGGAACAGTACGAACGGCACGCGATCGACATCTATCAGGCGACCGTGAGCCGCAACTATCCCGATCACGCGATGGCGTTGGCGACCTTGGGCTACATCCTCACGGAGCGTGGGCAGTTCCACGAGGCGGAACAGCTGCTCACCGAGTCGTTTCAAATCGAACGCAATGTGTTCGGAGACAACAACGACGTCTTGGCGCAGATCAAGTCGCATTTCAGCCTTCTTTACGACCGGCAGGGTGACGAGGTGCGGGCGATCGGGGCGATTCGGGATGCCATAACGATCGAGTCCAAGGTCCATGGAGCCGACCACTTCCTGACCGGCTATTATCTCGACGCGCTTGCCAACCTCTATTGGAAAACCGGTGATCTCGCGCGAGCCGAGGAAACCGCTCGCCAAGCACTGGCGATCTTCGCAAAGTCGCTTCCGCCTCAACATCTCTATGTCGCCGCCACGCGGCAGACGCTCGGCGAAGTGCTGCTCACCCGCGGCGCACTCGCAACCGCCGAGACCGAACTGCGGGCTGCGGTCGACATCAACACCAATCTCGTCGGCGCGGACCATTGGCGCACGGCTCGCAGCGCGGCGAGCTTGGGCTGGGCGTTGATCAAGAATGACAAAGCGTCTGAAGGAGAGCCGATGCTGGTCGCTGCACGCAAGCAGCTCCTCGCAACGGTGGGGGCCGCGCATCCGGCCACGCAGCTTGCCACGGCCCGCCTCGCCGAATACTACCGCTCGCGCCACCGCGACGCCGAGGCGGCCAAGGTTCTCCCCGCGTCCGACAAGCGGTAAGCTGGCGGAACTAAGCGCTCGATGCGGGGTCCCCTTCGATAGGACCCCGCAAAATAAGCGCCAGATGAGCAAACCAGCCACGCCGGGAGTCATATGAACATTGGAAGAAAGACCGCTCCGAAGCTTTTCGCCGCAGGGATCCTGACGGCAACGTCGATCATTGCAAATTTTTCATTCGCCGGAGCTGCGCGGGAGGAAGGTCGATTACTGACCGCGACCGAAGTGCTTCAAGATGTTCAGAGCATGCCGGATCAAAGGCTGCCCGATACGCTGCTGGCTCACGCCTATGGTATCGCCGTGATCCCTGATGTCACCAAGATCGCGTTTTTCTTCGGCGGCCGTCACGGCAATGGGGTGCTGACCGTGCGCAACACGCTCAGTTCGCCCTGGAGCAATCCCGTGTTCATCGCGCTGACGGGCGGCAGCTGGGGTCTTCAAGCGGGAGCCCAATCCTCGGACATCATCCTCGTGTTCACCACCAAGGGCGGGATCGAGGGCATTACCGGTGGAAAACTGACGCTCGGTGCAGATGCCTCCGTGGCTGCAGGTCCCGTCGGACGCCAAGGCTCGGCCGCGACCGACGTGTCGCTTGCGGAGATTTATTCCTACGCCCGAACGCGGGGGCTGTTCGGCGGGATCGCCGTCGATGGCAGCGTGATCGCCATCGATAAGTCGGCCAATGCGGACTTTTACGGTAAGAAGGGCGTGACCGCGAGCGAGATCTTTGCGGGCAACGCACCGACGCCCCCGGAAACCGCGGAGCGATTCCTGACGAAACTCGCCCAGGTCACGCACACCGTGGCGAGATCCTCGCCTGCGCCCCAGGCGGAAGCGCCCGCGGCGACTGCTCAGACTCCGGCACCGCCCAGCACACCTGCGGCCGAAGCCCCCCGCACTTACCCTCTTGACAACCAGAACAAAAATTGACCACGAGGATCTGCAACACCAGCGCTCAACCATTCGCTGCAGTGCGTCGAGTCCAGGTGCTTTCCTCCCATTCGATCTGACGTGTTACGCTCGCTTTCATGACGCCCGATCCCGCCGTCAACGACAGTCGCAACGAAAGCGATTTCAACGTCAGCCAGGTCTGGCTCGACGCTCTCGCGCGCGGCACGTGCGATGAGGAGGCGTTCCTGCGCGCGGTGCAAATGCTCACGCGGCGATCGCCGGAAGCGGCCTGGGATTCCCTCGCACTGCTCGACCAGTATTACCGTCGCGGCAAGATACCGCCGGACGTGTTCAAGCGGGTCAAGTCGCGATTGGGAAGCCAGCTGCTCGGACCGGCTCTCGACGTCCAACTGAGCGCTCCGCTCAGGCGGCGGGAAAGTCCACAGACACCGGCGGCAGTCGTTGTGCCGGTCCCGCTTCCCATCGTGGGCTCCTCCCCTGGTCAGGCGCCGGATGCGCTTGCGCCAGCCCCCAAGCGCACCGCACCCGCTGGTCCGGCCCCTGCAGCGCTGCCGGCTTTTTTGTTGCCGCAGTCTCGGGCCAGCGTGGCCTCAGCGGCGACCACCGTATCCTCCGGCGCCAGCGGACGGACTGTGCCGATCGGGGCCGACGTCACCCCCATTCCCCTGCTGAACTCCGCGAATCGGCCGACCGAGATCAGGCAGGACAATCCGCGCGAAGTGGTCGTGGGCGATATCTTGCGCGGCCGTTATGTGATCAGAAACGTGCTGGGTCTCGGCGGCACGGGAACCGTGTTCGAGGCCATCGACCGCTTTCGACTGGATTTGCCGGAGTCCGGCCAACGGGTGGCCGTGAAGGTCTTGCATCCCCGCGCTGCCGGGCAATCCGCCGTGCTGACCGATCTGCGGCGGGAGTTTCAGCTGCTTCAGTCGCTGTCGCATCCGAACATCGTGCGCGCGCACGAGTATGACCGGGACGGCGACACCGCTTTCTTCACCATGGAGTATCTCAGCGGCCTTTCGCTCGAAGGCGTCCTGTCCGCTCATCGCGAAGTGGTGCTGGGTCGACCTCACGCACTCATGATCATTCGCGATGTCGCCGCTGCGCTGGCGCATGCGCACTCCCGCGGAGTCGTCCACGGCGACCTGAACCCCGGCAACATTTTCATCACCAATGACGGCGAGATCCGGGTGCTGGACTTCGGCGCCGCTCACACGCCGAGCGGGTCTCCGTCGATCAAGGAGTCCGCGTGGGATGCGACCGCGTATGCAACGCCCCGCTTTGCCAGCGCCCAGTTGCTCGACGGCGAACGGGCGGATGTGCGCGACGATACGTATTCCCTCGCCTGCGTGTTGTATCTGCTGCTCGCGGGCAAACACCCATTCGGCGAGCTGAACGCCACTCAAGCCCGCGCCCAGCGGCTCAAGCCCGCCCGTCCTTCCGGCCTCACGGGCAGGCAATGGGGCGCGCTTCGAGCCGCACTTTCGTTTGATCGGCAGCGTCGCCCCGCCGATCTGGCCGGCTGGCTCGCACCGTTCGATCTGCCCAAGCCGGAAGCGCGATTGCCGGTGTTGCTGGCGTTGTTGAAATCCGAGCCGCGCCGCAGTGGGCGCAGCGGCACCGCCGCGTTGATCGTCGGGGTGCTCGCGTTGGCTGCCGCCGGCTGGTGGGCGAATGGACACAGGGACTTGGTCACGCAGATTGCCGGCGAAGCCGGCGGCGACTTGCAGGACGCGTTGGCCAGCGCCGACGCGGCGGTGACGCGGCTCTGGCATCAAGAGCATAGCGCCATCGTGAGCACGCCAACCGCGGATCGGCCGGCCAAGAGCGCTACGCAACCTCCAGCCGCCCCCGCTGCAGACCGGGCACCGGCGGCGAGTGTGCCCGCGCTGATCACCAGCGTCCCCGCGACGCACATCGCGTCGAAGCAGCCCGCGGCACCGGCTGACACGGCGGTGGTGCCGACCCCTTCCAAGGTGGCGCCGGCCCCCTCGATGACGCCGTCCCGGTCCGCGGCGGGTATTCAACCGCCGCACACCCGGATCGAGCTTACCGCCGACGTCGTAGAGGTTCCGCTGACCGATCCGGCGGCACACATTCTCGTCAAACGCACCGGCGACTTGCGCACGGACGCGAGCTTCACTTGGTGGACAGAATCGGGTACCGCCAAGCCCGGCCAGGACTTCATGAACGTCAAGGCTCACGCAGAGCACTTCGAGGACGGCAAGACCCTCGTCAACCTGTTCGTACCGGTGGTCGCGGACCCGACGCGCAAGCAGTCCAAGAGCTTTTACATCGTCATCAACGATCCGAGCGAGCATGCCTCGCTGGGCAAGCGCACGCTCACGATGGTGACGATACCGCCATCGGAGTAGGTGTCTATTCGCTTTCGGCAGGCGCGAAAAACACCAGGATCTCGAGTTCCTCCTCGATTCGGTGGAAGCGATGCTCGACATTCGCAGCCACGAATACCAGGCTGCCGCGACCGATCGCCTGATCGTGCGGACCTGCTTGCATGCGCGCCTTGCCCCGGATGACGTAATAGAGCTCGTCCTGTTTGTGAGGCAGCTGAGCGTCCGCACCCCCGGCCGGCAGCACGTAGAGACCCGCGCTCATCGAAGGAACCCGTAGAAATTCGAGATATGGGTTTCCTTGCAGCCTCCGCTCTGCCGCCACATCGTCGATTTCGATGAATCCTGCACCGTCACGTACCATCGCGCACCTCCTCGCTGCGCGGCGACACCATGCTCTGCAGTACGCCGTCGCGCCGGATCAGCCCGTGAAAGAGCGCCGCGCCCAGGTGGGCCAGGAGCGTCGCGAAGAACAGATAGGCGAGGTATGCGTGCGCAGGCCGCAACAGCGCATAGAGCGGCGCGCTGTGCGGCATGATCGGCGGCAATCGCAGCGATCCGAACAGCACCACCGGATAGGGGGCGGCGGACAGCATGGCCCAGCCGATGAGCGGCATGAGGAACATCAGCGCATATAAGACGTAATGAGAACCTTTGGCGGCGAGCTGTTGCCATGCGGGCAGATCGCGCGGAAGCGGGGGCGGCGGATGCATCAGGCGATTCAGAAAACGAATTACCACCAGCACCAGAATCGCGATCCCCAGAGGCTTGTGGAGCGATACGAGGACCGGGTAGCGCGGCGACACGGTCGCTGCCATCCCGGCGCCGATGAACAACACCGCGAAGACCATGGCGGCCATCGTCCAATGAAGCACGCGCGAGCCCGCGGTGAATGCCGGGTGCGAGGCGTTCACGATGCACCTCTTGCAATGCGCACTTCCCGTTGGGTAATGGCGCTGGGCGGCTTCGCCCGTCTCTCGCCGGCGCGCAGCGTAAAGGAGCGCGCATACGTGGCGGAGCGGGCGCTGAGCAGCGGATCATCGGAAGGCTCGATGCCCGGCGGCAATACCAGCGGATCGAAATTGATATCGGTGCAAGGCCCGCCGTCCTCGCTCGACACCGTATCGAGGGTCACGGTTCCGGCATCGATTTGTGCGCGATCGGCGGGCCAGGGGAGTGTCGCATCCGCCGTTGGATCCAGCGGCTGGCCTACGGTTATCTCGAGCCGCCACCGCAGCGGGCGCCGATGAATTTGGGCGATGAGATCGTCGAACAAATAGTTCCCGTCACGGTTGCCGGGCGAAGCCGCTTCCGCGGCCGGCGGCTCGAGCGGTACCGCGGCCCAGCGCACCGGTGTCGAACGGCCACCCTCATCCACCAAGCGAAACGCGTCCAGGCCGTTGAACGTCGACTCGGCGAATCCCGGCGTGACGGACCTGGACCCGATGATCGACAGCGCGCGCACCGTCTCGGGGTGTCGGTCGAAGAACGCCTTCATGGACTGCGGATCTGGCTTCCCGGTCGCAGCGTCGGGCCTCGAGGCGAGCAGCTGCTCATAGAAGGCTTGTGCCGTGTTCACCGGAAAAACCGGGATGTCGTTCATGCCCGTCCGCCATTCCTCGCCGTCCCGCCCGACGAAGCGCAGCGCGAGGCTGCGAACCGCAGAGGATGTATCCGCCTGCATCGGCAGGCCGCCTGCCAGGGCAAATCGTCCGATGACGGGCACACGCCCGGACTCGAGGATGGCCGATTTGGACAGCAGAGTTGCCGCGCCCGTGCTGTCGAACCAGCCGCCGACGCACAAACCCTTGGCGTGATTGCGGCGAAACCCCGGATGCTCGCCGTTGACTCGCGCGAATGCCTCCATGAGGCTCGCTTGCGTCAGCCGGTCGGGCGACAGCCAGCCCGCAACGTACGCGAATGCCGCCGCCGCCCCCAGCAGCAGCACGCCGATGACACCCAGGCGCAACAGCACCGCTGCGAGGCTCAATTTCGAGCTTAGAATAGGCTGGCCCGACACGTTGCAGCGAATGATACCTCCAAAAAAGGCGGGATGAGGCATGCGCAGATTTCCGATGGTGCTTTTCGGCGCGCTGCTGGTTGCCGCCGCCCTCGCCTTGCTCGGGGCTTGCGGTACGCACGACAACTCTCGCACCGCCGGCAGTACCGAGAAGATTCTGAATGTCTATTCGTGGATGGACTACATCGCGCCGGACACGGTGTCGGATTTCGAGCGGGAGACGGGCATCAAGGTTCGTTACGATACCTTCGACAACAACGAAGTGCTCGAAACGAAGCTTCTGACGGGCCACACGAATTACGACATCGTCGTACCGACCGAGAATTACTTCGATCGCCAGCTGCGGGCCGGCGTTTATCGCAAGCTCGACAAGGACGCGATCCCGAATCTGAGGAACGCAGATCCGGAAATCATGCGCCGTATGGCCGTCCACGATCCCGGCAACCGGTACGCCGTCCCTTATTTATGGTCGAGCACCGGCCTCGGTTACAATGTCGACAAGGTCCGGGCACGTCTGGGTTCGGACATTCCCGATGGATGGGCGCTGCTGCTCGATCCCCGCAACGCCCGGAAACTCCAGGATTGCGGCATCGCCATCGTCGATTCGCCGCTCGAAATCTTCGAATCCGTGATCATTTTTCTGGGACATGATCCGAATCTTCGCGATCCAGCGGACGTCGCTGCCGCGTCAGCCGTGTTGCGAACGATCCGCCCGTTCGTCAATCGCATCGATCCCGATCTGATCGCGGCGTTGAGCAACGGCGAAATATGCCTGGCGCTGACGTGGTCGGGAGACGTGGAGGCGGCGCGCAATCGAGCCAAGGAGGCCTCGACGGGAGCGAATCTCGCCTACCTCGTCCCCCGCGAGGGCGCGCTCATGACGCTCGACATGATGGGGATTCCCGTCGATGCCCCGCACCCGAAGAATGCAGAGATCTGGATGAATTATCTGTTGCGGCCTGAGGTCATCGCCAAAATCACAAATTACATCAGATACCCGAACGGCAATGCGGCCGCGCTCCCGCTCATCGACCCGGCAATCCGGGGTGACGCGGGCGTTTACCCGGACGCAGCGACCCGTGCCCGGTTGGTGACCCACACGGCGGCATCGTTGGAATATTCGCGGCTGGTAACCCGCGAATGGACGCGCTTCCGCACCGGCGAATGAGCGGGCAAGCCAACCGGAGTGACCGCCCCCGACCGGAGTGGCCGCCCCCGACCGCAGTGACCGCCCGCGGTCGAGTCTTCACGATCGTTGCCGACTCTCGGCTAGTTGGCCGGTTTCGCCGCGATGATCTCGCCCAAGCGATCTCGTTCCTGCGCAGTCGGCGTGAGATGCGGATACTTGGGGCCCTCGTGATAGTCGACCTTGAAGGTCGAATAGGAATCGTAGTTGCGCGCCAGTATCTCGATGGGCGCCTTGGCGCTTTGCGCGTGACGCAGGATCTCGTCCATGCGATCCGGATCGAACTTGCGGCCTTCGACCGCCACCAATACCATGCCCGGAGCAAGACCCGCCGTAAACGCCGGACTGCCCCAGAGTACGTCGATGACGCGGCCGGTGTCATCGGGGCCCGTACCCACATAGAGCCCGAGCGAATAGCGCAAATCCAGGAATTTTCGAGTTTTTTCCTGTGCTTTGAAGGCTGCGCTGCGCTGGTCGTCGTAGGTGACGCTCCAGCCGCCGCGCTTGATACCGTCCAATAGCGCGCCCGTATCGTGCGAATCGAGCCGGCTGCGCAGGAATGACGCCCAGTCGTTCGGCTGGACCGCGTTGAGGGACTTGACCAGATCCGCGAACTCGTACGGCTTGACCTCGAAACTGCCGTCGTCGGTGCCGTAAAAAGCACGGATGAAGTCATCCAAAGACTTCTTGCCGCCCGATTTCTCGCGAATGATCGTATCCACATCCAGCCACAGGAGCTCGCCCTCCGGATAATAATCGACCGAGCGCAGCTCCGATTCCCAGTCCGGCGGGGAGTAGTAGAGAAGCTGGGCGGCATCGGCGGTGTCCTGCAGATTCCGCCAGGCGCGGCCTGGCCGATGATCCATGTCGGCGGCCGTTGCGGCCAGCTCCTCGCGGTACTGCTCGGGCGTCCAGATGCCGGACCGTGCCGTCAGCACGTCCCCGAGATATTCCGTCAGCCCTTCATACACCCACAGCAGCTCGCCGCGCATCGGCACGTTGTAGTTCGGCGTCGCCAAGCCTCCCGGGCGGCGAAATTTCCCGTTCCACGAATGGACGTACTCATGCGGCAGCAAGCCGCCGCCGGCGAGGTAGGTGTCCGGATCGACGAAGAACCTTGCGTAATATCGATCGTCGCTCGACTGCGAATGTTCCAGCCCGAAGTGCCCCGTGTTCTCCGACAGGGTGAACAGAAAGTCGTAATGCTTGTAGTGACGGGCGCCGAATAGCGCCTGAGCCTGTGCGATCAAATTGCGATGTGCTTGAAGCTGAGCATCGTCCACTTTGAGGTCCGAGCCATCGTCGGCCACGAGGTCCAGATGAACGGGAATGCGGGCGCCCGGCGCCAGGTCGATTCGGCTGAAGTATTGGCCGCAGATCAGCGGCGAATCGATCAGTTGTTCGAGGGAGACGGGCGCGAACGTGACGTTTTCGCCGTTGGTCCCGTCCGCATCGAGCGCGGTTGCGTAACCCCAGCCCGGCGGAATCCTAATGCTGGGCTTGAAGGTGATGTTGTTTGCAGCGTATCCGGACGGATAGAAAAGCACCTGATTCCACTCCAGATCCTCGATCCGGTCGGTGACCGATGCGCCTTGCCCGAATTCTCCGCCGGGACCGGGCGAAAGCAGCTCGAAGTCCAGCACCACCGCTTTCACTCCCGCGGGAATGGCGAGATGCAGCGTGAACATGTCCTCGAGGTCGCGCCGCCATTCGATACGCTGCCCTGCGTCGGATCTGATGACGAGGCCGGCGACCGCATCGATGGTTCCGCTCGGCGAGTGCTCACCGGGAATCCACTTGGGGTAATAGAGGGTCAAGGCACCCGGACCTGCGGGAAGGGTTTCATGAACCCGGAATATGCGTTGGATCGGGTCCGAGAGATCGACATCGAGCTTCACCTCGCCGGGGAAACGGCGGGTGCCCACGTCCGCACTGCGCGCTGCGGTACAGACCGCCATCGCAAAGGCCAATAGGAATACTGGGGTCAGCCGCACCGAAGATGGCTTCATGAGTCTCGCCTGCCGTTATTCGAAGGCGCGCAGTTTACCTGGAAACGGCTGGATCCCGCCTCAAGTCGATCGACGGGCGGTTACGGCGCCGTGGTCCCCGCCAACGCAGGCGGATCCGCTCTCGTCTGAGCATTCCCCAGCGGTGGCGAGCTGCCGCTCGGCTGCGCAGCCCCGCTGGTTTGCGGGCCTGAAGCGGCGGGCGCCGCTCCGTTGGGCGCCGCGGCAGGAGTCACCGGGACGACCGGCAGGCTATACGCATCGACCTTGGATTTGGCCTCCTGCTCCTGCCGCTGCTTTTCTCCGGCCAGCCTCAACTGCTCGCGCGCCCGCTCGAATTCCTGTTGCCGCCTCTTCTCGGCCGTCGGGTCCACGTTCTGCGAGGCCAGCTGTTCGATGGCGATTCTCGCGTTCGTGCAGTCGGAGGTATCGCGCAGCTTTTCGGGGTTCTGGTTGCACTTCATCATGATGCCGTCCAAGGTCACCCGATCCTCCAGGAGATCCTCGACCGTCATGGAAGGAATTCGGCGCGGCGAACAGCCTGCAGCGCCCAAAAGGGCCGCACAAAGACAGCCAAAGCCGAATATTTGCTTGCTAAAGTGTCGCATGATGCTTCCCCGAGCCATGGTACTGAAATCGCGCCCGAGTGCGACCCTGCGGTTGTGACGCGTATCACGGCTTGACAATTTCCCGAAGTCTTTACCCCGGCCGCCCATCGACACCGTGAACTGCATACGCAAGACCCGGCGGTTTGACCCGGCGCCGGCCGCTGTGTACCGTTGCATTCCATGCCCGGCAGCAACCCTCAAACGGACCCGAAGCCTCTGGATTTCGAGGCCGCCATGCGCGACCTCGAAGAGATCGTCGAGCGCCTGGAGCATGGCGATTTGCCGCTCGAGGAATCGCTGAAGGCCTTCGAGCGGGGCATCATGCTGACGCGCAACTGTCAGTCGGCTTTGAAAGACGCGGAGCAAAAAGTCGAGATATTGCTCAAGAAGGCCGGCGAGGCCCGCGTGGAAGATTTCGAACCCGACGAAGCCAACAACGGGTGAGCCGGAAATGCCCCATCCGGGGCCGTTCCCGGCCGCTCCGCCGCAGGCGGCCCAGCCCCTCGCCGGCCGGTCCAGGCCGCCCCGTCTGATATCATTGTATTTGGCGCTCCCGGCACCATGTGGGTCATGAACGCGCCTCAGGAACCGCCATATGAACGTCGACGCTCCGCCCACAAAGCCCCGCTCCGCCGCCATCGAGGACGTGCAGTCCCACGCTGATACTCGGCAGATCCCGATCAACAAGGTCGGCATCAAGGACATCTTTCACCCGGTCAAGGTCAAGGACCGCGCGAACGGCGAGCAGCACACCGTCGCCAACTTCAACATGTACGTGAATCTTCCGCACGACTTCAAGGGCACGCACATGTCCAGGTTCGTGGAGATTTTGCACCGCCACGAGCGCGAAATATCGGTGGACTCTTTCGGCAAGATGCTCGAGGAGATGACCGGCTACCTGCACGCCGACTCCGGGCACATCGAGATGACATTCCCCTATTTCGTCATGAAGAAGGCGCCGGTCTCCGGGGTCGAGAGCCTGATGAATTATCAGGCAACCATTTTCGGCGAGCACCACGGCGGAAAGACCGAGGTTTGGCTCAAGGTGGTCGTGCCGACTACCAGCCTCTGTCCATGCTCCAAGAAGATCTCGGACTACGGCGCGCACAACCAGCGCTCGCATATCACACTGACTGCGCGCCTCAACGCGCACATGTGGCTGGAGGAGCTGATCGATGTGGCCGAGTCGCAGGCCTCATGCGAGGTGTACGGAATCCTGAAGCGCCCCGACGAGAAATTCGTGACCGAGCGCGCCTACGACAATCCGAAATTCGTCGAGGACACCGTGCGCGACGTGGCGGTTGCCCTCAACCGGGACCCGCGGGTGCGTGCGTACGTCGTTGAAGCCGAGAATTTCGAGTCGATCCACAATCACTCGGCGTATGCGATGATCGAGCACGACAAGGAAGCGGGCGCCTAACCACGAGGCTCGCGGGCCCCGTTTCAGGCGCTGCGTTCCGCGCTCTGCAATCGGCCGATCATGCTGCGCAGGAACACCTGGTTGAACCGCAGCTGACACTCGGCCGAGACCTGTTCCAACAGCGTGGAGCTCACCTTCATGACCACCACCGAGCCCGCGGCAACGATGGTCGCCGTCCGCTTCGCGCCGCGCACGTAGCTCGTCTCGCCGAAACAGTCGCCCGTGTCCAGATACCCCAGGGCCTTGCCGAGGCGCGCCACGCCGACCCGCCCCTGGACGATGATGTAGAACCGATCGTCCATCTCGCCCTCCTTGACGATCTCCTCTCCATCGGCGTAATCCTGCCAGCTGCTGGCGCGCAGCACTTCCCAGATCTCGCTGTGCGAGAACTCATGGAAGAACTTCAGCTTGCGCAACAGGCTGAATTGCTCCTGCTGATCGATGCGGTTGTACTGGGCGCGCAGCTTCTGGTGTACCCGCGTCAATTCCGCGGCAAAGTCCAGACCCGTCTTGTAGCGTTTCTCGGGATCCTTCTGCAGGGCGATCGCGGTGACGTTCTCCAGCTCCTCGGGTATCTCGGGTCGCAGCGTATGGATCGGCGGCGGCGTTGCGAATACGATCTGGTGCAGGAGCTTTTGCAGATTGCCCGCCCGGAACGGCCGCGTGCCGGTGAGCAGCTCGTACATCACTGCGCCCAGCGAATACAGATCCGAACGGTTGGTGAGCTCGATGGACTGAACCTGCTCCGGGGACATGTAGGAAGGGCTGCCGGCGATGCCTTCGATCCTCGAGATCTCGGAATCGGCCACCAGGGCGATGCCGAAATCGATGATGCGCACGTCGCTTTCGAGCGTGAGCATGATGTTGCTGGGCTTGATGTCGCGATGAATCACGCCGCGGCTGTGAGCGTAGTGCAAGGCGCGTGCGGCCTTGTAAATGAGCTCGACCACATCGTCGATGCGCAGAAGATTGTCGGGCCGGCAATATGCGGCGAGGGTGCGCGCACCGTGCACGTGCTCGGTCACGATGTAGCAATGACCGTTCTCCTCCCCCGCATCGTATATCGGCAGGATGTTCGGATGCTGAAGCATGCCGACCATATGAGCCTCGGAGAGGAACATCTTGCGCGCGATGCGCTTGCGATTCTCGTCGCCGCTCGTATCGACGTTGTACACCTTGATGGCCACGTCGCGGCCGTAGTAAGGGTCGTGCGACAGGTATACGGCGCCCGTGCTGCCCCGCCCGACTTCGTTGATGATCACGTATTTGCCTATTTTCTCAGGCAAAGCGGCGCGGCCGTGTTGAGCCTTCGCGTGATCCTTAGGCCGAATATTGTTCAAGGGTAACCGTGGGCGCTGCAGCGACGTGGTATTGCGTGCCGCAGAGAATACTTCGGCGGCCTCGAATCAAACTGTGATTTGGGTCGAGGCTCGGCGAAAGTGGTCGAATCCCCGCACCGAGGGGGTGAATTCGGTTCCGTGCAACGTCCAGGCCACCGCGTTTCCGCGACGCAGCGCTCCGATCTCGGTAAGCGTTAAGTTCAATTGCCCGGCTCGGCTCGCGAGCTCGGCGAAACGATCCGGCGGCACGGCGATCAGCAGTTCGTAATCATCGCCGGCGCCCAGCGCCCAGGCGCGCGCTTTCTCCTCATCTCCCGCTGCGTGCAGCGCGCGAGACATCGGCAGCCGCTCCACGTCGACGCTGGCGCCAAGCCCGCCTGCGGCTGCCAGCTTCGGCAGATCGCCGACCAGGCCGTCGGAGATATCCATCGCGGCGCTCGCGATCCCGCGGGCTGCGATTCCGAAATCGACCCGTGGTGTCGGATATTCGAAGCGCAGCAGAAGCTCGCGCGCGGCGGCGGAGTCATGCATCTCGAGCGCGCCGGTCGCGAGCGCGAGCCCGGCGCCCGCATCGCCGAGCGTTCCGGTGACCGCCAGCACGTCGCCCGCCTTGCCGCCTGCGCGCGTGAGGGCCGAGCCGCGGGGAACGTGACCCAGGATCTGCACGCTGATCGTCAATGGACCGGCAGTCGTGTCGCCCCCCACCAGGGCGACGCCGTGGGCTCGGGCGAGCTCGCCGAAGCCGCGGGCGAATCCCTCGAGCCACCCGGGATCGGCACTCGGCAGCGTCAGCGCCAAAGTGGCCCACGCAGGCGCTGCCCCCATGGCGGCGATGTCGCTTAAGTTCACGGCGAGCGCCCGATGCCCAATCGAGCGGGCATCGGCACCGGCCGGGAAGTGATGTCCCTCGACGATGGTATCCACCGCAGCGACCAGATCCGAAGCTTCCGGCACCCGCAACAGCGCCGCATCGTCTCCGACTCCGAGGTCGACATCTGCGCGCGCGGCGCCCATGCGCGCGAAATAGCGGCGTATCAGCTCAAACTCGTCCATATTCGAGCGGCCGCAGCTCGCGGGCGGCCCGATCCAGCACGGCATTGACGAACTTGTGGCCGTCGGTGGCTCCGAATCGCTTGGTGAGCTCCACCGCCTCGGAAAGCACGACGCGGTAAGGAAGCTCCGGATGCGAGGCCAACTCATGAAGGCCGAGCCACAACGCGGCGTGCTCGATGGGGTCGAGTTCCTGTGGCGCAATCTCGCTGAATTTTTTCAGCTGCGCATCGAGCGCCTCCGAGCTTGCCGCGATGGCCTCGATCAGCTCCTTGAAATAATCGCGGTCGACACGCTGCGCTTCGGGATCTTCAGCGAACTGCCGGTGGGTGTCCTGCCAGGATCTGGGATTGATCTGCAGTTGATACAGCGCCTGCAAGGCGAGTCTGCGTGAGAGGCTGCGGGCACGGTGGACTTGACTCACGGCGCACGCCCCTCAATCCAGGCGCCGCAACAAGTTCGCCATTTCGAGCGCCGCCAGCGCCGCGTCCGCCCCCTTGTTCCCCGCCTTGCCGCCCGCGCGATCGACGGCCTGCTCCATGTTTTCGGTGGTGAGCACGCCGAAGCCGATGGGCACCCCGGATTCCAAGGCGATGCGCGCAAGCCCTGAGGCACACTCCCCCGCGACGTAGTCGAAATGGGGGGTCTGCCCGCGAACGACGGCGCCGAGCGCGACCAGCGCTTCGTACCGGCGGGACAACGCGAGCTTGCGCACGATGACCGGCATGTCGAACGCACCGGGGACACGGATGATCTCGATCTGTTTTTCGGTCGCGCCGTGCCGCTTGAGCGCATCCAAGGCACCGCGAAGCAGGGGCTCCACCACGAATTCGTTGAATCGGGTCGTCACGATGCCGAAGCGCAGATCCCGAGCGGTCAGCTCGCCTTCGATGATTTTGGGCATGTCAATGGCCACGATTTCAACCTTTTTTGGCGATCCGGGGGGTCATAGTATATGGCCCACGGCGCTCATTCGCCGCCATCCACGTACTCGGTGATCTCCAGATCGAAGGCGGACAGTCCCTGCAGCTGTTTCGGCGCGCTGAGCACGCGCATGCGCTTCAAGCCGAGATCCTTGAGGATTTGAGCTCCGATGCCGTAGGTACGCAGCACCGTGGCGCCGGAGGCAAGCGCCGCCGGGGGCTTCGGCTCGATCTGCCTCAAGCTGTCCATGAACTCCCGGGGTGTCTCCTCTGGACGCAAGATCACCACGACACCGGAGGCCTCCGCCGCGACCCGCCGCACGGCCGCACGCAGCGGCCATCCGAGCCTGTCGTTGCGAACTCCCACCACGTCGCGCAGCGTATCCTTCAGGTGCACCCGCACCAAGGGCGGAAGCTCGGAGTTCAAATCGCCCTTCACCAGGGCGATGTGCACGTTCTTGTTGACGTGATCTTCATAACAGCAAAGCCTGAACCCCCCGTATTCCGTGTCGACCGGCTGCTCGTACACGCGCTCCACCGAGCGCTCGTTCTTCAACCGATAGCGGATCAGATCGGCGATGGTACCGATCTTCAAGGAATGCGCCTTCGCGAAGCGTTCGAGATCGGGACGCCGCGCCATCGTGCCGTCGTCGTTCAAGATCTCGACGATCATCGCCGCGGGCGAAAAGCCCGCGAGCCGGGTGAGATCGCAGCCCGCCTCGGTGTGGCCGGCGCGTGTCAGAACCCCTCCCGGCTGAGCCATGAGTGGAAAGATGTGTCCCGGCTGGCGAAGATCCTCCGGCCGCGCCTTCGCATCGACCGCCGTGCGGATCGTATGCGCCCGGTCGTGGGCTGAGATGCCCGTGGTCACGCCCTCGGCCGCCTCGATGGACAACGTGAAATTGGTCCGATGCGCCATGTCGGTCTCCCTCACCATCAGCGGCAGCCGAAGCTCGCGGCAGCGCTCCTGGGTGAGCGTGAGACAGATCAGGCCCCGCCCATAACGCGCCATGAAATTCACGTCCTCGGCACGCACGCGCTCGGCGGCCATGATGAGGTCGCCCTCATTCTCGCGGTCCTCATCATCCATGATGACGGCCATTTTGCCCGCCCGCAGGTCCGCCAGAATCTCGTCGATCGTGTTCATCGGTTGTTCCTGATTTTCATGGTCTGGTCATCAATCGGTTCCGGCCGGTATTGTAGCTCGCGTTGACGACGGGAATGCCTGCTTGCACGCGCGGCTCGTCATGGGATGGGGCGACCCCAGAGTACCTCTGGGGTAGTCGGTGCTGACGTCAAAGTTCTGGGCACTGACTCCCAGAGGCACACTCGTGAGCAACACGAGATTTACGCTGAAGCCGTGATTGGTTGGGCCGCGCAAGCTAACGCATGGCTGCGGCGCCCGCAGGTCGAGGCTAAAAATGGGCGATCGATGAGCTCGGCACAGCACATGTTCGACTGTCTTGCGGTGCGTGCTCGCCCTCGTCGGCGGCCGCGACAATAATCACAACGATGCCGACCTTTTGCCCTGTCTCAACGTATCGATAGGCGTCGGCAATTTCTGCGAGGGCGTATTTTCGATCGATGATCGCTCTGAATTCCCCCGCCTCCATGCGGCCTTTCAAGAAACCAACGAATCCGTTGAGGCGCCTGGGCGCCACCATGACAACCCGGTTGCGCCGTGTGACCGACGACCACACCGCGAGCGCCACGTTTTGCCCCCAAGCTCCCAGATCCATAGCAGCAAAGAGTCCCATGGGATTCAGAAGCTTGCGGCATTGAAAAAATGAAGTCTTACCAACCGCATCCACCACGAAATCGAAGGTCTCGCCGACACGCGTGAAGTCATTAGTGGTGTAGTCAATGGCATGGTCCGCGCCGAGAGATTTGACAAGCTCAAGATGTCGAGTCGCAACGACCGCCGTCACCACCGCGCCACGTGATTTTGCTAGCTGTATCATCGCCGTGCCAATGGCGCCGGTGGCGCCGTAGATTAGAATTTTGTGGCCGCACCCAAGATCGATTCTTTTCAAGCATGCGTTTGCATAGAAAGCGCCTTCGCAGACCACAACCTCTTCATAGCGCGCGCCCACCGGCATTGCCGCAACTGCGCTCTCAGGGACCGAGACATATTCCGCTTGAGCGCCATTATTTCTGGACGGACACATGCCAAAAACACGGTCGCCTTGCTTGAACGAAACAATTCCAGCGCCCACGGCTTCGACCTCTCCGGCGAAATCCAAGCCGAATATAGTGCGTCGCGGTCGGCGCAGCCCGTAGTAGAACCGTATAAAGAAGGGGTGGGCTCGAAGCTCACCACAATCTGTGCGGTTGACTGTCGCCGCGTGGACCCGGATCAAGACCTCGTACGCCGTTGGCGTCGGTTTCGGCGCATCGAGTATCTTTATAACGTCGGGTGATCCGTAACGCGTGACGACAGCCGCTTTCATAGTCCGGGAACGATAGCCTCAAAAAAGATGCCTGAGAAGCCAAATCGCTGCGTGCTCCGGCCCGAACGGCTGTTCTGGGTCGATCAGTTCCTACAACAGGAAGCAGACGGCAGCTTCGCGGAACATATTTTTGCGAGCCGAATGACCTGATTTGGCCCTTGCTGCCTGTCGCGAGCGTCGGCTATTCGGCACTCGATTGTCTGCATCGATGGAGTTTTTCTGCGCGGCGCCGCCCTAATACGAAGCAGTTCCATCCCCTAAGGCGTGCCCTGCGCAGTGACATCTGCAGTCCATGTGATCGGTTGTTGCGTAGGGTCAGTAAAGTGAACCGGGAATTTCACGCTCCCGCCAGCCGTCAACGGATGATCACTCGCTAAGTAGGGACTCCCAGGCGCGTTGCAGGTCGTCATCCCCACCGCGTTCTGAAGTACGGCGTCGCCACTAAGATTCTCGACGATCAGATTGATCGGGGCTTTTATAGTCGAGGCGCTGATGTTGGTGATCGTGGCGGTCTGTTCGTACAGATTCAAACTAGCATTGTACTTGTAACCCGACAGGGCCACCGTGACCAAACTTGAGGCATCCGCCGAACACGGTTTTGCCGCGGGCCCACTGCTCACAACGAGGTTGACGGGAAAAAGCGCAGGCACTGCCGTGCCGACTGCGGGAACCTCACTAACCACCAATCCGCTTGCGATCGTAGAATTCGACTCGGCTGCGATGGTGCCGACCGATAAACCCGATGCGGCAAGATTTGCAACGGCCGTTGCCTCCGATTCCGAAAGAACGGATGGCACCACCAGCTGGCTGTTTGGGGTGGAGTAGTCCAAACCGCTTTGGCTGATAACTTGTCCACCGAGAGTTAACACATCGACATAGATTCTTGCCGCATCTACCTCTGCAGAGTAGGTCCACTGTCCGCCGCCGTTGAGATCAGACTCGAGAATATTCGCGAGACTAAGGACCGCGCCCGAGTACGTTTTGAAGCGATACTTGTGTGTTGAGGTAATGCTCCCGCTGGCAATGTAGTTGGTGTTGGGCGATAGATCGTAATCGAATTGAGAGCTGGTATAAGGCGTCGATATCTGAATTCCATGGTAGAGTCGACTGGCGCCCTCGGGATTTGAGGGCTGGAAGCTCAAATGCCCGTCAATCTGGTCGGTGATTTCCAACGTAATCGGCTTTCCGGGGGCAAGCCCACCGACAACTAATTGATCAAACCAAAAGATATTAGCTATCGACTCTGCATCATCGACCAAATAAGGGTCGGCGGTGCCGCCGGATGTCTGACCCGATAAACTCAGCGTTCCGTTGTACGCAGATAGGACATTGACGCTCGAGCTTGCAGAAGCCGAATACAGCCCATTTGCTTCAGGATCAAAGGCAACCACCGAGTCGGAGTTACCGTACGGCGGCAAGCTGTAGGAATTCTGAAGAATCGGTGAATTGCCACCCGCTGACACGTTATACGTTCCCCCACCGCCAAGCGTTGTGCTGGGTAATTCTGTTAGTACCTGTGTACTTACATATATCCCGATTGGTTGCTGCGCGAGAACGTTGCTCGTGCTAACCGCCCAAATCACTGTGGTAGACAAAATGAAGAGAAGCGCTCGGAGTTGCGCCCAAAATTGACGATCCAAAGCTATTGAAAAGAGTTCCGTGATCCAGACCCAACTGCATGCTGCGTTTCGCATCACGTATCCCTCGTGCAATAGACTGGGACGGCCTCAAACGGAGCAGAACTTCCCGGCTATTGTTGTTTAGTTTGGCTTTATTTTTACACCATGACCTCAATCCAGCAAAGGATTTGCTTGTGCCTGTGGCGCAACCGCAGCACTGTCGCAACGGAACCCGCCGCGCTGCCGCATTCAATGGCAGCAATCGCGGTTTGAGATCGCGAGCTCAACAGACCAGGGTTGGCCGGCAAGTGCCGGATTTGCTCCTCCTGAGCTGCCGCTCCGCACGGTGAACCGGGTACCGACCAACGGCAGCTATCCGCAAGTGACTTCGTCGATGCGTCAACGCCCAAATAAAAAGCCCGGCGCGAGTGGCCGGGATTCTCATCGGCCCGTGAATTCGTCGGTAGATCGAGAGCTGCCGTCCGGGGTGCCATCCCACATTCGGGGAGATCAACTCGGAAGTTGCACGAAAATTGTTCCGCGCGTATAAGCCTAAAAATAATCAAGTAGAATAGCCGGGGAGTTGTATGGATGTTTCCATCAATTTCGATGCGCGTCGGCTTCAGCGTAGTATCTGGGCGATAGCCACCTTTTTTATGTTTCCCGCACTCCTTCTTTCGGCCGTGAGTACGAGACGCGCAGTGGCACAGAATGACGTATGTCCCTCCAGCCCATACTGTCTTGCAGCGGCATGGAATGTTGACACCAATACACCGACCACGACCTTGGGTGGAGGTGGACCAATATATTGGAACAGCAGCACCAATCCAAACGGCCCGAACAGTCCTCTTTTGGATCAACTTAACTGGAGCTTATTTCCTGCACTGTTGAACTCGAACGTGGTAACCGCGTTTGATTCATGTGCGAACGATCTCCTGACAGTCAGCGCGTACGCGAATATCTACCAAGCATTCATCAACCCTGGACAACTGGCCGAATGGGTCACCAGTTCAGGCGGATCGGCTGACCCAGATTGTGTGCCCGTGACGGCCAGCGCGATCGGAGTTCTCGATTGGTTTGACGGAATTACGGTGAAAGGACCCGATGCAAAAACCCCTGTGACTTTGCTGATTACATTTGACGTCTGGGGCTCTTGTGAGTTTCTAGGAGTATTTAATCCTAACTTGGACGGCTACCCGTGTTACACGCAGTTCCAAGTGGGTGACATTTACTACGAGTATGCGTACGAAAAGTCGGGCCCCATAACGTCACACCATGTGTATAAGCTGAAGACAACGTCCGGCGCCCAACTCAGTATTTTGCAAGTAATGGACGCGGAGTATACGCCGCAAATTCAGGGCTATGCGCAATGGAAGTCGTCATTTAACGGCGTTTCCGTGATCTATATAGATGTCGTGACACCGGGCGCCGCAATCATAAGCGGGAGCGGACACAATTACGCAACGCCAGCCAATTTAATTGCCGTCCCCGCGGTAGCGTTGCAGACGGAGAGTGCGGCAGTCGAGAATCTAACAGCTGCGGGATTGTCGACGGGTACGATTACGACGGCCACGAGCGCCACCGTGGTGGCGGGATCCGTTATGGATTCCGTGCCCGCCGCAGGGGCAGAGGTTCCGTCGATGTTTCCGGTCAATTTGGTTGTCAGCAGTGGTATGCCGCCGCCACCCTGCGCCGCGGACGCATCAAGTTTGGTGTCTGTCTCGCTCTCTGGATTTGACTACAACAGGACCTCGAAGCTCTATGATCAGACCGTGCAGGTGACGAATACAAGCACGCACACGATCGACAGGCCTGTAAATGTGGTCGTCGAGAATCTCAGTTCGAATGCCACCCTGGAAAACGCTGCAGGCACAACGAGCTGCTTTGCTCCTGGCAGTCCGCACGTAACTGCGGCCCGCTCTCTTGCATCCGGTAAGAGCGTTGAATTCAAGTTGCATTTCACCAATCCCACGAACGAGACCATCACATGGACACCGGAAGTGGACGCCGGGGGAACACCGTAAGTATGCATGGCACTTTCTGGCGGCTGTGTGTTTGCACATTAGATCAAGGCACGCTCGGCGAACGGTCGCCGCGATTTGCACTATGAAAGCCTTAAGTGATTTTTCGTCAGTCTTTGCGCAAGCCGGCGAAAGGCTGCGTAAGCCGGTCCAGGTATCTCGCGATCACGTCGATCTCGACATTGACGAAATCCCCGCGTGCGAGGTCGCTGAGCGTCGTCACCTCGCTGGTATGCGGAATGATATTGACGTCGAACAACTGACCCTCGACCCGATTCACGGTCAGGCTCACCCCGTCGATGCAGATCGATCCCTTCGGTGCGACGAATCGCATCAGCGCCTCGGGCAATTCGAACTGCAGGCGTCGGGAGCGGGCGTCCTCCTTGAGATCGACCAGCCGGCCGACCGCATCCACGTGGCCGCTCACCAGATGCCCGCCCAACGCGTCGCCGGCGCGAAGGCTCGGCTCGAGGTTCACGCGCGCACCGGTTTTGAGCGCGCCCAGGGTGGTCTTCGCCA
>Ga0182012_10000781_pt1 | contig 34816 bp, 20 predicted proteins | sample 612S2SmetaG_FD_120486 | JGI IMG/M metagenome (GOLD analysis project Ga0182012, IMG submission 120486) | Permafrost microbial communities from Stordalen Mire, Sweden - 612S2S metaG | ecosystem: Environmental > Terrestrial > Soil > Wetlands > Permafrost | place: Sweden: Stordalen | collected...
GGCCGAGGCCCCGAAATCATCCGCATTGACGATGAGCCGGCGGCGGGAATCAGGGGGTGCCATAGGGCGAGGCTCCGATCCCGGTGGCGAACGCCAGCCAGGAACGCAGGATCAAACCGGCTTTGTGCGCCTTGCCCAGGCGGATGCGTTCCGGGCCGAAAACATTGAATTGCCGGCGTTCCAGTTTGAGCAGCAACCGCCAGTAAACCGAGCCCATGAGTTCGGCCGCCACCAGGGCGCGGCGGTCCTCCGCCGGCAGCGCGCGGCGGGCGCGCTGATAAAATTCGCGGGCGCGACCGGCCACGCTGGCCGCCAGGGCGTGGTAGCGTTCCGTATATTGGTGATTCAGTATTTCCCCGGGCGTCACGCCAAAACGCTCCATTTCCAACCGGGGCAGGTAGATGCGGCCGCGCTCGGCATCGGCGCGGACATCGCGCAGGATGTTGGTGAGTTGCAGGGCTTTGCCCAGGTGGCGGGCGTAGTCGCCGGCGGCGGGGTTTTGACAGCCAAAAATCCGGATGCTCAGCAACCCCACCACGGAAGCCACGCGGTGGCAGTAGGCTTCCAGTTGTTCATAATTGTCGTATGCCTTGATTTCCAGATCCATTTCGCAGCCCTGGATCAGTTCGTCAAACAGCTCAAACGGCAGGCCGTATTCCCGGATGACCGGCTGGAGTTCCTGATTGACGGGAAACTGCGGCGCGCCTCCGGTGCAGGCCAATTGGATGTCCCGGCGCCATTCGGTGAGCCGGGCGCGGCGGAGTTCCGTGGGCGCGGAATCTTCATCGGCCACATCGTCCACCTCGCGGCAAAAGGCGTAGAGCGCCGCCATGGCGTTGCGTTTGGGCCGGGGCAGGAGTATGAACGCCAGCGCCAGATTGGACGCGCTTTTGCGGGTGATGGCTTGACTGTGTTGCATCAACTGGGGTTGGGGGGCGGGTTGCCGGGGTTGGTTTCATCCCCGCGCCGGACGGGCGGCAGGCCGCCAACCTGGGCGAGGGTGGGCTTGATGCGGCCATGACCGCGGTGCTTGCGTTTGCGCCGGTGCTTTTTCTGAAACGCCAGACTCCAGAAAAAAACCGCCAAAGCGCCGAGGATGACCGCCGTCACCAGGATCAACACCTGCAATTTGAATCCGGCATGTCGCAGACTATCCAAAATGATCGCCACCATAAATTTATCAGCCTTCGGGGTTTTCCCGCCCCGGCCCGGTTTCCGGGACCAGTTTCATGTTCAACCGTTGCATCCGGTAACGCAAGGCATGCCGGGTGATTTTAAGGGATTCGGCGACGTGCGTCAGGCTGAAACCGTGAATTTCCAGCGCATGGTTGATCAATTCCCGTTCCAAGCGCGCCAGCGCGTCATCCAGGGATTCCCCCGGGGTGGCCAGGATCGCATGGCCTTTTTGGCGGCGGGAGTCCGGTTCAAAATCTGGCAGGCTGGCGGGCTGGATTTCCGGGCCGGTTTCCAAAATCAGGGCGCGTTCGATGACGTTGCGCAACTCGCGCACGTTGCCCGGCCAACTGTGGGCCAGGAGTTTCTCACGGGTCTCCCCGGCCAGGCCGGTCGCCGGCTTGTTCAATTTCATCCGGAAGACCTTCAAATAATATTCCGCCAGCAGCAGCACGTCCCCACCGCGTTCGCGGAGGGCGGGCAGGTGAAATTGCACCACGTTGAGGCGGTGATACAAATCTTCGCGGAAACGGTCCTCCTGAATCGCCTGGGTGAGGTTGTGATTGGTGGCGGCGATCAGCCGCACGTCCACCCGGAGTTCCTGGGTTCCGCCCACGCGGGTGAACGAGCCGTCTTCCAGAAACCGCAGCAGCTTGGCTTGCAGCGGCTTGCTCATGTCGGCGATTTCATCCAGAAAAATCGTGCCCTGGTGGGCCTCCTCGAAGCGGCCGGGTTTCTGGCGGAGGGCGCCGGTAAACGCCCCTTTTTCGTGCCCAAACAGTTCGCTTTCCAGCAGGTTTTCCGGGATGGCGGCGCAGTTGATCCGCACATAATTCAGCGCCCGCCGCCGGCTCAGGCTGTGGATGGCTCCGGCCACCAGTTCCTTGCCGGTGCCGCTTTCCCCCAAAATCAACACCCGCGCATCAGTCGGGGCCACGGTCTGGATCAATTGCCGGACGGCCCGGATGGCCGGCGCTTCGCCAATGATCTGGTTCAGACCGGTGCTTTCGCCGGTGCGCGCCCGGAGCGCGGCGTTTTCCCGCAACAGTTGGTGGCGTTCGGCGCACCGTGCGAGCACGTGAAATAATTCTTCCGGCGCAAACGGTTTGGCGAGATAGTCCATCGCCCCGGCCTTGATCGCCTCCACCGCCAGTTTTGGCGTGGCGTAAGCCGTCAGCATGAGGGTGGGCAAATCCGGCCAGCGCGCGCGGATTTTGCCGAGCAGATCATAACCGCTCATGCCGCCCATCCGGGCGTCGGTGATCACCATCAAAAACTCCCCGCCGGCGAGCAGTTCAAGCGCCGCTTCGGCGGATTCGGCCAGGCAGGCGCCATAGCCCTCATCCTTCAGCATGGTTTGCAGGGAGAGCCGCATGTTCTTCTCATCGTCCACGACCAGCACGGGGGGGAGTGGCGCGCTCATGTCAGATTGAATTTCATTAATGTCTTTGCCGGGAAGATTAAGGTGAACTTGGCCCCTTTTCCAAGCACGGATTCCACGAGCACCCGCCCCCCGTAGAGTTCCACGTTATGCTTGACGATGGCCAGGCCCAAACCGGTGCCCTTTTCCTTGGTCGTATAATACGCCTCAAAAACACGTTCCAAGGAATCCGGCGCGATGCCCGGGCCGTTGTCAGACACGGAGATGTGGACGGTATGGTCCCGGTTGTGTCCGGCGGTCACCCGAATCGCCCCGGTTTCGGGGACGGCTTCGCGGGCGTTTTGCAGGAGATTGACCAGGGCTTCAGACAAATGCCCCCGCTGCATCAACAACGGCGGGAGGCCGGGGCTGAATGCACGCTGGATTTGAATGTCCGACGGCATGGCGGGGGGGAACACCTGGGCCAGGGCTTTTTCCAATTCGGCGAGCACCTCCAGTTTCTCCACCCGGCCCTCGCTCAATTTGGCATAGCCCATGACCTGGGTGATCACCCGGTCGGCGCGGGCCACCTCCTCCTGGATGATGCCAATGAGTTCGGGGGGCGGCACCTTGCCCTCCCGCCCCGCGCGTTGCAATGAAAATGCCGTATTGTTGATGATGGCCAGCGGGTTTTTGAGCTGATGCGCAAACTCGGCCGCCAGCCGGCCGGCCGAACGCAACTGGCCTTCGCGGGCGGCAAATTCCCCGGCCTCCTCGGCGGCCAGCCGCTCGCGTTCCAAAAACGCCTGGGCCGCATAGCCGCATAGCGCGGCCAGCCAGAGCACAATTAAACGCAACACAAAGGGTTCGCCCAGTTCCTCGTGGGGCGTCTGCTCAAAAGCCCGCCGCGTGGTGTCGTCCAGATGGCTGATGACATACACATCCAGCACGGCCACCAGGACATAGCAGAGACTGATCGAAAAATTCAAAAACAACTGGGAGAATCCCGGGGGCACACTCACCGAATTCCGCACGATCAGGCCCACAAACAACCAGAACAGCAGGCTGTCCAGTCCGCCGGTGATCAGGGCCATGCCGGCGATAAACAGGCCGTCCACCAGACTGCTGGTCACCACGGTCCACTGGAGCACCGCCAACGGCAGGCGGTCCCCCCCCAGCACCAGGGCCGCCGCCAGCAGATTGGCCCCGATGTAAAACAAGAAAATGTATTGCATCGTCTCCACCACGATGTCCAACAGGCTGTTGGTCTGCCCGATCCAGGGCTCGTGACGATTGAAAAAAGATTGCCAGATCATCACGATAAAAACGGCCTTGACCGGTAAAATCAAGTTCTGCTCGATCAATTTGATGCGGTGCCGCAAACGGACGGGGTCCGGGGCCGGGATTTCAAAAAAAACCGGCAGGCGCTTCAACCATCGCAGTTGGCCTGAGTTCATAAAGGAACCGGGGGCGGAGAAATTCAGAGCAGCAATTGGGCGGCGCGTTCTGCGATTTGTTCCACCGGCCACAGCCGGCCCACCCCCTCATAACCGCAGGACAGGAGCCCCTCATCCGGCCCGATGAATTCCGCGCCGCGACTTTTGAGCGTGGCCAGATTGGCCTGGGTGGCGGCATGTTGCCACATTTTGCCGTTCATGGCCGGGGCGAGCAAGAGCCGGGCCTGCGGATTCAGCGCCAGGGCAATGCAGGTGAGCGCATCATCCGCCAGTCCGTGGGCCAGCCGGGCGATCACTTGGGCCGTGGCCGGAGCGATCAGCAACAGATCCGCCTCATCCGCCAGGCGGATATGGGAGGGCTGCCAACCGGCCTCCTCATCGTATAAGTTAGTCACCACGGGATGGCGGGAGAGGGTCTTAAACGGGAGCGGTGTAACGAACTTCTGCGCGTCCGCCGTCATCACCACCCACACCGCGAATTCCCGCCGGGTGAGGAGACTGGCCAGGTCCACCGCTTTGTGGGCGGCAATCGAGCCGGTCACGCCGAGAACAATGTTTTTTTTCATCTTCATGCCATGGTCCTCCCCGAAATTAAATCCATTCATTCCGCAAGGCCATCCTAAAAGGCCTGAAAATCCCCGCCGCCGCCGATGGGTGGGCGAGGGCTGGGGGTGATCTGCGGCGGAATAACCTCTGCCGCGAATCCATGAGTCCGTGCGGGCAAAGAGCGAAGTCCGCCCAATATGGCGGCCCTCGTTGGATGATTCCGCCGGGCGCTTAAGGAACGGAACGGATGCGCCAGAAATTGTTGGTGGCCGGGTTGGCCAGGTTGGTGAACACCAAGAGGCCGCTGGGGGCCGCCGGATTGGTGACCTGGGGCACCCAATTGGCCGGGACCAGACTGTAGGAGCGGTCCAAGGCGTAATTTACATTGGGCTGACCGGAGAAAGACAGGCTCACATTGCCGCCGCTTAACAGCGTCCCGGTGATGAGGTTATAGCCCGTGGGCGCAATGGTCAGGCTGGCCAAAAGGCTCGTGACGCTGCCAAAATTATTCGTCACCACCACATAATAATCGGCCGCATTGGTGCTGTTCACCGACCGCAGGGCTAAAATTCCGCTGGTTTGTCCGATTAAGGCAACGGGGGTGGGGGGGGCAATCTGGATGGTCGGAGGCGTGCTATAGCCAATCCCCGCATTCGTGATGGTGATGGCGATCACCGTTTGATTGCTCAGCACGGCGACCCCGCCGGCGCCGGTTCCGCTGCCACCGACAAACTGCACCGCAGGCACCCACACATAACCCGCGCCATTATTAGTTATGTTGACCCCCACCACAAAGCCACCGAGGACCGTGGGCGTAGCGCCGGCGTTGGTTTGCTGGGCGCCGGTTTCCCACCATTGGTAGCCAAACGGCGGGGTGCCGGCCAGGGTGACATTGAAATCAACCGTGGAACCAGACAACGCAAATTGATTGGTCGGCTGCTGGCTGAAGCTCGGCGGATAACCGAAGGCCAGTGTGGCGACGCTGCTCGTCACACTGGAATAGGCGTTGGCGATGACCACATAATATCCGCCCAGATTATTCGTCGTGATGGCCGGTACGGAGAGGGTGGCGTTGGTCTGGCCGATCAACAAACCGTTGGGGGGATCAATCACCACGGTGGGCGGGTTGGTATAGCCCGTATTGGCATTGGTCATGGTGATGGCCACCACGCTGCCGTTGGTGATGGTGGCAATGCCGCCGGCCCCCTGACCGCTACCGTAAATAAAATAGACATTGGGGACGGTGGTGTAGCCGGAGCCGCCAGAATAAACCAATGCGCCATAGACAAATCCATTATAAACCTCCGGTACCGCCACCGCCGGGGTTTGCAGTGCGGGATTAGTGAAATACCATTGATAAGTCGAGGGCAGCCCGCCGGTGTTGGTGACGGTCAACGTTGCGTTGCTGCCCGGCGGGACGTATTCGCTGGCCACCGTCGGGTTGATCGCCACAGTGCGAACGCCGGCCAGATTGTTGCCCCAACCCGTGGTCCCGCCCTGATAATAGACAACGGTATTGGTGTTATTCACCTCATAAAAGAGTGTCGAGTCTGAGTTGGTGGGGGCATTGCCTTCAAAATAAAGGGCGGTCAGGTTGGTGCAGTAGGAAAACGCATAACTGTCAATGGTGGTGACGTTAGCCGGAATTACAAGGGTGCTCAGACTATCGCAATATTCAAACGCCGAATACCCGATCTCTTGAACTCCGCCGCCCAGGGTGACGTTCGTCAGGCTGGTGCAACCAATGAATGCCTCCGGTCCGATGTAGGTGATGCCGCCGAAAAAGTAGGAGGGGCCGCCGGGGATCGTGACGCTGATTAAGTTGGTGTCGTCTGCGAATGCGGTTTCCCCGATGGCGGTCACGTACGAGCTGGGAAACCCCGCAATGGAGTCGCTGGTCGGAATCGTCAGCACACTGTTGGTATTGATCCCGTCGAAGCCGGCAACGGTCCATAAACCGGTAACATTATCGGCATATATGAAACCATTAGTGCCAGGGTAATATGGCTGGGCTTGTGCCACGGCGGGGGTCAGCCAAAGAAACATCACTGCCGAACACAGAAATAATGCGATTGTCTTCATTTTTTACCCATTCCACTTCCATCAGGTCGTTCTGGTAGATTTTGTGAAACGATTTTGGCACCTACAAACTGATCCGTAAAGCAAAATATCCGCCGTTTGGATCACCGGCCCGGCGGTTCAGGAAGCACGGCAAATGGTTGACGGCCAGGTTTTTGCATGGCCACGGCGGCACCCGTGCGGGTGCAGCCGTCAAGCAAGGGCCAATAACGATTTGTTTGATCGTTAAATGGGTGGTCCCATCCGGAACCGGTTTGAAATTTTGCGGGGAACGGGGATGGTGTGCCGGGCCACGTCGCTTCGCGACGCGGCGGGATTTGGGGCGCTCCATCCATGGACTGAAGCCGCATGGCTGCCATCGCATGGTCGCGCCGCGACCAGATTCAGGTATCGCCCGGCGATGGCCGGGGCTGAATCCGGGGTTACTCGATGTGCAATGCCTGGTTGAGCAATTGCGGCAGGTAGCTGGTCAGGGCGGTGTCGCTGACGGCCAGGGCGGCGCCGGCGGTTTGCGCGGCGGCCAGTTTGGCGGGTTCCTTTTCCTCGGCAAAGGCAATCACCGGAATGTGGGCGGTGGCGGCGTTTCCCTTCAACTCGGCAATGACGCCGGGGATGTCGGCGCGGCTGCCGAGATCGGCCAGCAGGAGCATGGGCATCTCACGCTGGACGGTGGCCAGCAAGGCGGCGGAATCCGTCACGGCCTGCACGCGGTATTGCAAGTCCTGCAACCGGTTGACCAACTGGGAGCCGGGCATCAGTTTCTCGTAAAAGACAATGGCGAAAGGTTGCATGATGCGGGGCGAACCGTCGCGGGGGGTCACGGCAAATCGGTGGTGCCCATCAAATAACGGTCGCATTCCCGGGCCGCGCCCCGGCCCTCGTTGAACGCCCAGACGACCAAGCTTTGGCCCCGGCGGCAATCGCCGGCGGCAAAGACGCCCTTGAGATTGGTCTGATATTTCTCGAACTCCGCCTTGGCATTGCTGCGCGGATCCCGCTCGACGCCCAGCGCCTCGAGCAGCGGTTGTTCCGGTCCGAGAAAGCCCATGGCCAGCAGCACCAACTGCGCCGGCAGCACCTTCTCGGTGCCGGGCACATTCTTGGGAATGAACTGGCCTTTTTCATTCTTCGTCCATTCCACCTGGACGGTGTGAACGGCCTTGACCCGACCGTCGGCATCGCCCTCAAATTTGGTGGCGGTGGTGAGATAAACACGGGGGTCGGCGCCGAACTTCGCGGCGGCCTCCTCCTGGCCGTAATCCAGCTTGTAAGTCTTGGGCCATTCCGGCCAGGGATTATCTTTGGCGCGTTCCAGGGGCGGTTGGGACAGGATTTCCACCTGCACCAGGCTCCGGCACCCGTGGCGAATGGAGGTGCCCACGCAATCCGTGCCGGTGTCGCCGCCGCCGATCACGACGACGTCTTTGCCGTCCGCCGTGATGAATTCGCCGTTCCGATGCCCATCCAGCAGGCCGCGGGTGTTGGCGGTCAGAAATTCCATGGCGAAGTGGATGCCCTTGAGCGCCCGGCCTTCGATGGGCAGGTCGCGCGGCTTGGTGGCGCCCGTGGCGAGAATCACGGCGTCATGCTCCTTCAGGAGTTGGTCCGCCGGGAGATTTTTCCCGACTTCAGTGTTGCAGACAAATTTCACACCCTCTTTTTCGAGCAGTTGGATGCGGCGCAGGACGACCTCCTGTTTGTCCAGCTTCATGTTGGGGATGCCATACATGAGCAGGCCGCCGGGCCGGTCGGCGCGTTCGAAGACGGTGACGGCATGGCCGGCCTTGTTCAACTGGGCCGCCGCGCTCAAGCCGGCCGGGCCGGAGCCGATGACGGCGACGGTTTTGCCGGTGCGCCGCGCGGGCGGCTCGGGGGTCACCCAGCCGTTGGACCAGCCGTGGTCAATGATCTCGCACTCGATGTTCTTGATCGTGACGGCGGGATTGTTCATGCCCAGCACACAGGAACCTTCGCACGGGGCGGGGCAGACGCGCCCGGTGAATTCCGGGAAGTTATTGGTCTTATGCAGCCGTTCCAGCGCCTCGCGCCAGAAACCGCGATACACCAGGTCATTCCATTCCGGGATGAGATTGTGAATGGGGCAGCCGCTGGCCATGCCGCTGACCAACTGGCCGGTGTGGCAGAACGGAATGCCGCAATCCATGCAGCGCGCGCCCTGCTGGCGGAGGTCCGCCTCGGGCAGGTGCAGGTGAAATTCCTTCCAATCGGCCACCCGCGCGCCGGCCGGCCGGTCGGCCGGCAGCTCGCGTTTAAACTCCAAAAATCCGGTAGGCTTGCCCATTTGTTTTTAGCTTGATGATTTGCAGGCGGGTTTCAATGGCCCCCTTTGACGTTTTCTTGAAAAGCCGCCATTACGGCCTCGTCGCCGGTCAAGCCCTGGGACTGGACCTTTTTCAGCGCCAGCAACACCCGTTTGTAATCCTGCGGCATGACCTTCACAAATTTCGGCGCGAGGCTCGGCCACTCGGCCAGCACTTTCGCGGCGCGGACGCTGCCGGTGTAAGTCTGGTGCCGCTGGATCAATTTCCACACTTCTTCGAGTTCGTCCGCGTCGGTCAATTTTTCCAAGCCGACCAACTCCATGTTGCAGCGGGTCGCAAAATCACCGGCTTCATCCAGAATGTAGGCGACCCCGCCGGACATGCCGGCCGCAAAATTGCGCCCGGTCTTGCCCAGCACCACCACCCGGCCGCCGGTCATATACTCGCAACCGTGATCACCCACGGCTTCCACGACGGCGCTGACCCCGGAATTGCGCACGCCAAAGCGTTCGCCCGCCATGCCGCACACGAAGATTTCACCGCCGGTCGCCCCGTAGAGCGCCACGTTGCCGATGATGATGTTGTCTTCGGCGACAAAGCTCGAACCCTTGGGCGGATAGACAATCAGCCGTCCGCCGCTGAGACCCTTGGCAAAATAATCGTTGGCATCGCCCTCAAGTTCGATGGTCATGCCCTTGGGCATGAACGCCCCCAGGCTCTGGCCGGCGCTCCCGTGGAACTTGAGGTGGATGGTGCCATCCGGCAAACCGGCCGGCCCGTATTTTTTGGTGACTTCACTGCCGGTGATGGTGCCGACCACGCGGTTGACATTGCAAATGGGCAGTTCGGCGCGGACTTTTTCGCCGCGTTGAATGGCCGGCTCGCACAAGGCCAGCAGCGTGGTGAGGTCCAGGGATTTTTCCAAGCCGTGATCCTGATCCTGCTGACGGTAACGGCCGACTTCCGGGCCGGCCTCGGGTTGATACAAAATGCGCGTGAGGTCAATGCCCTTGGCCTTCCAGTGGTTGATCGCCCGCCAGGGGACCAAACGGTCGGTGCGCCCGACCATTTCGTTCAGCGTCCGGAACCCGAGTTGGGCCATGATCTCGCGCAATTCCTCGGCGACGAACCGCATGAAATTCACCACGTTATCCGCGTCGCCCGCGAACCGCGAGCGCAACCGGGGATCCTGCGTGGCCACACCCACCGGGCAGGTGTTCAAATGGCAAACCCGCATCATGAGACAGCCCATGGCCACGAGCGGGGCGGTGGCAAAGCCGAATTCCTCCGCACCGAGGAGCGCGGCAATCGCCACGTCCCGGCCGGTCTTCATTTGACCGTCGGCCTCGACATAGATGCGGCTGCGCAAATTGTTCAGCACGAGCGTCTGGTGGGTCTCGGCCACGCCGAGTTCCCAGGGTCCGCCGGCGTGCTTGATGGAGGACAGCGGTGAGGCGCCCGTGCCGCCGTCATGGCCGCTGATCAGCACCACGTCGGCGTGCGCCTTGGCAACGCCGGCGGCAATGGTGCCCACGCCCACTTCCGCGACCAGCTTGACGCTGATGCGCGCCTGGCGGTTGGAATTCTTCAGGTCGTGGATCAATTCCGCCAAATCCTCGATGGAATAAATGTCGTGGTGCGGCGGCGGTGAAATGAGGCCCACGCCGGCGGTGGTGCCGCGGGTGCGGGCGATTTCCGGGAACACCTTCTTGCCGGGCAGTTCGCCGCCTTCGCCGGGCTTGGCCCCCTGCGCCATCTTGATTTGCAACTCGCGGGCATTGACCAGAAACTGGCTGGTCACGCCAAACCGGCCGGAAGCGACCTGCTTGATGGCGGAATTCTTTGAGTCGCCGCGCTCATTGGTCCAGGTGTAACGGGCCGGATCCTCACCGCCCTCGCCGGTGTTGGAGCGTCCGCCAATGCGGTTCATGGCGATGGCCAGGGTTTCGTGCGCCTCTTTGCTGATCGAGCCGTAGCTCATGGCCCCGCTTTTGAAGCGTTTGAGGATGGACTCGACCGGTTCCACTTCCGCGAGCGGAATGGCGGTCTCGGCAAACTTGAATTCGAGCAGGCCGCGCAACGTACACAGGTTCTTGGCCTGATTGTTGATCAATTCCGCGTATTCCTTGAACTTGGAATAGCTGCCCAGGCGGCAGGCGATTTGCAGTTTGTGAATGGTTTGCGGGTTGAACAAGTGAAATTCCCCGCTGTCGCGCCATTGATACTGGCCGCCGGTTTCGAGTTCGCCGTTGACCTGGCGGTCCGGGAAGGCGTGGTGGTGGCGGGCCAGCGCCTCGGCGGCGATGACTTCCAGCCCGATGCCCTGGATGCGCGAGGGCGTCCAGGTGAAATATTTCTCGACCACTTCCGTGGCCAGGCCGACGGCTTCAAAAATCTGCGCGCCATGATAGCTCTGGATGGTGGAAATGCCCATCTTGGCCATGGTCTTGACCACGCCCTTGATGGCCGCTTTGATGTATTTCTTGACGGCGGTGGGATGATCCAGGTTCGGCAGCAAACCCTGCTTGATCAAATCATCCAGCGAGTCAAAGGCCAGATACGGGTTGATGGCGGTGCAGCCGTAGCCGATCAACAGGGAGAAATGATGCACTTCGCGGGGTTCGCCCGATTCCAAAATCAACCCCACCAGGGTGCGCGTGCCTTTGCGGATCAAGTGATGATGCAGCCCCGCCACCGCCAGCAGGGCGGGGATGGGCGCCTGGGTCACACTGACCCCGCGGTCGGACAGCACCAGGATGTTGGCGCCGGCGGCGATGGCCTTGTCGGCGGCGGTGAATAACCGCTCCAAGGCCGGTCCGAGCCCGAAGGGGCCTTCCGCCGTGGGAAACAAAATCGGCACCGTGACGGATTTGAAACCCGGCCGGTTGATGTGGCGCAGTTTCTCCATCTCCTCGTTGGTGAGGATGGGATAGTGCATCTTGACCAACCGGCAACTGAGCGCCGTCGGTTCGAGCAGGTTGCCCTCGCCGCCGACCATGATTTCGGTGGAGGTGATGATCTCCTCGCGAATCGGGTCAATCGGCGGGTTGGTCACCTGGGCGAACAACTGCTTGAAATAATTGTAGAGCAACTGCGGATGGTTGGACAACACCGCCAGCGGCGTGTCCGTGCCCATGGACCCCAGCGGCTGCATGCCGTCCCGCGCCATGGGCCCCACAATGAACCGCACATCCTCGAAGGTGTAACCAAACGCCTGCTGCCGTTGCAGGATGGTTTCGTGATCCGAACCGTGGACGTGCGCCGGCTCGGGGAGGTGTTCGAGCAGCACATGGTTTTCCTCCAGCCACTGCTGGTAGGGATGCACCCGGGCATAACGGTTTTTCAGTTCCTCATCGGCAATAATCCGGCCCTGTTCCAAATCCACCAGAAACATGCGTCCGGGTTGGAGGCGGCCCTTGCTGGCGATGCGCTCGGGGGCGATGGGCAGCACCCCGGCTTCCGAGGCCATGATGACCACGTCATCCTTGGTCACATAATAGCGCGAGGGGCGCAGTCCGTTGCGGTCCAGGCAGGCGCCGATCATCTTGCCATCCGTGAACGCCATGGAGGCCGGGCCGTCCCACGGTTCCATCAGGCACGAATGAAATTCATAAAACGCGCGCCGCGCCGGATCCATGCTCTCATGATTTTCCCAGGGTTCGGGAATCATCATCATCATGGCGTGGGGCAGTTCGCGCCCGGTCATCACCAGCATTTCCACGCAATTGTCAAACTGCGCGGAATCGCTGCCATCGGTGTTGATGACGGGAATCAGCTTCTTGATGTCGTCGCCGAAGAGTTGGCTGGTGAACAGCGCCTGCCGCGCTTTCATCCAATTCACATTGCCCCGGAGGGTGTTGATCTCGCCATTGTGGGCGATGCAACGGTTCGGATGCGCCCGGTCCCAGCTCGGGAAGGTGTTGGTCGAGAAGCGCGAATGCACGAGCGCAATCGCCGTCACCATGGATGGGTCGCGAAGGTCGGGGAAATATTTCGCCACCTGTTCGGGCATGAGCATGCCCTTGTAAATGACGGTGCGCGCCGAAAGACTGGACACGTAGAACCAGTTGCCGCCGGTGATGATGCCGCCATACCGGATGTGCTGCTCGGCCACTTTGCGGATGACATACAGTTTGCGTTCAAAGGCCGCTTCGTCGGGCAGGGCGGGGTTGCGGCCGACAAAGACCTGCGCCATGAACGGTTCGGCGGCCCGGGCGGTGTGGCCCAGCGACGAATGGTCGGTCGGCACGTCGCGCCAGCCGAGCAGGGTCTGGCCTTCGTCGGTGATGATTTTGGCGAGGGCCTGTTTGACGGCCTGGCGCTGGTCGTAATCCGGCGGCAGGAACAGCATGCCCACGGCGTAAGTGCCGACGGCCGGCAGTTGAAAACCCAGGGGGGCCACCGCCGCCGCTAAAAATTCGTGCGGGGTCTGAATGAGAATGCCCGCGCCGTCGCCGGTGTTGGCCTCGCAACCGCAGGCGCCGCGATGATCCAAGTTGACCAAAATCTGGAGCGCATCGGTCACCAACTGGTGCGATTGACGGCCCTTCATGTTGACCACGAAGCCCACCCCGCAGGCGTCGTGTTCGAACTGCGGGTCGTAAAGCCCCTGTTTCGGCGGCGCGGTGATGCGCGCTGGCCCCGAAGTATTTTCCGGCTGTTGGTTGCTGCTGCTCATTTCATCGGCGATATTCGCCTGCTGTTGCCTTACTTTTTACTTAAAATTCACACTTGCGCAATAAATGTTTTCAAAAAAAACCGAAAACACCCGCTTCATCCCTGTTATTTTATGCATGCCCGCGCCTTTTGGTCCGGGCCGTCGCGGCCAACGAACACCGTCAAGCCCCATGTTTAAAGGCTCAAACGCAAGACCGGGCGTCGTTTCCCCGCTGTTCGGAGTCTAAACCTTTGGCGCTCCGATGTCAAAGCACCAACGGCGGTTTGGCGGGCGGGCGGGGGAAAGTTCAAAGTTCAAATTCCAAAAGCCAGGGAAAAGGTCCCGTCTTCATCCCGGCCTTCCCCTCCGCCTTCGCGGGCGCTTCCGCCGTCGCTAAAGCTATGGCGGACAAGACCGCGCGACAAGCCGGGGAGAAGGGGGGCAAAGGCAATATCAGAGACTCCGCACGTCGTCGCCTACGAAGATTGATGGCGGCTACGCGATCAAAGGGCGGCGCCGCTTACTTCGCGGCGGGGTCCGGGACGGGTTCGATGCGGACGTTGTCGAACCAATAGATGCCGGCGGGGTAGAAGGCGAAGAGCATCACTTTGATCTCGGTGACGTCGGGGCGGAATTTGGTGGGGTGGAAAACCTGCGTGTCGGTGCCCCAGCCGCCGGGCGGTGCGTGGGCGTTAATATACGTCTCCCAGCGGCGGCGCTTTTCGCCCTGGAACATCCCATAGCCGCGCACCCAGACTTTGGCGCCGCCGCTGCGGCCCTTGAAATCAAAGGTGATCCGATACGCCAAGCCGGGCTTCACCGGCATGGCGGCGGAGTAAAGCGACAGTCCGTAGGTTTCGGCAACGGCGTTGGGGCCGGGCTTGGGGATGAACCAAGTGTTCGTCAGGCCGGTTTTGATCCATTGCGCGTCCATCACTTGTTCGCTCAGGCGGGTGTCCATGCGGATGGCCCGGCCGTGGGCATCGCCCGGAGATGTGATCCATTGGACGCCCAGGCCGTCCACGCGGTCCCAGCCGGCGGCCCGGGCGGGATCGGCCGCGTCGGCCGTTTCAAAATCGCCGTTGGCGAGCAGTTCCTCCGCCGGCCGGCCGGTGGCGGGAGCAAAACAAACCAGCGCCACCGCGAGAACGGCCCGGCACCCAAAACCGAGTTTCCATTTCATTTGGTGTCTCCTTCGGCCAGCGCGCGAAAATATTCGCCGGCCATTTCCTCGTAACCCTTGGGGATGCCGTCCCGCACGCCGATGCGGATTTCCTCGCGCATCCACGGCGGGAGCTTGTCCTGCTCGCGCCGCACGGTGACTTGTTCGGTGAGCGTTTGCTTCGCCTCACCCAACGCGCTCACGGCCAGATTGAAGGCGCGGCGGACGCCCAGGCCGTCGTTGTTGCGCGCGGTTTGCTCGAGGCGGTTCATGGCGTTGACGGAGGTTTCGAGCGGGCCGCTGGAAAGGTGATAGCGGCGTAATTGCAGCGCCAGGGCCTCGGCTTGCTGCCGGATTTTCGCCTGCTGCTCCGCGAGCCGCGGCATTTTCTGCGATGACCCCGGCGCGGTCGGGCCGCGCAAGCCCTCGCCGGCAAAGCCGCTGACTTTCCCGCCGCCGGTCGCGCCGCCCTGATCGTCCTTGGCGGAATCTTTCACGCTACCCTGTTCGAAGGGTTCCGGGTCCAGCCGCGTGGGGGTCTCGCGCCCGCCCTTGCCTTCCGCCGTGTCGGAGACCATCTGCCCGTGGCTGCGGCCGGTGCGGCCCTCGCCCGAGCGGCCGCCGATTTCATCCTGGTTGGGCAATTGATTACCGGTCACGCCCTTGGCGCTCATGTCTGAAATCGGCCCGTCGTTCGCGCCCCAGCCCGCGCCCTTGTCCAGCGAGTCCATCCACGAACTGGTGACGTCCTCCACATCGGGCGTCATCGCGTCCTCCTGGTCCAGCAGGTCGCCCACAATGTCCTCCAGCTCCTTCGGCAATTCGGCCAGCGCGATGTCCGTCGGCGCGGTCGGTTCCTCCATGTTCCATTTGGTGTGGTCGGCGGTGTCCGGCAGCCAGCGTTCCAGGTTGTTGACCAGCTCCTGGGCGTTTTCCAAGCCCGATTGTTCCTTCGGCACGGCGAGTTCCACGTTCTTTTGCGTGAGGGCGTCCGCCGCCGGTTGAACTTCCTGATATACGGAATTTAACTCCTGCGCCAGCGAGGCGTCCGCAAAATCCTGGGACGGCAGCTTGCTGAAATCGGTCAGTTTCTCCTCGAGGAATTTCGCCCACTTGTCCTCCTCGCGGGCCAGTTCGCCGAGGATGTCCGAGGGGGATTGCGTGAGATCCTCGGGCCCCTTGTCGGCCAGGGTGCGGCTCTTTTCCAAAATGCGCTCCTGATCGGCCACAAAATTCTGCACGCCTTCGAGCAATTCCTTTTGGCGTTCCTCGGCGGTGGCGGGGGGTTGGGGGTCCTCCTTGCCGGCGGCGACGGGTTTCAATTGATCGGCCCGGACGGCGGCGATCCGCCCCAGCAGGCTCAGCAATTGCGAGAGAATTTGTTCCTGGTGCGATACGATGCCGGTCACGCGCCCGGGGCGCTCGCTGTTCGCGGCTGCGGGCAGATCGCGCAGGTCGGTTTGCACGCCCATCATGTCGGTGTAAACCAGGGTGGACAGCGGAGCGCTGAAGGGTTTGCCCTCGTCTTGCGCGTCGAACAACACCACCGCCTGCCGGCCGAGACTGATGGCGTTGTTTTGTTCCGTGCCAATCGCGCCGGTCTGGTCCGCCAGCGCCCGTTCATTCTTGAGTTCGGCGAGGTAGGATTGGAGATTGGCGGTGAGCCGCGCCGCTTTCTCCTGGGCCGCGATGACCAGTTTGAGTTCGGCGAACGCGGCCGCGAGGGGATCCCCGTCGGGCAGCGTGATGTCCTGGGCGGATTTCACGCGCAACACGATGGGCCTCGAACGCGCCGGTGCGCCGCCGGGCCGGAAATCATCAGCCAGCGCCTCCAGATAATAGGTCGCGCCGGACTCGAACACGCGCGGATCCACGGTCAGCGAGAGCGTCTCGCGCACGGGGCCGGGATTGCCCGGCGGGCCGAGATAGGTCCAGCGCTTGACCACGGTGCCGGCGTCGTCCTTGTCCACCGGACGCGAAACCACGGCCACGTCGGCGAGCCCGTAATCATCGCGCGCCACCACCTCCAGCGCCAGGGTCTCGCCGAACTGCACCACGCGGTTCCGGTCGTCCGTGACAAAATCCACTTCGGGCGGATTGTCCGCCAACAGGCGCAGGTCGCCGTGCGCCAGCGTCACCGGTTCCGCGCCGGCCCGGCTCCGGGCTGACAAATCGTAGCCGCCCGCGTTGGTCATCGTCGTGGTTCCGCGCCAGACGCCGCCGTGGTTTTCGAGCGCGACGACTTCGCCTCCCGCGTTCCAGGTCGCGGCTTCAACGGGCGGCTCGGTTTGGAAGGAAATTTCCAAGAGCGAACCCGGCAGCGCGCTGACCGGTGCGGGCGGGCCGGGCGCCACCTGCGGTTTCAGCCCGGTGTAAGCCGGCGGCGAGACGCGGAACTGGGCGTTTTTCAACTGCGGTCGCGGCCGCACGGTCACTTGAATGCTGCGCGTAAAGGTGTCGCCGGCAAAAACGCGGAACGCAAACGAGGCTTCGAGATTGGCGAAAGTGTGGACGAATTTATTATCCCCCGGCGTCATCGCCAGGTTTTCCCCCGCGCCCGGCACGGGTTCGATGAAACCGGTGCGCTCGCGCCAGACGAGCACTGGGGGATTGGCCGGCAACGGGTGGCCGGGCGAACCGACTTCGAGCGCGACATCCAACTGGCCGCCCTCCGGCACGGTGACATCGCCGTCCGGCGTGAGTTTGAGGACGACCCGGCCCGGCGGCGGCGTGTCGCCCAAGGGCAGCGCATAGCGGCCGACGGCGGCGGTGAATTGCCGGGGATACAGCGCGATGAAGGCCAGCCAAAATACGAGCCCCAGCGCGGTCGCGCCTCCCCAGACGCGCAGCGCGCGCCAGTCCCAGAGTTCGTTGAATTGCACGCGGTCAGCGATTTCGCCGGAGCGGGCGATGGTCTGGCCGGCAAACACCTGCTCCTCCGGGCGGAGGGACTGGCGTTGGAATTGCAGCGCGTTGATGAGGAGGTTGTCCGCGATGCCGTAACGCCGTTCGAGCATCACCGCCGTGCGCTCGGGCGTCTGGGGGCGCCACGCCGGCCGCAGCACGAGCCGGAACAGTTGCACCGCGCAGATCGCCGCGCCCCCCAGCGCGAGCGGCAGCCGCAGACCGGCCGGCAGACTCAGCAGATTATCCATCACGAACAGCCCGAACCACAGGCCCAGGCTCAGCGCCAGCCACCGGCACAGGCCCGCGAGCAGCGCCGACCACTTCAGCCGCGCGCCCGCCGCCCGCACCATTGCGTCCAGATTGCCGCCGTCCACATTCATTCGTCACGCGTTTTCCACACCCCGCCGTCCCGCTGAAGATACCACAGTTTTTCCGACAACACCACCGCCGGCGGCGCCTCGCCCTTTCCGCCGATCCCCCGGAAAAAATAGTTCTGCCCCGCCAGCATCACGCGCCCGTCGTCATCAAGCTTCCAGCGGTAAAGCTCCAACCGCCACGGCTGGCTCCGCGCCTCGTCCAGCGTGGTTTTACCCTGCCGCACGGCGAGGACCAGTGAATAAATCTCCGCGTTCGTTGTGTCCAGATAAGCCCCCAGAATCCGGCGGTCGTCAAAAAAGTCCTCCGAATTGGGCATCGCCCGGCGCACCAGTGTGGCGGTCTTTTCGTCCGCCGACTTCGGCCAGCCCACCTGGATCGTCGCCCCGCTTTTGGCCGCGAGAAAACAGCCGTCCCCCGGCGGCGATGGTAATTCAAAATCGCCCGGACCGCCCGCCGCCTTCGCCGCCAGCCGCACCAGCGCGCCGCGCGTGATGGCCACCACCTCCGAGTTCGCGGCCAGCCCGGACAATTTCAACCCCGCCACCGCCGGCGATCCCGCCGCGCCCGCGCCGAAGGAAATGCGCGCCGGATACACCAGCATCTTCAGCGTCTCCCCCGCCTGCCCGCGTTGTTTGGCGGGCAGGATGACCTTTTGCACCGTGTCGTCCAAGGTCACATAGAGCACCGTTGTATAAAGATGGCCATGGACCGTTTCGCCGTCGCCGAGCGTGACCGTGACCGCCAGGTGGCGCACCGGATACGGGTCGCCAAAATATTCCTTCGCCGTCTGGCCCGCCTCCTTGAACCGCCAGGCGCGCTCCATCGTCTCCGTTTCCGGCGTCAGCCGGATTTCGCGCACGGCGTCCAAGGGGAGCACGCGCATGGCCGGGCCGGCCTCGATTTTCAACGTGCCGCCGGGCGTGAGCGAAATATTCCCGGCCACGAGGCGGCCGTCGGAAAATTCAATGGTGCCGGCGCGTTCCTGCGCCGTCGCCGTCCCGCCGCCGAGCAGCAGGGTCAGACCCGCGATGAGTGCGAAAAATTTCATGTATAGGTTAAAACCGGCCCAGTTTCCGGCGCAGCATCCATTCCAGCATCAGGATGCCCAGGAACGCCGCCAAAAACCACGGCCCGGCTTCCGCCAGGGACGAGGCTTCCACCGTCACCGTGCGGGGGGTGGTCGCCGCGAAGCGCGCCGGCAGCCCCGCCGCCGCGCTCTCCGGGAAATAAGCCCCGCCGCCGGCTTCGGCAAGCTTTTTCAAAAACGCTTCATCCACCTCCAGGCGCGAGCCCTCGGGGGCCTGCGGGGCCACGGGAAAATTCTTTTCGTAAGCCTCCAGCACCCGGCCGCCCTGATAGGCCGTCAAGCGGAAATTGTAATCACCCCGTTCGTGAAAGCGGAGCTTGACCTGGAACGTCTGCGGCTGACCCGCCACCGGTTCCACGGTCACGGGCGCGGCCGAATTTTTGACCGTGAGCGCGGCGGTGAACTGCAGGCCGTCCGCCGGGGCGTTGACGGCGCGGATTTCCCCGGTGGCCGGCTCGCCGGGCCGGTAAAAATCCTTGTCCCACCGCACCGCGAGATTTTGTCCGCCCTCGGTTTTACCGGTGAGCAGGCGCACCGACTGCCGCCAGAACAACCCGTAGGCCGAACCCAGCGGGTCCGGCTGCGCGGCCCACTGCCAGAGCGTGTTGCTGGCGATGGCCATGACCACGCCCCGGCCGAACGGTTGCGTGGCCGCCACCGGCGTCTCGCGCCCGTCCACCCGCGCGCTCAGCAGCGCCGTGGCGCCGGATTTCAACCCGCCCACGAGATTCACCGTTTCGAGCGTCGCCGGGCCGCGCCCGAGGATGTCCTCCACGGTGGCGAGCATCGGATTGCCCGCGCCCGTCGGCGGCACGAACACGGGAAAGGCGCCGTGCGCGGGTTCCGGTTCGTGATCGGAAATCCGCCACGGAAACAGCGGTTCCAACGGCGATTGCGCGTAGCCGCCGCGCCCGTAGGCCGTGTCGCCGCCCAGGAAAATAACCGTGCCCCCGGCGGCGGCAAACGCCACCAGCGCCTCCATTTGCCGGGGCGAGAAATCTTCCGCCGGCAGCGGGCCGAGGATGATCGCGTCGTAGGCGGCCAGGGCTTTTTCCGCCGTGGGAAAACCGTCCGCGAGCGCCTCGTCACCCGGCTGCCGGTCGCCTTGCAGCATGTAACGGCTGCCCGTCGTGCGGAACAGCGCGGTGAACGCCAGGCCCGGATCGTGCGCCAGTTCATTGCGCAACACCTTGAATTCCTGGCCCAGCTCCTGCGCAAAATACAGCACATGCACGGATTTTTTCCGCACGTTGACGGTGAGGGTGCGCACATTGTTGAGCGGCGAAAGTTCGCCGGCGACCGGCCCGAGCGTGACCCGGTAACGCTGGCTGCCCAGTTCATCCGTTTTCACCGGCAGACGCACGACCCGGTGGCCGTTGGACAAATCCACGGTCTGCCCGCTGATTTTTTCCCAGGTGTTCGTGCCCGTCGCGTGTTCCAGCGTCAACGCCACTTGCGCGAGTTGCGCGGCGAAATCCCCGCCATGCCCGGCGTGCGCCTGGAGGTCGGCGGTGATTTCAAAACCCACGTCCTGCTCGGCCGTCGGCGGGCCGTCCAGGCCGGCAATCGCCACGTCATTCCACGCTGCGGGGTCGGTGCCGATACCCACGATGGTGAGCGGCAGCTTCGGCAGGACCGGCTGTTCGAGGGACTCATCGCCGCCATCCGTCAACAGCACCACGCCCAGATACGAGGCCAGGTCGTTGCGCTCGGACAACGCGAGGAGGCACCCGCCGAGATCCGTCCCGCGCAATCCGGCCGGCGGGGGAGTGACCGGCGGATGGACGGTGGTGTCGAACTCCAGTTCGTCCACCTGCAACTCGTGCGGCAGCGCCTGCTTCCAAGCCGCCACCAGGTTCCGCGCGCGCACCCCGCGCGACTGGCGGTAGTCGTCCGCCACCTCCATGGACGACGAAGCGTCCACCAGCACGAGCAACCGGCCGGCGGCCGCCTGTTTTTTTTGCACGGCGGAAACAGGATCGAACACCGCGAACAGCAGGGCCAGCAGCGTCAGAATTTTCGGCAGCAACAACCATCGCGCCCGGCCGGGCGAAAGCCGGCGCTGCATCCGGCGCTGCAAAAAATACAGCCACGCCGCCCCCGCCAACACAATGACGCCGCACCACACACCGCTGAAGCGCGGATGCCACTCGATCAAGGCGGTAAGGTAAGGGGGATTATACACAGTTAAATTCCCCCCGCCTTTTCCCTGAATACCCGGCGCTTGATGGCAGCCGGCAGCCAGTGGAACCACCCACCCGGCGCCGTCCGGCTTTTCTGCGGCACGGGATTGGCGAGCCAGCCTTCGGCCGCCAGCGCCAGCAGCGCCAGCAGCAGCAGCAGCGGGCTCAAGTCAAGGGATTTTTCCAGCCGCTTGAATTCCGACACCAGCGAATCCCCGCCGTTGAAGGGTTTCACCGCATACGCCAGCGCGCCCAGCGCCGGCAGCGAACGGTCCGTGATGAATTGCTGCCGCCCCTCCTTGTCGGCGGAGCGGACGGTGACATAGCTGGTTTCCGTCTCACTGCGCACCGCATAAACCCCGGCGCGCGGCAGGGTCGTCAGTTGGGAGAGTTTGCCCTTCCAATCGAGCGGGCCGCCGCCGAGCGATTGCACTTCCACCACCGGGTCCGCCGTCAGCGGCAGCCGCAATGGTTCGCCCGCGACGAGCGGCGTCACGTTGGCCGCCCCGCCGCCCGGCGTCAGGACGAGATTTTGCGCCAGGGCGAGAAAGGCGGGCTTGAGGGTGAGCGTGCTCCATGCGGAATCAAACGCCAGGCCGCAGGCGAAGAGCCGGCCCCGGCCGATTTTTTGTTCCGTCAGCAGCGCGCGGCCGTCCTCCAGGCCGAGCAGCGGCGCGGCGTTCGTGGCGGCGGCCAGCGGGCAAAACCGGAACACCTTCACGTTGCGCAGCGCCACGCCGCCGTTGGCTTCGCGGAGATCGTTGAATATCGGATGCGTCCGGTCCAGCACCGTGAGCGCCAGCCCGTTGGACACGGATTGTCCAAAGCCCGGCGGCGAGGCCACCCAGTCCGGCGGCGAACCGAAGTAGCCGCCTCCCGCCGTCGCGGGCACAATCAACGCGCCGCCCCCGGCGTCGAGCCACCGCTTCAGCCCGGCCCAGCGCGCCGCCGCATCCGTGGCAAACGAATCCCACGTCAGCACCGCGAAACCGCCGGCGACCGGCGTGTCCGCAAAATTGGCCGCCTCCACAAAGGACGGAATCAGCCCCGACATTTTCCCCTCGCCGCCCGGGGACACCGCCAGCGGCAACTGGCCGAAGTCGGCCGGAGCGCCGGCGAACACCACGGATTTTTTTTCCTCGCAGTTGAAGCCGGCGAAGGCGCGGTTGTCCGCCTCGAAATCGTCGCCTTCGAGTTGCAGGCTGACCCAGCGGAAACCGGCGTTTTGCGGATCGAGCGTCAGGCTCACGGTTTTCTCCCCGTTCGCCGGGACGCTCACCTCCTCGCCCCCGCCGCCGCCCGCATCCGCCAACCAATTCAAGTGGACATGGCTTTCGCCGTCGGTCGTGCTGGCCAGTTGCACTTCGAACGGCAGCCGGCGGCCCGCGAGGATGATTTTGGCCGGCACCCGCACGTCCGTGATGCCAACGTTGGATTTCGGCGGGTTCGGCGCGGAAATTTGGTGGACGATCAGGCTGGTGCCGGCGCGCGGCGGCCGCAGCTTCACCGGCGGTTGCCGCCACTTTTCCCGCTGCAAATCCGAGAGGATGTGAATTTCAAAATGCGTGGCCGGGCTGCCGTCGAACAGCGCCACGGCGCGTTCCAGGGCGGCGGCCACGCTGCCGGAGGCCTCGGTTTCCCCGATGCGGTCGAGCGCGTTGCGCAGCACGGCTTTGTCCGGCGTCAGCCCGCCGGGCGGCGGCACCACGGGATCATTCACCAGCAGCACGATGCCCGCGCTGTCCCGGTCGCGCAGTTGGCCGACCAACCCGCGCGCGGCGTCCACCGCCTCGCGGAGCCGGGACCGGCCGTCGGGGCCGGGGCCGCTCATCGAGCCGGAATTATCAATCACCAGCGCCACCGCCACCGAGCCTTCCTTGCCCAACCCGAACCACACCGGTCGCGCCAGCGCCAGCAGGACGAATAAAATCAGCAGCGTCCGCAGCAGCAGAATCAGCCATTCCCGCAGGCGGCGGCGGGCGTTGAGCTGCGGGTCAATGCGGTGGAAAAACATCAGCGTCGGAAACACGCGCGGGGATTTCTTGAGCCGGAAAAACAGATGGAACAACACCGGCAGCGCCGCCAGCGGCAGCAGCGAAAGGAACAGTGGGTTGAGCGCGGTGAGGCCGGTCATGCGTGGCCGAATTTGGCGTGCAGCGCCTCCCCGACCGGCGTCCGCGTGTCCATGAGCTGATAATCCGCGAGGCTGCCCAGGCAGCCGCGCCGGAGTTCGTCGAGATACTTTTCCACCTCGCGCGCGTAGGCGTCGCGGATTTCATCCGCGTGAACGGTCAGCCGCGCGCCGGTCTCGAGTTCGCGCAGTTCGGCCAGCCCGCTGAAATTGAGGCTGAGTTCCGCGGCGTCAAGCGTGTGCAGCACCATCACCTCATGCAGGTTGTGCCGCAAATGCCGGATGCCGCGCAGGATGTCCGCCGGGTCTTGCAGCAAATCCGAAATTAAAATGACCAGGCTGCGCCGCTGGATTTGCTCCGCCACCGCGTGCAGCGTGCGTTCAATCTGACTGTGGCCGGCCGGCTTGATTTCCTCGAGGGCCAGCAGCAGCGGCCGCAAACCGCTGAAGGAGCCGGCCGGCGGAAAAGTCTTTTGGATTGTATCGTTGAACAACGTCAGGCCGGCGGCGTCGGACTGGTTGACCAGCACGAACATCAGGCCGGCGGCCAGCCGGCAGGCGTAATCCATTTTCGCGGGCCGGCCGGCCGTGCTGAACGCCATGCTTTCAGACGTGTCCAGCAGCACATGCGCGCGCAGGTTCGTCTCCTCCTGATAGCGCCGGATCATGTGCCGGTCCGTGCGCGCATACACCGCCCAGTCAATCCGGTTGGGCGGATCGCCCCGCGTGTATTCGCGGTAATCGGCGAACTCGACCGACGAGCCGTGATGCGGCGAGCGGTGCTGCCCCTGCAACCCGCCCTCGACCGGGTGCCGCACCGTCACGCCCAGCCCGCGCAGACGGTCGGCGAATTCGGGCGGCAGATATTTACTGGGGGCGTTCACAGCGCGGCCGGTTCTTGAACCTGCGTTTTAATATTGCGGCTCCTTCACCGTCACGAGGATTTTCTCGACGATTTGATCCGTCGTGACATTGTCGCCCGCCGCCGTGAAGTTGGGAAAAATCCGGTGGCGCAGCACCGGGAGCGCGTGCTGGCGCACATCCGCGCACGAGACGCTGAACCGGCCCTGCAACAACACATGCGCCTTGGCCGCCAGCAGCAGATATTGGCCCGCCCGCGTGCCCGCCCCCCAGCGCACCCAGCGGTTGACGAAATCCGGCGACCCCTCGAGGTTCGGCCGCGTCGCGCGGATCAGGTTCAGCGCGTAGAGCGCCACATGCTCGCTCACTGGCACCTGCCGCACGAGCCGCTGGAGCCGCAGCACGTCGGCCGTGTTCAGCGCGCTCGCGAGCGTGTCCGGCAGGTCGCGCGTGGTTTCCAAAATCACCCGCTGTTCCTCCGCCGCCGTGGGGTAGCCCAGTTGGATGCAAAACATGAACCGGTCCAACTGCGCCTCCGGCAGCGGATACGTGCCCTCCTGTTCGATCGGATTTTGCGTGGCCAGCACCATGAACGGATCGGGCAGGTCGTGGCTCGTCCCGGAAATCGTCACCCGCCGCTCCTGCATGGCCTCGAGCAACGCCGCCTGCGTCTTGGGCGGCGTGCGGTTGATCTCGTCCGCCAGCAGCAGATTCGTGAACACCGGCCCCCGGTGGAACCGGAACACGCGTTTCCCCGTGGCCGCGTCCTCCTCCAAAATATCCGTGCCCGTGATGTCCGCCGGCATGAGGTCGGGCGTGAATTGAATCCGGTTGGACTCCAAATCCACCGCCCGGCCCAGCGTGCGCACCATCAGCGTCTTCGCCAGCCCCGGCACGCCGATCAGCAGACAGTGCCCCCGCGCAAACAACGCCACCAGCATCTGGCTCAGCACCTCGCGCTGGCCGACAATGACCCGACCGATTTCGTTCAGCACCCGCTCGTGCGCGTCCTTGAACCCGGCGATGGCCGCCAGCGGATCTTCCGGTGCCGCCGCCGGCGCGGCCGCTTCATCGTGCGCCGTGAAGACAAACTCCACATCGCCCAGCGCAAACACCGCGCCGTCCTGCAGCGCGAGCGCCTTCACCGTCTGCCCGTCCGTCCGGATGCCGTAGCGGCTCCCGGCGTCCGTCAGATGAAAACCGTCACCATTGCGCACAATCACCGCATGATGCGACGACACCGAATCGTTGGGCACGCACAGATCGTTGTCCGGTTCGCGGCCGATGCTCAGCCGGTCGGGCACGGTGGCGCGGTGTTCCTGGTCCCCGAGTTTATAAATCAGTGTTGGCATGGCAGAGTTTTTGGGAAATGAGAAAGCCCTTTCCGCCCCGTGTCAATTTCCTTTTCATAATCATCGGCGGCCTTGGCCGGAACGATGCATTTCAACCGCAGATGGCCGCAGATGGACGCAGATGAGGAGAGCTGGCAAAGCCCGAAAAACCGAGGCCCCAACGGGTAACCGGCCATGTCTGGACCGGATCAACTTTTCCGCTCGGTTCTTGTCTGCGTTCATCTGCGTCCATCTGCGGTTGAGTTTTTTTTCAATTGCATCGTTGCGGCCTCAGTGCGTCATCGCATAGAGAATGATATTAACCCCCAGCTTCAGCGCGGAATCCGGCGCGCACGCCTTGGCGAGCGGATGATCCATGCCCTGCCAGCCGGCCTCCAGGTCGAACGGACTGTAAATCACCTTCACATCCCCGTGCAGGGAAATGCCCTCCAACCGCGGCTGATCCAGCCCCGGATTCGCGGCCAGCGCGGCCGGCGAATAATCCATGCCCGTGATTTTGAAAACCGAACTGAACAACGGATGCGTCAGCGGCAGCGGGGCCAGGTCGCTATCCGGCAGCACCTTTTTCAATTCGCGCCGCGCCGCCGCGTCGAACGTCGCCAAGCCGAGGCCGTTGTTGATCAACAGCGTCCCCCCCGTGTCCAGAAAGCGCCGCAGGGCCGCCACCGCACCGGCGTCCCAGTGGAAATCATCCAAGCCCGTCAGATACAAAAACGTGAACGCCGACAAATCATCGTGGCCCGGTCGCACCGGCACCCGCTTGAGACTCACGCGCAGCGACGTGTTCTTGCGCAATTCCTCCAGCAACCGCGTGGCGCCCCCGGACTCCGCGTTCCACGCGCCGTCATGCTCGATCTGCGCAAACACGAATTCATCCGACGGCCGTTTTTCATCCAGCGCGCCGTAAAACTCCGGCTTCCCCTCCGCCCGCCCCAAATTGGCATAGCCGACCGCATAAGCGATGAGGTTCACCCCGATTTTGTCCGCCGAATCCACATCGTAATACACCGCCTGCTTCAGCAACGGAACCGCGTGCCCGTCCCAGCCACAGCCCAGGCCGTAGCGTGACAACACCACCCCCGCGCGCGAATAGACATAGAGCGCCTCGAGCGCCGGGGCTGTCACGTCGGGATTGTTGGTGCAGGTCACCGCGCCCACATCCGCCAGCATGTGATAAATCGGATGATCGGGCGGCAGCTTCCGAAAACTCAAATCGGGAAACGCCTCCGCCATCGCCGCCCGGAACGAATCATAAAAGTAAGGTGAACCCGCGATGCTGTCCGCCACGATCATGCCCCCGCGCAACACATATCCCCGCAGTAACTCCAATTCATGCGGGGAAAATCTGATCGTCCGCACCCCGCTGAAAAACAGGATCGGCGTTTTGGCCGGATCCCCATCGAAGGCCGCCAGGCTGAAACTGTCCGCCCCATAGGTCACCCCCAGCCGCGAACTGGCGCTTTTCATCAACTGCTGAAGATCCCCCGGGCAGAGATTCCAATCCGCGATACTCGTCTTGTCGCCGGATTCATAAGTGAACGTCGCCCCCGCGCCCCAGACCACCTTGGCGATCAGCCGGGGCGGACTCGGCTCGCGCTTGCGCTCCGTGCGGCGCAACGGCGCGGCCGGCAGCGGCAGCGGCGGAAACCCCTCGCCCCCGGAGATGCGGCGCTTGCCCGCCTCCGGCGGCGGACCCAGCGGCACAAACCAATCGTTTTCGCCCGCCTGCGTCCAAAGCGTCCCCCCGAGCAGCAGCGCCACCCACAAACCGCGCCCGAACGGTCCCAGCTTCCTGGCGGAGTTGCCCCGCATTGATGGACGATTCATGCGTCAGCATCGCATAATCTGTCGCATTTGCAAACTCCCCCGCTCGAACCCGGGCTGCTGGGGGCGTGTCGCCGGCCTTTAAACCCCTCCAAACCTGCAACTTTTGAAACCCTTCAACCTCGGAGTTCGAGTCCCGCGCCTCGATCCGCCATCAACCCCTTTCTCGTAAAAGAAGTAACATGGCCCTCTATAATCCGGTCCGCCCGCGCCCCGCGTCAACCTCCTGCTCCTGTGGCTTGCGCCCGCCGGCAAGCCAAAGTGCGCTGGGAAATTTGCTTGGATTTTGAATATACTGGGCGCCGGACCATTGCTTCAGAAAAGCCAGCACCTTTTGGGAATCATATTGGCCCTCGGCTGGATTGACAAATTCGCCGGTGGCTTGCGTGGTCAGTGGCCGCCCATCGGCGTCCAGAACGACCAGGACCGGCAAACCCTGATCGGTGGGATGACCGTATTTCTCCACGGTGGCGGCATTGCGGCCCTGATTGACGTCAATCAATACCACCCGGTAGTGGCCTGCCAGTTCCTGTTTGACCGCCTCATCGGATTTAAAAAAGCAATGAATCTTCTGGCACCAAACGCACCAGTTCGCCCCAAACTGCAGCAGCACCCGCTGATGCTCCGCCCTGGCCCGGGCCAGCGCCGCCGCAATCTGCTGCGCACCATCCGCCGATTCGTCATAAATGGCCGAGGGACGACAGCCCCCCTCCGCCCCCGGCAGAAACAAATAAGCCGCCGCCGCCACTGAGGCCACCGCCAATAATAAAATGAATGCCTTTAATTTCAAATCATATCCTCCGTGCCTCTGTGTCGTGGTCAATGCTCGATTTCATTTTCTGCCGCGGCACCGCTTGCATTTTCCAAATATATCCGCCTTATCTTGTAAACATCATCGCAATAAAAGCGGTAGTTTTTTAAAAAGTTCTCCTGGAATTTATTAAAATCATACACCGATGGAATACTGCCGGGTGGACGTTGCGATTTAATGAAACGGGTGGGGGCCACATCATTCGTGATGTCAAAGCACAGAAAGTTTTGGTTGTAGTCGCATTTTCCACCGTTTAAGCCGCTGCTCCAAATAAATTCATGATCCTGTATCACCGCGTACTGTTGAAAGGAATTCAGGTAAATCGACCGGTGCAACAAATTAGTGGTTTGATAAAGAGAATGCCCTTCATAAATTTGGTCTGACGGAATTGGGATCCCAAGGCGGTCGAGAATGGTTGGAAGCAAATCAACCTCCGACCCGACGGTATAATTAACTTTGAAGGACGGGCTGCCCGGGTCCATGATGATGAGGGGAATATTTGCCAGGCTCGTGGAAACCGCCCAGCCATGTCCGATGGGCCCGCCATCCACGCCGAGCATTTCGCCATGATCATCTGTTATAATAACCATTGTATTGTTGAGCAAATGTGTTTTTTTTAACTCGTCCAATATGGACGCAATGTTCCAATCCATGTACCGCAGCTGATTCAAATATAGCGGCTGATAATTACCTCGTTGTGTCATTTTGTTTTTCATGAACGGGGAGGGTATCCCGTCGTAAGGATAATGCGGCGCCGCGGGCACATAGGTGAGAAAGAAAGGGGCTTCCATCCCCGCCCGCTTCCTGATTTCCGAGCAAATGGCCCGGGTGGTCTCCTCTTCGCGCAGGCCCCAGCTGACCGGCTTTGTCGAACGCGGGCCGGGCATGGTGTCAGCATCATACATTTCGTCAATTTCGCGACCGTGCAAAAAATCCCGAAAGCCCGTGTAATCGAATGAGGAGGAGTAGAAAATGGAACAGAAATAGCCGTTTTGATGCAAAATCTCGAAAAGGCTTCTGACCGGAACCCTTTGCCGGGTGAACGCGTCATAATCTTTAACTGGATAAAGTGAGGTGAAAGCGGCGAATCGTGCATGTATGGAACTTTGGAAATCCGAAAAATAATTGGGGAAGATCTCCATCCGGCTTATATACTGTGAAAGCAGGGGTTCAGTGTCCGGAACCCCATTGAACAAAGACAAGTATTCGTCATACGAAGACTCCATGAAGATCAGAACAACATTGAGATTTGTCCTTGCGGGGGAGGTGGTGATTACTGGATACTGCAAGGCATCCGACAACCCGAGTTTTCGGGCAGAAGCGACGAATTCATCAGGGGTCATCGGCGAAGTCACAGCCTTTCTAATTAAAGGGCAGTTACACATCATATTAACAGGCCACATGCCTTCGACCTTGTCCGGGTCATCGGCAAAAAGGCCGATAAGCGCTAGAATGATAAAAATAAATCCCACGTAGTTCATTCCCCGGTGTTCGGAGTGCGCCCGATCATCAGAACCCCGGGCCAACCAATGTGTCAAGCTTATAACCAGTAGAACGTAGAGCAACACCAGGGCCGCCAAAGCGCAAATTAACCCTGACAGATAGGGCCGCGCCAACAACCAGATCATCTTGGGCGTGTCATTAAATGTCAATAAGTCCCATCCCAACCTGACACCCATCACTTGTGAAAGTCTTAAATCAATCAACGCAAGGCCAATAACCAGGATGCAAATCAAATCCAAGGCTAACAACCTGCTTTTGGGCAAAAACCACAGCCAGCCGGCCGCCAGCGTCCCGATTACAAATACGACCAACACCTCATCGATAAAATAGCGCGGCAGCTCCAATCCCAGACAAATTAACTTGTTAAAATTGCCAATCGCGGTAAAATGCTGGCTGAGTAAAAGCCAAAACGTCGCGATGTAAAACGGCATGACCATGAACCACACGCGGGTAAATCCAAATATAACCGATACTGCCGTCGCCAAACCAAACACTTCACAAATGCTGACCGTGAGCAGTATCGAATAAGAACAGGCACCCGGAAGCACCATGGATGCCACAAGTCTGAATATTAACCAACCGCATAAAGTCCAAACGGCCGGCAAAACCAACCAGAGCGAATCGTTCCCGTCTTTGAAGCTCCGGCCGCCAGCTAGAAAGGCCAGTCCCAGCCCATCGAGGGCGAGCAATTCATCCTTGAAGGTCACAAACCCTTGGAAATTGACCATGGCGAAAAGGCCGAAATATATGGCGGTTAAGTATAGGGCGTAATCTCCGCATCGACGGCAAATTAAAAGCCGATAGAAGATTGTGTAGCTCGCCAGCCAAATTCCCAAAAAAGGTTTGTGAACGCAAATAATCGGCCAATAGGAACAGGCGGCATCTTTCAAACGGATTATAAAATTCGCGGACAGTAAACCCGCCGGTAGTGTTACATGGTATATCAGAGCCATGAACGCCACCCCCAATCCCAGTATCGTGTAGTTCGCCGCGCGCAGGGCGACGATTGCATTATTATTGGCTTTGATGCGAATGCAGAGGCAGACGATGCTGCCCGCCATAACTAAGACGAAAAGATAAAACCAGGCGTGGTTAATCCAGGTGACGGGGGTTCGGAAAATGCGGAAATGAATTTCAAACAAATATTTTCTCAGACTGATCAGCATTGCGATCTTAATGGCCGTCAGACTGACCAATAACGCAAGAATTCGACCTGCCGCACGCGGCTCTAAGTTATAAAAGCGCTTTAGAAAGCCCGGCTGCTTTATAATTTCTGCTTTGGTTGTAAGATTACTCATTCCGCATTTACTGTCTGTCAAATGATTTGAACAAGGAATTTAAGGCTGGTGCCGGTAATAACTCAATCCCAACAAAACCCAGAATGCGCCCGCCACTGGCATTGTAAAAAAACCCCCGTCGAACCAAAATCCAATTAGCAAAACCATTGCACCTCCCCGGCAGATCGTGGTGAGTGGCGCGGTTGATTTTTCATGTTTATTTTGCGAATGCGCTTCATTACCCCGGCTAAATGCGAAACGGCAGAGGGTTGCAAAGCATAACAGGGTTGGCAGTCCCAGGGTGGCGCCTAAAAGCAAATAACTGTTCATTTGAAGCGCCGCACTATTATCCACGCCCAATTGCAGATAATAGTTGGAATACAGCCTTTCGGGTTGATTCCAACCCAAACCCGCCCAGGGGTGCTCCGCGATAATCTGCCATGCGCCTGTCCAGGCGGTTACGCGGTTACGCCAGGAAAAATCATTTACATCAACGGCGGAAAAAATGCGGTCCAGCGTGACAGATTGCCTTAAATAAGCCAGCTTCCAGCTTGTCATAATGCCGGCTGACAGGCCAATCGTTAAAATCGTGAATTTGCACTTAAGAACCCGGACGGTGAGGTGGTGCAATATTCCAACCCCATTGACCGCGTTTTTCGCATTTTTTCTGGTTGTCGTAATAATAAGATAAATTAATCCTCCGAGTGTGGCCGCCCAAGCTCCACGGCTATAACCGTGAAATAGACCACGTCCGGCGAGAAAGGCTGCAAAAATGCAAAGCCCGGCCGCCAGATTCTGTTTCCGCAGGAATTTCCACCTTGTCGTTGTCCGGAACATGTTCACCCCCAGTTGCCATGCTCCCGCGCCAATGGCCAGTAAAAGGCCGCACCCCATTAACAGCCCGAAGACATTTGGATTTGTCCACGGCCCGCCCCAACGGAATTGATGGTGGTACTCGTATCTGGAATGCTCATTATGCCAACTTGAAGCGACGCAGAGAAGCCCCAGCAATACACCAAATATCAAAACGTGAAAACGACCGCAATAATTCGCATTATTTGTGACGGTCGCATTAACCAACACAATCTGCAGCATCATTATTCCGGTAAAAAATATCAAGGCGTCACCATAAGGTTCGTAATCCATGGAATTAAATATTACAGCACCGAGCCATGCCCCGCCGATCAAGATGTTGGTTCCTCCAAATGGCCAACGCCCGAATTGCGCGCAAACATTCCGGATGAGCAAGGCCAGATTGAAAAGCTCCAAAAGCAAAAGCAGTCGCTTTTGCATTTGCGCCTCCCCCAGTTTATGAGCAAGCAGCCCAATGGTATGATCAGCCGCCGCAAGTTGTCGTCCAAACAACATTACCGCCAACAAGTTGACCAGACTTAGATTGACAAACGTAATTGCGATTCCTCTCCACATCGGGTTTTGCTTATAAGTGAGACCGCCGGACAATTTGCATCAACATTTTGATGATTTATAATCCCAGGTCTTTTAACGTTGCATTTTGTTCATTTAAATCAATGCCGGTGGGTTGTAGTTCGCGGCGAACAAACAAAAGGCAATCGCGGTCGCGCGCCACGGGCGAGTAACTGCTGATCCAAGCAGACCAATCCGCATGCTTTAATACCTCCTGATTGATGACGAAGGCCGCAGGCTGGTTTTTCGCAAGCAATTCCACCATGGCATGGTCAGAAATCCCGCCGGACAACAGCTGACCCCATGGGATCACGGTGAGCGTCGCACAGTCCGCCACCGCATTAACGGCATATTTCCACTCGTTGTCGGCCACGAATATTGTGTTTCCTGATTTGTCTAATGATTGCAATTTCGTGGCAATCGTGGAAGATGCCAACCGTGCCGATGCATGATACGCTGCCTTGACCTCCATTTCTCGCTGCCATCCCCACAATGTCAGCGCGACAACCAGCCCGGCACCAATGAGTTTGCGTTCTAAATTCGAAACCTGGAGCGTGCTCCGCAAGCGCCACAAGTCAACGGCTCCGACGCCGGCCAAAGTGACCACTGGAATCATCAGGTGAATGTTGAAGGCATCTGCAAATGGACAATGAACCAGGTGAAATAACAGGGCCGCCAGGGCCGAGGCCAGCCAGGGAACAACGGTATTGATGTCATTTTTCAAATACCGGCTGGCCACCGCAAATACCGCCAATATGCTGACCAGCCAGCCATTAACATAAATTATTGGGTCAAGATGAATCTTCCTGTTTGCCGGCTTCATGAAGTCGAAATGGAATAGATCCGGAGATCCCATGGTGCCGCTGAAAATGGCGCCCAACAGGGTCAAAATCGCAATTGCGCCGGCCCACCAAAGGGCCTTCCGCCAATTGCTTTGGGCTATGTAAACGAATGCTGCGATCAGTGCGATTGCGGAAGTGGTCTTGATCGAGATGGCAATAAGCGCAATTAAAGCTGCAATCAACAAAGACCAATAATTACCTTCAAATATGACGAGGGGAATTAGGGCGGCGGTGGCCACGGCATATGCTGGAGCCTCCAGCGATGAGGTTGTAAAATAAAACGGCATGCCGAACCAAAGCATCAAGGTCGAGATTAACGGTGCGGTTGCCACTCCTTTGGATGACCAGTAAATCATCCAGGTCAACGGTAATAAACATCCCACCACCAGCACGGTCAGCCGGCCCGCTAAAAGTGAGGTGCCGCCCAGCGCGAGCAACCTATTGCCGACAATATACCATGGTGGTGAGTTATTCGGATCATGGAAATTTGCTTGCGGCGAAGCCGGGCCTTGAAGCGATTTCGCCATTTCGATGCTCTCGCTGCCGCCCAGCGGATGTCCGTTCCACAATACGCAAACAACGGTGCCCGCAAGCAGCCAGCAGCCCAAGGCTAAAAAGCCGGATCGATTGAATAAACCACAAGCTGCCGCCGAATGGGTTGACTGCACTTTGGGGCAGAGCCCGAGAAACGATGCAACCCCCATTATTGCCGCTAAAATGAAAGAAAGCGTTGATTCTGCTTTTGTCAAAAACCTCCAATGACTTAGCAAGCCACCCAGGCAGGGGCACGGACCGCTGACTTTTAGTTCAACTTGTATCGCATGATAACCAATGAAGACAACCGCCAACCCGAGGCATGCTGCCAAGAAGGCCCGCTCCGCATAAAGCATTAATATCGCCAGCGCAGCTAGTTCTACAAACACTCCCCCCCAGACATAATCCCGGTACGTTCCGGGCAAAAAGGGGTGGGATTCAGACAGAAACCCACCCCCTCTGACAAGTCCAAATATTTTTACAACCAACGTTAAAATCAAGATTGAAACACAGACCCAAGCGCTAGGTTTAAGCGGTGATGTTCTCAACTTTTTTCAACGGCTGTTCCGAATACACCCAGCTATTCGCAGTGGCCGCTTGGCTGATGGCCTTTCCAAGGAATGTTGGTTGTACCACAGCCGACATTCACGGCTCCATCATACCAATACAAACTCCAAGTGCACGTCCCCTTTGATGCCGATTGATTTGATCCAGAGCCGGAGGCTTGCTGGCATAACGTCATTGTTCCGCTGGCCGAGGCCGCGGATAGTTTGTGCCCATCACAGGATGAATAGGCGTTGGGACCGGAGCTGTCACTCGAACAACTGGGATTATAAGCCGTCACACAGGCTAGCGTCGTAAGGGCAATCGTACAGATCGTCACCGTGACGGCAACGCCGCCCACCACCTTGTTTTTTAATATTGTTGCTTTCATTTGATGTTTTTTTGTTTTACTTGGTTTGTTGTTTCCAGTGTCTACCCAATA
>Ga0182012_10000783_pt1 | contig 34791 bp, 27 predicted proteins | sample 612S2SmetaG_FD_120486 | JGI IMG/M metagenome (GOLD analysis project Ga0182012, IMG submission 120486) | Permafrost microbial communities from Stordalen Mire, Sweden - 612S2S metaG | ecosystem: Environmental > Terrestrial > Soil > Wetlands > Permafrost | place: Sweden: Stordalen | collected...
CCGGCTCGGGCACGACCGGCTCGGGCACGACCGGCTCGGGCACGACCGGCTCGGACAGGGCTGGCTCGGGCACGACCGGCTCGGACAGGGCTGGCTCGGGCACGACCGGTACCGGTAAGGAAGGCTCGGCTACGGCCGCCGCGGGGGCGGGCACGGCCAGTAGCGCCGGTCGGCGCGAGGTTGCCCGGGCACCGCGGACCGGCGCCCGGGGGACGTCGCGAGACCGGACCGACAGGGCCAAAACGGCCGACGCCAGGGCCACTATGGCAGCGACCAGGAACACTTCGTGCATGGAGTCGGCGAAGGCGTGATGGATGATCCCGAGCAGCCCCGCCGGGGCGCCAGGGGTCGACGCGGCCAGGCCGATCTGGCCGTTGAGGACGAGGTTGGTGAGCTGAGGCCCCTCGCCGGCCAGCCGGGTCGACGAGGATAGGGCGCTGTTCAGGTCGTCGGTGAGACGGGTGGCGAGCACGGCGCCGAAAACCGCCACGCCGGTGGCGGTACCGATCTGGCGGAACGTCGAGCTCGTCCGGGAAGCGACGGCGGCGAGGCGGGGCTTGACGGCGCCGACGGCGGCCGAAGCCAGGCGGGGGTTTACGAGCTCGAGGCCGACGCCGGCGACCAGGAGCCCGGGGATGAGCTGGGACGCCGTGCTCGTCCCGGTCAGGCGGCTCATGAGCCAGAAACCCACGGCCACCAGGACCAGGCCCCCGCAGATGAGCACCTTGATGGGGAAGAGCCGGGCCAGCGCCCCGGTCAGGGGCAGGAAGGGAAGGGTCATGGCGGACAAGAGCAACAGCCGGACGGCGACGCTCATGACCGAGTAGCCGAGGTCGTAGGAGAGATAAAGGACCAGGAACAGGAACGGTCCCAGCACGGCGGCCGAAAGGCCAAAAGCGGCGATCGAACTACCGGTGAAGGTGCGCTGGCGGAACAGCGAGATGTCGAGCATGGGCGCGGGGGAGACAGCCTCGACGGCGATGAAGGCGATCAGCAGCAGCGCGGTGCAGCCGAAGCAGGCCAGGACACCGTTGGCCGCCCACCCCGACAGGGTGGTGGTGGTCCGGACCAGCCCTATGACCAGGATGGCGATGGCGGCGGTGAAAAGGGCCAGGCCTTTCCAGTCCGGCCCGTGCACGGGCTGGAGCACGGTGGCGTCCTCGGGCCCGGTCGGGACCTTGTCCCGGATGCTGAAGGCGCCGACCACGAGCGCCACCGCCGAGGTGGGCACGTCGATCAGGAAGATCCACCGCCAGCCCAGGTAATCGGTTATGGCCCCGCCCACCAGGGGCGAAAAGGCCACGGCCAGGCCGGTCACGGTCCCCCACACCGCCAGCGCGGCACGCCAGCGGCCGGAGCCGAAAGTCTCGCTCATCAAGATCGAGCCCGTAGAGAACAGGAGCGCCCCGCCCATGCCCTGCAGCACGCGGCCGCCGATGAGGACGTAGGCATTGGGCGCCAGCCCTCCAAGCAGCGAGCCGAGGGCCAGCACGGCCAGGCCGAGCAGGAAGATGGTGCGCCGGCCGGCGAGGTCGGCCACATACCCGGCGGTGAGGACGAAGGCGGCCAGGGTGAGGACGAACGCCTCCAGTACCCACTGCATCTCGGAGAACGAGCCGCCCAGGGCGCGCCGGACCTCGGGCAGGGCGACGCTGACGCCCATGAAGTCCATCAGCATCATGAGCGTGGCCAGGCTAATGGCGATGAGGGAACCCCAACGGTGAAGTCGCTCGTGACCGCCGCGGCGCTCGGGGGGAGCGGTGGTTTTTAGCGTTCCGTGTGGCTGAGCCATGCCTTCTTCCGAGTTAGCCAGGGTCCTATTCCCAGGTTACTTGTGCCCGCCGAGCAGCCATAATTCATCTGCCGCGGCATATAGCCTAAGCAGAAAGCGGCGAGGATTTCACGCAGCGTGCGGGCCGCTGACTGCGGGCAGTGGCCTTGGCTTCCGGATGTGCGCGCTAGCCTTTGAGTGTGAGCGTGATGCCTGAGGTCTCCGTTGCCCCTCCTAAGCCGGCACTCGACGGCGACCACGAACGAATGGCCCATATCGTCCTAGAAGGTGTTTCGGCCGATGACGGCGAGTACATAAGTGCCGGCCCCACCGTGGTGGAGGGCATCGTCAACGGCACCCCGGTACGGGCGCTGTGCGGCAAGGTCTGGGTGCCGGGGCGCGACCCCAAGAAGTACCCCCTGTGCCCGACGTGCAAGGACATCGCCCAGCAGATGGGCTGGGCGGTACCGAGCTCTTAAACCTGGTTGGCGGCGTCCTTGTCGGCCTGGTCCAGGGCTTGGGCCAGCGTGTGCCAGGACAGGGTGGCGCACTTTATGCGCACCGGGAACTTGACCACTCCCTGCAGGGCCTCGAGGTCGCCCAGGGCCACGCCCTCGGCCGCCGCCACCTCGACGCCGCTGCGCTCGTCGTCGTCCGGGCCCGTCGTCCCGGCCCCGGCGCTGCCGGCGGCCCCGTCGCCTTGGCCGTCGAGGGACTGGCCGTGCAGGGACATCATGGCCCGGAAGGCCTTGATGGTCGAGCGGGCCTGGGCCAATGTCTTGCCCTTGACCGCCGTCGACATCATGGAGGCGGACGACTGGGAGATCGAGCAGCCTTGGCCCGAGACCTTGAGGTCGGCGATGACGCCACCGTCCATGGCCAGGTAGATCACCACTTCGTCGCCACACAACGGGTTGAAGCCCTCGGCCCGTAGGGCCGGCGGCGACTCGAGCTCGCCCCGGTTGCGGGGGTTGCGGTAGTGGTCGAGGATGATTTCACGGTAAAGGTCTTCGAGACCTGGCATGGCAGCTCCGGATCGGTCAGCCGAACAAAGCGTCGGCTTCGCCGATGGCGTCCACCAGGACGTCCACATCGGCTTCATCGTTGTATACGGAAAAAGACGCCCGCGCCGTCGCCGTCACCCCGAGGCGGCGCATCAACGGCTTGGCGCAATGGTGGCCGGCGCGTACGCAGACGCCGGCCTGGTCGAGGACCTGCGAGAGGTCGTGGGCGTGGACATCTCGGTAGGCGAAGCTGACGATGCCCGCCCGGGCCGCGCCAGGTGGGGGGCCGTCGATGGTGATGTCGTCACCGTAGCGCTCGCTTAGCGCTGCCATGGCGTAGGAGGTGAGCGCCTGCTCGTGCGCCCGCACCGCGTTCATGCCCAGGCCCCGGAGGTAGTCGACGGCGGCGCCCAGGCCGACGGCCTCGGCTATGGGGGGCGTGCCTGCCTCGAACTTCCAGGGCACGTCGTTGGTGCTGAACCCGTCGAAGCGCACGTCCCGGATCATCTCGCCCCCGGTCAGGAACGCCGGCATGGCCTCGAGCAGGTCCCGGCGCGCCCATAGCGCCCCGATGCCCGTCGGCCCCAGCATCTTGTGGCCGGTGAAGGCGACGAAGTCGGCCCCCATCTCCTGGACGTCGGTCGGCAGGTGCGGGACGTACTGGGCGCCGTCCACCAGCACCAGTGCTCCCGCGGCGTGGGCGGCATCGGCCAGGAGCCGCACCGGGGGCAGGGTGCCGAGCACGTTGGAGGCGGCGGTGACCGCCAGCAACTTGGCCCCGTCGAGGAGCTGGTCGAGGTCGTCCAGGTCGAGGGCGCCGTCCCGGCCCAGGCGCACGAAGCGGAGCTCGGTCCCCTTCTCCGCCCGCAATTGCAGCCAGGGCACGAAATTGGCGTGGTGCTCTATTTCGGTCGTAACCATGGCGTCGGAGGGGCCGAGGTTGGCCCGCCCCCAGCTGTAGGCCACGAGGTTTATGGCCTCGGTGGCGTTCTTGGTGAAGATGATCTCGTCGGCCGACGCGGCGCCTATGAAGGCGGCTACCTTCGCCCGGGACCCCTCATAAAGGTTGGTCGCCTCCTGGGCGATCTGGTAAACGCCGCGGTGGACATTGGCATGCGTCGTCTCGTAATAACGCTGCATCGCCTCGAGCACCGGCCAAGGCTTTTGGGCCGAGGACGCCGAGTCCAGGTAAACTAGCCGCTTACCGTGGACGGTGCGCTCCAGGATGGGAAAATCCTTCTTGGTCCGGGCCACGTCGAGGGCCGGGCCGAAATTGCTCACCGCCATGCTTCGTAGCCTTCTTTTTCCAGCCTGCGGGCCAGGTCGGGGCCGCCACTGTCGACCACCCGCCCGTTCACGAGCAGGTGCACGCGGTCAGGCTCTAGGTATTCCAGGATGCGTTGGTAATGGGTTATCAGGAGCACTCCGAGCTGCGGCCGGGCGGCCCGGACCTCGCGCACCCCCGAGGCGACTACGCGCAAGGCGTCGATATCGAGGCCGGAGTCGGTTTCGTCCAGTACGGCGAAATCGGGCTCCAGCACGGCCATTTGCAGGACTTCGTTGCGCTTTTTCTCCCCGCCGGAAAAGCCGTCATTGAGATAGCGGTCGCCCAGCGACGCGTCGATGTCGAGCTTGCGCATCCATTCCATTATCGTCAGGCGGAGCTCGAGCACCGACAGGTCCAAGCCCTTGCGCACCGAAAGTGCTTGGCGGAGGAACTGCGTCAGGGGCACCCCGGCGATCTCCTCGGGGTACTGGAAGGCCAGGAAAATACCCGCCTTGCCCCGGGTCTCGGTCGGCCATGAGGTTATGTCCTCGCCCCGGAAGAAGATCTGGCCCTGGGTGACGTCGTAGCCCGGGGCGGCCAGCAACGACTTGGCCAGGGTCGACTTGCCGCTGCCGTTGGGCCCCATGAGGGCGTGGAGCTCGCCGGCGGGTACGACCAGGTCCACCCCCCGTAGGATCTCGGTGCCCTGCACGGAGACGTGGAGGTCACGGATCTCGAAAAGGGGCGGTCCGGGCGGGGTGCCGGGCGCGGTGGTAGGGACGAGGTCGGGCATCGGCGACCATGCTATTCCATGCCGGCTATTAACACTACGGCGGTAGGGGAAATGAGCTCCGCCGCCTGTTCCCTCGAGGCGGGGCCGGCTCCACCCGGCCACCGCTGGGCCGCGCTTCCGGGCCAAGCCCAGGGCCCCCGACCAGGGCCCGGCGCACCCAAACAACGTCGGGAGCAGCGGCCGCGCGGGACGCTCCTGAATATCCCCCCACGACGAAAAAGTCGCGGTAATATTGGCCCACCGAAGAAAGGAGGTGGTCCAGCTGAGTAGTAGTAGTCAACCTGGGACCTCGGAGGTGGCTGGCCGCTAACGGCCCGCTGGACCGCCTGGTCAAATCCCAGCCAGACACCCGGGTGACACCGGCCGGGAGCTGGTCCCGCCTGGCATACCAAACGGTTTACCCGTGCCTTTCCAGCTATTTGTACAGGGGGACGTGCCTCGGCGCGTCCCCCTGTTTTTTGTCTCCGCCGACTTCGGCCATTAACCTGGCGTCATGCCCGAGGAGAGACGCGCCCGGTCCGACAGGAAGGCCGCCAACAACGCTGGTGGTTGGGGCAATGGCCGGGCTACAGGCGAAGAGGTGGTCTTTAGCGGCGACGGTGGCCCTGAGCTCAAAGGGTTCCTAGCCCGGCCCAACTTCTCCGCCGCCTCGGGTGCCGGCCGCAACGGCATCGTGCTCTCCCACGGGTTCCCCGGCGCCGGCCACAGGGCGGGTTCGCCCAGCTCCGGGTTCCCCGAGCTGGCCGTCCGCCTGGCGGCCGAAACGGGCGCCGTCGTCGTCACGTTCGACTTCAGGGGCACGGGCCTGTCGGACGGGGAGTTCTCACTGGGCGGGTGGCAAGCCGACCTGGGCGCGGCCATAGCCACCCTAAGGTCGGTCCCGGGCATAGAGCGGACGTGGCTCGTAGGCTTCGCCGCGGGCGGGACGCTGTCCATATGCGCCGCCGGCGAGGACCTGTCGATCGCCGGTGTAGCCGCGTTTTCCCCGTTAGCCGACTTCGCCGAACGAGGCGGGGAGACCCGACGCTCCTCGGCCCAGGCCAGAGCCGCCGCCGATGCCGCCCGCACCCGTGGCTACCCGCCCGAGCCGGGTACCTGGGCGCGCGACGTCAAGGAGGTCAGGCCGTCGCTGCTCGTCGCCAACATCCCGCCCCGGCCTCTGCTGATAGTGCACGGGGCCGGTGACGACGTGGTGCCCATCACCGACGCCCGGGAGCTCGCTGACGCCGCCGACGCGTCCTCTGAACTGCGCATCCTGGCCGGCGCCGGCCACGGCCTGGTGCACGACCCCCGGGCCATCGCCTTACTGCTGGGCTGGTTCGACCGCCACCTCGGCTCGGTGGCCTGAGCCCAAAGCGGGCGCGGCTCGAAGTGCGAGGGCCTGACCTGGACGCACAGATCGAGAGAGCAGCCGCTGATGCGGGGATGACCTACAGCGCGTGGCTGGCGGCTACGGCGCGCAAAGAGTTTGTGCTCCGGTCCGGTTTGGATGCCGTAGCCAGCTTCGAGCGCTCGCACGGTGCGTTCAGCCCCGACGAGATCGCCGAAGCCGAGGAATGGGCCAGCGATGCGCTCGATAGAGGTCGGCGCAGCGGGGCGCGCCGGCAGCACAGTGCCTGATGGGTGTCACCTACGACGCCAGGGCGCTCGTCGCCGCCGACCGGGGTGAGCGCAGGATGTGGGCCCGCCACCGCGCATTGCTTACCGCCAGGGAGGTCCCGACCGTGCCTGCACCCGTGGTCGCCCAGGCCTGGCGTGGCGGTAGCCGTCAAGCCCTGTTGTCCCGTCTCCTGGCTGGCTGCGAGGTCGAAGCCCTTGACGACGACCAGGCCCGGTCCGTCGGGGCTTTAGCCAGGGCGCGCTTCGACACGCGACATCGTCGACGCCTGCATCGTCGAGGGCGCCCTGCGCCGCCACGACCTGGTGATCAGCTCCGATCAGGCCGATCTCGCCGCAATTGCCGGCGCCACGGGCCGCACCCTCGAACTCGAGCTGCCCTGAGCTCCTAGGAGTGCCTTGACCTGCGCCGCCGCATCGGCAGCGGTCAGGTAAGGGGAGACCACGAGCACAAACGGTTCGTTAAGGCCCTTGACTAGCTTCTCCAGGTTCCTCACGGTCGGGCTATGGGCGCCCCGCTCGTAGCCTCACGGCTCGATAAAGATTGAGTGGGTGCCAACGCGGCGCCAAAGGATGTGCACGTCGCCCTCTCGCATTTGGTCGCCGTACTCGAACGTTGCTCGGCCGTCGTCCGCCCATGTCATCTCGAAGATGCCAGCCGCGCCTTTGACCCCCTTGACACGAAGCCCCTTCCGGAACTGCTTGCCCCTTCTCAAGTCCTCGACGAACTGAGTGACCGCCTCGAGGAAAGCCCGCTGCTGGTCGGACGACAAGGAATCGAAGTCGTTGGCGAACCTGGCCAACCAAGCGTAAGTCGGCAACGTGCGCTATGCCGACGGCCGGTTCCGAGGCTTTGCCCGCCCGCGCAAAGCCTCGACCAACTCGTCACCAGACCCGAAGGACTCGGACCTTCCGGCAGTCCGGTCCTCATCGGCCTGACGTTCACCCGCTTGCCATTCCGGGGCCCAAAACCACGCTTGGGTGGCATCGATGAGCTTCTGCGGGCGCAGAAGGATGCCGCCCGGGGTGAGCTCGGCTTCGAGCAGGTCGCCCTCCTCCAGATGGGCCGCCTTGCGGATCTCGTCAGGAAGGGTTAGTTGGCCCTTGGCCCTCAATGTTGTACGTGCCACCGCCGTCGATCATACCATCGGAAAGTCATAATTTCTAACTTTCAGCCCAGCCCAGCCCGGCCCAGCCCGGCCGGGCCGGCGAGGCTTCAGCTGATCGGCGGCGCTATGGGCAGGCGGGCTCCGTCCCGGAAGTAAAAGGGGCTCTGCTCGAGAGGCGCCTCGACCGTTATGGCCGGTCCCCTGGCGCGCTCGCAGGGCCATCAACGGCTCATTCCTTCGTGGCCCCGGCCAACATCCCGGTGACCAGTGCGCGTTGGGCAAAGAGGAAGACGATGAACACCGGGGCGATCGCCACGAGTGCAGCCATCGCCAGCTCCGGTCGGAGGACCGGGCTGTTGGCGCCCGCCACCGGGTTGAAGGCGGAGGCGGAAGATATAAGGTACTCCAGGCCGACGGGGAGCGGGTACTGCCGGTCGTTGGCGAACATCACGTAGGGCAGGAAGAAGTTGGTCCAATCGGACACGAAGGCGAAGAAGCCGACGAGCGCCACTACGGGGCGGGCGAGCGGCAGTGCGATCCAGCGGAAGACGTCCCACTCAGTGGCGCCGTCAACCCTGGCGGCGGCCAGCAGCTCCTTGGGGATCGTCGAGGAGAAGAATATGTAGCACAGGTAGACCCCGAAGGGGAAGAACCCGAACGGGAGCACGACCGACCAAGCCGTGTTGTCCAGCCCGGCGAGGTTCATTTCCAGGAAGAGCGGTAGCACCAACGCGCTGAACGGCATGATCATAACGAGCAGGGTGACGCTGAGGAGCACCTTGCGGCCGGCGAACTCCGTCAACGCCAATCCGTAGCCTGCAGGGACCGCGCAGCCCAACGCCAGGAGCACGCCGCCGGCAGAGTACTCGGCAGAGTTCTCGAGCCATCTCAACAGTTCATGAGCCTGAAAACTGTAGAGGGCGTCCCAGGAATGAAGGAAGGAGTGGAAGGACCCAAAGGTAAGGGAGCCCTCGAACACCAATTGATGGTCCGTCTTCGTCGGGGCGATGAGCAACCAGATCAACGGGACCACGAAAAAGGCCGCGAAGGCAAGCATCACGACGAACCATGCGAGCCTTGTCACCACCCGGCGGTTCGCTACCGGGCGAGGTTGCCGGCCCAACCCGCGTGCCCTCACCACGGGAGCCTGAGCGGCCGTGTGGCCAGCAGCCGGCTTGGCAACGACCTGGGACATACGACGCTCCGCCCTTACTCGAGCTCGAACAGCTTGCCACGGAAGACGAGCAGCGCAGCGGCCACAAGGCCGACGAAGAGCAGGTCAACTGAGATCGCTGCCGCGTAGTTGAAGTTGCCGTCATAGGTGGCGAGGTAATAGGCCAGCTGGTTGGGCGACCAGAAGGGGCTGACCATGCCCAGGCTGGCTGAACCGATGAGGATGGGCTCGACGATCAGCTGGGTGCCGGCCGCAAAGGCGAGGATCAGCATGTAGACGACCCACTTCTTAATCAGCGGCAGCTTGACTCGGAACGCGAGCTGCATGGCGTTGGCGCCGTCGATCTTCGCGGAGTCGATGATCTCGTCCGAGATGTTGTTGAGCGCCCCGTTCATCACCACGATCCATCCGCCCGCCCCGGTCCAGAACGCGATCACGGCGAAGACCACCGGCAGGTGCCCCGGTGCGATCACTTGGGCGAACACCGAAAAGTGGAAAATAGAACTGAGCGCAAAATGCCACGGGCTGAGCTGCGGGTCGAGCATGAAAGCCCAAACCACGACGCTGGCTGAGCCGGCGAGCGCACCCGGGAGGTAGAAGAGGAAACGGAAGGCCGGGACCACCCGGCGCACCCCACCGTGCAGCATGAGCGCCAGGAACAGGACCACTACGACCAGCATGACGAGCCAGAAAACAAGGTAGATCGCGATGTGCTCGAACGCCGGCAGGAACCGGAAGTCCCGGCCCGTTTTCAAGAAGTTGCTGAGGCCCACCCAGTGCCACGGCTTGCCCGCCTCGGTGAAGGACAGGTAGAGGGCGTACGCCGTAGGCACGACGCCGAACAGCAGGAGCATCATTACATATATCGATACGAAGGCGTAGCCGGCACGGTGGCGACCACCAGCCCGCCCGCGCCGGGCGCGTCGCCCAGCTCGCTCCGGGACAGGCAGGCTGATGGTCTCCGTCAACATGGGCGCTTAGCTCGTGACCTGGAAGCCGTCGGATTGCGCGTTGTTCAAGATAGCGCTGGCCATGACGGACAGCTGGGACGAAACGGAACTGCCCGCTATCAAGTTTGGCGTGACGTTCTGAGCCCAAAGGCCGAAAACGTCCCAGGGGGTCTGCGACCAGCCGGGCCATACTTCAGGAGCCGCTATGGCGAAGGTCGAGGACAGTGGCGAGGCGAAAAGGCCGCTCGCGTCTTGCTCGGCGATCCAGCTCTTGGCCGCGGGGACGTAACCGGGGTAGCCCTGCGACAGGTTTTGCGACACCTTCGAGGTAGCCAGCCCGACCAACACGTTCGCGGCGGCTTGGAGCTGCGCGCCCTTCAGGTGCGACGACAAGATCCACAAGCCTCCGCCCACGTCGCCGGTCCAGGCCTGCTTGCTCCCGGCCCAGGTCAGCGGTGGGTACGCCCCGTAGGTCCCCGCGGGAGCGTTGAGGACGGAACCCTTCCCCTCGAAGATCGCGGTCGAGTACCAGGCGGGGCCAACGTCCATGAGCACCTTGCCGTCGTACGTCTTCGCGAAGGTGGACCCGAACTCGTTGGCGCTGGCCGGCACTGAGCCGTCTTTCTCCAACGGGTTGAGCAGGTCGGCCATGTTGACGCAGTTGGGGTCGTTCGGGTTGGAGAGCAGGCTGTACGCGGCGACTACGTCGTTCAAGTGGCACTGGGCCGCCTGCAGGTAGACGGCGTCGGAATAGGAGTCACCGAGCGCGCCGATGATATAGCCCGGGTGGTTCGCAGCCACGCTCTCGCCGATCGTTTGCCACTGCTGCCAGGTCGTCGGGACCGTGTAGCCGAACTGCTTCATCAGGGGCACGTTGACCCACAGCACGTCGAAAGCCAAGTCGTTGCGGAGGCACTCGAGCTTCTTGCCCACCATGCACGGGGACAGAGCACCTGCCGCATAATTGTTGAGGACCGAGCTCGGGACGAGGTTGTTGAGCACGGCCGGGAAATTGAACGGCGGGTAGCCGAGCTTTTGGACGTCGTTTTGCTCTTCGGAGAAGACGATGTCCGGCCAGCCGTGGCCGACCCGGTTGGCCAGGGCGACCTTTTCCTCTATGCTGCCGTCGCCGTTGGCGCCCCCGTCGAAGGTCACGATGTCAAGCTTGTAGCTGGGATTGGCTTTTACCCACGCCTTCGCCATTGGCAAGCGGCCGGAGTCGACCCACACTGTGATCGTCGACGATTGGCCTGCCTGGGAGTGAACGGCGGCAAAGCTGACGCCGCCGCCGGTCGCCATGACCGACATTGTCACGCCGACTGCGGTGAGGGCCCCCAACAATCGGCGCTGCCGGCCCGATCGGGCACGGGTCTGTGAGGTTGATTTGTCTCTCAATTGTCCTCCCTTTTTGTATGTTTGCTAAGGCTTGCTTGGGTGAGGGGCTCAGCCGTCGGGCCCAGGGCCCGGATAGGCCGAGCTCTTGCAAAGGTTCGGCGGGTGAGCGAACAACGGGCGCGCTCGGGCTGCTGGAATGCGCACCGCCAGAGCGTCAACGCCCGGGGCCCCGGTCTAAGTGAGGACCTGCGGCGGCAGAGATGCATCACCTCCCTTTCTTCTGGCCCGAGCCGTTCCTTCACGGTCAGCGGTCACCTTTCCACACAGTGCACACGGTGAAACCTCATACGCCCATAGCCCGACCAGGCCATGGCGAGGGACTCGAGGTAGGTATCGAATCGATTCGATGTTTGGCCATCACCCCATTCCCCCCAGAAATCGTTCTCTCACATTCTGCACTAACCCACTAGGGTGGTGTCAAGTCGTCCTGAGCAAGCGCCGGTCCGAGGCGTGGGGCTGGCCCGTCCTTTTCGGTAATCGTTACCTCAGCAGACACTCGACGGCCTAACGACCAGGCTCTCGGCTCGTACCGCCTAGGGCCCGTGGGCCCGTCCACGATAGGCGTGGCGGACCGCCCTGGGCTCACTGCCGGGGCACTGCGCCCGATGGCCCTTCATGCTGAAGGGCGACATAGGGCAGCACTCGGTGGTCCTAGACTTGCGGTTGGCTGGGTACACGACCGGCAACCGGGCCCGTTCCTGTCGCTCATCAGGCACCCAAGTGGGCTCGAGAAGTCACGGAGAGGGGGAGGTTTGCCCAGCTCGAAGATCAGCGAGGTTGCCCGGCGCGCAGGCGTTTCCCCGAGCACTGTTTCCTACGTCTTGAGCGGTAACCGGAGCATCTCCGAGGCGACCCGCGCCCGGGTCGAGCAGGCGATCCGGGAGCTCAACTACGCGCCTCACGCTGGTGCCCGTTCGCTCAGAGCCGGGAAGACGGACGTCATCGCTCTCGCCGACCCCCTTTACGACTGGTCCTCAGGGGCCGTTGACAAACCGCACATATTGGGGCACATGCCGTACGTATATGGAGTTGTCGACGCTGCTCGGCGCCATGGGTGGAATGTCGTACTCGTCACGGGACTAGGGAGCGCTGCGCTGGAGAAAGTCGTCGGCAGCAAGATGGTCGACGGCGTCGTACTGTTGGAAGTGCGAGCCAACGACGAGCGCCTGAAACTGGTCGAACGATTGGCGACGCCTGCTGTCGCGATGGGTATGCCCCTGGAGCCCACCGCAGTGCCCTTTGTTGACTTCGATTTCGAGGGTGCCGGACGTCTGTGCGTTGAGCACCTGGTTGGTCTCGGCCATCGCCACATTGGGCTGCTCGCCTCCCCTCCCGGCACTTTCGAACAAGGCCTGGCTTATACGCACTGGATTTGGCACTCCGTCCAGTCAACCCTCAACAAAGCGGGCTTGCCCTTCCACGGCCTGCCCGTGGAGACCAGCAGAAAGGGCGCCCAGGTGGCGCTCGACACCCTGTTTGAAGAGGAACCTGCGATGAGCGCCGTGATTGTCAACGGCGAGGGAATGATCGACCTGCTCATGCAGGAGCTCCAACAACGAGGAAAGGAAGTGCCGACCGATCTGTCCGTGGTGGTCATTGGCTGGAGCGAACTTACCAAGCACATCGTCCCACCTCTAACTCATGTGAACGTCCCCGCGCTGGAAATGGCAAGCGCGGCCATCGAGCTATTGGCCCGAGGAGGACCTGCAAAGCTGTTGCCCGCCAGCCTGGTTGCGGGGGGAACGGTAAAGCCCAACTGGTAGGAGGGCTCGGCTAACTTACAGGAGGGCAGCGCCTCAACTTCCGGTAGCCCCGTGCGGAGCACCGGGCGTCGCTGTACTCCATGGGTTGCCTTTGGCCCAGTTCTCCCAGGGCTTGGCCTCTAAAGTGTCTGAAACTATGGAGTTGGCACTGCCGTCTTCGGGGACAAGAGCCCACGCGGCCGCGTACAGAAGAGGCCCGCCTATGCCGCCCAGCAATATCAACGAAGCGGCCACGAAACCGAAGCGGACGGCAGTGACGTCCAGGTCCAGGCGCTCGGCTAGGCCGGCGGCAACCCCGGCGACCATGCGGTCCGACCTACTCCGGTGCAGGTCTCGCCGGCCTGAGGCGGGCGAGGACGTCGAGGGACCGGGAGGCGGCGTGTCGTAACTGGTCATGTTCCCATCGTCGCCGGTGGGCGGCCGGCGCGCCATCGGGGATCACCCCTACTAAGCCCTGACCAGCCGTCAGGGCACTGCCCACCCTTTCGGAGCGAACCGTAAGGCCTTTAGGCTCCTTACGAGACCGCCGCCTTCGCCGCCTTCGCCGCCGCTTTCATCTCCGCCTTATGAGCCCGGACGAGCACCAGGGACTCGGGGCCGGTGATGTCGGCCACGGACAAATGGGTACCAGGGTCGCCGAACGGTCGGCTCACGTCCTCCCACCCCTCTGGCCGCGCCCCCATCTGCTTGCCGAGGAACGCGACGAAGATCTTCGCCTTCTGTTCACCGAACCCGGGCAACGCCCGGACCCGGCGCAGTAGCTCTTGCCCAGACGCCGCGGTTCCCCATATGCGGGAGGGCTGGCCCTGGTAGTCCTCCACGATCAGGCGGCAAAGTTGCTGGACGCGCTGGGAGTTGGAGACGGGGAACCGGTGGAGCGCGGGCTGCTTGGAGAAGATGACCCCGAGTGCGTCTGGCTCCATTTCGGCGATGGCGGCGGCGTCGAGCGTCCCGCCGAGGCGGTCCCGCAGATCCCGAGGAGAACTGAAGGCTTTCTCCAGTGGGATCTGTTGGTCCAGCACAAAGCCCACCAGGAGGGCCAAAGGGTCCCTTGAGATGAGCTCGTCAGCATCGGGGTCGCCGGAAAGGTGCAACACAGCGCAATCTTATCCGGGCGGTCCACCAGGCTCTATGGGCTCACCCTTGGCTGAGGGAGGCTCAGGTCAGGCCTCACGCCCGCCCCGGGTTGGGGCTCTCGGGGTCGATCCCGTAGCGGCGGATGGCGTCTTCGACTTCCTCAGCCTTGCCCTCACCGGCCTGGCGCAAGCCGTCGAGTACGGCCACCACCACATGGGCGGCGTCGGTCTCGAAGTGGCGGCGCAGCGCTTGGCGGGTGTCGCTGCGGCCGAAGCCGTCGGTGCCCAGGGTGATAAACGGACCGGGAGCCCAGCGGGCCACCTGGTCGGGGACGGCCTTCATGTAGTCGCTGACGGCCACTATGGGCCCCTCGGCGTTGGCCAGGGCTTCGCTCACATAAGGGGCCCGGGGCGCCTCGGAAGGATGCAGGCGGTTGTAGCGCTCGACCTCGAGGGCCTCCTCGCGCAGGGCCTTGTAGCTCGTCACGCTCCACAGCTCGGCGGCTACGTCGTGCTGGTCGGCCAGGAGCTGGCGAGCCTGCAGGGCGGCCTGGCTGGCCGGCCCGGAGAAAAGCACCGTCGCCCGCCGGCTCGGCCCTTCGGGCGCCGTGGCGAAGCGGTAGATCCCCCGCAAGATGCCCTCGTCCACCCCTTCGGGCTTGGGCGGCATCTCGTAGTTCTCGTTATAGAGGGTTATGTAGTAGAAAATGTCCTCGCCGCCGCCCTCGCCGTACATGCGCCGGATGCCGTCGCGCACGATGGTGGCGGTCTCGTAGGCGAACGCCGGGTCGTAGGCCTGCACGTTGGGCACGACCGAGAACAGCAGGTGCGACTGGCCGTCGTCGTGCTGGAGCCCCTCTCCGAGCAGTGTCGTCCGCCCGGCCGTGGCCCCCATCAAAAAGCCGCGGGCGCGCATGTCCGCCGCCGCCCAGATCAAGTCCCCGACCCGCTGGTACCCGAACATGGAATAAAACGTATAAAACGGCACCATGGCCTGGCCGAAGGTGGCATATGCGGTCCCGGCGGCGGTGAAATCTCCCAGGCCACCGGCTTCGGCTATGCCTTCTTCCAGGATTTGACCGTCTTTTGCCTCTGAATAAGTAAGCATCAGTTTGGAGTCGACGGGCTCGTAGAGCTGGCCCAGGGGCGAATAGATCTTGAAGTCCTTGAAAAGCGCGTCCATGCCGAACGTGCGGGCCTCGTCGGGGATTATCGGCACCACCCGTTTGCCTATCGACTTGTCCCGCAGCAGGTGGCGCAGCAGGACGGCGAAAGCCATGGTGGTCGAGACCTGGCGGCCGGCCGAGCCGCTGTCGAACTCGGAGAAGCTCTCCTCGGCCGGTGCGGGCAGGGGCTCGTAGTGGACCACGCGGTGGGGGAGGGAGCCGCCCAGTTGCTCCCGGCGCTGCATCATGTACTGGTACTCGGGGCTGTCATGGGGTGGCCGGTAGTAAGGCGGTTCCCCGGCCTCAAGGGCTTCGTCGGGGATATGGGCCTGGAGGTGCAGGCGGTCCCGCAGCCTTTTCAGCTCCGCCGTGTTCATTTTCTTTATCTGGTGGGTCGCATTGCGAGACTCGATGGTCGGGCCCAACGTCCAGCCCTTGATCGTCTTGGCCAGGATGGCAGTGGGCTGGCCCGTGGTCTCGGTGGCCGCCTTGTAGGCGGCGTAGAGCTTGCGGTCGTCGTGGCCGCCCCGGGGCAGGCGGCGCAGGTCCTCGTCGGTCAGGTGCTCGACGAGCTTGCGCAGACGGGGGTCGGGCCCGAAGAAGTGCTCCCGGATGTAGGCGCCGTCCTCGGTGGCCAGCTTTTGGAACTCGCCGTCGACCGTCGTGTTCATCTTGTTGAGCAAGACGCCGTCCACGTCCCGGGCGAGCAGCTCGTCCCAGAGGGTGCCCCAGATGACCTTGATGACGTTCCAGCCCGCGCCGCGGAAGACGGCCTCGAGCTCCTGGATGATCTTGCCGTTGCCGCGCACGGGGCCGTCGAGGCGCTGGAGGTTGGCGTTGACCACGAAGATGAGGTTGTCGAGCTGTTCGCGCCCGGCCAGGGACAGGGCGCCCAGGGTCTCGGGCTCGTCGCACTCGCCGTCGCCCACGAAGCACCACACCCGCGAGCCGCTGGTGTCGACTATGCCCCGGTTGTGCAGGTACTTGTTGAAGTGGGCCTGGTAGATGGCATTGAGGGGGCCGATGCCCATGGACACGGTGGGGAACTCCCAGAAGTCGGGCATCAGGCGGGGATGGGGGTAGGAGGACAGGCCCCCGCAACCGGCTTGCTCCCCGGCCAGCTCCATGCGGTAGTGGTCGAGCTGCTCCTCGCTCAGGCGGCCCTCGATGAAGGCCCGGGCGTAGATCCCGGGCGCGGCGTGGCCCTGGAAGAAGACCTGGTCACCGGCGGTCCCGCCCGCCTTGCCGCGGAAGAAATGGTTGAAGCCCACGCCGTAGAGGGCCGCAGACGAGGCGAAGGTGGCCAGGTGGCCGCCGATGCCCTCCGCCCGGTGGTTGGCCCTTACCACCATCGCCGCCGCGTTCCAGCGGGTGTAACGGCGTACCCACTTCTCCAGAGTGGAATCACCGGGGAACCAGGGCTCGCGGCTGGCCGGGATGGTGTTGACGTAGGGCGACGACACGGTGGCCGGGAAGCCGACCTGGTTTTCCTGGGCCCGTTCGAGGAGCTTCATCAGCAGGAAACTTGCCCGCTGTTTACCGTGCACCTCGAGCACGGCGTCGAAGGACCCGACCCACTCTTCGGTCTCGGTCGGGTCGATGTCGGGCAGCTGGTGGGAGATACCGTCGAAGATCACGCCTTCCATCGTCGCGCCGGGGGCGGCCGGACAGGTAGTAGGACGGCGAAGCAATTTGTGACATTTGTCTCATGGGCCGCCCCGCCAGCGCCGGTGGTGGTGAGAACGCGAGCCTCAGCCCACGCCCGACAGGTGCCGTGCGATGAGGCCGATCGTGCACGATGACGGCGGACGGGTCGGGACCAATCGTGGCTGTGAGCCCAATCCCAACGGGAGTGCGACAGACACAAGCACCGCCGGCACGATTGCCCCCGCCCACTGAGCTTTACGGGCCCGGCCGGGCCGATAGCCCTGCTCCCAGCGGCGCGGTCGCAGGGACGGGAAGTGGGGTGGAGACGCGGGCTTGAGGACTGGCACGAGCATCGCCAACAGATCTTCGGGGACCGCTCGGGGCGATCGGAGGCCGGCTCGGCGACCGAGGTCCAGCACCTCAGCTTCGAAGTCCCGGCACGCCTGACAGTTGCCAAGGTGCATTTCGAGGGCAGCGCCGGGAACGGGGTGCCGCTCGCCGTCCAGGCGAGCCGAGATCGCCTCTTGCGCGTCCTCGCACCGGACGACCACACCTTTTCCGCGGAAGCGACCGGAGGTCACGACGAGGAGCCGAACTGGACCGGGGCACAGATGATCCGGCCCTTGGGCGAGGCGTTGGGGCCCAAGGCCAGGGAACACACGGTGAGCACCGTGCCACGAGAACTTCTCTGGTCCATATCTAGGTAGTCGAGCGAAGCGCCGGCCAAGTTCCCGAGAGTTTTAGTCAACCGAACTGGGACCGTCTGGGCTGGCCAACATATGGTGGCCGGCTTAGTCGTGAGCCGCGCCGCGAGCCCTGAGTTGGCGACCAGGCTCGTAGCAGATAAAATAAGCGCTCACTCACTATGCGCCAGGAGCCGAGCTACACGGCCGCCACCATGGCCCTCCAACGCGCGTTCGAGTCGGACCGGCCGAGTGGGTCCCGCCTCTTCTGCGACCCCTATGCGGAGGCGTTCACTTCCGGTCCTCTCAGGTTCTTGGCCCGGGCGTCACGCCTGCCGCTCGTCGGGCCGCTCGCCCCAAGGTTGTTCGATCTGATCGGCGGGCCGGGGCCGCGCCCGTCCGCCGTGGCCCGCACGCGCCTGATCGACGACATCGCCAGCGAGGGCGCACCCACGGTCAGCCAGGTCGTCATCCTTGGCGCCGGCTTTGACACCCGGGCCCACCGCCTCCCCGCACTGGCCGGTGTGCCCGTCTTCGAGGTCGACCACCCTGCCACCCAGGCGGCCAAGCGCTCGGTAGTCGAGAGCCTCGGCCTGTCCAGCGCCATGGTGACCTACGTGGCGGTCGATTTCGAACGCCAGTCGCTGGAGCAACAACTGCGTGCGGCCGGGCTGAGGACGGGCATGTCAACCCTGTTCATTTGGGAGGGCGTGACCAATTACCTCAGTGACAGCGCTGTCGATGAGACCCTGCTCAGCATCGGCCGGCTAGCCGGGCCGGGCGGCGTCCTCGTGTTTACTTACGTCGACGCCGGCGTGCTCGACGGCAGCGTCTCTTTTTCCGAGGCCCGGCGGTGGTTGGCCAACGTTCGCCGGGCCGGCGAACCGTGGACTTTCGGCCTGGTCCCAAGCAATGTTGGTGGTTTCCTGGGCGACCGTGGCTTCGTGCTCGTCTCCGACGTTTCGACCAAGCAAGCGGGTGAGCGCTGGTTCGCCGCCATGGGCCGCCACGAGCACGGCTCCGCCCTCTACCACGTCGCCGTGGCCCGGACTGCCTGATGCCCAAGGTCACTGACGAGCACCGAGACCGCCGTCGGCGCCAGATCCTTGACGCCGCCGTGGCCTGCTTCGACCGCCGGGGGCTGCACGCCACCACTACGGATGAAATCGTGGCCGAAGCCGGGCTCAGTGCCGGTGCCATCTACCGGTACTTCGACAGCAAGGACGCCATCATCGAGGCGGTAGCGGCAGAACGCCACGCCCACGAGCGCTCGCTGTTGGCCGACGCCCTTGCCGGCGACGACCCTCGGGCATCGCTGCGGTCGTTCCTCGAGCGCTACTTCGTATGGTTGGGCGACCCCGACGAACAACGCCGGCGACGAGTCAACGTCTATGTCTGGGCCGAAGCCCTGCACAATCCGCGCCTTGCTGGCGTCGTCACCTCCGGCCTTGCCCCTCTTGACCAGTCGGTAAGGGCCGTCCGCGCCGCGGTTCGCTCTGGCGCCTTTCCCCCAGGCCTTGACGCCGAGCCGTTCGTCAGGGTGGTCCTCGCCCTTCTCCAGGGCTTCGTGCTCCAGCAATGTTGGGACCCCACGGTCGACCTCGAAGGTTACCGGGCTACCGCCCTCGCCACCCTGGACGCACTTCTCTCGGCCACAACCGAGGCTTGAAAAAGCTGGCTCCACGTTGCCGTAGCGGACGCGGCTCATATCTCGGGCCACCGGAGTAGTGGCTGACCGGCGGTGCCTCAATCGTTGGTGCGACTTAGGCTCTGCGTGGCTCGGTTGAAAGTGTTAACGGCGGCGTTGGCTCACTGCTTGGGGAGCAGTTGCGAACCCCCGGCACCGCGGTGACTTGCCGGGCCAGGCACGGTAATGGAGACGATGGCACCTCCATCGTCTCGGTTCCGGGCCATCGCCTGTCCCCCGTGGGCCCGGGCGACCGCGCTCACGATCGCCAGCCCAAGGCCGGTCCCACCATCGCTGCGGGCCCGCGCACTGTCGGGACGCCGAAAGCGTTCGAAGGCATGAGGCAGGAAGTCCGCCGGGAAGCCCGGCCCGCCGTCCGCGACCTCGATCGTGACCCCTCCCCGGTCATCGGCCCTCCGGGCCGAGATGACCACCTGGGTCCCCCTGGGAGCAAAGTGCAGAGCGTTGTCCACCAGGTTGTCCAGAGCTTGTCGAATACGGTCGGCGTCGACCTCGGCGACTATCCCGGGGGCTACGTCGACCAGGCAGGCAACGCCGGCGGGCACTGCCTGCAGGCGAGCGTGTGCCGCGCATTTTCCGAGTAGGGCACCAATGTCAGTGGGGCCGAGCCGTAGCGCCATGCGGTCGCTGTCGCTGCGGGCGAGCAGCAGTAGGTCATCAGTGAGCCGGTTCAGCCTGGCCGCCTCTTCTGCCGCACTGGCGACGGCCAGCCGGAGGTCCTCTATGGTCCTGCCCGGCCGTCCCGCCAGCTCGAGCTCACCCCGCAACACGGCAAACGGGGAGCGCAGCTCGTGGCTGGCGTCGGCTACAAAAGCTCGCTGGCGGGCCAGGGCGCCGTGAAGACGCCCGAGCAAGTCGTTCATCGTGCTGGCCAGCGCGGCGATCTCGTCCCCCGTGTTCGGTACCTGGAGGTCCGGCTGCTCGTCGCGCTCGGAACGGGCCGCCACCTGGCGACGAAGGCGCTCGACGGGACCAAGGGCCTCTCGGGCCAGCCAATAGGCGCCGAGCCCGGCGATGGCGACGAACACGAGACCGCCCACCAACAGCTCCCGGGAGACCTCGCTCATAGTGTCGTCGAAGGTGTCGAGCGAGGCGCTGGCGACGGCCACCCACCCCGCGTGACCGCTGTACGGCTCGGCTGCCAGCCGGGCCCGGTCGCCTCCGCTCGAGGATGTGAACGTCAACCGCGACTTTCGGGCCAGTCCCAGCTGCGCCGGGTTGAGCAGAGGCGTAGTCCCGGCATTGTGGCTTGCGCCTTGCACCACTCCGTTCGCGCCGATCACTTGGACCAATAGCTCGCCCGGCAGGCGGCCCGCCCTCGTAGGAGCCGGTCCTGGCCCGCTGGCGCCGGCCGAGCTGGGGAGATATGCGCCCGCCTGAGAAAGGACGGTCCCGAGCTGGGTGTCGACGCTGGAGAGCAGGCCGGCGGAAAGATTGGTTACTAACAGCCAGCCGCCGAGAGAGAACACGGCGGCGGAGGCGATGCTGAACAGCACCGCCAGGCGCAGTCGGAGCGGTATGCGCATAACCGCCTAGGGCATTTCGCGGTGGCGGAGGCGGTAGCCCGAGCCGCGCACGGTTTCCAGGTCATGGCGCCCGAAAGGTGTGTCGATCTTGCGCCGGAGGTAGTTGACGTACTGGTCGACGACGTTCGAGGTGCCGTCGTAGGCGATGTCCCAAGCGGCTTCGAGGATCTGGGACCGCGTGAGAACGGCGCCCGGGTGGCGCAAGAACAACTCGAGGAGACAGAACTCCTTGGCCGACAGTTCGATCTCGGCCGTTCCTCGCCAGACCCGCTTTGATACCGGCTCGAGCTTTAGGTCGCCCTCAACGAGGGCCACAGGACGAGCGCGATCATCGCGCCGGGCCAGGGCGCGGAGGCGCGCTGCCAGCTCCAACAGGCTGAACGGCTTGACCAGGTAGCCATCGGCACCGACGTCGAGGCCGCGGACTCGGTCACCGATGTCGTCGCGCGCAGTCAACATGAGCACTGGCGACAGGATGCCGGCTGCCCTCAGCCGCCGGCACACCTCGAACCCGTCGAACCCGGGGAGCATCACGTCCAACACGATGGCGCCGTAGGGGTTTTCAGAGGCCATGCGGACGCCGCCGGGGCCATCGTGGACGACGTCGACGGCGTGACCTTCCTCGCCGAGGGCCCGCTTTAGGATGTCCGCCATCCGGATCTCGTCCTCGACGACCAGAACGCGCATGGCACGAGACTAGGTGGGCGCGGGGACCAGGCCGGCTGGGATGGTGCTAGGGACCTGGCCCGGGCGAGGAGGCACCGGGCGCCGATCTGGCCACGGCGCAGGCGGGGCCAAGACCAGCTGTCCGCGGGACACCTTGGGCCATCGCGCCCGGGTTTTCATAGCGGGCGGCAGCGGAAGGTCCGACCGGGCTCGTGCGGTGTGCTGGTACCGGCGCGCCCGCGGCCGTCGGCGGCTGGGCGGAGGCCGGCCCGGCCAGGACAAGCCCGGTCCCGGTGGTGGTGGCGGTCAGGCTGGCGACGACGAGGGCGACCAACGCCGCCGTCCGACGAGGATGTTGCCCGTAACCTACTGAGGTGGTACGCATCTTCTTGGTCCTTTCTTTTGGGTTCCAAGTCCCCTTTGGGATATCTCCATCCTGCGCCCTCCTCGTTTGACCTCGGTGAGAACGAGGTAATTGCCTCTCACATCTTGGGCCCGCCGGGCCCCTGGGCTCTGGTGGGCGTAATGCCGAGTACGTTGAAGATCCAAGAGACTGGCAAGGCCAGCGCCGACGAGTTTGCACTAGTTGGCCCCCGAACTAGACAAACAGCGCGACGACGGGGTCGCCGAGCGGTCCTGGGCTGCCAGTTCGGGCCTTGGCAAGTCCGCTGAGTGCCCGGGTGCCTCTTTAGGTCGCCGAAGGCCTTACTATTCTGCCTACGTAGCCTGATGTCGGTCCACGTACTGATCGGCACGGGCGCTGGTCCCTCCGGTGCTTTTGAAGATCGGCAGTACCGGGTACCGCTTCGGCCGCTACTACTTGGGCTCGCCCGCGTACGGCCGCAAGGGGCCGCCACCGCCTGTACTGCGCCTGCTCGGCCCCGCCCCCGTCTAAGCAGCGACCTCCTGCAGGTCTAGAGGTTGCTTGACGACTTGGCGGGCTCGGGCCAGATAGTCTGCGGCGAACCCGAGGTCTCGCATTTCGAAACGGCTATGGACGGACGCAACGAGCACCAATCGTTTGGAAGCCGCTAGGGACGGCACGGCGATCAGAACTGTGCTCCGAAAACCCGGTGGTGGGAGACAGTCGGCCCACGCCGAGCGCCCGGCCAGGAGCGACCCAATTGCAGCTTTGGCCGCCGGCCCAAGGTGGTCTTCGAAAGGCAACACCGCGCCCGGCAACAGCCCGGGTACCAAGGGGGACGTTGTTTCCACGGTCATCTCGCCTTCACGACAGGCGACGACGGCGCTGAGGTCCGCCCTGGTCAGTAGACCGGCAAAGCGAGCCAGCGATTGAGGGCCGCGGTCCGAGCCCGAGGGGGCCTTTCCAGGCCCATCCGCCTCGTTCCCGCGCTCAGGGTCGTCCGGTAGCAGCTGCCACGGGACCTCGTAGCGCATTTGCTGAACAGCAGTACCAGTCTCCTTGGGGCTGCTGGGACGCCCGCCCGAACTCGTGCTGGGTGCTGGCACGGCCGCACCGGTCGTTAGGGGCTGGGACAAGGGTCGCGGGCCCGCGGGACGTTCGGTCCCGGTGAGAGCCATGGTGGTGGCGGCGGTCGACCGGGTCGTTTGAGAACGTTCTTCGTCATTTACTGAACTGGTGCGCATTTTCTTGGCCCTTTCTCGTTCTGGGCCCACTTGGTGGGGGCACCTTCATCGTGCGCCTTGCTCGTTTGAGCTCGGTGAGAGCGAGATAATTTCGCCTCACATCTTTGGTGCGCTCGTCAGGGCCGGGTTTGGGTGCAGCCCGCTTTGGACGAGCCCCTGGGGCCCCCTTTGACCCAAATATCGAGCTTGGTTAGGCCAGGTGCCGCTTCAGGTACCACGACCCTTCTCGCACCGCCAGCTGGAAGCGATGTCCAGGTCGAGCAACAGCACCGCCACCACTTGGCGGGCCCAGGTCAGGGACGGGTACTTGATATGGCACCACTACGGGGACCGTAGGATGCTGGAGCGCCCGAGCACCGCGCCAGTGTTGTCGAGCGCTTCGACGGCCAGGTAGGCAGGTGGGTCGGGCACAGTGATGGCGGTTTCGAAACCGGCGCGGCGGCCTACACCGAGGACCGAAAGCTCTTGCGCGTCCGCGCCGCCGAGGACCGACCACTGCTCGACTTCGGTCGCTCCGTTCCAGCTTGCGTAGACCGTCGCCGTCCCCTGCCCGGCGGAGATGGCGATGGCTGGGCCCCCTGCCGGTTGCCCTTCCCAGGGCTGCTTGAAGGCCCGGTACGACGAAGTGCCGGCCACGAGGTGCCCGTCGAAGACAGCCCGCCCGGAGCTGTCGTACTCGGTGAAGTAGCTGGAAATGCCCCAGCCGACAAAGCGGTGGCCCTGGCCGAGGTCTTGCATGCTGCCGAGCGCCCGTGAGAGAAGTGCCGGTGAATGGTGGTACTGGTCGAGAACTGTCGCCGTGCGTGAGCTTTCGTCCAACCGGAGTACCAGGCCCCGCGACTGGGAGGCTTCGTCGGGCGGGCCCGCCTGGTCGTCAAAGAGGGTGAGCGTCCCGTCGGGGTGACGGCGCACGTCGTGTTGGAAGGCGAAGCACGCCCCGGTCCCCATGGCGAAGTCGCTGAGCTTCCCCCCTAGGCGCCAAAGGACCTCACCGCTGCTGCGGTCGAGCTTGTACGCGGCCCAGGCGTTGCGGCTGGAGATGATCAGGTTGCCGTCGATGGGGTCGACGTCGATCGAGTTGATGTGGAAGTAGTCCCAAGGGACGTCCGGGCTTGCGGGCCGAGGCACGTAGGACTCGTCAAAGCTGACGTGCTCGTCGCTGCGCCATTCAAAAAGTAACCGGCCCGTGGCGACGTCGACCTCCTGGACGACCCCGTAGTAGTAAGCACCGTCACTCGCTTCTCCTGCGCCCAGGGCGCCCGTTGCTTGGCCGTAGCAGGTGAACAAGGCGGTCCCCGCGTCGGTGAGCAGGAACTCGTGCAGGTCGCCCTGGTAGGCGCCGTTGGCGTGTACTTGCGCCACCTCTTGGTAGCTCGAGTCGAAAAGCTCGTAATGGCCCTCGCCGTGGCCGCTTACGATCGCTCCCTCGAACCACGTAAGCACAGGCTTGCCCCGGTACAACTGTGCCCGGACGTTGCTGGCGGCCGGCGCCGGGAAGAACCAGACCAGTTCGCCGTGGCCGTCGATCAAGAGCGCCCCTTGCTGGCTCGGGCCCGCGCTCGAGTCGGTCAGGACAACCCCCGGTGCCGCAGTGGCGTCCTGGGGGATGTCGATCGTGACCGTCGGAGGGTGCAGGTCCGGTCGGGACCTGAAGACCTGGGTGCCCGACCGGCTTGTCGCCGTCGCTGCCGCCGCCAGTTGGGGCACGGTGCCGGCTCCGGGAGATGTCGGGACGTTGGCCTCCCTCGCCGCGACTGGCTCTCCGGACGCCCGTGCCTTACGGGGAGGCGTGAGGGCGAGCGCCCACTGCCCACTGCCACCCAGCCAAGCTCCGGCACCGGCACCGACAGCTCCCCCCGCCAGCCAGTGGAGCAAGGCCCGGCGGCTCACCGAAGTGCCGGTCGTCGCACGCATATACCGCATGACTTCCCCGGTGCCGGTGCCGGTGCCGGTGCCGGTGGGTTCGCCGGGGCGTCCGAGCCCAGTTCCGCCCGCGTCGACCGCCCGGTGGCGCTACGCACTCATGCCTCCTCTTGGGTACGGGGTTGATGTACTGGTAGTCCTGTTCGCTTCATGTCCTGCGGCCTTTGTGGTTGTTCTGGGGCTGTGCTAACGCTGTCGAAAACGTTCACGGCTCAAGGCTGGCCGATTATCTGAAGCCATACTTTCACACGGGGCGCCGCCGTACAGATTGCGACGCGCCGCCTGCCTCATGAACACGACGTACCGCACGGATGAGCGCGCTCATCCCCTTTAAGCTCATAAAAACGAATTCCCGAGAACTCGAAGACCACCCGCTTTTTCCCGCTGGACCGGGCGAGAGCTTAACGAAGCAGCGATAGGTGCCAGTTATAAATCCAACATGTGAGACGGGTGAGAAAGGGCTGAGAAAGGAGGTCCACCATGGTCCCGGCTCGAGAAGGACGGCCGGTCGACGAAGTGTACATGAAAGACAAGTTGCTACTTGGGGCCCTATCGCTTAGGGCCTTTGGTCCAATGTCTTTTGAATACCTGCAATTAGCCTGGGCCCGTCGGAACCCGCGAGCCCGAGAGCAGGGACTCAACCGAAGGTCTCGTGGAGAACGCTATCGATCGGAAGGGTTATCAGTGTGCTCGGTCGTCACGCCTGTGCTCTCGCCTCGCCCAGTGCGGCCAACTAGGAGGAAGATGATGACAAGACATGGCACCGCTATCGCGCTGGCACTTGTTGCGCCCCTCGCTCTCGGCGCCGCCGGGGCGAGCAGTGCAAGCGCCAGCCCTCTAGGCACCGGCGCCGGTAAGGTGCCGAGCGCTTACGAATCGTCTAAGGCGGTCAGCCTGGACGGTGCCGGGGCCAACTCGATCGACCCGTTCTTCGCGACGGCCTTCTTACGACTACCACGCCGCTCACCCCACAGTGAGCATGAACTACTCGCCGGCCGGCAGCAGCGTAGGCGTGACCGACATCCAGCAGGGCACCGTCAACTTCGGCGACACCGAGATCCCTATGTCGGCTAAGGACCTGGCCAAGGCGAAGGGAACGGTGTTACAGATCCCAGTCGACCTGGGTGGCGTAGCCATCAGCTATAACGTTGCCGGTGCCCCCAAGGGCCTCAAGCTCGACGGCCCCACCCTGGCCAGGATCTTCGATGGGACCATCACTAACTGGGACAGCCCGGTGATCGCGGCGGTGACGGGTGACAAGAGGCTGCCCAACCTGGCTATAGTGCCGGTGCACCGCGCCGACTCCTCGGGCCCGGGCTGGGACCTGGACGAGTACCTGATCAAGACCTCGCCGGTCTGGGTGGCCAAGACCGGCACGCCGTCGAGATGCATTTCGAAAACGGCCACGTTGGTGCGCCGCCTTCGGCACGGTTCATAACACGACTATCGGCTCCTGGCCTGAACCTCACTTCGGGCGAAGCTGGGAACCACATAGGAAACGGGAGGGGCTGCAGGTCGCCTCGTGTAACCAGGAGCGACCTTACGCTCCCGGCGTCGTGGTCACCTCGGCGCCGGCCAGAGGCTCCACGGCGCCGGCGGCCACTACCGCGGGCCTGACCCTCAGCGCGTAGAAGGCGCCGGCGACCAGCCCGATCCCCAGTGGCGCACCGATACCCATGAGGGCCACCCATTTTGTCCGGTCGTGGCCGGCCGTCAACCAGGCGTCGGTGGGATGAAGAGTTGCGTCCACGGCTCCCCACAGCGCCAGGCCGACCAGCGCCACTATCCCAAGTGCCCAGGCCAGGCCCGTATAGCTGGTGATGAGCAACGCCAGCGCCGATGAGACCAGCAGGGCGACCAGCACAGGACGCACGATGGCATCGGGCGCTCGGCTAGATACCATCGCACCGATGAACGTGCCTGGCACACTGCCGATAATGAGGCTGCCGGCAACCTGAAGGTCGATATGGCCGAACAGCGCTTGGCCGAAGGCGGCCATGGCCACCAGCGGCACGGCCTGGACGAGGTTGGTGCCGACCTGGACGTTTGTGGACAGGCGTGGGTACAGGAGCATCAGCAGGACGATCACGATGGATCCCGATCCGACTGAGGTCATCCCGACCATGAAGCCACCGAACACTCCTACCAGTACCGTCGGTAACGTCTTCACCCGGTAAGGGGCCCGGTTTTCCCGGCTCCGGCCGCGCTGGCGCAACCTGGCGCCCAGTGCCGCCTTTGTCACCAGGCTCGCGCACGCCACCACCAGGGCCCAGCCGAGCAGGGTCTTTAGGTGCGCTTGCGAAGCGGTACTGTCACCGAGCTGGTTGAGAAGCCAAGCCCCGAAAAAGGCCATCGGTACGCCCCCAACTACGAGAAGGCGCACTAGGTGCCAGTTGACACTGCCGTGGGCCACATGGACCGCCGCTCCGACCGGCTTCATGGCGAGCGAGTTGACGAGGTCGCTGGCGATGGCGACCCGGGGGTCGACCTTGAAGAGGAGAACCAGTACGGGTGTCATCAGTGCCCCGCCCCCCATGCCGGCTACGCCGACGGCTATCCCGCCCAAGAAACCGGACAGGGCGAGCAACCAGGTCGATGCATGCGAAGGCGGTGGCGTCGTAGTGGCGGCAACCGCCAGTTGTCCCATCAGGCCCATGGGCGAACTGTTCCCACTTTATTGGTAGCAGATTGAAGCGATGGCGCTTGTCGACCGAAATTGCGACTTTGTGATAAATTTCACGTCGATCCTCGGCCCTGTATTTCTGTGCAGCCTACGGCCGAGCGAGGCCACGCATTCTGGGTATGGGCTAAAAGGGGGACGGGAAGATTTTGGGGTTTCGTCACCGATCGCCGGTAAGATGGATGGCTACAAGCCCTCCACGCACCCTCGGGACGGGGTAGGGCTCGGTAATCCGACGACGTCACCCCAGTCCCTGGTGACCACTTCACCAAGGGAGGGCGTAGGCGAGGGTCCACGAGATGGCGGATCCACGAAGCACGGTAAGCAACGGCGCACAATTGGGGTGGCACCCTTTCGTTCCCAGAATTTCTGGTGCTTTGGTTGGGTAGTTCGCGGTAGAGGATCGGTCCTACGTGCGCAGTCGGCGTCGGTCGCTTTCGTGAACAAGGGTGGCTCGTCATGTACCAGCACCCCTTGGTCGGGCCGATGGGCGACAAGCAACGCGGAGCACAAGTTAGGTAGACGAAGTTCTTCTCTTAGGCAAGCCTGTAAATAACTTGCCAAGATTAAGCGAAGTTATGAGGCAGCGAAATTGCCAATGAGATCGCTTCCCTTGGCGCCTTGGCAAAGTAACTTCAAAGTAGCCCGCTTGACACAGAGGAGACAGGAAATGAAACTAATCGGCGCCGGCCTGCCTCGCACGGCCACGATGACACAGAAAATAGCGCTGGAGATGCTGGGCTTAGCTCCGTGCTACCACATGGCCAATGTCATGGGCGGCCTCGACAACGTCCCACGGTGGCTTGAGGCTTTCCTCGGCAACAGCGATTGGGACGATATTTTCGGTGACTACCAGGCCACCGTCGACTGGCCCGGCGCTTTCTTCTACAAGGACCTGATGGAGGCGTACCCCGACGCCAAGGTCTTGCTTAGTGTGCGCGGCGGCGAGTCGTGGGAGCGCAGCATGGGCGACACCATCTGGGGGCTGTTCTACGGGGACATGATCATCCACGACCTGTCGGAGGCCTGGGGCCGGGTGGACCCGCGCTGGGCGAACTACATCACATTGTGCAAGTCAATGTGGGAAAAGAGCGGGCTGCTGGCCGGTGAGTTCGAGGGTACCGGCACGGGCCAGATGGCCAAGGCCATGGAGCGCTACAACGAGGAGGTCAAGTGCAGCGTCCCGGCCGAGCGCCTCTTGGTGTGGTCGCCGGCCGATGGGTGGGCCCCGTTGTGCGAGTTCTTGGAGGTCCCTGTCCCCGACGCCCCGCTGCCGCATGTCAACGACACCAAGGGTTTCGGGGACAAGATCGTCGACCTGGCCCTGGGGGCGTTGAACGACTGGCGCCAACAAGAGGCACTGGTGGCGTAATACGGTGCGCGTAGTTGAGGTGGGGCCCGATCTACCGGTCACGCCGGCACCCCGGAGCGACCTGGCGGCGCACGACCATCGCCTCCGGTGGCTGCTGGTTGTGTGCTGCGTGGCCCAGTTCATGGTCATCTTGGACCTCTCGATCGTCAACGTGGCGTTGCCGTCCATCCAGACCAGCCTCAATTTCTCCAGTACTCAACTGCAGTGGGTCGTAGACGCCTACGCCATCTTTTTCGCCGGCTTCTTGATGCTCGGGGGCCGGGCCACCGACTACTTCGGCCAGCGGCGCACCTTTGTCACCGCCCTGGTGATGTTCGCCTTGACCTCCCTGGCTGGTGGGGCGTCGGTCGACCACCAGATGCTGATCGTGGCCCGTGCCCTGCAGGGCCTGAGTGGCGCGCTCATGGCCGCCGCCTCGCTGGCCATCATCACCACGTCGTTCGCCGAAGGCCCCGCCCGGCATCGGGCCATCGCCCTGTGGGGGGCCATGAACGGCGTCGGTGGGGCGGCGGGCACCCTGCTCGGCGGTGCCCTGACCCAGGAGCTCAGCTGGCGTTGGATCCTGCTCATCAACCCCCCGATAGGCATTGCCGCCGCCGTGGTCGGTTACCGGGTGGTGGCCGAGCGCCGCAAGGAGACGGAGCGGCGCAGTTTCGACTTGGCCGGCGCGCTCGCCTTGACCGTGGGCCAGCTCGTGCTCGTCTACGGCATCGTGACCGCCGCCGTCGACGGTTGGTTGTCGCTCGACGCCCTGGTACCCATATTCGTGGGCATCGTGGTCCTGGCCGCGCTGCCGGCGATCGAGGCCCGGTCCTCCTCCCCGTTGCTCCCGTTCAAACAGCTAACCCGGCCGCTCAAAGTCGCCAACCTGACCGTGCTGCTCTTCAGCGCCTCGCTGTTCCCCATGTGGTACGTGAGCTCCCTTTACCTCCAGCAGGTGCTCGGCTTGTCACCGCTGGCCACCGGTCTCACCTTCCTTCCCATGGCGTTGGCCATCGTGGTAGGCGCCTCCCAGGCGGGCAAGCTCGTCAACCGGTTCGGCGTGCGGGCCGTACTCGGCAGCGGCTTGGTGATGTTGGCCGCCGGGCTACTGCTGTTCGCCCGCATCGGGGTCAGCGGCAGCGCCCTGGGCTACGTGATGCTGCCCGGCCTGCTCACCGGCCTGGGCATCGGGCTCTCGGTCGTCACCTCGACCATCTTCGCCACTCAGGGGGCTGGACCGGCTCAGTCGGGCCTGGCTTCAGGGCTCGTCAACACCTCGCGCCAGGCCGGAGGGGGCCTGGGGTTGGCATTGCTGATCTCGCTGGCCACCGAGTACACGAGCAAAGCCATCGGCACTAACGCGGCGGTGCCCGTGGCGCTCACCGACGGCTTCCGCCTCGCCTACGTCATCGGTGCCGGGTTCGTCATCGCCGCCGCTGCCGTCACCTTCGTCTTTGGGCGCAACTCCAGCCCCGTCCCCGCCGCCCCACGTTCCCGGATGGCTGCGGCCGTAGTGCTCATCGTCGCTTTGTTCGCGGGGGCGGACTTTGGGGCGGCCGGCACCGGGGGCTCGCCCTTAGGGGCCTACACGACCAACGGCGCCTATAGCTTCGTCTCCGCCCCCGGGTTGCACCCCCCCAAGCTGAGCACGGACGTGCCCACCGCCACCGGTCAGCTCGCTCCCGGTTACATCATGGTGGCCAATTTCTACGACCTGGGCAGCGGTCCCATGGACGGCCAAAGTGGTCCCCTCATCCTCGACGACAACCTCCAGCCGGTGTGGTTCGCGCCCCTGCCCACCGACGTGGTCGCCTCCAACCTGGCCGTACAGACCTACAAAGGCCAGCCTGTGCTCACCTGGTGGCAAGGGGTCGTGTCCACCACGGGCGCCACCCAGAGCGGCGAGGACGTCATCGTGGACCAGCACTACCAAACGGTGGCCACGCTGCAGGGCCAGGACGGCTGGGTCCTCACCCTGCACGAAATGATCATCAGCGGCGAGGACGCCTGGGTCACGGCTAACAAGAACGTCCCCATGAGCCTTTCCCGCTACGGGGGGTCAACCGACGGCGTGCTGGACGACTCGGCCGTGCAGGAGTACGACATCGCCACCGGCAAGCTCCTCTACACCTGGGACGCCCTTGGCCATATCCCCCTTACTGACTCTGAGACACCCCTGCCCCCCAACGGGTTCCCCTGGGACGCCTACCACGTCAATTCGATCAGCCTCAGCGCCGACGGGACCTTCTTGGTGTCCATGCGCAACACCTGGGCCGCCTACATGGTCGACGTCAAGACCGGCGCCATCGAATGGGCGCTCGGTGGTAAGCATTCGAGCTTCGAGATCGCCCCCAGCGCCGCATTCCAGTGGCAGCACGACGTCCGGTTAGAGCCCGACGGCGTGGTCACGATGTTCGATGACGCCTGCTGCGAGATCACCGGCACCCAGACCTACCTAGCCCCCAACGGCCCGACCCGGGGCCTGGAGCTGCGCCTCGACATGAGGGCCCGCACGGCGGACCTGCTGGCCCAGTACAGCCAAGGCAAGGGCCCGGGCTCGGCTTATATGGGCGACACTCAGCTCTTGGCCAACGGCAACGTGTTCGTGGGCTGGGGCTCGCAACCCAACTTCTCCGAGTACACCAAATCAGGCAAGCTGCTCCTGGACGCGACCTTCCCCGGGCCTGACCTCAGTTACCGGGCCACGGTGGGGACCTGGACCGGTCTTCCCGACTACCTGCCAAGTGGCGCGGCGCGCCTTGGCGCCGAGGGCACGACCGTCTATGCCAGCTGGAACGGGGCCACGCAGGTCATGTCGTGGAAGGTCCTGGCCGGGACCAGCAAAAAGAACATGACCGTGGCGGCCGCTGAGCCCAAGACCGGCTTCGAGACCCAGCTGAACGTAAAGGGTAACTCCAGCGTCTTCGAGGTCCAGGCTGTCAATTCGAAAGGCCAGGTTATTGCGACGTCAAAGTCGTTTTCCGCTAAGCAGCAGTAGGCCAGTTGTAACCCTAGACCAGACCAAACAGGAAGAAGCGATGAGACGAAAGTTCATGTACAGAAAAGGCGCCCGGCGCTTAGCCGTCTTAGTGGCCTTTGCCGCTCTGGCTATTATCCCGGCGGCGTGCGGGTCGAGCGGCACCAGCCATGCCACCACTACGACGACCGCAAGAAGCGGTTACTGAACGAGATGGGGCCCCGAGTGCCAGAGGAGGAACCGGATCTGAGTGCCAGTGTCGCGCCGGCGGACCACCTCCAGGCCGCTCGCCTGGCCGGCGAAGCAGGACGGCTCCTGGTCGAGTTGCGCACGGGCATAAATGCCGGGCTGTCCCCAGACGAGGCGCGCCATGAGGGCGACCAGAGATCCCACCAGTTCCTGGCCAGAGCCATCGCTGAGCTCTACCCCGAGGACGGGCTGCTCTCCGAGGAGGGCGCCGACAGCCCCGAGCGGCTGGGCCACCAGCGCGTCTGGGTCGTTGACCCCCTCGATGGCACCCGGGAGTTCGGGGAACCGGGGCGCTCGGACTGGGCCGTCCACGTCTGCCTTTCCGTCGGCGGCCAGGCCGTGGCGGGAGCGGTGGCGCTGCCCGCGTTGGGCACGGTCCTGTCCACCGCCGAGCCACCCCGCTTAGGCGTTCGCGCCCCGGGCCCGCTCCGTCTGGTGGTCAGCCGGACCCGGCCACCGGCCGCCGTCGAGCGTATTGCCAAGTTCTTGGGCGCAGAACTTGTCCCCATGGGCTCAGCCGGGGCCAAGGCGATGGCCGTCGTGTCCGGCCAGGCCGACGTGTACATTCACTCCGGGGGCCAGTACGAGTGGGACTCGGCCGCACCGGTTGCCGTGGCCCATAGCGCCGGGTTGCACACCTCGCGCCTCGATGGCTCGGCGCTGGTCTACAACCAGCCCAACCCATGGTTGCCCGACCTTGTCATCTGCCGGCCGGACGTCGTCGGTCCCGTTTTCAAGGCTCTGGCCGAGGTGGCCGAACAGCCAGGTTGAGACCGGCATTGACTACGGCGCCGAGCCCGACGAGCGGGGCCGCCCGGTGAGGTTTCCTAGGGCTGGTCAGTGAGCGGGCTGGGCCACTGAGCGAGCCAGGACCTTGCCGGTGCTGCTGATCGCTTCTACGGCAAGGTAGGCAGGCGGGGCGTGGACGGTGATCGCCGTCTCGAAGCCGAGGCGGCCGGCCTGGCCCACCGGGCTGAGCTTGCCGGCCGCGGGCCCACCGAGGACAAGCCACGAGGCCACGTCGGTACAGCCGTTGTAACTGGCGTAAATAGTGGCCGCAGCGGTCCCACGGGCCACGGCCATGGCGGGCACCTCGTGGGTGGGTTGGCCGGCCCAAACCTGCTTGAACGTCCGGTAGCACTCAGTGTCCCCGGCGAGACGGCCGTCCAATACCACTTCGCCGTTGGCCCCGTACTCGGTGAAATAGCTTGACTCGCCCCAACCGATGAACACGTGCCCGTCGGCAAGTTTTTGGACGCTCCCCAGCGCCTGGGTCAGCACTGGAGGGGAATGGTCGTACTGGTGGAGCAAATTAGCGGTGCGGTGCGCCTCGTCCACCGACAAGAACAGCCCGCGCGACTGGCTCGCTTCGTTAGGCGGCCCGCCCTCGTTGTCGAACAGGCTGAGCGAGCCGTCGGCGCCGCGTCTTACGTCATGCTGGAAAGCGAAATTGGCCCCCGGGCCGAGCTTGAAGTCGCCCGACTTGCCCCCCAGTTGCCATATGACCTTGCCACTGGAGCGGTCAAGCTTGTAGACCGCCCACGTGTTGCGGCCCGAGATTATGAGGTTGCCATCGCTCGGGTCGACGCCGACGGAGTTGAGGTGGAAATAGTCCCACGCGATAGCGGGGCTCGTGAGCTTGAGGTACGACTGGGCGAGGGGGACGTGCTTGTCGCTGCGCCACTCGAACACCAGCTTGCCCGTATTGATATCGACTTCTTGTACCACCCCGTAGGAGTAGAGGCCGTCAGCCTTCCCGCCGAACTTGGCAAGGTTGGCCGAAGCTTGCCCGTAGCAGGTAAACAGCGCCGTACCCTTGTCGGTTAGCACGAAGTCGTGAAGGTCGCCCTGGTACCCATTTTGTGCCTTCACTTGCGCCACCTGGGTGTAGCCGGGGCCCCACACTTCGTAATAACCCTCACCGTGGGCCTCGACGACAGATCCTTGGAACCAGGTAAGGACAGGCTGGCCGCCCAGGGCCTGGACCTGGACGTTGAAGGCCCGCAAGGCGGTGTTGGTCCCCGCCGACAAGTCCAGGAACCACACCAGGTCGCCGTTGCTGTCCAAGATCATGGGCCCTTGGTCCGCCGGCCCGGCGTGGCTGTCGGTGACGATAAAGCCTGGCGCCAAGCCACTCGCCTGCTTGTCGATCGTGATCACCGGGGCTTTGAGGTCGGGCCGCGACCGGAAGGCGTACTGCGCCCCGTGTTTGGGAGCGCTGCGGACCGCCGCCAGTTGGGGCAGTGACGGAGCGCTGCTCGGGGCAGCGCTCGCCTGTGGTGAGCGAGCCGCCCAGGCCGGGGCGTCCAGGCCACCAAGGACGGCCGTCGTGCCGACGCCCAACGAACCTTTGGCCAAACCCACGAGCAGCGCCCGCCGGCTCAGCTTTAGCTTCGGTGTGCTACTCGGTTCAGTCAAGGCCGGCACCTAGTGCTGCCGCCAAGGTTGCCTGTCGTTGACTAGTCACCGGCGCCAATGTTACGGCCTGTTGGAGTGGGACGGACGGCCGAGGTAACCCTCGGTCTGCAGGTGCAGGATTATCTGCTGGGCCGCGGCCTCCGGGGTGACGTCCGAGGTGTCGATACGGACCTCGGAATGCTCGGGCGCCTCGTAGGGGTCCGACACCCCGGTGAACTCCTTCACGATCCCCGCCCTGGCCTTGGCGTACAGGCCCTTGCGGTCGCG
>Ga0182012_10000785_pt1 | contig 34756 bp, 34 predicted proteins | sample 612S2SmetaG_FD_120486 | JGI IMG/M metagenome (GOLD analysis project Ga0182012, IMG submission 120486) | Permafrost microbial communities from Stordalen Mire, Sweden - 612S2S metaG | ecosystem: Environmental > Terrestrial > Soil > Wetlands > Permafrost | place: Sweden: Stordalen | collected...
ATCCACCGCACCAGCGACCCCGCCGAGCGCCAGGCATGGGCTGCCCTGCGGCGCGGGGAGCCCGAGAAGGCGATGGCGCACTACCAGGCCGAGGGCCGGCTGTTCTTCATGGACGACCGCGAGCAGGCTGGAGAGGCCGCGGTGCAGCGGTGGGCAGAGCTGACCAAGAAACGCCCCATCCGGTCGGTCGCGCTGATCGCCGACAGCTCCAACGTGGAGATCGACCGTCTCAACGCCCGCGCACAGCACCTCAGGGCGGAGCGCGGCGAACTCGGACACCAGGAGATCCAGCTCCCCCACCAGCACTACGGCCTCCGCGAGGGCGACCTCGTCACCTTCACCGCCCAACACCGCCAACCAGGGCATCCGCGGGTTGAGAACGGCACCCGCGCCGAGGTCACGACGATCGATGAGAACAACGACGTGACCCTGATCCTGGACGGGTCCGGCCGCGAGCTGCAGCTCGCCGGCAAAGACCTGGAGAACGTCCGTCTCGCCTACGCCCAGCACGTATACCGCCAGCAAGGCGCAACCGTCGATCGCTCCGTCGTGCTGACCGGCGGGTGGCAGACCAGCAAGGAGAGCGCATACGTACAAGCCACCCGTGCACGGGACGCAACGGAGTGGTTCCTTGCCCGCGACGAGCTCGGCATCGAGGGCCAAGACGCCAGGCGCGTCATGCGCCTCGCACAACAACTCCGCATCAGCCGTCGGCAAACACCATCCCTCGCCCACCGAGAGCTCGCGGACCCCGACTGGGGACCCGGATACCACCCCACACACCGACTGATCCCGTCCCCGCTCCAGGCGATCACCAGAGCCACACGACACCTGGACAGACAGCCAGCCCGGGACGCGCCGGGACCCGAACGATGAGCGCCCAGCCACGAGAAACCCGGCACCCTGAGCCGGCTGGGCGGCTGCGCCTGACCGCCACCGACGTGATGACGGTCGGCGAGGTCTCAGATCTCCTGCACGTGCCGGTCTCGACCATCGCGGACTGGGGTCGGCGAGGCCTGCTCCCGAGCGTCAAGATCGGCCGCCGCAGGCTCTACATCAGGCCGAAGATTGAAGCTCAGCTGCTCGACGACGCTGACGCGCAGCGTCTGCAATAGCTCCGCCGTTTGTTACCCACGAGTGTTACCCACGGCGGTTGGCCGCTGTGGCCGTAGGCGGGGCCCGTAGTTCGATAGCATCGATTTGCAGGACTTTTCTTGGATGCGGGCGAGAGGACTCGAACCTCCAAGGGCTTTTGCCCACCGGCTCCTAAGGCCGGCGTGTCTGCCAGTTCCACCACGCCCGCGCAGCGCAACAGGCTAGCTCGCCCGCGCGCCCACGGGAGCCGTCGGAGCTTGTATGGTCAGCAGCGATGTCCAGCGAGCCGCAGAGGGGCCAGAGGCCCGGCGTGATCATCACCCATCCCAACCGCGAGAAGCCCGCCGTGCAGGGCACCCGCGCGTCGGTGGTGCTGCTGCTCGTGGTGAGCGCTGCGCTGGTGCTCATCATCACCGTGGGCGGCTGGAGCGCGCTCGAGGGCGCGGTGCCGGTGCAGATCGCCTACATAGTCATCTACCTTGGATTTGCGTTCTTCGCGCTGCGCTGGAACCGCGGCGTGCTGCCGGTCGCGGCGGCGCTCGCGGTGCTGCTGGGCATCTTCGCGCTGGTCGCGGGGCCCGGCTGGTTTGACCGCAACAAATTCGGGTTTGCCCAGCCCTCGCTCAACGCGGGGCTTCTCGGAGTGCTGACGCTGCTGATCGTGCCCGTCCAGATCCTGCTCGTCGCGGTCGCCATGCGCGGCTTCAAACAGGGATGGAACGTCGAGCTCGAGCGCCGCGAGAGCGCTGCGCCCGGCGAATTCCACGGCGGGGCGGCAGCCAACCCGGCCTGAGCTCCGCGGCGCTCGCGCGATGCGCGCTCCGGGCGCCGGGCTATGCTCGCTGCGACCACACTGCGGCGGTGGCGGAACGGTAGACGCGGGGCCCTCAAAAGGCCCTGTCCGAAAGGGTGTGTGGGTTCGAATCCCACCCGCCGCACTGTGCGAAGCCGCCCGCACCCTCAGAAGACAGTCATGAGTGGCTCGATACTTATCCGCGTGCCGCGCCTCGCGGACGCCGCTGCGATCGGGCAGATGCACCTGCAGGCATCCCTGGAGACCTACCTCGACCCGCGGCTCGGCATCGACCGACAGTGGATCCTCGATCACTGGGGCGTGGTGGGAGAGCGCGAGGGGACCGAGCACCGTGAAGCGGTGATCCGCCAGGCGCGCTCGGGCAGCGGCGTGCTCTACCTGTCCGCGACGGTCGATCGAGCGCTGGCCGGGTTCGTGCACGCCGCGCGCACCGGCGGCGAGAACGAGCTGCTGGCCATCTACACGCTCGCGCGCCACCACGGCAGCGGCGTGGGCACGGCGCTGATGGACGAGGCGATCGCGTTCTTCGCCCCCGGCAAGCCCACCACGCTGGAGGTGGCCTCGGGCAACGCGCGTGCGATCGCCTTCTATGAGCGCTACGGGTTCGCCGCCGTCGGCGGCAGCGAGACGCTCTGGAAGGGGCGGCTGCCGGTGCTGCTCATGCGCCGGCCCGCGCACAGTCCCAGCTAACAGAATCTTCACCGATCGCCGTTTGGGACGGGGCAGGTGACGGTGGCCGGTATGCCCAACACGACACCCGAGGTGCGCCATGAGCGATCGCCGCGAGCCCAGCCAGGAGCACGACACCCCTGATTCCAGGCGTCTTCTCACCCGCCGCCAGCTGGTGGGGCGCGGTGGACAGCTCGGCCTCGGTATCGCCGCCGCCTCCAGCGGCGGGATGTTCCTGAGGGCGCTCACCGCCTCCGCCGCCGCCGTGCGCGCGCCCGACAGCCTGCCCGACCCGCGGCGTCCCGCCGGCACCGTTGACAGCGCCCTGCCCTACGACCACATCGTGGTGGTGATGATGGAGAACCACTCCTTCGACAACCTCCTCGGCGCTCTCGCCCGCTCGGGGCAGCCCCGAGCCGACGGCCTGCGCTTCAGCAGGGCGGGCATCGCGCAGAACAGCAACCCGGGCGCCGGCGGGCCGGTCCGCTCGTTCCCGTTCGCCTCCACCGCTCAGGGCCCCGATGTCAGCCAGAGCTGGAATGCCACGCATCAGCAGATCGACGGCGGGCGCATGGACGGTTTCGTGCGCTCCGTGCAAGCAGAACAGCCCATGGGCTACTGGACCAGCGAGGTGCTGCCGTTCGCCTACTCGCTTGCAGGAACCTTCACGCTCGCCAACCGATGGTTCTGCTCCGCGCCGTGTCAGACCTACCCCAACCGGCGCTTCCTGATGGCCGGGACCGCATATGGGGACATCTCCACGGACACCGAAAGCCTGAAGGATCCGCCGCCGCCCAACGGCACGATCTTCGATCGCCTGAGCGCCTACGGGATCAGCTGGCGCAACTACTTCACCGATCTGCCCCAGACGGCGATCATCCCGTCGATCATCGAGAAATACCCGGCCAACCTGGCGCCGATCGCGCAGTTCTATCTCGACTGCAGCCTCGGGTCCCTGCCGGCGGTGAGCTTCGTGGATCCGGAGTTCGGTGCGCTCTCGGACGTCGGCTCGGCCCTGCGCACGGTGCCCGGACTGGAAGCCCTCGGCGCCAAGCTCGAAACCACCGGCGGAGACGAGGAGGACCCCCAGGACATGTCCTACGGCGAGAACTGGGCGTATTCGGTGCTCGACGCCGTGCTGCAGTCCCCCGCCTGGAGCCGGACGCTGCTGATCTACACCTACGACGAGCACGGCGGCTACTACGACCACGTGCCGCCCCCGGCGGCCATCGCCCCCGACGCGATCGCGCCCGAACTCGGGTCCGGCGACGTGCCGGGCGGCTATGACATCTATGGCCCCAGGGTGCCGGCGGTCGTCGTCTCCCCCTACTGCAAGCCCCGCGCGGTCACCAACCTGGTGCACGATCACACCTCCGTGCTGGCCACGATCGAGGCCAAGTGGAACCTGCCCGCGCTCACCTACCGCGACGCCAACGCGAGAACCGTGGCGGACTTCCTCGATCTGCGCAACCCCCCGGCCTACATCGAGCCGCCCACCCTCACGGCACCGCCGCCGCCCGTCGTCGCCGCGGCAAGCCCCTGAGATGCCATAGCCAAGCGAGGAGCAGCCATCATGAGGAACACGCTCGCAGCAACTCTCATCGCCCAGATCCTGCGGCTGCTCGCCGGCGCCACCGCCGCGGTCGGCGCGCTGGTGCTCGGCGCCCTCTCGCCTGCGCCGGTCGCCGTCGCCGCCGCACCGCGCGAGGCCGCCTACCGCGCGCCCGCGGTGCGCCACATCTTCGTGATCGTGCTGGAGAACCAGAGCTACGAATCCACCTTCGGCGATCCCTCCGCGGATCCCTACCTGGCGCGGACGCTGCCCTCGGAGGGGGCGCTGCTGGAGAACTACTACGCAACCGGGCACGAGAGCAACGACAACTACATCTCGCTGGTATCCGGACAGCCGCCAAACGTCGAGAACCAGGCTGACTGCCAGATCTTCGACGACTTCGTGGGCTCGGTGCTGCTGCCGGACGGGGTGGAGAGCGGCGAGGGTTGCGTGTATCCCGCGGAAGTCCAGAACATCGGCACCCAGCTCAGCGCGCGCAAGCTCAGCTGGAAGGCCTACGCGCAGGACATGGGCAACGACCCCGACCGCGAGGCCGCCGCGTGCGGTCATCCGGCGCTTCAATCCAAAGACGAAACGCAGGACGCCGTCGCGGGAGACGGTTATGCCACCCGGCACGAGCCGTTCGTGTACTTCCACTCCGTCATCGACCAGCAGGCCTACTGCGACAAGCACGTGGTCGCGCTGGGTTCCCCCAGCGGATCCATGCCGCCAGCCGCCCTGCGCGGCGAGACCGGGCTGGCCACGGACCTCGCCAGAGCGGCGAGCACCCCCAACTTCTCGCTCATCACGCCGAACCTGTGCGCCGACGGGCACGACTACCCCTGCACCAACGAAACCTCAGGAGCCTCAGCGCTCGCCGACATCGACGGCTTCCTGGAAACGTGGGTGCCGAGAATCACCGGGTCACCGGCGTTCAGGCGCAACGGACTGCTCGAGATCACCTTCGACGAGTCCGACGGCCCGCAGTCGGACTCCTCGGCCTGCTGCGAAGAGCTGCCCGGCCCCGGCTCTCCCCTGCCGGGCATAACCGGACCCGGAGGAGGGCGCGTCGGCGCGGTGCTGATCTCGCCCTTCATCAAGCCGGGCACCATCACCAGCACGCCCTACAACCACTACTCCTCCCTTGCAAGCTGGGAGTCGCTGCTCGGGGTCCCCCGGCTCGCCTATGCCGCCACGGTCCCGGACGTCTTCGGCGCCGACGTGTTCACCGCGACCCGCCCCCCAGCGCCCGCCACGCCCCGGCGCCCGTGAGGGCACCCCGCCGTGCTCGCCAGGGCGGCCGCCGTGGCTTGCCCTGACAGCAGCCGGCGGTGATAACTAGGGCCCGCCCACCAGGTCAAGCAGCGCGCCCGCAAGCGAGGGCCGCGCGGCGAGGATTCCCCATGGGAGGTCTTGGTGCACGGGAAGCTCAAGCACCCGCAGGCCCGCACGCGTGCAGATCAGCGAGCCCGCCTCGATGTCCCATTGCTTGACGGTCCGCTCGAAATAGCCGTCGTAGCGGCCCGCCGCCGTCCAGCACATGTCAAGCGCGGCGCTTCCAAAGCGCCTCACATCCCTCACGCGCGGCACCACGCGCTCCAGCACGCGCGCCTGTGCCGCGCGCACGCGCTCGTCGTAGGCAAAACCCGTGGCGATCATCGCACTCGCCAGCTCGTCCGCGCCGCGTCCGTCTTCGCCGGGCTCGCGCGCGTCCTGGCCTCCGGGATCGCCGGCGCGACCGCTCAGCACGCTCTCGCCCGCAGGTCCCACCAGCGTCGCGCCACCGGCGCGGGTGGCGGTGAACAGCTCACGCCTGTTGGGGTCGAACACCGCACCCGCCAGCGCACCCGCGTCGTCGCTCACCGCCACGCTCACACACCACTGCGGTATGCCGAACAGGAAGTTCACGGTTCCGTCCAGCGGATCGACCACCCAGCGCAGCGAGCCACTGCCACCGCCCGCTCCGCCCTCCTCCCCCAGGAACCCGTCCTCGGGGCGGCGTTGCGCGAGCAGCTCGCGGATCGCGTGCTCCGCCGCCAGGTCCGCCTCGCTGACCAGGTCCGTCGGCGTGCTCTTGCTGGACACGCTGCTCTCCGCGCCGCGCCCGGCGCGCTCCAGCAGCAGGTCTCCCGCCATGCGCGCCGCCTCCACCGCGATCGTCAGCAGATCCTCTTCGAAGCTCACGCGAATTCAGGCGGGCGCTGCTCGGCCCAGGGTCGCTCCGCCTCCAGCTGCGCCGCCAGCGACAGCAGCGTCACCTCATCGTTGGCCCTGCCCACCAGCTGCACCGCGCGCGGGAGGCCGTCGGCGCCGAAACCAGCCGGAACCGACGCCGCGGGCTGGCCCGTGACGTTCCAGATCCCGCTGTAGGGCACCATGCCCGCCGCAACGTTGAGCGTCCACAGTGCGCCCCTGCCCTGGAGCTGGGAGATGCGCGGCGGCGGCGTGGCCGTGGCCGGCGTCATCAGCACCTGATGATCCGCCAGGAGCGCGTTCAGCCTCCCAGCCTGCTCGGCCTCGGCGGACAGTAAGCGCTGCAACAGAGCGCCCGGCACCATCCCGCCGATTCGCGCCAGCGCACGCGTGCGCCGTTCCAGGCGCTCGGGATGCGCCATCGCCGCGGCATCGTCGTGGGCGCCGCGCAGGTAGCGCACGAGCACCGAGGGGCTGGCGTCCAGGCCGTAGTCGGGGTCGTGCTCGCTCACATCGTGGCCGAGCGAGCGCAGCAGTTCCACGGTCTGGTCCAGTGCGCCTGCCTGATCGCCGTCGAGGCTGCTCAGCACACCCGCCGGAACACGGCGCGAGTATGCGATCCGCAGCTTCCCCGCTGGCGTGCCCGCCGCCTGCGCAAAGGACACCGGCGGCGCCGGCGGACGGTCGGGCTCCCAGTCGAGGCTGCCCGAGGCCGCATCGAGGAAGAGGGCCGTGTCGGCCACCGTGCGCGTCAGCACGCCGTTCACCGACAGCCCGTACCACGGTCGCGTGCGTGGCGCCATCGAGACGCGTCCACGCTGAGGCTTCAGGCCGAACAGCCCGCACCACGCCGAGGGGATGCGGATCGACCCGGCGCCGTCGGAGCCCAGAGCCGCCCCCACCAGTCCCGCAGCCACCGCCGCTGCGCTGCCGCCGCTGGAGCCACCGGGAGCCCGCTGGGCGTCCCAGGGATTCCTCGTGACACCGTAGGTGGCGGTCTCGGTGAAAGGCCACAGGCAAAGCTCGGGGACGTTGGTCTTGCCGATGATCACAGCGCCCGCCTCGCGCAGACGGCGCACGACCTCGGCGTCCGCCTTCGCCGGCTCGCCGTTTGCGTCGGTGCCGAACGTGGTCGCCTCGCCTGCCACATCCACGTCGTCCTTCACCGCGATCGGCACCCCCAGCAGCGGACGGCCGCCCCCCGCGCCGCGTCGCGCGTCGGCCTGGTCGGCCTCCAGCAGCGCGCGCTCGGCGAACACCACGCGGAACGCGTTCAGGCGCCCGTCCATCCGCGCGATGCGCTCCAGGTAGGTCTCCGTGAGCTCGCGTGCAGACACCTCCCCCGCCGCGATCAGCGCGGCCTGGCGTGCGATCCCTGCGAAGGCCAGATCGGTGGCGTCCACTGGAGGGCAGCCTAGACCGGCGTGACCGGGTTGTGCCTGGCGGGCCAGCGGCGATCCTTGCCCTCCGCGTGTGCAAAGCGGCGAGAAAGCTCTCCCCGCAGCTGTGCCGGCTCGATCACCGCGTCGATCACCAGCTCGGAGGCCAGGTGCAGGATGTCGATGTCCTCCGCGTACTCCGCGCGCAGCTCCTCGGTCCTGCGCGCGCGGTCCTGCTCGTCCTCGATCGCCGCGAGCTGGTTGAAGTAGACCGCGTTGATCGCAGCCTGCGGCCCCATCACCGCGATCGAGGCGCTGGAGAGCGCGATGCAGCAGTCGGGCTCGAAGGCCGGCCCCGCCATCGCATACAGCCCCGCGCCGTATGCCTTTCGCACCACCACCGAGATCTTGGGCACGGTTGCCTGGCTGACGGCACTGATCATCTTGGCGCCGTGGCGGATGATCCCCTCGCGCTCGACCTGCGTGCCGATCATGAACCCCGGCACGTCCGCCAGGAACAGCAGCGGCACGTTGAACGCGTTGCAGTTCCAGATGAATCGCGCCGCCTTGTCGGCTGAGTCGGTGAACAGCACCCCGCCCTTGTGCTTGGGCTGGTTGGCCACGATCCCGATCACCCGGCCCTCCAGCCGCGCGAACCCCGCGATCAGCTCCTTCGCCCACCGCGGGTGTATCTCGAGCAGCGAGCCCTCGTCCACCACGCCCGCCAGCAGCGCCTTCATGTCGAACGGCTTGTTCTCATCCGCCGGTATCAGCGCCGCGATCGCCTCGCCGGCCGCATCGCGCAGCGGGGGTCGCGGATCGGCCGAGGGAGGTGCGAGCGACCAGTTGCCCGGCAGGTAGGACAGGTAGCGGCGCGCCATCGCGATGCCCTCCTCATCGCTGCCCACCAGCTGGTGGGCGCAACCCGAGACCCCTGTGTGCATGCGGGCCCCGCCCATCTCCTCGAGGCTGACCTTCTCCCCGATCACCATCTCCGCCATGCGCGGTGAGCCCAGGTACATCGAGGCATTGCCCTCGCGCATGATCACCAGGTCGCAGAAGGCCGGGATGTAGGCGCCGCCGGCCGCGCTGGGTCCGAACAGCACACACACCTGGGGCACCACGCCCGAGAGCTTCACCTGGTTGTGGAAGATCCTGCCCGCCCCGCGCCTGCCGGGGAACATCTGCACCTGCTCGGTGATGCGAGCGCCCGCGGAGTCCACCAGGTAGACCATCGGAACCGCCAGCGACGTGGCGCGTTCCTGGATGCGCAGGATCTTCTCAACGGTCTTGGGACCCCAGGAGCCTGCCTTCACGGTCGGGTCGTTGGCCATCAGCGCCACCGGCCGCCCGGCCACCGTGCCCACGCCCGTGACCACGCCGTCCGCGCCGAGACCATCCTGCTGCCAGTTGGCCAGCAGCCCCTCCTCTGCGAAGGAGTCCTCGTCCAGCAGCAGCGCAACGCGCTCGCGCACCGCCAGCTTGCCCTGCTCGCGCGCCTTCTCGCGGTGGCGCTCCGGGCCACCTGCGAGCCCGCGCGCGAGCGCGCCGGCCAGCGCAGCCGAGCGGTCCGCGCCGTCCGGCCGATCGCTCATCTGCGAAGCTCCCTGCGCCGCGAATGACGGCGCTCGCGCGAGATCCGCCTGGCCTCGCGACGGCGCAGGCTCTGTTCCACGCTCTGCGCGTCCGGCCCCGGGCCCAGCAGTCTCAGGCCGTTGCGAACCGCCGGGAGCAGCGTGAAGAGGATCACCCATGCCGGCCAGAAGCTCCCACTGGCCCCGGCAGCCGCCCAGATTCCCACGCACACCGCCGAGACGCTCAGCGAGCCGGAGGTCTCCTGCATGAACCGCCTGCGCAGGCCCCTGCGGCGCTGCGCCACCAGGTTCTGCAGGGCCGACGGGCTCATGGGCAGGTCCGCTCTGAGCGTCTCCAGCTCCCCGCGCGTCGTGGATCGGTAGGCGCGTCCCACGCGCTCCTCGAACTCGGCAGAGGTGAGCCGGCCCTCGAGCATGTGCTCGCGCAGTTCCCCCGCCAGCGCCTCGCGCTCGGCGTCTGCAACGCGCAGTTCGTGCGGCTCGGTCACGCTCACGGGCCCTCAGAAGGCCGGGTTGGCCGTGGGCTGCTCGCCCGCGTAGTCGTAGAAGCCCATTCCTGACTTGCGTCCATACCATCCCGCGCTGATCATCTTGCGGAGCGTGGGCGGATGCGCGAAGCGCCGCTCGCGGAACTCCTCGAACAGAACGTCGCAGATCGATCCCAGCGTATCCAGGCCGACGAAGTCCGCCAGCGTCAGCGGTCCCATCGGGTGTCCCGCCCCCGCCTTCATCGCCTCGTCGATCTCCGATACCGACCCCACACCCTCTTCATAGGCGCGAATCGCGTCGAGCATGTAGGGCACAAGCAGCCTGTTGACGATGAACCCAGCCTTGTCCTGGGTGGGGATGGCCAGCTTGTTCTGCGAGCGCGCGAAGTCCAGCGCCGCCGCGAACGCCTCGTCGGTGGTTGTCAGGCAGCGCACCACCTCCACCAGCTTCATCACCTGCGCAGGGTTGAAATAGTGAAGCCCCACGAACTGGCCCGCGCGCCCGGTGACCGCCGCCTGGTCGATCACCGCCAGCGAGGAGGTATTGGTGGCGAACAGCGCCTCCGTGCCCACGATCTCGTCGATCTCGCGCCACATCTCGATCTTGGCGGGAAGGCTCTCGGTGATCGCCTCGATCACCAGGTCGCAGTCGTGCAGGTCGCGGTAGTGGACGGTGCCCTGGATGCGCGCGCGGATCTGATCGGCGTCCTCCTGGGTCGCCTTGCCCTTCTCCACGGCCCTCGCGAGCTGCTTCTCGATCCTGGCAAGCCCCTTTGCCAGAGTCGGCTCGTCCACCTCTCGCAGCACCACCGCATAGCCCGATTCAGCGGTCACCTGCGCGATCCCGTGTCCCATCAGGCCGGCGCCGAGCACACCCACCTTCTCGATCTGGCTCCCCATTTGACCTCCGCTTGGATTCTCCGTATTCCTGGCCGCAGCCTATCTGCCCCCGCGCGGCTACCCTCCACTGGTGGACAGCGAGGACACCTTCGATCTGGCGGCCGCCGGGCTGCGCGGCGACGGCGCCGAGCTTGCAGGCGCTGTGGAGGTGCTCGCCTCCAAGCTGGAGGATGCGCTGCCGGGCCGCGCGCGTGTCGAGCGCAGCGGCGGCGGCCTGCTCGGGCGCTCGCCCAAGCGCGTGCGGCGCGTACAGGTTCAGCTGGGCAGCTGCATCTACCGCCTGGACGTGGACGGCGGACGCGTGGAGGGCTCGCGCGAGCGCCAGGTGGGTGGCGTGGCCATCAAGCGCGAGACGCTCGGCACCGATCAGTGGATCGCGGCGCTCACCGATGATCTCCGCACCGAGGCGCAGGCCAGCGCCGAGGCCAGGACGGCGCTCGAGAGGCTGCTGAGCTAGGCGTGGCTCGCAGCCGCCAGGAGATCTCCGCCGAGCGCGAGCGCGAACAGGAGCAGTCGCTTGCCCGCGTCGAGCAGGGCGGCATCCCCGTCTCGGCGGAGCGCCGCCTGCGCGAGAGCAGCGAGCAGGGCGGCGCGTTCAGCTCCGACCTGTCCATCGCGGGATGGGCGCTCGCGCACCGCCTGGGGCTGCGACCGCTGTCGCAGGTCATGGGCAGCTCGATCTACCAGATCGGCTACCAGATGCAGGCTTGGCCGATGACCATGGGCGGCAATGTGCTCAGCGAGCTCAGCACGCTCTCCGAAGCATGGAACGAGGTCAGGCGCCTGGCGCTCAACCGCCTCGAGCTCGAGGCCCGTCATGCCGGCGCGGACGCCGTGATCGGGGTGCAGGTGCGCACCGGCGCCCACGACTGGGCGCAGGGCAGCATCGAGTACGTCCTCACCGGCACCGCAGTGCGCCGGCGCGAGGGCCAGCGCGCACAGGAGCCGGTCCTCACCGAGCTGTCCGTGGCCGACTACTCCAACCTGCTGAGCGCCGGAATACGCCCGTTGGGCATAGTGGCCTGGACATCGGTGTTCTACGCCGCCTACGGGGCCTTCTGGCCGGCGCAGGCAGGCGGCTTCGGCGGGGTTGGCGCCATGGGCAACTTCGAGCTGCCCGAGTTCACCGCCGCTGTCTACAGCGCGCGTGAGCAGGTGATGGGACGCCTGGGTGTGCAGGCACAGCGCCTGGGCGCCTCGGGCATCGTGGGGGTGCGCATCGGCCACACCGTTCGCCGCCAGGACACAGGGGGCGCCGGCGCGCAGCAGCGCGGCGGCGTCGTGGTCACCTTCGACGCGATCGGCACCGCCGTCGCGGACACGCCCACCGCGCAGCCGCAGCCGCCCAAGATCACAATCGACCTTTCCACCTAAGGAGCCAAGGCAGATGAGCGAGCCCCAGTACGACCCCACATCCGTGGAGGGCATTCCCGAGGCGGGGCGCGCCCGCCTGCAGCAGAACCGCCAGGGCCTGTTCACCTCGGACCTCTCCGTCAACGAGTTCCTGCTGGTCAAGCAGGCGGGCTTCGAGCCGTTGGGCCTGGTGGTGGGAAGCTCCATCTACCACATCGGCATCCAGGTCTCCGGCTGGAAGAAAAGCCAGGAGATGACCGTGCTCTCCGAGGCCATGTACGGCGCTAGGCAGCTGGCCATGACGCGCATGGAGGAGGAGGCCGACCAGCTGGGCGCGGACGGGGTCGTCGGCGTGAGGCTCGACATCGGACGCTACGAGTGGGGGCAGGACATGGCGGAGTTCATCGCCATCGGCACAGCCGTCAAGCACCGCGACGGGGTGCTCCACCGAGCGCCCAACGGCAGGCCGTTCACCAGCGACCTCTCCGGACAGGACTTCTGGACGCTCCTGCGCACAGGCCATCGCCCGGTGGGGATGGTGATGGGCAGCTGCGTCTACCACGTGGCGCATCGCGGGATGCTCCAGTCGATGGCTCAGACCGGGCGCAACGTGGAGCTGTCCAATTTCACACAGGCGCTCTACGACGCGCGCGAGCTCGCAATGGAGCGCATGCAGTCCGAGGCCCAGGAGATCGGCGCGGAGGGAATCGTGGGGGTCACGCTCAACGAGACCAGCCACGGATGGGGAAGCCATACCATCGAGTTCTTCGCTGTGGGAACCGCGATAGTTCCGCGCGAGGGTCACGACGAGGAGATCGAGCCCCCCACCCCGGTGCTCGATCTGAGCTGACGCCGGGCAGCATCACCGCCACCTATACCCAGACAGGAGCCAGCCTATGAGCATCGTCTTCTCGGAGGACCATGGCGCGGTACGCCACGTCGTGCTGAACCGCCCGGAGAAGCGCAACGCCATGAACCAGGAGCTGCTGCTCGCGCTCGGCTCCGAGCTGCGCCAGGCCGCCGCCGATCCCGGCGTGCACTGCGTGGTGCTGCGCGGCGAGGGGCCCGTATTCTCAGCGGGCGTGGATCTGACCGAGCTGGCCTCCCATTCCGGCCAGGACGGCGTGATGCGCTCGTTTCGCAAAGTCTTCCTCGACTGCGCCAACGTATGCGAAGAGATGGCCAAGCCCGTCGTCTGCCAGATTCACCGCACCTGCGTCGGCGGGGCGCTCGAGGTGGCGCTGGGCTGCGATCTTCGCGTGGCATCCGACGACGCCCAGCTGGGGCTCCCCGAGGTCCGCTTCGGCATCATCCCCGACGTCGGAGGCTCCACCAGGCTGCCCGCGGTGGTGGGTCTCGGCCGCGCCAAGGAGCTGATCATGACCGCCAGGATGATCGGCGCGCAGGAGGCCGAGCGCATCGGGCTGGTAAACCGCGTCGTGGCAGCCGAGGAGCTCACGCAGGCCACCGCCGCGCTGGTTGATGAGCTGCTGGCCAACTCTCACGTGGCCGTCGGCCGCGCAAAGCGCGTGATCGACGCCTCCGCGCGCCCCACAATCGCGCAGTCCCTGGAGATGGAGATCTCCGTGCAGGAGTACTGCGTGGCGGCTGCGCGGGCGGCGATGGCGGCGCCGGAGGAGTCGCTGGCGGGTTAGATGCTCCCGCGGCCGACTGAGGGTTGACGGCCGCGGGAGAGGTGCCGGGAGCGGCTGGCGGCGCTAGTCCTCCTCGTGCCCGCCGACCTTGATGCGCTCCTCGAGCTGAGCCATCACTTCCGGGTCGCGCAGGGTGGTGACGTCACCGAGCGCCCTGCCCTCGGCGATGTCGCGCAACAGCCGGCGCATGATCTTCCCGGAGCGCGTCTTGGGGAGATCCTCGGCCCAGATGATGCGCTTTGGCCGCGCGAACTTGCCGATCCGCTGCGCCACCGACTCGCGGATGCCCTCCTCGATGTCAGCGTCGCCGTCGCCGCCTCCCTGGAGGGTCACGAACGCACAGATCGCCTGACCCGTGTCCTCGTCGTGCTGGCCGATCACCGCAGCCTCCGCCACGGCCTCGTGGGCCACGATCCCCGACTCCACTTCAGCCGTGCTCAGCCGGTGGCCTGAGACGTTGACGACGTCATCGATCCTGCCTATCACCCACAGGTAGCCGTCGGAGTCGATCCGAGCGGCATCGCCGACCAGGTAGGTCTCCTTGCCGAAGCGCTTGAAGTACGTCTCGATGAAACGCTCGTCGTCCTTGTAGAGCGTGCGCAGCATCGACGGCCACGGGCGCCGCAGGACGAGCAGGCCCTGCCCGACGTCCATGCGCTCGCCGGTGCTCTCGTCGAGGACCTCCGCCTCGATGCCGGGAAACGGCAACGTCGCGGACCCTGGCTTCGTGGCGGTGATGCCGGGCAGCGGTGTGATCATGATCGCGCCCGTCTCGGTCTGCCACCACGTGTCGACGATCGGGCAGCGTTCTGAGCCGATCACCTTGTGGTACCACAGCCACGCCTTCGGGTTGATCGGCTCGCCGACCGAGCCGAGCAGACGCAGCGAGGAGAGGTCGTGCGCCGCCGGCCACTCCGCGCCCCACTTGATGCATGCGCGGATCGCCGTGGGTGCGGTGTAGAAGATGCTCACCCCGTAGCGCTCCACCAGCTCCCACCAGATGCCGCGGTGCGGATAGTCCGGCGCGCCCTCATACATCACGGAGGTCGCGCCGTTGCAGAGCGGGCCGTAGACGATGTAGGAGTGACCGGTCACCCAGCCGACGTCCGCCGAGCACCAGTACACGTCCTCCTGCGGGTGCAGATCGAAGACGTAGCGATGGGTCGCGCTCACGCCCGTCAGGTAGCCGCCGGTGGTGTGCAGTATGCCCTTCGGCTTGGCCGTGGAGCCGGAGGTGTAGAGCACGAACAGGGGATCCTCAGCGTCCAGCGGCTCAGCCGGGCAGTGCGGCTCGGCCTGCTCGAGAAGCTCGTGGTACCAGAGATCACGGCCCTCCTGCATCGGGCACTGGACACCGGTATGGCGAACGACAACGATCCGCTCCAGCGTCTGCAGGTCGCCCATGACCTCGTCGACGTTCTGCTTGACGGGTGCGGTCTTGCCCTTGCGCGCCGCGCCGTCCACGGTGATCAGGACCTTCGCGTCCGAGAACTCCATGCGCTCTCTCACCGCCTCTGCGGAGAAGCCGCCGAATACCACGTTGTGCGGGGCCCCGATTCGCGCGCAGGCGAGCATCGCGACGGCAACCTCCGGGATCATCGGAAGATAGATGCCCACCACGTCGCCCTTGCGCACTCCCAGCGACCTCAGCGCACCGGCGAAGCGCTCGACGTCGGCGAGCAGTTGCGCGTATGTCACATCGCGCTCTGCGCCCTCCTCGCCGCGCCAGTGGAAGGCGACCTTCTCCCCGCGCCCGGCGGCGACGTGGCGGTCCAGGCAGTTGTGGGAAACGTTCAGCTTGCCGCCTACGAACCACTTGTAGAACGGTGGATTGCTGTCATCCAGCACGGTGTCCCACTCCTGGAACCAGTCGAGCTCTCGCGCCTGCGTGGCCCACCACCCCAGCCAGTCGGCAGATGCCTGCTCGTAGATAGCTGGGTCGCTGAGCAGCGCGCGCTCGCGAAACGCGGGCGGCGGCTGGAAGCGCTCGACCAGCAGCAGCTCCGCAAGCTCCTCCGCGAGCGCCTCCTCAATCTCGCCATCGTGGACAGCCTCATCGCTCATGTTCTCCCTCGCTTCGTCGAATTGCGGTGGGCGGCCGGGGCGCCGGTATGCAGCGCCCCGGCCATTTGCGGGCCCTAGGCCCCGATCATCTGCCCAGCGGGATCACCGGCGCCACCACCCGGCCGAACGTCGAGTTGATCACCGCAGCGAACGACGCGTACCACGCCGCAGCAGCAGTGGCGAGCCCGATGTATCCGCCCCAGTGGGTGACCGATTCGTGTGCCCCGACGGCGCCGATCGCCAGCAGGACGAACGTGATGGTCAACAGCACGAACACCAGCAGCACCGCCCCGCTCGTGCGCAGCGCAGCGACCGTCATATACGCGGTGAAGATCGCCCATGCCCACAGGTAGACGCCCACGGCGTGGCCTGCGTTGCCGGTGATGTCCTTTGCGTAGAACACATTCAGCAGCCAGAAGGAGATCCAGAACGCTCCATAGGAGCTGAAGGCAACCGCCCCGAAGGTGTTTCCGGTGCGGAACTCCCACATTCCGGCCAGCAGCTGCGCGATACCGCCGTAGGCGAGAGCCAGCCCGAAGACCACCGCCACGCCCTTGGGGCTGACCAGGTTGGAGTTGAACATGCTCAGTACGAACGTTGTCATCGCGAACCCGGCCAGGCCCAGCGGTCCCGGATCGGCGGGTTTCCAGCCGGTGCTCTCTGCCGCGGACTGCGCCGCGGGCGGGCCCTGGCGAATCGATGAAGCCTCCATATGGCGTTCCCCTTAGATGTCTGGGCGCGGTGGCGCGCCCTGGTTGCGGCCAGGCCGCGCGTGTCGCAGCGCGACCGTGGCCCCTCTCCTCGGGCACGAAACTAGGGCGAGCGCTCGCCGGCGTGCAAGGCCCAATCGTCCAACGGCGGTGAACGTGCGTCGAGCGGTGCTCAGCGGATGACCAACGGCATCCGCTCGGCGCACGTTTCGGAGAGAATGTGCTCGAACGCACTTGGACGTACTGCTCGGACTCCTGCTCGGACTCGCCGTCGCCGCGTCGGTGTATGCGGCTTTGCGTCTGCTGCGCTCTCCGCGCGTGCTCTCCAGTGACGCCCAGGCGATGCACGCGGCGCTGCACGCGGCCACCGTCATGCTGCCGGACCTGCGCCGCGGGCTCAGCGCCGACACGGCAGCTCGGGCGGTGCCGCACCTGCGCACGCTCACGCAGGCGTCTGCCGTGGCGCTGACCGACCGCGGCCGGCTGCTCGCCTGGGACGGGGCCGGCGGCGAGCACCACCGGCCCGGCGACGAGCTGCCGCCCGGTCCCGGCGCCAGGGGCGAGCGGCGCGTTCGAGTTGAGGATCACCTGGGGTGCGCGGCGGTGGGCTGCCCGCTCGGGGCCGCCGTCGTCGCGCCGCTGGACGTGCTCGGCAAGCACGTGGGCGACCTCATGGCGATCTACCCGCCCGCCCGCCGGCTCTCGCCCGAGGACACGCGCACCGTGACGGAGGCCGCGAGCCTGGTCTCCGCGCAGATTGAGCTATCCGAGCTCGAGGTCCAGGGCGAGCGCCTGGCACGGGCCGAGCTGCGCGCGCTGCGGGCACAGATCTCACCGCACTTCATCTACAACGCGCTCGCCGCCGTTGCCGCCTACATCCACTCGCGCCCGGAGGAGGCACGCGAACTGCTCACCGACTTCGCCGAGTTCACCCGCTACGCGTTCCGCGGCGAGAGTCCCTACGTGACGCTCGCGGACGAGTTCCGCTACGTCGAGAAGTACCTGCGCCTGGAGCACGCGCGCTTCGGGGAGCGCCTCGAGGTCAGGCTGGAGGTGGCGCCCGAGGTGCTTCAGGCGATCGTGCCGATCCTGTCGGTTCAGCCGCTGGTCGAGAACGCAGTGCGCCACGGCGTCGAGCGGCGCGGCCAGGGCCGGATCGAGATCATCGGCCGCGACCTCGACGCCGACGTGGTGCTGCGCGTGGGCGACAACGGCGTGGGCATCGAGCCCGACCGCGTCCGCGACGTGCTCGCGGGCAGCGGGCCGGGCATCGGCATCGCCAACGTGCAGGCCCGGCTGCAGGCGGCGTTCGGCAGCGCTTATGGCCTGGAGATCGAGTCGAGCATGGGGCGCGGGACCACCGTCACGATGACCGTTCCCAAGTTCAGCCCGGGGGTGCGGGCGGCGTGAGCAGCTCGCGTGAGGGCAGCGTGTGAGCCCGCTCGGACTGAGCCTGCTGGCCATCGACGACGAGCCACCGGCGCTCGAGGACCTACAGCGGCTGCTGCGCAGCTCCCCGGCGGTGGCGGAGGTGGCGTGTGCGGGCAGCGGCGGCGAGGCGCTGAGGATGCTCAGCGAGCGGCAGTTCGACGCCATCTTCCTGGATCTGCGGATGCCCGACCTCAACGGCCTCGAGCTCGCGGCGGTCGTCGGCCGCTTCGCCGCACCACCGGCGATCGTCTTCGTCAGCGCCTACGAGGACGGCGCCGTGGGCGCGTTCGAGCTGCAGGCGCTCGACTACCTGATGAAGCCCGTCAGCCGCCGGCGCGTGCACGAGGCGCTCGAGCGGGTGCTCGACGCCGCGGGCTCGAGGAGCCAGACACGATCGCTGGGCGGCTCGCCGGAGGAGATAGTGGCGCTGGAGCACGCCCGCGGCGGCTCCACACGACTGGTCCCGCGCTCGGCGATCCTCTACCTGCAGGCGCAGGGCGACTACGTCAGGGTGGTGGGCAAGGACAGCCGCTACCTGGTGCGCGGGCGCCTCAGCAGCATCGAGCGACGCTGGCAGGCACATGGCTTCCACCGGGTCCATCGCGGCTACGTCGCCAACCTGCACCAGGCCGTCGAGGTGCGCCCGACGCTCAACGGCACCGCCACAATGGTCTTCAGCGACGGCAGCGAGATACCCGTGGCACGCCGCCAGGTCGCTGAGCTGCGCAGGCGGCTGGCGGTTTGAGCGCATCCGGGCCCAGCGGGGAGCGGGCGCCGCATACCCCCCGCGACGAGCTCGCCGACGCCACCGCGCATGGCGAGGTCTACCTGCGCCGGCTGCGCCAGGCCCAGCTTGCCCTTTCGCTCAGCGCGCTGACAGCCTTCGGCGCGCTGTTCGGCGTCCTGCCGATCGCGCTGTACCTCCTGCCGGTGCTCGACCGCGTGCATCTGCTCGGTGTCCCAGTGGCGCTCTGGCTGCTGGTGATCCCGCTGTTTCCGATGTTCTTCGGGATCGGGCTCCTGTACGCGCGGCGCGCCGACGCGCTGGATGAGTCCTTCCGCGAGCTGGTGCGGCGGCGTTGATCGCGATTCTGGCTGTGGCGGGCGTCACCTTCGGGACCGTCGGTCTCGGCGCCTGGGGGGTCCGCTTCGCGCGCACCACCTCCGACCTGCTGGTTGCCTCGCGGGCCGTTACACCTTGGTGGAACGCCGCGGCGATCTCCGGGGAGTACCTGTCGGCGGCGAGCTTCCTGGGCATCGCCGGCCTGGAGATGAAGCTGGGCGCCGGCGCGCTCTGGCAGCCGCTCGGCTTCACCGCCGGATACCTGGCGCTGTTGCTGTTCGTGGCCGCGCCGCTGCGGCGGTTCGGCTCCTACACGATCCCCGACTTCGTCCAGGCGCGCCTGCGCAGCACCCGCCTGCGCTCGCTGGCCTCGGCGATCGTGCTGCTGATCGGGGTGTTCTACCTCGTGCCGCAGTTGAAGGGGGCGGGCATCACTCTGGGCTTCGTCACCGGGGCTCCCTATTGGGTGGGCGTGACGCTGGTCGGAGCGGTCGTCGCTGTCAACGTTGGGCTCGGCGGCATGCGGGGCATCACCTACGTCCAGGCCTTCCAGTTCTGGCTGAAGGTGTTTGCGATCTCTGTGCCCGCGTGCATCCTGCTGGTCCATCTGGGAGGGTTGCCCGGTCGCGCGACGCTGTTCGGCGGTGAGCTTCCGCACGCCGGCGCACACGGCCTGGTCGTCCACCTCGACTCGGCGCAGCGCGTTGAGTTCCCCGCACGCACCCGCTATCTGCTCAACGGCACGGCGCACATGGCCCGCGCCGGCGAGAGCATGACCCTCCCAGCGGGACGGCTGGCGCTTGGCCCCGGTGCCGCAGTGCCGGTCGCCGAAGGAACGCATGCGCTGCGCGGAGCCCGGTGGGCCAGGCCCGTCGCGGGCAGCGGCACGAGCTCTCCCCTGTTCGTCTACTCGCTGCTGCTCGCAACGTTTCTGGGCACGATGGGACTGCCGCACATCCTGGTTCGCTTCTACACGAACCCGGACGGGCGGGCGGCGCGGCACACGACCGTGCGGGTGCTGGGTCTGCTCGGCATGTTCTACGCGTTCCCGTCGGTCTACGGGGCGCTCGGACGCGTGCTGACGCCGCAGCTGTATCTGACCGGCGCAACCGACACGGTGGTGCTGCAGGTGCCCCAGGCCGCGTGGCCCGGCACCGTGGGAGAGCTGCTCGGCGCCACGCTGGCCGCCGGAGCGTTCGCGGCGTTCCTATCGACCTCGTCGGGACTGCTCATCTCGATCGCCGGCACGCTGTCGCACGACGTGTGGCCGAGCATCGACGGCGCGCATCCCACGACCGTGTCCATCCGACGCCGACGCTTCAGGGTGGCGGCGGGCGCAGGCATGGTCCTGCCGGTGGTGCTGGCGCTCGGCGCGCAGGGCATCGACATCGGCGTGCTCGTCGGCTGGGCGTTCGTGATAGCCGCCAGCACGTTCTGTCCCATGTTCCTGCTCGGCATCTGGTGGACCGGGCTGACCGCGCGCGGGGCGAGCTGGGGAATGCTCAGCGGTGCGCTGGTGGCGACCGCCGGCATCCTGCTCGACCTCACGCTGGGCGAAGCACAGGGGCCTGCGGGCGCGCTGCTGGCACAGCCCGCGATCGTCTCGGTGCCCATCGCCTTCGCGGTGATGATCGCCGGGTCGCTCAGCTCCCGTGAGCACCCTGACTTCGGCCCGGAGATGCTGGCGCTGCATGCACCTGAGGGTCTCGGACTGGCCCAGCGCGAGCAGGCGCACGCCGAACTTACGCCGGGAGCGGTCGCCTGAGCGGACCCACGCCGGGTGTGATCGCCCAAGCGAACCGGCCCGCGGCGCGATCGCCTGAGCGAAGGGGCGCTCAGGGCTCCCAGCTGACGGGGCCCGCCACCAGCGTGTGGCTGCCCAGAGGCCGGCCCAGCACCGCCTGCACACGCCGTGCGCAGCTCAACAGCGCGGCCAGGTCGATTCCCGTGTGCACGCCCATCTCGTGCAGCATCGACACCAGGTCCTCGCTTGCGATGTTGCCCGTGGCTCCGGGCGGCACGGGGCAGCCGCCCAGCTCGCCGAAGCTCGACTCGAAGCTCTGCACCCCCGCCTCCAGCGCGGCCAGCACGTTGGCCAGGCCCTGCCCGCGCGTGTTGTGAAAATGCGCGGTCAGCTCCACGCCGTCGCCGAGCAACTGCGCGGCGGCCGCGAAGAACTCGCGCACCTGCAGCGGGTTGGCCATGCCGGTGGTGTCGCCGAAGCCGATCTCGCTGGCGCCGGCGTCGCGCAGCGCAGCAGCGATCTCCAGCACCCTCGCGGGGGGCACATGGCCCTCGTAGGGGCAGCCGAACGAGGTTGAGATGACCGCCTCGCAGCGCAGACCCGCCTCGCGCGCCCGCGCCAGCACCACCCGCAGGCCCGCCAGCGACTCGGCGATGGAGCGGTTGACGTTCTTGCGGTTGTGCGTCTCGGATGCGGACATGAACACGTTGATCTCGTCGAATGCCGCCCGCGCGCCGCTCCGTGAACCGGCCTGCAGGGCCTCCATTGCGCTGTCCAGGCCGCGCTCGTTGGGGATCAGCACCGACAGCGCCACGTCCGCGGGCACGTCGATGCTCGCGAGCACGTCGGCGGCGTCGGCGAGCTGCGGGATCACGTCGGGGCGCACGAAGCTCGTGACCTCCAGGCGGCGCAGGCCGGTGCGCGCCAGCGCGTCGATCAGCTCGACCTTGCGCTCGGTCGGTATCACCTCGGGCTCGTTCTGGAAGCCGTCGCGCGGACCGACCTCCCTGATCCGCACGCTGCGCGGAAGCCCGTCCATCACCACATCGACAGGCCGCCGCTGACGTTGAGCGTCTGGCCGGTGATGTAGGACGCGTCCTCCCCGGCCAGGAACACGATCGCGGCGGCCACCTCGTCGGGCTCGCCGATGCGCCCCATCGCGGTCGCGTTGACCATGCCCTGCTTGAGCCGCTCGCCGAGCTCTCCGAGCGTGGCCGGCGCGGCGTTCAGCAGCGGCGTCTCGATCGGGCCGGGCGCAACCGCGTTGCAGCGCACGCGGTAGCGCGCTGCTTCGCGTGCGATCACCTTGGTGAAGCCGATCACGCCGGCCTTGGCCGCCGAGTAGACCGCCGAGCCCTGCGAGCCCACCCGGCCCGCCTCGCTGGCCACGTTGACGATCGCGCCGCTGCGGCGCTGCTGCATGCCGGGCAGCAGCGCGTGCGTCATCGCGAGCACACCGCGAAGGTTGACGCCCAGCACGAAGTCCCACAGCTGCTCGTCGGTGTTCACGAAGAAGCCAAAGCGGTCGGTGCCCGCGTTGTTGACCAGCACGTCGAACTCGCCCACCTCTGCGACCGCGCCGGCGAGCGCCTGGCGCACGGAGGCCGTGTCCGCCACGTCCAGGTGACAGGCATATCCGTCCAGCTCCCCGGCCACCTCGCGCGCGAGGTCCAGGTTGAGGTCGCCGATCGCAACACGGGCGCCTTCCGCAGCCAGCCGCCGGCAGGTGGCGGCGCCGATTCCAGACGCTCCCCCGGTCACGAACGCGGTCTTGCCCTCGAGCCTCACGCCGTGAAGCCTATACTCGGCCGCCGTGACACCGTCACCGCCCACAGATCCGGTCGCGGTAATCGGAGCCTCCGGCGCGCTGGGCTTCGGTGTGGCGATCAGGCTTGCGCGCGCGGGCGTGCACGTGGCGATCGGCTCGCGCGAGCGCGAGCGCGGAGAGCAGACCGCGCGGCGCGCCGCCGAGCTGATACCGGACGGCTCGTTCTCCGGGCACGACAACGCCGGCGCGGTCACGGCCGCGCGCACCGTGATCCTGAGCGTGCCGTTCCGCAACCAGGCCGAGACGCTCGCGGACCTCAGGGACGCGCTGTCGCCGGGCACGCTGCTGATCGACGCAACCGTGCCGCTGGCAGCTGCCGTGGGGGGCCGCGCGACCCGGATGCTCGGCGTGTGGCAGGGCTCGGCCGCAGAGCAGGCCGCCGAGATGGTGCCCGACGGGGTGCGCGTGGTCTCGGCGCTTCACACCGTCAGCGCGGCGTCGCTTGCGGACCTGGAGCACCCGCTGGAGCAGGATGTGCTCGTGTGCGGCGACTCGCGCGCGGATAAGTCCGAGGCAGCGGCGCTGATCGAGCGCATCGAGGGGCTGCGCTGCGTGGACTGCGGCCGGCTGGACATGTCGCGCACCACCGAGAGCCTCACGGCGCTGCTGATCACGGTCAACTCGCGCTACAAGATCCACGCCGGAATCCACCTGACGGACCTGCCTCGCGATCTGTGGGGGTGAGCGCCGCGACGGCGGCAGAGGTGGTCGTGCTCGCGGGGGGCACCGGCGGCGCCAAGCTAGCGCGCGGCATGCTGGATGTGGTGGGCGCCGAGCGCCTTGCCGTCATCGCCAACACGGGCGATGACATCGAGATATACGGTGCCAGCGTATCCCCGGACCCCGATCTGGTGTCCTTCTGGCTGGCGGACCAGATCGACGAGCGCGGCTGGGGGCTGGCCGGCGACACATTCGCCGTGATGGACGCGCTGCGAGAGCTGGGCAGGGACGTGTGGTTCAACCTCGGCGACCGCGACCTCGCGTGGTGCATGGAGCGAGCGCGCATGCTCAGCGACGGACACAGCGCCACCTCCGCGCTGGCTGCGCTGAATGCCTCCATCGGACTCGCCGTGCGGGTTCTGCCGATGAGCGATCGACGGGTGCGCACGCGCGTGCGCACGCCCGCCGCGGGTTGGTGCGAGTTCCAGCAGTTCATGATCCGCGAGCGCGCTCGCGGCCCGGTGGAGGGCCTGGAGTACGCCGGCGCCCAGAGCGCAGCGCCAAGCCCGGAGGTGCTCGGAGCGCTGGCGGGCGCGCGCACGATCGTGATCGGACCGTCCAACCCGCTCGCATCGATCGGCCCGATCCTCGCGCTGCCCGGGATGCGCGAGGCGCTTGCGGGTGCCCGCGCGCCCGTGGTCGCGGTCAGCCCGATCGTTGGCGGCGAGGTGCTGAAGGGGCCGACGCGCGCGTTCATGCAGTTCGCGCGGCTGCCGTGCGACGCCGGCGGTGTGGCGGGCTTCTACGCCGGCGTGATCGACGGCATGGTCAGCGACGAGCATGTCGAGGGCCTGCCCGTGCTCTGCACCGACACCGCCATGGGCGACGCGCCCGCAAGGGCACGCGTGGCGGAGTCCGTGCTGGAGTTCGCCCGCTCACTTGACGGCTAGGCCGTCCCGCGCGGGCTATCGTCTGCGGGGGGATGCCAGGCCGTCGGAGAACATCGCGGTGCAGCGCGGCGGGAGCGTCTTGAGCGACGCCGGCGCCGGGGCCCCCGGCCTGCTGACCGCGGCGATCCTGCCCGTGAAGGGGTTTCCGCGCGCCAAGCAGCGGCTCGGGCGCAGCGTCGCCGAGCCGCTGCGGCGCGAGCTGGCCGAGGCGATGGTGGCCGACGTCATGGACGCGCTCGCGCGCACGCGCGGGGTGGATCTGACGATCGTGGTGACCGGAGAGCCCGCCGCTGCGCGGCGGGCTCTGGCGCTCGGGGCGATCGTGGTCGAGGACGCCGCCGAGCGCGGCCAGTCGCAGGCGGCCGTGCGCGGCATCGAGCGCGCGCTCCAGGAGGGCGCGCAACGCGTGCTGTGCGTGCCCGGCGACTGCCCGGCGCTCGATCCCCGCGAGCTCGCGGAGCTGCTCGACCGGAGAGCGCCCGCCGGCGTGAGCGAGCTGGTGGTCATCCCGGACAGGCATGGCACGGGCACCAACGGGCTGCTGATGACCCCGCCTGGCGCGATCCCGCCGAGCTTTGGGCCGGGCAGCTGCGAGCGCCACCGCTCGCTGGCGCAGGCCCGTGGGGTCAGCTGCCGGCTGGAGCGGCTTCCCTCGCTGCTGCTGGACATCGACACCGGCGCGGACCTGGCGCGGCTGCGCGAGCGCGTGGAGCGCGAGGGTCTGGGTGTGGCGGGCGATCAGCGCGCCAGGCGCACACGGGCGGTGCTCGCCATGCCGGAGCACCGTGACACGCCGGCTGACGCTGCACCGGTGGGACCGGCGCCATGGCCGGCCTGAGCGCGCGCGCGCTGCCGGGCATACCCGAGGTTTCCCCCGGGGCGGACATCGCTCAGCTGATCGTGGACGCGCTGCACGGCGAGCCTCCCGCGGCTGGGCAGGTTGTGGCAGTGGCTCACACGATCGTGTCCAAGGCCGAGGGAGCCGTGGTGGCGCTCGCGGATGTGGCGCCCGGCGAGCGTGCGCTCGAGCTGGCAGCCCAGGGAGGGCGCGATCCGCGCGTGATCCAGGTCGTCCTGGAACATTCCCCGGAGATCCTGAGGGCTGAGCACGGCGTGATCATCTCGCGCACGCGCCACGGGTTCGTGTGCGCCAACGCGGGCGTGGACGCATCTAACTCCACCGGCGCGGAGACCGTTGTGCTGCTGCCGCGCGACCCCGACGCCTCGGCGCGGCGCATCCGCGCGCGACTGCGCGAGCTCGCGGGCGCCGCGCGCGGGCCCGGCAGCACGGGCGCGAGCGCGGGCGCGGGCGAGGGCGCGGGCGCTGCGGCGGTGATGATCACGGACACCTTCGGGCGTGCGTGGCGCCACGGACAGACCGACGTGGCGATTGGGCTGGCGGGCATGGCGCCGCTGGATGACTGGCGCGGGCGCACCGACGCGACGGGCCTCACGCTGATGGCCACCTGGATCGCGATCGCAGACGCTGCTGCGGGCGCCGCTGACCTGGCTCGAGCGAAGGACTCGCAGGAGCCGGTGGTGCTGATCGACGGACTCGAGCGCTTCGTCGGGGTCGACGACGGGCCGGGCGCCGCGGCGATGGTGCGCCCGCTGGATGAGGACCTGTTCCGCTAGCCGTGAGGCCCTGGCTGGGGCGCCAGCAGCGACCAGAACCGAATGAACTCCCGCTCGTGCCCGATCCCCACCTCCAGCGCCAGCCGCCAGCCCTGCGGCGCCTCCTGCATGCTGCTGCTGAGCGCTTCATAGCTCTGCAGCCTGCTGCGGTGGATCTCAAGCTGCGCGCCGGCCAGCTCGGCGGGGTCGGCGCCGAAGAACAGCTTCAGCGTCCCCGGGTCGCGCAGCACGTAGCGCTCCGCGTTGCTCTCCCCCGTGAGCCAGTCAGCCAGAGCGCGACGGCCGGCGGCGGTGAGCCTGTAGATGCGCCGGCGCCTGCCGGTCTGCTCGCGCTGCTCGGCCAGCAGCCCGCCGGCGGCCAGGCGCGAGCACTCGCTGTAGAGCTGCGTGTGCGGCACGGTCCAGAAGTTGGCGGTGGTGAGCTGCGCAAGGCGCTTGAGGTCATACGGGGTGGCGCTCCCCAGGTGCTCGATCAGGCCCAGCACCACATATGAGGTCTCGCCGAGGCGCAGCTCGCTCACGCGAGCGCCCCCGCGGCTATGATGCACCGCTCATAGTACGAAGCGTATCGTTGGGAGGGACCGACAATGGGCACCGCAGGGGGGATCGCCGGTTCGCCGGCCATAGGCTTCAGCACGCTGGACAGCGAGCGCGAGATCGACGAGCTGCCGCTGCACGGCGAGCTGCCGGGCTGGCTGAACGGATCGCTGCTACGCACCGGCCCAGCCAAATTCGAGGTGGGGCAGCGCCACCTGCGCCACTGGTTCGACGGCCTGGCGATGCTGCACCGCTTCACCATCGCCGCCGGGCGCGTGTCCTACGGCAACCGCTACCTTCAGAGCAGTGCCTACCGCGCCGTGCAGCAGCGCGGCGACATCGCATTCGGTGAGTTCGCAACCGATCCGTGCCGTTCGATGTTCAAGCGGGTCCAGACGCTGTTCAGCGGCGGCGGCGCGAGCGACAACGCGAACGTCAACGTGGCGCGTCTGGGCGAGAGGTTCGTGGCGATGACCGAGACGCCCCTGCCGGTGGAGTTCGACGCGCGCACGCTGAGGTCCGCGGCGGTGAGCGCATACCGGGCGCCCGGGCATCTCTCCACAGCCCATCCGCACCTGGATCGCGCCGGCGGCGGAATGCTCAACTATGCGGCCAAGCTTGGTCGCTCGAGCCGCTACAGCTTCTTCTCGCTGGCGCCGGGGTCCTCCGAGCCGCGCGTGATCGGCTCGATGCCCGTCAAGGAGCCCGCCTACATGCATTCGTTCGGGCTGACCGAACGGTGGCTGGTGCTGGCGGAGTTCCCGTTCGTGGTGAACCCGCTCGCGCTCGCGCTGTCGGGGCGCCCGTACATCGAGAACTACACGTGGAGGCCCGAGCGCGGCACGCGCTTCACGCTGATGGACCGCGAGACCGGCGAGCTGCGCGGAGGCTTTCAGACCGACGCATGTTTCGCGTTTCACCACGTGAACGCCTACGACAGCAGCGGGGAGGTGGTGGTTGATCTGTGCGCGTATCCGGACGCAGGCGTCGTGCAGGACCTGTACCTCGAACGGCTTCGCCAGGGCACGCCGGTGAGCACCGCCGCGCTCACGCGCTTCCGTCTGAAGCTGGCCGATACCAGCGTCACCAGCTCCAGGCTGGCCGACGGCGACCTGGAGCTGCCCAGGATCAACTACGGGCGCTGCAACGAGCACCCCTATCGCTACGTCTGGGGCAACGCGGTGGGGCCGGGCGGCTGGTTCCAGCGCGTCGTCAAGGTGGATACCCGCAACGGACTGACGCTGAGCTGGGGAGAGGAGCATTGCTACGCGGGCGAGCCGGTGTTCGTGGCCAGACCGGACAGCGACGACGAGGACGAGGGGGTGCTGCTGAGCGTGGTGCTGGACGCGAGCGCCGGTGGATCGTTCCTGCTGGTGCTCGACGCCGGGGACCTCAGCGAGCTGGCGCGCGCCGTGGTCCCGCACCACATCCCGTTCAGCTTCCACGGACAGTACGCGAGCGGGGTCGCCCCGGCCTGAGAGGGACGGTGTACGCGGGCGCGAAGGCGCTCAAGACCCCGCCAGCGCCGGCGTCTGCGCAACACCGGGTGCAGCTGGCAGCGGATGTTGATGCAGGAGCGAGTAGAGCGTGCTGCGCTCGGCGGCCGGTCGTCCCGCGGCGTGGGCGGCGGCGATCAGCTGGTGGGGCTCCAGGCGAGTGCCGTGGTAGCTGCCGGCCAGGCGGCTGATGGACTCCTCCATGAGGGTGCCGCCGAGGTCGTTGACGCCCCAGCGAAGCGACTCGGTGGCGGCGTCCAGGCCCATCTTCACCCAGCTGGCCTGCAGGCTCGCAACCGATCTGCCGAGCGCCAGGCGGAACACGGCCGTGTGCTTGAGGTTCTCCTCGCGGGAGATCTCCTCCACGCCGTGTGTGCGGCCCAGCAGCGTCTGGAAGGGGATGAACGACAGCGGCACGAACTCGGTGATCCCGCCGGTGCGCTCCTGCAGCGTGCGCACCACGCGCATGTGCTCGGCCAGCTCCCAGGGCTCCTCGATGTGCCCGAACATCACGGTGGCCGTGGAGCGCAGACCCGCCAGGTGGCTGGCGGTGATGATCTCGACCCAGCGCGCCACCGGCAGCTTGTTGGGCGAGATGCGCTCGCGCACGCCGTCGTGCAGAACCTCCGCGGCGGTGCCGGGCGTCGAGCCCAGGCCGGCGTCGGCCAGCTGCGCGAACACCTCCGCGGCCGGCAGACCCGAGATGTCGCACATGTGCGCGATCTCCATCGGGCTGTACGCGTGCAGATGGATGTCCGAGCCCTGCTCGCGCGCGGTCTGCTTGGCCAGGCGAAGCCAGCCGAGATAGTCCTCGAGCTGCCAGTCGGGATGGATGCCCGACTGTATGCACAGCTCGGTGGCCCCGAACGCCAGGGCGTCGCGCACCCGCTGCTGGAAGTCCTCGCGATCGTGCTCGTATGCCTCCGGTGAGCGCTTGCCCTGGCCGAACCCGCAGAAGGCGCAGCCCACGGTGCAGATGTTGGAGATGTTGATGTTGCGGTTGACCACGAACGTGACCGTGTCGCCCGCCAGCTCCGCGCGCAGCTCGTCGGCGGCCTGGCGCATGTCCTCGATCACCTCCGCTCGCGTCTCGCAGAACATCGCCGTGAGCTCCTCCGCGCTCAGCGCCAGCCCCTCGCGCCCTCGCACCAGCGCCCCCGAGACGAGCGAGCGGCGGATCGGGAACGGCGGCTCGGTGCGCCCGGACCCGTGGCGCGGGATGAAGCTCCAGTACCTGAGCCTGATCGTGTCCATCACGCCCTGCGCCAGCCACTCGGGGTCGATGAAGCGCGGATACACGCACAGGCGCTCCGTCAGCGCGTGGCCGCCGTCCTGCAGCTGCTTGCGCACCTGATGAGGCGAGGGGAATGGGTGCTCGGGGGAGATGTGGTCGCCGTTGGCCGACAGCCCGCCCAGGTCCGTGGCACCCGCGCCGACGAGCTCACCCCACCAGTCGGCCAGGTTGGGCGGCACCTGGATGCCCACGTCGGGCATCAGTCGACGCGTCTCGGCGATCAGCCGCTTCATGTCCTCGATGCTCACCGGCCCGGCGCCCTGCAGAGCCCACTCGGGAAGTGGCAGGGAGGGCCGCTTTGCGGCGTCATGCCCGCCGATGCCCGTGCGCCAGTACTCGCGCGCCGCAGCCTCCGCGATCTCGGCGGGCTCCTGACCGTAGTAGCGCTGGTGCGGCACGAAGTTCTGCAGGATCACCTCCTGGATGTGCCCATGGCGCGCGTGCTCGGCGGCGATCGCCTCCAGCGACGCCACGCGCTCATCCTCGGTCTCCCCGATCCCCACCAGGATTCCGCTGGTGAACGGGATGCGCAGCTCGCCGGCCGCCCGGATCGTCTCCAGCCGGCGCGCCGGATGCTTGGTCGGCGAGCCCGCATGCACAGTTGCCATCAGCCGCTCGGAGACCGACTCCAGCATCAGGCCCTGCGATGCCGTCACCTCGCGCAGGCGCGCCAGGTCACCTCGGTCGAGCACGCCCAGGTTGGTGTGCGGAAGCAGCCCACGCTCCAGAGCGCGTTCGCACGTCCACACCACATACGCGGTGAAGTCCTCGTGCCCGTACTGCGCCAGGAGCGCAGCAACCCCCGGATTGACCTCAGGTCGCTCGCCCGTCAGCACCAGCAGCTCCTTGACCTGCCGCCTCGCCGCGCCGTCGAGGATCTGAAGCACCTCCTCGGGCGGGTGCAGGTGCGCCTGGTGGGTCGCAAAGGCGCAGTACTTGCAGTAGCACTGGCACGTGCGCGACAGCGACAGCGTCAGATTCCGCGAGAAGGTGACCCTGCGGCGCATTGCAGGAGTCTAGGACGGGCGCGCCGGCGTGCGCTGCTCAAGCCGCTGCAGAGCGCCATCAGAGAGCTTGTGGGATATAAAGCCGGCATGCCCGTGCGACGCTTGGTCCTGGACCACATAACGGTGGGCGTAAGCGATCTGGCCCGAAGCCGAGCCTTCTACGAAGCGGTGCTCACGCCCCTCGGTTTCGCCGAGATGACGTTCGCCGAGGTGCTGCCGAACTCCGTGGGCTTCGGCCCGCCCGGCCTTGACGACTTCGCCATCTCGACCGACTATCCGGTCGGTGCGCCGGTCCATGTGGCCTTCGCGGCGGACAGCCGGGAACAGGTCGACGCCTTCCACTCCGCTGCGCTGGCGGCCGGCGCGCGCGACAACGGAGCGCCGGGCACGCGACCGGAGTACTCCGAGGGCTACTACGGGGCCTTTGTGCTGGACCCCGACGGGCACAACGTGGAGGCGGTCTTCCACGAAGCGCTCCCGAGCTGAGTGCGGGGCGCGACCGCGCGCGTGCGGGCATCGCGGCCGTCAGGCACTCCTGAGGTGCAGGAGGGCGCATGCGCCCTCCTGGGCAGCGCCGCATGCGGCGCTGCCTGCCGGGGCCGCATGCGGCCCCGGCCCCGCCGCCACATGTGGCGGCGGGGCCAAGCTGAGACCGCACTATCCTCGCCCTCGTGTCCTCTCCGGCGCAACCGCTGATCTATCTGGCCCGCCACGGCCAGACCGCCTACAACCACGAGGGCCGCTTCCAGGGCCAGCAGGATGTGCCCCTGGACGACACCGGCCGCGAGCAGGCACTAGATCTGGCGGAGCGAGCTGCTGCATACGGATTCACGGCGCTGTGGTCCAGCCCGCTGCTGCGCGCGCGCGAAACCGCGGAGGCGGTGAGCGCGAGGCTCGGCCTGGCCGCGCGCGAGGACGCGCGGCTGATGGAGACGGACGCCGGCGACTGGACCGACCGCACGTTCGCCGAGGTTCAGGCCGAGGCTCCTGAGTCCTTCGCAGCGTTCGCATCGGGCGACCCGGGCTTTGCATTCCCGGGCGGTGAGTCATTCGCCCAGCAGGAGGTGCGCGTCAGCGCGGCCCTCGCCGACGTGGAAGCCGGCGAGCTGCCCGCGCTGGTGGTCTGCCACGGCATGGTCATCCGCGCAGCGCTCTCAGCGCGCGCCGGGCAGGGCGGATACCGCTTCCAGCGCATGCCCAACGGCGCGCTGATTCCCCTCGATCCCGAGGGCGCAGCCGGCGCGCAGCCCGGCGGCGGCGAGGCGACTCTGGCCAGCTGAGCTCACCCGGCGCCGAGGAAGCGCTTCAGCGCGCGACGCGCTCCCGGCACGCGCCTGCCCGCCTCCAGCTCGCGGATGGCCACCTCGGAGGTCATCGCCGCCAGCAGCTGGGCGGCCGACCTGGCATCCGGCCAGCCCAACGCGCGAAAGCTGGGCACGGCGCTCTCGGCAAAGCTCTCGTGGCGGGCGTGCATCGAATCGGTCAGCGCTCCCTCCGTCCTGGCCTCCAGCGCCAGCGCCTTGATGGCGCTGTCGGAAAGACACACGTCCAGGTAGGCCTGTGCTCCCCGCCACAGCAGCTCAGCGCCGGGCTCGATGCCGCGCGTGGCCGCCACCGCCGCCTGCGCCACGCGTTCGTGGAAGCCCTGGTGCAGCGAGTCGATGAACGCCCGGCGATCGGCGAAGTGCACGTAGAACGTTCCCTTCGCAACGCCCGCCTCGGCCACCACGCGATTGACGCTCAGGCCAGCCAGGCCCTCGCGCTCGGCCACCGCCACGCCGGCCGCAAGCAGCGCCGCCCTGGTCGCGTGAGCGCCGCCCTGTGCAGCCGGCGCCGCGGAGGGTGTCTCGACGGCAGCGGCCCGTGGGCGACGGGGACGACGTGAGCTCGTGGGTACCGGCATGACCATCCCAGAGTATCCGACCGACCGGTCAGTCGCGTAATGACCGACCGGTCAGTCATGTGATACGTTGCGCGGCATGACGCTTCTGCATACCCCCCACGCCACCATCGCCTACGACCAACGCGGCAACCCCGATGGCGTTCCGCTCGTGCTGCTTCCCAGCGGCGCGCACGAGCGCAGCGACTACCGCGAGCTGCGCGAGCTGCTTCCAGAGCGCCTGCGCACGATCGCGCTCGATTGGCCCGGCCACGGCGAATCACCGGATCCAGACGGTGACTGGAGCGCCATGCGTCTGGCCGATGTCGCCGAAGCGGCCGTCGCGCAGCTCGCCCCGGAGGGCGCCATCGTGCTGGGCAACTCCGTCGGCGGGTACGCGGCCGCGCGTCTGGCAATCCGCCGTCCCGAGCTGGTGAAGGGCCTGGTGATCATCGACGGCGGCGGGTTCACCGGCGCCCCGCCGCATGTGCGCGCCTTCTGCTCGCTGATGTCCCACCCTCGATTCCTGCGCGGCATCTATCCGTTGTTCTCGTTCATGTACATGCGCCCGCGCACCGACGCGGATCGTCGCGCGCGCGCCGGCGCCATCGCGACCACCAGGCGCGAGCGCTCCGCGCGGGTGATCTGTGGCATGTGGGGAAGCTTCAGCTCGCCCGAGCACGATCTGCGAGAGCAGGCCGGCACCATCACGGCGCCCGCGCTGGTGGTGTGGGGCAGGCGCGACCCGGTGATCCCGCTGAGCGCAGCGCGGCGCATCGCGGCGGCGATCAGCGGATCGCGCCTGCTGGTCCTGCCCACCGGCCATGTGCCCTACACCACCGATCCGAGCGCCGTCGCCGCTGAGCTGGCCGCCTTCGCCGAGTCGCTGACGCCGCTCAGCGCAGCATCACCCAGCTAGTGCTCGCGTGGCGTAGCCCACGCCGGGCTCAGGCGGGTCTGGCCCTGGAGGATCACGCCGGGCTCAGGCGGCGGGTCTGGCCCTGGAGGATCACGCCGGGCTCAGGCGGCGGGTCTGGCCCTGGACGCTCACGCCGAGCCCTTCGCGGCTAGCGCCGCGCGGGCGCCGGCCGGCGCCGAGCGTCCCAGCGCCGCCAGCGTTACGCCTGCGGACAGCGCGGCGATGACCGTGATCAGCCACGCCGAATGAAACGCGCCCGCCGTGCGTGGCGCCGTGCCGAGCACGGCCACCAGCACCGCGACTCCCAGCGCAGAGCCGATCTGACGGCCCATCGTCAGCACCGCAGCACCTGTGGCAAAGCGCTCCGGAGCAAGCGATGAGGCGCCCGCGGCGGTCAGCGTGGGGATCACCAGGCCGACGCCCGCTCCCCCGATTGCCATGCCGGGCAGGAAGTCCCGCGGGTAGTCCGCCCGCTGGCCCGTGTGCGTTATGTACCAAAGCGAGCCCGCCGCGAACAGCACCGCGCCCAGGACCCCGGGCAGCACGAAGCCCACGCGGGCTCCCAGGCGCGCGGAGGGCACGCTGAACAGGGCCGCCATCGCGGGCCCAGGGAACAGCATCAGGCCGGCCGTGAGCGCGGGCTCGTGCCAGACCCCCATCAGGAACAGCACTCCCGTGAGCAGCATCGCGCCGAAGCCCGCAAAGAACAGCACCGAGGCGACCACAGCCAGGCGAAAGCTGCGCACCCGCAGCATCGCCGGCTCGAGGATCGGCGATGGATGACGCGCCGAGCGCCGCCAGATCCCCGCCGCGAGCACCGCGGCGAGCAGCAGCAGCCCCAGCACAGCAGCCGAGGCCCAGCCCCATTCCTGGCCCTTGACGATCGCCACCACCAGCGCCCCGATCGCCGCAGTCAGCTCCGCGGCTCCAAGCACGTCAGGGCGCAGCGCGCCGGTCTCGCTGCGCTCACCCAGCACTCGCCAGCCGGCCGCGAGGCCCGCCAGGCCGACGGGGACGTTCACGAGGAACACCAGCCTCCAGTCGGCCTGAACCAGCAGACCGCCCAGCGGCGGCCCCGCTGCGGCGGCGATGCCGCCCGTGGCCGCCCAGGCTCCGATCGCCGCGTGGCGCTCGGAAGCCTCGAACTCGGGCAGCATCAGGCCCAGCGAGGTGGGAAGCATCAGCGCGCCTCCAGCGGCCTGGGCCAGACGAGCCACCACGAGCAGCGCCACCGACGGAGCCAGTGCGCACGCACCGCTGGCCGCGACGAACAGCAGCAGGCCAAGCAGGAACGCGCGCTTTCGCCCGAATGCGTCCGCCCACCTGCCCGCGGGCACCAGCAGCGCGGCGAACACGATCGCGTACCCGCTCAGGATCCATGACAGCGACCCCAGCGATGCGCCGCCGAAGTGCCTGGAGATGGACGGGAACGCGATGTTCACGATGAACAGGTCGAGGCTCGCCATGAACACCCCGACGCACACGATCACAGTGACCTGCCATTTGCGTTGCATGATGAAACGCACCGTAGCAGCAAGGGTTGCATCATGCAACCCAGTCGTGTAGTCTGAGCGGTGATGCTGGGCAACGACTACCGAGGGCAGACCTGCAGCATCGCCGGCGCGCTGGAGGTGGTGGGAGAGCGCTGGTCGCTGCTGATAATCAGGGAGATCATGCTCGGGGTTCGGCGCTTCGAGGCGATCCAGCGCGACCTGGGCATCGCGCGCAACGTCCTGCAGAGCCGGCTCGAGCGCTTGGCCGAGCAGGGCGTGCTCGAGCGCCGCGCATACCAGCAGCATCCCCCCCGCTTCGAATATCGCCTCACCGAGAGCGGTCTGGACCTCTG
>Ga0182012_10000786_pt1 | contig 34682 bp, 26 predicted proteins | sample 612S2SmetaG_FD_120486 | JGI IMG/M metagenome (GOLD analysis project Ga0182012, IMG submission 120486) | Permafrost microbial communities from Stordalen Mire, Sweden - 612S2S metaG | ecosystem: Environmental > Terrestrial > Soil > Wetlands > Permafrost | place: Sweden: Stordalen | collected...
CTTAGACGCCGGACCGTTGCAGGAAGCCGATTTGGTCGGGGCAGTAGTGGTTGATCGCGGCGCCGACGAACTGCAGCGACTGTCCCTGCGTGGTGCCGAGCGCCAGGTTGCGCTGGACGAACGCCGCCGACTTGTGCGCGTCGCTGTCCACGCCCCTGGTCACTCGCTCGCAGGTGATCTTGCCCAACCAGGCGGTGAAGTCCTGCGGGCCGTAAATCCCGTACGTGTGCAGCTGAGCGTTAAACGGAGCGTCGTAGTCGTCAGCCTGTACCGGCGCGGCCACCGTGATAGCTGCAGCCGCCGCGGCGGCGAGAGTAGCCAGCCTCATACCCATCATTAGCTGCACTATACACCTCGATAACGGCTTGATCTCGGGCTGATGTCAGCCCCGTTGGGGCTTGATGCGCCGGGCCTCAGCTGAAGGGCATTCGGCGATCGATCAGCCGTGACAGCCGCCCGCCGCCCCGCCACGCGCGCGCCACCCAGTCGGCATCGTCGTCGGTGACCAGATTTGCCATGACCCGCACGGCGATGGTCATCAGCGTCGTCGAACGCATTGCGATCGGCCCGGTCGCAGGCAGGAACCGCTGGAAGGTCAGCAACAACGCCAGCCTCCTTGCCACCGAAAACCCCCGGGAGTAATGGTCCTGCAACAGTGCCGGCCAGACGTGCGACAGGTCGCGCGAATCCAGCAACTCGGCGGCCATCCGGCCCGTTTCCAGCCCGTAGTCGATGCCCTCGCCGTTCAGCGGGTTGACGCAGGCCGCGGCGTCACCGATCAGCATCCAATTCGGCCCGGCCACCCCGGAAACCGCGCCGCCCATCGGCAGCAATGCCGACGACATCGCGCGCGGCCGGTCCGTGAAGCCCCACTCCTCACGGCGCAGGTCTGCGTAACACGACAGCAATGGTCGCAGCGCCAGATCCGCCGTCCGCTTCGATGTCGACAACGCTCCTACGCCGATGTTCACCTCGCCATTGCCCAGCGGGAAAATCCAGCCGTACCCGGGCAGCACCGCACCGTCGGGGGAGCGCAGTTCCAGATGCGATGTCAGCCAGGGGTCCTCGCTGCGGGGCGTAGCGAGATACCCGCGGGCCGCTACGCCGTACACCGTCTCCTGATGCCAGCGCCGGCCCAGCTTGCGGCTCAGGGAAGAGCGGGCCCCGTCGGCGACGATCAGCTGCCGGCAGCCCACTTCGGTGCCGTCGGCCAACGTCAGCGACGCCACGCGTCCGGATGAGTCATGTTGCACGGCGACGGCTTTGGTCCCGAGCAGCATGCGTGCCCCGGAATCCTCGGCGACTATGCGAATCCGGTCGTCCAACTCGATGCGGGCCACCGCACTGCCGGTCGACGGGAACGACGGGCCGGGCCAGTCCACTTCCAATTCGCCGCCGAATCCGCTCATTCGCAGGCCGCGGTGCCGGATGCGCGTATTCAGCCAGTCGCCCAGCCCGAGGCGTTCCAGCTCGGCGACCGCGCGCGGTGTCAGCCCGTCGCCGCAGGCCTTGTCGCGGGGGAAGCTGGCCGAGTCGATCACGAGCACGTCGCGGCCGGCGCGGGCGGCCCAGGCGGCCGCGGCGGACCCCGCTGGTCCGGCACCCACGACCACCAGGTCGGCTCTTGTCTCCACGCTCACCAGTATGTTGGTCGGGTGAGGACTCCGGCGACGGTGGTGGCGGGCATTGACTTCGGCGACGCCGCGTTCGCGGCGCGCCTGGGCGCCGGTGTCGCGCGGATCGAGCAACTCATGGATGCTGAACTGCGCAGCGCCGACGCGGTGATGACCGACTCGCTGATGCATCTTTTCATCGCCGGCGGCAAACGGTTTCGGCCGCTGTTCACCGTGCTATCCGCGCAGATCGGCCCAAACCCGGACGCGGCGGAAGTGACGATCGCCGGCGCTGTCATCGAACTGGTGCATCTGGCCACGCTCTACCACGACGACGTGATGGACGAGGCGCATGTTCGTCGCGGGACGCCCACCGCCAATGTGCGCTGGGGCAACAACGTCGCCATCCTGGCCGGTGACTACCTCTTCGCGACGTCGTCACGGCTGGTATCAAGGCTGGGGTCCGAGGCGGTTCGGCTTATCGCCGAGACGTTTGCCCAGTTGGTGACCGGGCAGATGCGGGAGACCCGCGGCACGGGTGAGGGGGTGGATCCCATCGAGCACTATCTGAAGGTGGTGTACGAGAAGACGGCATGCCTGATCTCCTCGGCGGGCCGGTTCGGTGGGATGTTTTCGGGTGCCGACGACGAACAGGTGGAGCGGTTGAGCCGGCTCGGCGGCATTGTGGGCACCGCCTTTCAGATCTCCGACGACATCATCGACATTGACAGCGACTCCGACGAGTCGGGCAAGCTACCCGGCACCGACCTGCGGGAGGGCGTGCATACCCTGCCGATGCTCTACGCGCTCCGCGAAACCGAGCCCGAGGGCGCGCGGCTGCGCGAGTTGCTGGCCGGGCCCATCGAGGACGACGCGGCGGTGGTCGAAGCGCTGACATTGCTGCGGGCGTCACCCGGCATGGCGAAAGCGAAAGAATTCCTTCAGCAATATGCGGCAAAAGCACACGATGAGCTGGCCCTTCTGCCGGATGTCGCCGGTCGGCGGGCGCTGCAGGCGTTAATCGATTACACGGTCAGCAGGCACGGCTAGCGCCGTTTCTCTGTAGCCATGGAACCCAGACGGTCATCCTGGGCGTTGAGTTATCAGTAGTCGGCTTCAGTAATCGGCTGAAGCCGAGTGTTCTTGAGTATTCCGAGGAGACACGGATGACCTGGCATCCCCATGCCAATAGGCTAAAGACCTTTTTCCTGTTGGTCGGCATGTCCGCGATGATCGTGGCCGTGGGCGCGGTATTCGGCAGGACGGCGCTGATCTTCGCCACGCTATTCGCTGTTGGTATGAATGTGTACACGTACTACAACAGCGACAAGTTGGCGCTGCGGGCGATGCACGCGCAACCGGTTTCCGAGCTGCAGGCGCCGGTGATGTATCGGATCGTGCGTGAGTTGGCGACGGCCGCGCACCAGCCGATGCCGCGGCTGTACATCAGCGATACCAATGCACCCAACGCGTTCGCCACCGGCCGCAATCCGCGCAACGCCGCGGTGTGCTGCACCACCGGCATCCTGGACATGCTTACCGAGCGTGAGTTGCGCGCCGTGTTGGGTCATGAGCTGTCGCACGTCTACAACCGGGACATCCTGATCTCCTGCGTGGCCGGTGCGCTGGCCGGTGTGATCACCGCGCTGGCCAATATGGCCATGTTCGCCGGAATGTTCGGTGGCAACCGAAACGGCGAGAATCCGTTTGCGCTGCTGCTGGTTTCGTTGCTGGGACCGATCGCGGCGACGGTGGTGCGGCTCGCGGTGTCCCGGTCCCGGGAGTATCAGGCCGACGAGTCGGGCGCGCTGCTGACGGGCGACCCGCTGGCTTTGGCGTCAGCGCTGCGGAAGATCTCCAGTGGCGTTCAGCTGGCCCCGCTGCCGCCGGAGCCACAGCTGGCCAGCCAGGCACATCTGATGATCGCCAACCCGTTCCGCGCGGGTGACCGGATCGGGTCGCTGTTTTCGACGCATCCGCCGATCGAGGACCGGATCCTCCGGCTGGAGGAAATGGCGCGGGGTTAGACCCATCTGCTAAAGCCCCGGCAAGCAGGCGGGGAAGATGCTTGCCGGATCTTCGCGAAACTCTTGGGGAATCCTTGCGTTCCTCCGATGGCCGTAAGCTTTGAAGATGACTGGATCAACACCACCGCGGCCGTGGTCGGCGCCGACGCGACGCCGCGTGCTGCTCGGCACCGCGGGCCTCGGCATGTTCATCGGGGTCGGCTCACTGGGGGCCTCGATCGCGGCCGGTGCGCCGGGAACCTCGCCCAAAACGTTCGAGGTCAATCACACCGACGAGGAATGGCGCCAACTTCTGACACCACAGCAGTACGCCGTGCTTCGTGGGGCGGGCACCGAGCGGCCCTACAGTAGTCCGCTCAACGACGAGCACCGCCCGGGGATCTTCGGATGCGCGGGCTGTGCGCTGGACCTGTTCTCGTCAACGACAAAGTTCGAGAGCGGCACCGGCTGGCCGAGCTTCTGGAAGGCCCTGACCAATGCCGTACTCGAGCAGCAAGACAACAGCCTGGGCATGACCCGCACCGAGGTGCTCTGCAGCCGTTGCGGTGGGCACCTCGGCCACGTCTTCGACGACGGCCCCCAACCGACCGGCCTGCGCTACTGCATGAACGGCGTGGCGATGAGCTTCCGGCCTGCCTAAGAAGGAGGTCTAGAAGCCGGAGCCGTGCACCTCGTGCCCAGGGACCTCGGCGGCCAGGCCGCTGTAGGCTTGCTCGACGGTGGAGCCGTGGTTGATGACCGCGTCGACTTCCCTGGCGATCGGCATGTTCAGGCCGAATTCGTTGGCGAATTCCATGATGACGCTGGCGGCTTTGACGCCCTCGGCGACCTGGTTCATGGATGCGATGATCTCGTCGATCGGTTTGCCCGCACCGAGCTGTTCGCCGACGTGACGGTTGCGGCTGCGCTGGCTGGTACAGGTGACGATGAGGTCGCCCAGACCGGCTAGCCCGGGAAAGGTTTCCTCGTTGCCGCCCAGTGCCACTCCCATCTTCGTCATCTCGCGCAAAGCGCGCGCGATCACGAGAGCGCGGGTGTTCTCCCCGATACCCAGCGAGTAGCCCATCCCCACGGCGATGGCGAAGACGTTCTTCAGTGCCCCGGCCATCTCCACCCCGACCACGTCATCGGAGGTGTATACGCGGAATCTGCGGGTCCGGAACAATCCCGACAGCCGGGTTGCCAAATGCTGGTCGGGCATTGCCAGTACCGCCGCGGCCGCGTACCCCTCGGCCACCTCGCGGGCGATGTTCGGCCCGGCCAGGATCCCCGCCGGATGACCGGGCAGCACCTCCTCGATGATCTGCGACATCCGCAGGTTGGTACCCTGCTCGAGACCCTTGACCAGCGACACCACCGGCACCCACGGCCGGAGTTCTTTCCCCAGCTCAGTGAGCACGCCCCGGAAGCCATGCGAGGGCACGCCCATGACGACGACATCGGCGCAATTGGCGGCTTCCGCGAAGTCGGAAGTGGCACGCAGAGTGTCGCTCAAGATGACGTCATTGCCGAGATAGCGGCTGTTGCGGTGCTGCTCGTTGATGTCTTTGGCCGTCGCGTCCGAGCGCACCCACTGCAGCGTCGGCCCGCGGCGCGCGCAGATTGACGCCACCGTGGTTCCCCAGGAACCGCCACCAAGAACAACAACTTTGGGTTCACGCTTGTCGGCTGCCATGAAGTTCAGCGTATGGCCGAAACCTCACATTTAATAGGAGTTCATTCCGAGCCCGCGGTACCCGGGCCTACCCAGGCAGCGGTGCCCGATCGTGGGCACGGCCGAACACCATCGCCTCCTCGATGCGGTCGAACCGGTAGTCGACGGCGTCGGCGAAGAAGTGCTGCCGCACGTTCCACGGCCGTTTGGTGCCCGACTTCGGCAGCAGGTGCGCCGACCGCTTCACATAGCCGGCCGCAATGTCCCAGGACGGCTTCTCCGGCATCGGCTCATCGCCACGATGCGGGCTGGCATGGGTATAACCATGAGTCGCCATGTGCGCCAGCAGCTTTGCCGTGGCCCGCGCGGTCAAGTCGGCACGCAACGTCCAGGACGCCTTGGTATAGCCCACGCACCAGAACAGGTTGGGCACGTCTTCGAGCATGTGTGCCTTGTAGACGAAACGGTCCTTGACGTTGATCTCGGTGCCGTCCAGGCTGATCGCGGTGCCGCCCAGCGCCTGCAGCTGCAGGCCGGTGGCGGTAACGATGATGTCGGCGTCGAGATGGCCGCCGGATTTGAGCGCGATGCCGGTGGCGTCGAAGTGGTCGATGTGGTCGGTGACCACGTCAGCGCGACCGGCGGTGACGGCTTTGTAGAGGTCAGCGTCGGGGATCAGGCACATCCGCTGCTCCCAGGGGTTGTACCGCGGCTTGAAGTGGGTGTCGACGTCATACCCATCGGGCAGCTTGCTGATCGCCCTGCGGCGCAGCAGCCATCGCACCAATCCCGGTCGCCTGTTGCACACGAAGAAGAACACTGCCTCGTTCAGTGCGTTCGACGTCCGGATCGCCAAATGGGCAGCCTTGCCCGGCAATAGGGCCCGAGTTACGGCCGCGACCTTGCCGTACTTTGGCGACGAGATCAGGTAGGTCGGCGAGCGTTGCAGCATGGTCACTTTGGCAGCCCGCTCCGACATGGATGGGAGCAGCGTGACAGCGGTGGCTCCACTGCCGATCACCACCACCTTCTTGCCGGTGTAGTCGAGGTCCTCCGGCCAATGCTGGGGATGCACGACGGTGCCCCCGAACTGCTCGATGCCGGGGAAGTCCGGGGTGTAGCCCTCGTCGTAGTTGTAGTAGCCGCTGCCGAAGTAGACGAACCGGCCGCGGTACTGCTTTTCGGCGCCGTCCTGGTCGACGGTGATGGTCCAAGTGTCGGTAGACGAATCCCAATCAGCTGCGCGCACGTAGCTGTTGAACCGGATGTGCCGGTCGATGCCGTACTTGTGCGCGGTGGCACTCAGATACTCGCGGATGTGGACGCCGTCGGCGACGCCTTCCTTGCGGGTCCACGGCTCGAAGGGAAAGGACAGCGTGAAGATGCTGCTATCGGAGCGCACGCCCGGATACCGAAACAGATCCCAGGTTCCGCCGATCCGCTCGCGCCGCTCCAGGACGGTGTACGTCAGGTGCGGGTTTCGCTCGGTGATCCGGTAGGCCGCGCCGAGCCCGGAGATTCCGGCGCCGACGATGAGGACGTCGAAGTAGTCGGCCTCTGCCGGGGTCGCGCCGGTGGCTTCCTGGGGAGTCACGGTCATCGTGAACCTCGCTTCAAATTGTGGGATCCGTCACCAGACTAAATACCCGCCGGTTTACCGTCGAAGTCAATGACCGCCGAGCGTGACGTCACGGCGAAAAATCGAGCGCAGGTTTCGCCGTCACGTCACGCTCGGCGCGAATCCGGAGACCACTACCGGTAGTTGACGAACTGCAACGCCACGTCCAGATCGGCGCCCCTCAGCAGCGCCTGGACGGCCTGCAGATCATCGCGCTTTTTGCTGGTGACGCGGACCTCGTCGCCCTGGATCTGGGTCTTTACGGTCTTCGGGCCCTCGTCGCGGATGAGCTTGGTGATCTTTTTGGCGTCCTCGCTGCTGATGCCCTGCTTGAGGGTGCCGGTGACCTTGTAGGTCTTACCGGAGGCCTGCGGCTCGCCGGCGTCGAAGGCCTTCATCGAGATGTCGCGGCGGATCAGCTTCTCTTTGAAGACGTCGATTGCCGCCTTGATGCGCTCCTCGGTGGACGAGGTCAGCTCGATGGCCTCGTCGCCCTTCCACTCGATCTTGGTGTCGGTGCCGCGGAAATCAAAGCGGGTGGCCAGCTCCTTGGCCGCCTGATTCAGCGCGTTGTCGACCTCCTGTCGGTCGACCTTGCTGACGATGTCGAACGATGAGTCAGCCACTCGATGCGTCCCTTCATTCAGTGATAGCCGTTTGTGCCTTGTCTACCCGTTCGTTGTAACCTGCTAGGCGGCAGGTTGCCCGAGCGGCCAATGGGAGCGGACTGTAAATCCGTCGGCTAACGCCTACACTGGTTCGAATCCAGTACCTGCCACCACGTATCGATACAGGTAGAAGGCTATTTTCTGGGCCGCAACGTGGCGGCCCCTGCCAATACGATGCCGATGAAGGCCTTATTCGCGGCACGCCGCAAGATATGCCTCGCGCTGCTCGGGCAGCCACACCAGTTCGGCGCCCATCGCCGCCTCCGTTGTTCGAGGATCACACCCAGCCACAAGAAGGCCGGTGGCATCAGAATGGCCCACGCTAGCAGAGCGCGACCATGATGATATCTTGCGCGGTCACGGTTCCTCCGGCTGGTATTCCGCAGCATTTGTAGCAGGCAATTTTGCCAGACTCGGTACTGGCGTTCAACAACGAGGCTCGAAACCTTCAGGGAAGGGAAACCGGGAAAACCGGCCCGTGCCTGAAAGGCTGGACAACGCTGACCAGGGGTAGCCGAACTAATGGTCCACAATGGCCGGGCGACTGCCGACACCGCCGACGTGGGGGCCTGTCCCGCCTCAGTAATAGAGGTCCGAATACTCCGAAATGGTCTTTCCAGGCGTTTTGGGTAGTGCTGCAATCGGTCGGCGCGCCGTGCCATTGTGCCTGAGCCTCATACAGGGCAACTGCGCACTCGGCAAAACCTACTGCGATTCCGATGGCTTCGGCCCCCATTCGGTGCGCATCAACGTCACCGTTCCGCTTCTGGACGTAATTCAACGCCCACTTGTAGCCGTGTACGAACCCCGAACCAACCCGATATAGCCGAGACGCCACGACGGGAAAGTGCTCGTTGTACAGCTGCGGGTCAGGTGCCGGAGGGTGATCCCTAATCCAGTCGGCAGCGACGCCGACGACCTCAGCGCTACCCGGCACGGATACTTTCGGTGTGATGTCCCTACCGTTGGTTAGCATCACCACCCGCTCGTCGAACAGAGATGGGCCGGCGCCGTCTGGCGTTGGCTTCCCGCGAGGCCTACGGGAGGGTCGCGCGTAGCTATCTGGTGTTCCTGGAAGGACGCGGGATCGTCGTGCTCGACGGAGCTGATGGCGCACTGTGCTGGCGTTCTTGGATTCCCTGCTGGGCCGGTGGGCCAAGTCGTCGCTGTTTTGGGTGGTGTCGAATTTGCGCCCGTTCCTGAAGCTCACCGGCTGCACCGATCTGATCGATGCGGTGAATCTGGCTGGCGTCAAACGCTTTCACGCGATATTTGGGCTGCTATCACGCGTCATTTTCTGTGAGAAGTTACTGCCGAGTGATCCGGTGTCGAGCTAGACTACGGCGCCGGTTTGAAGGCGGTGCCACGGCGCAGGGCTGCCTCGACGAATTTTAAGCAAAAGGGTCCACTTAAGCAGATAAGCAGTACACGTCCATGGCCATGAAATGGCCATGGAAAGTCCTCCAGCCAGTAGGAAGGCCCGGTGGTGCTGGCCAAGTAGAAGTCCCACTCCTTTGCAGGCGGGTTCGTCGTGTGATTTCCGGGAGCTGTGGGTCTAGGACTGACCTGGAGTTGGGTCTGTAGCCGGGCGGTGAAGAACGCCTGCAGGGTTGCGACACAAGCTAACTCGGCGGGTTCTCAGTCCTGCCGGGATTCGGAAACGCCGGGTTGGTGTAGGCCGGTGTCTGTGGCTCATCGCCGAGATCAGCATGCTCTACCGGTGGCGGTCCGGACTGTGGCGCAGCCGGTCGAGTTGGGGGCCCCCGATGTTCGGGCGGTGGCGGCGTGGGTACCAAGTAGTTCTTCCACGCGCCCGGTGGGTTCGGCGCAGGTCCGATAGTGTTATCCGGCCAGCGCCATGAACAACCACCGATAGCACCCCCGAAATCGCCTGCGGGAAAGGTTAACCCAAAACCCATAAAAGTTCCCCCGAGGGGGGCATTGCCACCTGGACCACCCAGGTTCCATCCGCCATATTCGCAGTGCCAGTGCGTGCTGTTTTCTTCGAGAGGAAAATCGCAATAGTAGTCCGTTGCCCCCGCCTCGAAACTACTTCCGCCAACACCGGGATAGTCGCACACGCCGGGGCCTGGAATGTTACCGCCCGGCCCGGCCCGGGCCACGGGGGAATTGAGGATTACCCACAACGTAACCCCCAGTGCCCCAAGTAATCCAATTCCCTTGCTCAACAACTCTTTCACTGTAATCGCCTTCCAGCTTCGGCAATGGCAGCTTGCCTCGAGATATTCCTGAGCATGTTATGTGAATCGTAACCGTATCCTTTTACGCGACGAGTCTGCATCCTCGATCACGCGTTCGCGCGCGTAATGGTGATTCGCTGCCTCACTGAAAATGCGCGCGTACGCCCAGAAGATGGGGTTGACGTTGACCAACTCGTGCGCTTCAGGCCGGTATGCCGTGGAACACGATGAAACCATCATCACAGGCGGAGACTTCGTGGATACGTGGAGACACCCGGAGATCGCCTCTGTTGCGGTTCGGCCAGCATCGATCACTCGTGACTGAAGACGGGCTGCCGCTTTTCCGTGAACGCAAGCATGCCTTCGATTTGGTCGGGGCTGCCGAGTGTCGCGTGAACGGCAGCTCGTTCGTCGCGTAGCGACATTTCGAGCGGCTTGTCGTCGCCGGTCACCAGGCAGCGAAGCATCGACGCCACCGCGAGCCGTGGCATCGCTGCTAGCTCGTCGGCGAGATCAATTGCCTTCTGCTTCAGCTCGGTGTTGGGCCAGACTTCCGTCACGAGTCCGAGCTGCAACGCTTCGGGGCCCGATACCGTCTTCGCACGAAGGATGAGGTCTACTGCTCGATCACGGCCGATGCGCCGCGCCAGTCGCCCGCTCCCACCCCAGGCGGGCACGGTGCCCAGGTGCAGTTCCGGCAGACCGATCCGCGCGCCTTCGAGTGCAGCGATGCGGAAATGGCATGCGAGGGGGAGCTCCAGTCCGCCTCCCAGGCAGTTGCCGAACAGCGTCGCGATCCACGGTTTGTCCATGTTCTCGATCGCCGCGAGCACCCGTAGACGCTGGTCGAAAATTACGTCGATCCGTTCGCGGTCGCTTAGCGCCCCGGCGATTTCTTTGAGGTTCATGCCTACTGAGAAGTTCTGGTCTCCCGAGGCGGTGATGACGACGGCGCGAATCGTGGCATCGGATGCAATCGTGGCGACCAGGGGCTCGAGGGCGTCCATGAACGCCAGCGACATCCGGTTGTACGGTGCGTCATCGATGGTGATCATCGCGACTGCGCCGCGGCGCTCGTAGGCAAGGCAGGTGTCACTCATCCGGGACTCCCAAGGCGTCGAAGCTGATGACTTTGCCGCGATTGATCGACACCCAGTCGCGAGCCTCAAGGTAGGGGCGGAACGTCCCGGCGATCAACCGTTCGTCGTCGTGGGTCTTGGGCCGCTGGAGCTCGTAGAGGTGCGGGAACTCCGTCCAGGCGACGACGGCGTCCCAGAGCCGCACGGCCGCCTGCCCTTTGGGCGGATCGATGAGGACCGGCCCGAATAGGCATTGTCCGTCGGGAAAGAACATCGTCGGCACGCCGTAGCCGTCGGCGTCGATGACTCGCTGGTGTTCGGCTAACACTTCGTCGCTGGTGCTGGGATCGGCGATCGCTTGGTCGACGAGCCCAGGGTCGAGTCCGAGTTCTTCGAGGAGATGCCGAGCGACGGCCTTCTCATGCGGCTTGTGTCCATCGACGTGCAGCGCTTTGCCGGCGCGGCTGTACCAGGCGTCGAGGTTGGCCATCGACGTGCGACGCAGCAGGGCACCGATGCGCATCATTGACCACCCGTAGGACCATTCCCGCTCCCACGGGTGCTTTTTGCCTTCCTGGCGGTTGATCTCCTCGAGGCTGAAGAAGCGCCAACTGATCGTGAGCCCGGTCAGTTCGCGCACCTCGCGGATCCACACCGATGTTTGGTAGGCGTAGGGGCACATGACGTCGAAGTGGAAGTCGACGGATTCGGGTCGGTTCGTCACATCGTGAACCTCAGGTTGCGGGCGGCCCGGTCGCCGAGCTCAGCGTCGCCATTCCACTTGATTGCACCCGAGTCGATTGCGGCCTGGGGATCGATGCGTCCGCAGGCGAGCTGGATGAACGTCGTTGAGTCGGTAATGATCTCGACGTCGGGGTTTTCCAGGCGGTCGACTCGTTTGGCCCGGCCGTCGACTTTGACGTTGAGCTCGCGAATGATCGGTCCGGTGAGTTGGAAGGCGATGCTCTTGCCGTCTGGTAGGCCCACCTTTTTACCGACGATGTATCCCAGTGAACCTTCGATCTCGCCCAGCGCAATCTCGGCGGGGACGCCGGTGTCATCGGTCCGGCGGCCCAGCGGGGTGGTGATGTCGCGTTCATGCACCCAGAAGTCGAAGACTCGAATCTCTAGAAATCGCCTGTAGGTGCCAGGACCTACCGGTGTCCACGAGGGACGCTCCAGATCGGCTGCCGTGAGCGCGGCCAGATCGTCGCGGCGGCGATCGTAGGTCGCGCGGACCCGTTCGCTGAAGGCCGCATTGTCCAGAGCAGCTGCCTCGCGTTCAAAGTCTGCCGCCTTCTGCAAGGGAGGCAGTGCCGCGGCATCCTCCGGCAGCCAGCCGGCCAGGACCGCTTCCATACTGGTGACGTGGCTGACCACGCCGCGGACATTCCAGTCCGGGCACAGCGATTGGACCTGCCAGTCGGTGTCGGTCAGATCGGCGCAGAGGGCGTCCGTTGCGCGGTAACAGCTTTCGAGGGCCGCGCGGATCTCGCTGAGGCTTCTCATCATGCACCCGCCGCCATCGCGAGGGCCTGCTTGTCTTCGTCGGCGAAGGCGTCCTCCAGGTGCACCGGGGAGTAGTCGAGGTCGATCTCGCCCAGGGGGCGGCCGCGGGCGCTGCTGATCGTCCCGAACCGCCGCATCCCCTTGCCGGACGCGTATTGCATGAACTCGTCCAGGGTGAGGTCGAAGGGGACGTCATTGCCGTAAGGGGCAAAGAACTCTTCGGTGTTGCGCAATGCCAGCGGGATGAGCTCGTTCATCCGTGTTTCGAACACCGCCCAGTTGGCGTCGTCGGCGGCGACGTGGCGTCGACAGGTGAACGAACCCCACGCCATGTGGCGTCGCTCGTCATCACCAATGCGCCGAATCAGTTCCTGCATGCCGGGAAGAATGCCGCGCTGCACGCAAATCTTTTGCCATGCATAGTATCCCGTCAAAGCCAACATGCCCTCGACGATGTGGTTATAGGTGACCGACGCCCGAATCTGGGCGGCCGGCGACGCATCATTCGAGAGAGCATGCAGTGAGTGCGGCAGCTCCTCGTAGAACATCTGCCGGTATGAGGGAAGTTCATCGAAGTAGCCTTGCAAGTCATCGGTGATCCCGACGGCGTCGAGCCACAGACGGAACACCTGCGTGTGTTTGGCTTCCTCGAACGCGAACTGCGTCAGATACATCTCGTCGCCCAGGCGTCCCTCGGCCCGCATCGCGGTCATGAAGGGCTGGATGTCCTCAGTCACCCCTTCCTCGCCGGCAATGAATACGGCGCAGAGGCGGGTAGCGATGTCGCGTTCGCCATCCGAGAGCGTCTGCCAGTCCGCGCGGTCGCGGGAGAAGTCGATGTCGGCGGGATCCCAGAATTTCGCGTTGCCTCCGGCGAATAGCTTCAGCGGCAGGCTGTCCCAGTTGAGTCCGCCCGCGGCGAGCGAGCCGAATCGTGTGCGTTCCATCGTTTTGACCTCCTCAGATCAGTTTCGGGATGTGGTCTGTGTTGCCGCGCCGTGGCGGCCGCGCGGTACTTTCTGGATGGCAGGCTTTGAGTGGCGTTCGCCGGTGGTGTCGGGCAACGGAGAGAATGCGTTGGCCAGCACCGCGACGAGCCTGCGCACCGCCAGTGCAGGCTGCTCCGCTGTAGGCTCGTCAAGCCCGAGAATCGGATCCATTCCGCGTACAAATGGCGCCAGCGCCATGTGCGGAAAAATCATCAAAAGCAACGAAAGCAAAGCGTCAGTGTCGGAGTCCGCCCGGAGGTCACCGCGTATCTGCGCGTGACGAATGAGGGGCCTCAAAACCTCCAAATAGTGGCGGTGGATAACTGTCCGCACACTGATGCGGGCATCGACGTCGACCTCCAAAATCGCCGCCGCGTGCAGCGAACGTTCTCGCGGGTGATCGGCGAAGTACGCGACCCACGCATCGAGAAGGTCGGTAAGAAAGTCGAAAATCGGCCTATTGGCGTCCAACTCGCGGATGCGGTCCTCTATGTAGGAACGCACCCGCTCGCTTGCCACGTCGACGACGAAGGCATACAGATCCCGTTTGTCCGCGAAGTATTGGAACAGGCTTCCCTTGGCAACGCCCCCACGCCGAGCGATGACGTTCAGGCTGCCCTGCGAGAAGCCGTGTTCAGCGAACTCGGCTTCTGCGGCTTCCACCACGGCGGCGCGACGGGCCGGGTCGAGGCGAGCCCAAGTGACCGTCGGCATCGGGCCTCCCGCCTTGATTATGACCAGTGGTCACTTTTTATGACCAGTGGTCATATTACAGTTGACCGACGCAGAATCAAGTGCCCCGAGACATCGAAAAAACGCTCGGTGCTGTCTGCCTCCGAGCCAAACAGGTCGACACGGCATAGCCCGATTGACGCCTACGGCTCGTGCTGGCGGTCCGTGTCTTTCGGGGCGTGGTAAACCGAAAGGCATGAGCCCTCTCGCTGACGAGACCCGCTGGATGGATGCGACGGACCAGGCCACGCTGGTGGCCAAAGGCGAGGTCACTCCAAGCGAGCTGTTGGAGGCCGCGATCGAGCGGATCGAGCGGTCGAATCCGTCGCTGAACGCCGTGGTCATGCAATGGTTCGAGCACGCCCGGGCGGTCGCGGCCGATCCGGACCTGCCCGACGGCCCGTTCCGCGGCGTCCCGTTTTTGCTCAAAGACCTCTACACGAGTTTCGCGGGGCAGACCCTGTCGAACGGCAACATCGCGCTGAAACGGGCGGGCAAGATCGACGCCGCCGACACCACGCTGGTCGCCCGCTTCAAGGCGGCCGGGCTGGTCATCGCCGGACGGACCAATAGCTCCGAGATGGGCAGCCTGCCGACCGCGCAGCCGCTGGCCTGGGGAGCCACCCACAATCCGTGGGCGTTGCAGCGGACGCCCGGTGGGTCGAGTGGTGGTGCCGCGGCCGCGGTGGCAGCTGGGATGGTTCCGTTCGCCAACGCCTCGGACGGCGGCGGGAGCATACGGATCCCAGCCTCGTGTTGCGGGCTCGTGGGCCTCAAGCCCAGCCAGGGGCGGATCACGGTGGGCCCGGCGCGCGCCGAGGCGGGGCTCGGGGTCGAACTCTGCGTGAGCCGAACGGTGCGGGACACGGCGGGACTGCTCGATGCGGTGCGCGGCCCCGGCATCGGCGACACGGTGATCGCGCCGGCGCCGCAGCGGCCGTACCTCGACGAGCTCGGAGCTGACCCCGGTCGGTTGCGCGTTGGGCTGCTCGATGTCCATCCGCGCGGCGAATTTCTGCACGAGGACTGCATTTCGGCGGTGCGCTCGGTGGCATCGATGCTTCAGGGCCTCGGGCACATCGTCGAGCCGGCGTGGCCGGCATGTCTCGCCGATGACACGTTGGCCGAGAAGTTCATGGCACTGTGGGCGACGCAGATGGCGATGGGTGTGCGGGGATTCGGCCAGACGCTGGGTCGCGAGCTGACTGCGCTGGACGTCGAGCCGGTGAACTGGGCGCTCGTCGAGTATGCGCGACGGCTGACCGCCGTTGACTACGCCGCAGCGCAGGCGGCGGGCTGGTCGTTCCGGCGTGCGCTACAGCAATGGTGGGCCGACGGCTGGGACCTGTTGCTCACGCCGACGCTGGCCGAACCGCCGCTGCCGCTGCCGGAGCTGGCGAACAATCCCGAGGATCCAACGGCGCCGATGCGCCGCGCCGGCCAGTTCGCCGCATTCACGCCGCCGTTCAACATGAGCGGGCAGCCGGCGATTAACCTTCCCTTGCACCGCAACGCCGAGGGCCTGCCCATCGGCATCCAGCTAGTGGCGGGCTACGGCCGGGAGGACGTCCTCATTCGTGTTGCCGCCCAACTGGAATCGGCTCATCCCTGGTCCTCGTACCACCCCTAGGTAGCGCGAGCAGACGCAAAATCGCCCTAAAATATGCCATTTTGGGCGATCTTGCGTCTGCTCGCGGACTCATTCGGCGCGGTCGAACTCGATGGGCAGGCTCATCGGTCCGCTGAGGGTCAACATCGGCTTCCATGGCGCGGGTCCCGAAATACGCGGGTTCAGCAACCGTTGGGTCAGAACGTTCAGCGCCTCGGCAAGCTCGCGCCTGGCCAGGTTGGCGCCCAGACAGTAGTGAGCACCGCCGCCGAAGGTCAGTATGGGTGGTGCACCTTCGCGGGTGATGTCGACGCGGCCGGGGTCTTCGTAGACCGTTGGATCACGGTTAGCCGCAGCGGTATTCACCACGACCATCGTGCCCGCGGGGAATATGTAGCCGTCGAGCTCGGCGTCCTCGGCCACCAGGCGAAGTGTTCCGCAGGCGATCGGCGAATGGCGCATGGTTTCCTCGACCGCGGGCATCGCCAGTTCGGGGTGCTCCTTGAGCAGTGCCCATTGCTCGGGGTGCTCGCAGAGGAGTTGCGCCGAGGCGGCCACCTGGTTTCGGGTGGTGTCCGTCCCGGCCAAAAGCAGGCCACCGGCGAGCATCCGCAGTTCGGCGGCATTGAGCCGATCACCATCATCCTCCGCGCGAATCAAGCCGGAAAGCAGGTCGTCGGTCAGGCTGTGTCGACGCTGGGCGACCATGTCGTCGACGTAGTCGTCGAGCTGCTTCCACGCGCGCATGACGACAGGTTCCACCTCGCGGACGTCCACGACGAAGGTGAAGGCTTTGAAGACGTCGTCCGCCCACAAGGAGAACTGGTGCCAGTCTTCGCGTGGTGCGCCTAGTAGCGCGCAGATGATCGGGACGGGGTACGGGCGCGCGATGTCGGTGACGACGTCACAGTGGCCCGCGTCCGTGACCTGATTGACCAGCTCGTTCATCACGTCGGTCATGGTGTCGTGCAGGCGCGCGACCGTTCGCGGCGTGAAGGCCTTGGAGCACAGACTGCGCAGTCGATGGTGCGCGTCTCCCTCGAGACACAGCAGGCTATTGACCACCTTGTCCCACAGTGGACCCGACGTGATCCCCTGGACGAGCAGGTTCATGCCGGGCGGGATTTGGAAACGGGAATCGCGCAGGACGGAACGGACCAGTTGATAGGAGAGCACTTCTGGCCCAAACGGTCCGATCGCGATCGGGGCTTCCCGTTGCGCGGCTTGCAGGCGCGGATAGACCTCCGCGGGTGTCTCCTCAACGTCATACGTCAGTGTCGGCAGATCGGCGTCGAAAACACTTGGGGGAGCGGTACCTACGGGCATTACGGTCTCCTTAGCGCGATCCGCAGGGCGCGAATCGCGCGGGACAATTCTCACACAATGTATGGCCACCGCTGATGGCTGTCAACGACCTGAGCCTCGATCATTGCCGAGCCTGCGCCCGCGGCAAACGCGATCTCTGCGCAGGTTCGGCGCCACCACGTCAGTCTCGGCGCAAGCATGGACTAGCCCATACATAAATCGGAAAGCGTATTGCGGGGGCCTAGTGGGCGACGGGGCAGGTGCCCTGGTAGTCGACCTGCCAGTGCTTGATGCCGTTGATGAATGGCGATCGAAGCCGCTCGGGATCTCCCGCGGTGGTCAGGTCGGGCATCTGATCGGCGATCGCATTGAACATCAGGTCGATCGTCATGCGGGCGAGGTTGGCTCCGATGCAGTAATGCGCGCCGGTGCCGCCGAACGCGACGTGCGGATTGGGGTTGCGCAGGATGTTAAAGGTGTGGGGGTCGTCGAAGACCTCTTCGTCGAAGTTGGCGGAGCGATAGAACAGCACCAGCCGCTGGCCCTTCTTGATTTGCACACCACTGAGTTCGGTGTCTTCTAGAGCGGTGCGCTGGAACGCGGTGATCGGCGTGGCCCAGCGGATGATCTCGTCGGCCGCGGTCTTTGGTCGGTGTGCCTTGAACAGCTCCCACTGGTCCGGGTTGTCCGTGAAGGCCATCATCCCTTGCGTGATCGAGTTGCGGGTCGTCTCGTTGCCAGCGACGGCGAGGGTGACCACGAACATGCCGAACTCGGCCTCGGACAGCCCTTGGCCCTCGGCATCGGCTTCAATCAACGTCGTGACGATATCGTCACCCGGTTCTTCGCGCTTGCGGGCCGCCAACTGCATGGCGTACCACATCAATTCGCCCGCTGACGTCAGCGCGTCGTTGTCGGCGAATTCGGGATCGTCGCTGCCGATCATGGTGTTGGACCAGTCGAACAGCTTGTCGTAGTCCTCGAGCGGTACGCCGAGTAGGCCGGCGATGGCCTGCAGCGGCAACTCGCAGGCCACCTGGCGGACGAAGTCACCTGCGCCCTCCGCCGCGGCCTGGGTGGCGATGAGCTGGGCACGCTGCGCAAGGTCGGCGCGCAGCCGCTCCACCGCGCGTGGCGTAAAGCCGCGGGCGACGATCTTGCGGAGCCGGCTGTGTTCGGGATCGTCCATCATGATCATCGACGTCCGGCCGGCCTCGATCTGGCCCTGCGCCAGATCTTCCCGGTAGCGCGGCACGATGGACTTCTCGGCCGAGGAGAAGACGTCGCTGCGCAGCGACACCTCGCGGATGTCGCGGTGCTTGCTGACCGCCCAGTAACCGCCGTCGCCAAACCCGCCTTGATCGAGCGGCTGTTCATTCCACCAGATCGGCGCAGTTGCGCGCAGCTCCGCGAACTCCTGTACCGGTAGCCGGTGGGCGTAGATGTCGGGATCGGTGAAGTCGAAACCCGGTGGAAGATTCGGTGTGCCCATTGCGATTGCTCCTCGGGGGTCGCTGCGCTGTGACCGCTTGTTGATGCTAACGCCGTCCTCGATCTGGGCATACACCCACGACAAAACGATCAGTCTTAGTCCCGGAAGCAGATCTGACTTGTCAGCCGACGTTCTGTGCGACTTTCACGCTGTCGCGCGCGCCGAGGTTGGTTGCCGCAGTGATGACGGACCCTTCGATCTGGCGTAGCGCGTGCACCGCCGTGAGGAATCGGCGGGTGTCGGGCTGCGGGTCGCCCTCGCTGGCCTGATGGCGGGCCAGGGTTTCGGCGGCGTCGAGTTCATCGGTCCCGGAGTTGACGGTCGCCGCACAGTCGCCGTCGATGATTGCCACCAGTGTGTCGATGTTGCGCTGGGTCTGCGCCGCGGCCGACATGAACGCAGCGGTCTGCGGTTGCGACCCGACGGGTTCTTGATACTGCTCGCTGCTGCGCGCGAGGCTGCGCCCGTAACGGTCGCACGCGGTGAACAGCCGCAAGCCGCGCCGAATGCTCCGCCGGCCGGCAAGCCCGGCGACTCCGGCTGACAGGGGTTTGGCGGTAACCCGGAACTGTTGCAGGCTGCGGTCGAGTTCACGTGCTTGTTCCGTCGGGCTCAGCGCCTTGCCGTCACAGAACATGGTCGCGACGGAGTTCTCGATCAGGGCGGACAGCGCCGTCAAGAACGCGTGGGTGTCGTCGCGAATGGCGGTTCGGGTATTGGTCGGCAGCACCAGAATGGCCACGGTTATCCCGATGACGGCGCCGATCGCGGTCTCTTCGATCCGAAGCATCAGCACGCTCAAGGAGAACTCACCGAGAAGGCCGTACAGCAATGCCAGCATCGTGGTGATCCAGAAGGTCATCAGGCTGTAGGTGACGTCCTTGAAGTAGAACGCGCAGAACAGGCACACGAAGATCATCGCGAGTGAGCCGAGTTGATTGCCGGCGAACAGGGTGGCCACCAACATGCCGCACGGCACACCGAGCATGGTGCCGACGAGCCGCTGCCACCCTTTGGTGAGGGTTTCGCCCCAGGAGTTGGTGCCGGCGAAGATGACGAACGTTGCGATCACGGCCCAAAACCAGCGGGTCGGGGACACCAATTGGCCGGCGACGATAGCCAGGGCCGCGGCAAGGGAAACCTGGATGGCCTGCCGGGTACTCGGCCGCAGACCGCTGCTCTGTTTGTCCGCCTGCTGGCCGTCGCCGTTGGAGGCCGGCGGTGGTGCCGCGTCGGTGCTCACGGGGGCGGCGCCCTCGACTATCGCCCGGACATCGGCAGTTGCTTTCGCCGCGTTGATTATCGCCAGGGCGAGGCGGCGAATGTCGGCGTTACCGGGGTCATCGCCGGGTGCGGGACGGGGCTGCTGATCAAGGATCCGTTGGGCCTGCCTGGAGGCTTGCTGCAGCCCACCGGGTTGCGGTATACGGATTGCCCGTGATAGCTGAGCGAGCGCCGCGACGAGTTCGTCGCGAGTGGTGCTGGGTATGGCTGCGGGATTTTGCGGGGGTGCGTCCGTGCCGGGGACGGCAAGTCGCCTCCCCGCTGTGGAGACCCACTCGACGGCGAGTTCGGCGTCGAACAACCACGGTGTCAGTTGCTCACCGGTTACCCCCGGCCACAGCATGGCCGGGTTGGCTTTGTCTTCGATCTGATCTTGTATCAACAGCGCGGTCTCGTTGAGCCGGATGGTGCGGGCCCGCATGTGGCGGAGTTGCCGTTCGTCGAGGTCGCCGATGCGAACGGCTTCGGCGGTGGTGTCGACCACGATGGCCATCCGCGCCCGCAACGCCCTAACCGTGGCACGTAGCACGCGGTCGGGTCGGTCGGGCAGCACGTAAGTGCGTATGACAAATGTGCACACCGTCCCCACCACGACGGCCCCGATCATCCAGGGCAACTCCGAAATGCTGGCCCGCAGATACAAAGTGGCGAAATATGCATTGAATGCGACCATGCCGAGCGCTCTGCCACGGGCACCGAAGCGACGGGCGTAGACCGCGGCGAACACCACCACCACGAAGACGACGTCGCCGGCCACCAAGTGGCCCGCGAGCAGCGAGGCGGCCGTGATGGAGAGTCCTGCGGGCAGTGGTAGCGGCGCCATCGTGATCCGCTGCTGCCGTGGGTCGGCCTCGTTGACTGACTGGGCCGCAATCATCGTGATGATGACGCCGAGCAGCGCGACCGTAAGAGGTTGTCCCGTCGCTCTGCTCAGCAGGTAGAGGATCCCCAGGGAGCAGGCCAGCGAGGCAGTAGTCCGGGTCGCGGCCCGCAGCCGCAGCAATCCGGGGTCGGAGCCGATCCACCAGTTACGCGCACGCTCGTACACCATCATCAAACCGCTGGAGCCGCCGAGATCCGGATCGCGGTGCCGGGCGTCCCCGGCGTCGCACTCGTGCACGCCGTACCGATCGGGCACCCGCTACCGCCTCCCTCTCACACCTCTTCTCATCGTGCCTCATTGCGGCGGCCGTTCCGCGGGGGAGCATGGGGAACGGTTGACGGCGGGATGCCCGGCCTGTACCAGCTAGGCGACGATGTGGAGCCATCAAACGGTCAAGGTGTTGAGGCGATAGGCATTACACATGCCGAGGTCGACATCTGCGGGGTCACGACCGGCCCTGTGATTATCAGGTCGACGGTGCTGCTCCCCATGCTCGGTTTGACCGCCCGCCGTATCGCTGCCAACGATCGGTGCGGATCGTGCTGAACGTGCAGGGAGGCGGCACGATGCGGTACTGGCGGGGCTTCGCCGATGCGCCGCCACCACGCCCAAGTGCGCTATACCGCCGGGTTAGGCAGGGCCGCCGGCGCCGCCGGGCCCGCCAGTCCCGCCGGTGGGGCTGCCGTTACCGCCGGCGCCGCCGATGGTTCCGACAGGCGCAATACCCGGTGTGCCGGTGCCGCCGGTGCCGCCGGCCTTACCGGGACTTCCGGGGTTGACGCCGCCGTCGCCGGTGCCGCCGGCGCCGCCGGTGCCGCCGGTGCCGCCGTTGCCGCCGGCGCCGCCAGCGGCGCCGCTGCCCGCAGTGCCGAGGGTGGCCGTGCCGCCGTTGCCACCGATACCGCCGGTACCGCCGCCACCGCCGGTGCCGCCCACGCCGCCGGTGAAGCCGGCGATCCCGGCGGCGCTGTTGATGCCGGTGCCGCCGGTGCCGCCGGTGCCGCCGATGCCGCCGATGCCGCCGACCCCACCGTTACCGCCGTTACCGGATGTCGTCCCGCCTAAGCCACCGGCGCCGCCGATGCCGCCGGTGCCGCCGGTGCCGCCGGTGCCGCCGACGGCTCCGCTGCCGCTGGCGCCAGCCGCGCCGGTAAAGCCAGCGCCGCCGTTACCGCCGGTGCCGCCGGTGCCGCCATTGCCAACGCCGAGCGCTGCGCCGCTGCCGGCTGCGCCACCGTTGCCACCGACCCCGCCGGCACCCGCACCGGTGCCCGCGACACCGCCGTTGCCGGCCGCGCCACCGTTACCGCCGTTGCCGGTCAAGCCGAGGGCATTCCCGGCCGCGCCACCGTCGCCACCGGCTCCGCCGGCACCGTTACCGCTGCCGCCGGCGCCGCCGTTGCCGCCGACGCCACCGTTAGCGCCGTTGCCGCCGGTGCCGTCTCCACCGACCCCGCCGTTGCCACCGGCCCCGCCGGCACCGATGCCGGCGGTGGTACCGCCGTTGCCGGCCGCGCCGCCGACTCCGCCGTTGCCGTGGGCGCCGGCGCCGCCTGCACCGCCGTTGCCGCCACCGCCGCCGGCACCGCTGCCGCCGGCGCTTGTGACGTCACCGCCGATGCCACCGGTGCCACCGGCACCACCTATGTCCCCGGCACCGCCTGTGCCGCCGGTGCCACCGGCACCACCGGCGCCGGCACCGCCTGTGACGTCACCGCCGATGCCGCCGTTGCCGCCGACACCACCGGTGCCGAGGGCGCCGGCCGTGCCACCGGTGCCACCGGTGCCGGCCGCGCCGGCGATGCCCGCCACGCCCCCGTCGCCGGCGTTGCCGCCGGCGCCGCCCGCGGCGGCAGCGTCAGCAGCGCCGGTACCGCCGTTGCCGCCGAGACCGCCGGTCCCGGCGTTGCCGCCGTTGCCGTTGGTTGCGGTGGGGCCGCCGGCGTTGCCGCCGATGCCGCCGTTGCCGCCGACGCCGCCATCGAAGCCGTTGCCGCCGGCGGTGCCGGGAACGATGGACGCGGCGCCGTCCTGGCCGGCGCCGCCGACACCACCGTTGCCGGCGTTGCCACCGTTGCCGGCATTGCCTACGTTCGCGCCGCTGCCAACCAGAGCGGCCAATCCGCCCGTGCCGCCGACACCGCCGTTGCCGGCGTTGCCGCCGTTGCCGCCGGCGCCAGTGATACTGGTGCCTGAGCCGCCGTCACCGCCGATACCGCCGGTGCCGCCGTTGCTGCTGGTGCCGGCGGTGCCGCTGGGGGCACCGGCGCTACCGCCCTGGGCGCCGTTGCCGCCGTTGCCCGCGTTGCCGCCAGTGTCGCCGGTCCCGGCTGTGCCGGCGGCGCCAGCACCGCCGGTGCCAGCGATCCCGGCGTTGCCACCGTTGCCCACCGTCCCGCCGGTGCCGATAATGCCGGCAAGCCCGCCGGTGCCGCCGTTGCCGGCGTTGCCCGCGTTGCCACCGTTACCGCCGCCGGCGCCGACGTCCGCGGCGCCCAAGCCGCCATCACCGCCGACACCGCCCTGACCGCCGGTCCCGCCGGAGCCGTTGATGCCGCCGGCACCGCCGGCGTTACCACCGACGCCGCCCTGACCGCCCTGGCCGCCGTTGCCGCCGGCGGCACCGGCGGCGCCAATGATGCCAGCACCACCGTTACCGCCCACACCGGCGTCGCCGCCATTGCCCACGGCTGCGCCTGTACCGACCAGAGCGGCCACGCCGCCCGTTCCGCCGTTGCCGCCGACACCGCCCGCCCCGGCACCGGGCGGCGCGCCGGCGGGCACAGTGCCGCCTTGGCCGCCCACCCCGCCGCCGCCGCCGTTGCTGCTGGTGCCGGCGGCGCCGCCGGGAGCACCGGCGCTACCGCCCTGGCCGCCGGTGCCGCCATTGCCCGCATTTCCGCCAGTGTCGCCCGTCCCGGCGCTGCCGGCGGCGCCAGCACCGCCGGTGCCGGCGATCCCCGCGTTGCCGCCGTTGCCCACCGTCCCGCCGGTGCCGCCGGTGCCGGCCAGCCCGCCGGTGCCACCGTTGCCGGCGCCGCCCGCGTTGCCGCCGGCACCGCCGCCGGTGCCGGTGTCTGCGCCGCCGACGCCACCGTTACCGCCTACCCCGCCCTGGCCGCCACCGCCGCCGGAGCCGTTGGTGCCGCCAGCAACGGAGTTGCCGCCCTGGCCGCCCTGGCCGCCCTGGCCACCCGCAAAGCCGTTACCACCGAGCCCGCCACCCGCGAGGCCCGTTGCGCCGACATCACCGGCGCCGCCGGCCCCGCCGACGCCGCCGTTACCGCTGGCGCCCAGGCCACCCGCGGCGCCGACGGTCCCGAAGAATCCTGCGGCGCCGCCGGCGCCGCCGGTCCCGACAACCGCACCGCCCGTGCCGCCGGTCCCGCCGTTGCCGCCGGCCACGCCGAAGCCCACACCAGTGCCACCGGTCCCGCCGACGCCACCGGCCCCGGCGGCGCCACCGGCGCCACCGGCGCCGCCGCCGCTGAACAGCCCGTAGGCGCCGCCTCCGTGGCCACCGACGCCGCCGGACCCACCCGCAGAGCCCGTACCGCCAGCTCCGCCGACAGGGCCGCCGCCCGGGGTGCCCGCGGTGCCCGCGGCACCGGCGCCGCCAGCGCCGCCGGCCCCGCCAGCGCCGCCGGAATAGAACAGCAGCGCCCTGTCGAGTCCGCCTGTTCCACCGGTCCCGGCCGGGCTGACCCCGCCGATCGCGCCGGCCCCACCGGCGCCGCCGATACCGCCGAAGCCGCCCAGGAATCCGCCGGCACCGCCGGTCCCACCGGTACCGCTGGCGAAGCCGGTCGCACCGACCCCGCCCGTTCCGCCAGTTCCGCCGGTGCCGAACAGGCCGGCATTCCCGCCGGCCCCGCCGGGACCGCCGGCGACGCCGACGCCGGTCGTGCCCGACCCACCGGTGCCGCCGTTGCCGAGCAAGAACCCGCCGGGCCCACCGGCCGCTCCGGTCCCCGCCGCCCCATTGGTGCCGTTGCCGATCAGCGGGCGGTTGAACAAGAAGTTGGTGGGCGCGTTAATAACATCCAGCACGTCCTGCTCCAGGGTCTGCAGCGGCGACGCGTTGGCGGCCTCGGCGGCCGCATACGCGCCCTCGCCTGAGGTCAAAGTCTGCACAAACTGGTTGTGAAACAGCGCCGCCTGCGCGTTAAGCGCCTGAAACTCCTCGGAGAAGGTGCCAAACAACCTCGAGAGCGCCACCGACACCTCGTCCTCGCCGGCGGCCAGCACCTGGGTCGTGGAACCCGCCGCCAGCGCGTTGGCCTCCCTAATCGTCGATCCGATCCTGGTCAAATCAGAGGATGCTGTGGCCAACGTGTCAGGCACTACGTTCACGAAAGAGGACATTTGCGGCTTCCCGTCACGAATAGGGTTGTTCGAGTGAAGCGCCATTGTCGCGCGACGAGGTCAGCGCGAAATTGAGAATGGCTGGGCCAGTGACCCTTTGGGGCGTTCCACCTTCTGCGATCGCAGCAGTCCACAGTCTGGGCCTGCGATCAGGTTGCTTAATAACCCGAATACCCGAGGCGGCGAAGGAACGCACTAGGGCTGGTCGAACCGCCCATACGCTTGTGCGTGGTGCACCGTGCGGGAAATCGTACAACGCGACTTATATAAAAAGATAGACCCAAAACACAATGACTTATCGGTGAAACAGTCGTAACTCAACCGCCGCTCATGCCACTTGCGGCGTCCACCTACCGAAAGATTTGTGGCGCAGCACCATCCGATGGTTCCGCTCATGGATCGCAGTGACCGGTCCGGCCTTGTCCAGCCAGTACTTGGCTTCTTTAGTTGGCGGCGTGGTAGATGTGCCCTTGGGCGAAGGGTCCCGAGATGAGTTACGCGAGCGTTAATTTCGACGCGGCCTCATGCGGCGCCGTGACGGCAAAGGTTCTTTCGGTTTCAGGGGCGCAGTTCGCCAGCTATTTTCGCGATACAGGCTGATAGAGATCCGGCGCGCGTCCGCGTCCAAAGCGCTTCGTCCTAGAGAAGTAGGCGGCTGCAGCTACTCGGCGGGAGTCAGCCGCACCGCTGCCAGGTGCAGCCGGCCGACCGCCTCGGTGAACTCTTCGAGCGTCGGTATTTCCTGATCGCGGAACTTCACTCCCATCATGCGCTGTGCGCGCTTGACGCCGTAAGACTGCACGCACTTCAAGTAGAGATCGGCGACGGCGGCGCTGTCCTGGATGAGTTCGCCGCGCATAGCGGTCGTCTTGCCGTCGTAGACGACCTCGGCGGGGGTGCCGCCGCGGAAGTTATGCTTCCAGGTCGCGCTGCAGAGCGCGTAGAGATCGTTGTCGATCACGTGGGCGCTCAGCGGAATCGAGTACGGCCGACCGGTCTTGCGTCCGGTGAAGCTCAGTACCATCAAGTGCTTGCGAGCGCGTCCGGCGAGCGGAGTGCGCAGCAAAAAGCTGAGTATCGGGTTGACGAGGCGCAGGAGCGCCGACGGTGGGTGCCCGACGTCTATCGCGGGCGACTGTTCTGCCATCTCAACACCGTAAGGTCAGTCCGGGCGTCGCGGCGCGGTCCGGCGCTGTTTAACTCATTGGGCGATTGTTGTCTGGTCGTCGATGACGTTGGTGGCGTCCATCAACGGCCCCTGGTCGCTGTCGAGGGCGTCGGCGTTGAGCTGCAGCACGAACACTGCACCCTGGCCGGGAATCACCACCGTCTTCTGTGCGACCGTGCGTCTCTTGCCGTCCTTTTGATACGTGCCGTTCAGCTGCCATGCCTGAAATCCGCCGAGCGTTGACGCGGTGCCGCTGCCCGGACCCTGGTATCCCGGCAGATTCTGCAGCTCGCCGGGGGCGTACTGGATGATCTTCACGGGATCGACGTCACCGGTGAGCTTCGAGAGAAGCGCCACCACAGTGGGTGGATCGGCGGGATTCGCGGGCTGAGCCAGCACGATGCCGCCATAGGGTGCACCGGCGCCTTCGTTGAGCAACTGCCAACCCGGGGGTACCGGCAGATTGATGGTCGGGCCCGGATCGCCGTGGTGGATGGGGGTTTCCGTGATGTGGTTCTCGGTGATGTAGTCCGCGACGGTTTTGTTGGCCTGCGCGCCTGGCGTCGCGGTTGCGGACGATGTGGTCGTCGTCGATGTCGAGGTCGATGTGCTCGAGGAAGTTGATGTCTTGTGGTCGTCCGACTTATTGTCAGAGCCGCAACCGACGAGCGCCAGACTCAGCGCCACGGTAACGGTTGCCGCGCTCACGTACTTCATCCGTTGCATCTCCCCGAAATTGGACCGGCACCAGCGCCAGCCACGCCGGAATGAGACTAGCTGACGTCACCGGAGCAAAGTTGCCAGCCCGCTCCTCAGGCACCGTCGGCTCGTCGTACAGCGGCCCTTCGCTCCCATTTCCTCTCGAAATCCCACGCGAAGAGCCAGTTATGCAGTAAGAGAGAGCTGTGCGGTCACGAAGGGCCCTCATCCCCCTGCTAGCGACGGCTGTCTTCTTGACGTTCATCGCGGCGGTTCCGCCCATTGCTTACGACGGTGAACCCGGATTGGTCACGAACCCCGTCGACCACGTCGACACGCTCATCGGCACGGGCACGGGCGGTGAGTTTGTTGGGGAGGTCAACAACTTCCCAGGCGCCACTGTGCCGTTCGGAATGGTGCAGTACTCGCCCGACACCACCAACAACTACGCCGGCTACAGCTACGAGAACTCACGCTCCACCGGGTTCAGCATGACCCACGCCTCGGTGGGCTGTGCCGCGTTCGGCGACATCTCGATGCTGCCGACCACCACCCCGATCGGATCGCAACCCTGGAACGCTTCGGAACGGATCGCCCACGACGACGCTGAGCAAGGCGTGCCCGGCTATTACACCGTGCGGTTCCCCGGCACCGGGGTGACCGCGGAACTCAGCGCCACCACCCGCACTGGCATCGGCCGATTCAGCTACCCACACGACGGGCGGGCCGCCCTGTTCCATGTGCGCTCGGGATCGTCGCTGGCGGGCGACTCCCGCGCGACCATCCAGATCGGCGAGGACAACACCACGATCACCGGATGGGCGACCAGCGGCGGATTCTGCGATAAGAGCAATACCTACACGGTGTATTTCGCCATGAAGTTCAGCCAGCCGTTCACCTCCTACGGCGCCTGGGACGGGTACACGGTCTACAGCGGCGCCAGGGGCGCAGCTTCGCCTTACAGCGGGGGGTATGTGGCGTTCCCGGCCGGCTCCGCGGTCGAGGTGCGGACCGCGATCTCCTACGTCGGGATCGATGGAGCGCGGGCCAACCTGGCGGCCGAGAGCGGAGCGCGCTTCGAAGACGTCCGCGCCGCCGCACAATCCGAATGGAACGCCACGCTGTCGCATATCTCGGTGGCCGGCAGGAACGTTGGCAACCTTGACACCTTCTACACCGCCCTCTACCGGTCACTCCTGCATCCCAACACCTTCAACGACTCAGACGGACGCTATGTCGGATTCGACGGCGTCATCCACACCGTGGCTCAGGGGCGAAACCAGTACACCAACTTCTCCGATTGGGACACCTACCGGAGCCTGGCGCCCTTACAGGCAATGCTTTTCCCGAAGCAAGCCAGCGACATGGCCCAATCGCTCGTCAACGACGCTGAACAGAGCGGATCGTATCCGCGTTGGGCGATTGCGAACTCCGCGACCGGTGAGATGAGCGGCGATAGCGTGGTAGCGCTCATCGTGAACCTCTACACCTATGGCGCCAAGGACTTCGATCTCATAACGGCGCTGCACTACATGGTGAGCGCGGCGACCAAAGGTGGTGTCGGGCTCAACGGCTACGTGGAGAGGCCGGGCATCGCAACTTATCTGCAGTTGGGCTACGCACCCCAGACGGCGGCGTTCGGCGCCGGTGCCTCGATCACGCTGGAATGGTCGGTCGATGACTTCGCGATCTCCCGGTTCGCCGAATCGCTCGGAGACAATGCGACCGCGGCCGAATTCCAGAACCGGGCGCAGTACTGGCAGAACCTGTTCAACCCCAGCACCCGTTATATCTCGCCGCGCAACTCGACTGGACTTTTCCGCGCCGGCCCGGGGTTCGTGTACCCGCCTTCGGGCTTCGGTCAGGAGGGATTCGACGAGGGCAACGCCGAGCAATACGTCTGGTGGGTGCCGCATAACGTCGCCGGCCTGGTGACCGCTCTCGGCGGTCGCAAGGCAGCGGCCTCCAGGCTCGACCGCTTCACGAAGGAGCTCAACGTGGGCCCCGACGAGCCCTACCTATGGGCCGGTAACGAGCCGAGCTTCGGGGTTCCGTGGCTGTACAACTATGTCGGTCAGCCGTGGAAGACTCAGCTCACGGTCGACCGGGTGCGCGGGCTCTTCAGTCCCACACCCGACGGCGAGCCGGGCAACGACGATCTCGGGGCGATGTCCAGCTGGTACGTTTGGGCCGCCCTCGGCCTCCATCCGAGCACTCCGGGTGCCCCGATCCTCAGCCTGAACACGCCGCTCTTCGATCGCGCCGTAATTGCGCTTCCGGGAGGCAAATCCATTCAGATCAGCGCACCGGGCGCGTCAAGATCGCCCCGCCTGAAGTTCATCAGCGGCCTGAGCGTCGACGGCCATGCCACCGATCAGACGTCTCTTCCCGAGTCAGTCGTCCGCACCGGCGGTGACCTCGCGTTCTCGCTAGCCGTGCACCCAGACAAGGTCTGGGGCACTGCCGAGTCCTCCGCGCCGCCGTCATTTGGTGCCGGCAGTTCGGCGGTGACCGTGAACGTCTCGACCCCAATCGTCACGATTGCGCCAGGAAGCACGGCCACGGTGGAGGTCGATGCTCAACGGATGATCGGGGACGCCGCGCATTACAGCATCACCGGTGTGTCCCCCGTCAGTGGGATCGAAGTGGCCCCTCTGTCTGGACAGTTCGGCTCGGACGGATCGGCCACCGCTTCGGTCGAGATCACGGTGGCGCCCACAGTGACCGAGGCGTACCACTCGGTCTATCTCACCACCACGGTCGGCGCCAGCATCAGAAGGTCGCTCATCCTGGTGGTCGTTCTGGCCGAGACGGACGAAACTTGAGTTCCATTGTCAGACCATGTCGTTGTCGGCCAGCCACCGCATCACCGGCCAGCCGATGAAGACGGGTAGCCAGCAGGTGAGTACCCGATACAGCAGCACCGACGGCACAGCCACTCCCGCTGGTAGGCCGAAGGCGGCCAGACCACCGATCAGCGCCGCTTCGACGGCACCGACGCCACCAGGTGTCGGCGCCGCTGAGGCGAGGGTTCCACCGACCATCGTCACGACCGTGCAGGTCACGAACGTCGCGCCGCCGCCGAAGGCCGCGACGCTGGCCCAAAGCGCCAGCGCGGCACCGAGAGTCGTTCCGGAGCAACCGAGCACGATCAGCGCCAATCGTTTTGGTTCGCGGATAAGCTCGAGGAGTTCGCCGGTTACCTCCTCGATCTTCGGGCGCAGTCCCGTCCCCAGCCAGTGCCGCAGCTTGGGCACGAACAGAAATGCGCCGACGATGCCCAGTGCCACACCCGCGATCAGGTAAAGCACGGTGGCAGTCGGGACGAAATGCGACAGGTTCGTCGATGCTCCCGCCACGGTACTGAACAAGATGAGCAAGGCGACGTGGGAGATCACCTGCACCGATTGCTGCACCGCCACCGCGGCGGTGGCTCGTGTTGCGCTCAGACCCGCCTTCTGCAGGATCCGGGTGCTGAGCGCGAGCCCGCCGACGCCGGCCGGGGTAGTGGTTGCGGCAAAAGTGTTGGCCAACTGTGCGATTGACAGCTTCCAGAAACTCACCGTGCCGTCGGCGCATGCCCACAAAGCGGTTGCCGCGCCGACGTAGGTCAGCGCCGATATCGTCAAACCCAGCAGTGCCCACCACCAGTTCGCAGTCCTCAGCTCGGAGAAGAACGTCGGCACGGTACTGATGAAGGGATAGGCGACGTAGACCAGCGCGCCGAACAGCACCAGTTGAATGACCTGGCTGCGGGTGAACCGCGTGATCGTCTCGGTTTCGATCTGATTCGCACCCGTTTGGCGTTTGACCTCGGCGCGGGCGCCAGAGATGACGCCGCCTGGATCGGTTACCGATTGCCGGATTCGTTTCGGCACAGCGGATTTGGTGAGTCTGCGAGAGGCGGTCAGGATGGTGTCCTTGCCAAACGCATCGATCGCCGCGCTTACCGCGGAATTCGCGTCATACAGCGCCGACGTCGTCACCATGAGTTGGGCAAGGTCGGATTGGAGTTGGGCGTCGGTTGCGCCGTATTCGGCGCTGCCGAAACCGCCGAAAAGCACCTCGCCGTCGTCGACGGTGATCTCATGGCCGCGCAGGTCGCCGTGCGAGATCTGGTCGCCGTGCAAGGTCCGCAGGGATTGCCAAACGCTGGCGACGGGTGTCGTCGTTGCGCACTCGTCGAGCGGGATCCCCCGAACGGGCTGGTGCGCGTACATCGTCCAGCCCCGATCGAGGGTGGCGACGGCGATCGTCGACGTGTTGGCGACGCCCGCGTCACCGATGGCAATGGCCATCAGTGCGCGATGCTCGACGGCGCGCCGCATCGAGGTCTGCAGCGGCGCGCTCTCCGCGTTGCGCAGCCTCAGCTTGCGCCATAGCTGGCGCAGTGCGCCACCGCTGCTTTGATGCGGGCCGTACAGCTCGACCGCCGCCTGGGTAGCCTTACGATCCAGGTCGGCGTCCGCATCACCGCAGTCGGCCGAAAGAACCAGCGCCCCGGGTCCGGCCGGCCGAACTACCAGCAGCCGCGTCACGACGCATCCACGTCTGGCCAACGCACGAACGGCACCATCAAGAGGCACCTCGAGTGCGGGGGTGCCGACGATCAGGACAACCAGCGCCCCGACGAACCACCCCACCGCCAGCCCCACCAACGAGCGTGCCGGCACTATGGCGCTGATTACCAGGTGGATCGGCACGAAAGCGAGCAGCAGCGCCCACCACCAGCGTCGGAGGCGAGCCGGTTGCCACGGGCCCGACACGGTGAGCACTGCCGCCAACATGGCGATCCACCGCGGGTCATCGAGAAACTGGGCCGGCAACGTGGCGAGCCGATCGGAAAACTCGAAGTGCCAACGGGGTGCAGCGAAGCCGTTGTTACTGATCGATAGAGAGAGGACGGCGATGAGAGCGGCGGCCGCATATGCGCCCAGCAGTCTCCATTGCCGGGCAACAATCAGTCCAATCAGGATCATAAATGGCAACGCCAGTATCGCCAGGCCGTAGACCAGGTAAACCGCGTCGGATTGCGTCGGCGTCAAGACCCCGACGATCTGCGAGATGGATCTCTCCAGCGCGACCCAGCGTGGGCGGGTGATCACCGAACCTGTGATCACCGCGGCGAGGAAGGTCGCGGCCAGCACGAGCCGCAGGATGTCGTTGGTTCGCCGGGTCAGTGGCTGCAGCACGCTGCCGGAAACCGCGATGTCGCGCCCGTCAACCCGCATGTTGCCAATTCCTTCGGGATCCTCAGATCAGTGCCGCACGGTTGCCGGCCCTTCGAGAAACTTAGCCAAAGTTAACCGGACTAGCCGGATACCTGCGGGCCACCATGCATGAACCTGAACGACAGCTTGTTCACGCCCGGCGCGCGTAGGGTAAATACGTAGCCGTGCTAGCGAATGGGAGTACACGAGGGTGGCCAGAACCGAGAACGACAGCTGGGAGATCACCGAGAGCGTGGGGGCGACGGCGCTGGGCGTCGCGTCGGCCCGCGCGGCGGAAACTGAGAGTGAAAACCCGCTGATCAGCGATCCATACGCCCGGGTGTTCCTCGATGCCGCCGGAGACGGCGTGTGGAATTGGCACGCCGGACCGCAGCTACCCGCCGAGCTGTTAGAACTCGAACCCGATTTGCCGGTACAGATGCAGGCGATGGTGGGCTATATGGCCTCGCGGACCGCCTTTTTCGACACGTTCTTCCTCAATGCAACCCAAGCGGGCATTCGCCAGGTGGTGATCCTGGCCGCGGGCCTGGACTCGCGGTCCTGGCGGTTGCCCTGGCCGGACGGGACGACGGTCTACGAACTCGACCAGACCAAGGTGCTGGATTTCAAAGCGTCGACGCTGCGTGAGCACGGGGCAGAGCCGGCGTGCAACCGGATTTCCGTCGCGGTGGACCTGCGCCACGACTGGCCGACGGCGCTGCAACAGGCTGGATTTGACGCCTCGGCGCCCAGCGCCTGGTCGGCCGAGGGGTTGATGCCGTATTTACCGGCTGCGGCCCAAGAGCTGCTATTCGACCGTGTTCAGGGGCTGACTGCGCCCGGCAGTCGGGTCGCCGTGGAGGCGCTCGGCCCGAGTTTTCTCGACCCCGAGGCCCGGGCGAAGCGGCGCGCGCGGATGGATCGGGTCCGCGGTTTCATGGCAAAGGCCGACACTCAGCGTGAAATCCCCAGGACCGATGAACTGTGGTACTTCGAGGAGCGCGAAGACGTCGGTGATTGGTTCGGACGGCACGGCTGGGACGTGACGGTGACGCCATCCGCCGAGCTGATGGCCGGCTACGGCCGCCGGGCCCCTAAACAGGTCGAGGACCAGGTCCCAGGGAACCTGTTCGTGGCCGCACAGCGCATTTAGCTGTCGCGTCCACGGCTGCGGCCATCGGGTCGCATAGGTGAGATCGATTACTAGAAGCCGGGGCCCGCCGGGCTCCCGCCGGGTAGCCGGAGCGAACAACCACGGTTAGTCGTCCTCGATACGGCGTTTGTGCCCACGCCAATTCTTAAATCCACGCCGAGCACCAAACGCGCCGATGATGGCGGTGACGCACCACACCGCTATCGCCGCATACGCCAGCGGCGCCGAATGGTTCCGGATCGCTGCACCCAGCGCGGTGTAGACGAACGCGCGCGGCGCCGAGCCGACGAAGGAACCGACGGCCATCTGCCACAACGGAACTCCGAATGCCCCGAATGCGTAGGAAGCCAGCGCGTCCGATATTCCGGGAACGAACCGCTGGCCGGCCACCGCCCACAGGCCGCCTCGTTCGATCAGCGCGTCGATACGGTCGGCGCGCGTCGTCCCCAGCAGAGCCCGCGCGCTGTCCCGGCCCGCCCGATGACCGATACGGCTGGCGACGATCGCGGTGCCCACCGCCGAGCCCAGCGTCACCAAGATGCCCCACCCCGGACCAAACAGCATCCCGCTGCCCGCGGCCAGGATCGAGCCCGGGACGAACAACGCGCCGAGAACGGCCGATACCACCACGTAGGTCAGCGGCGCCAGCGGCCCCGTCTGGGCAATCGCGCGGCGCACCGCCTCGAAATCGATGACGTGCGCGACGGCAACCAGGTAGAACATCGCGATTAGAAACGCGAAGAACACGGCGAGGCGGGCGATGTGGCGTCGCCGCGATGTCGGCGCGGGCCTGTCGTCGTTGACCATGTCGACCGCGATTCTGCCGCATCGTCGGCGACGACTCGCGCCGACGCTGATGCTACCCCGGGAGCGACGCTTTGTTCGTGCGTGCGACGAGCTGCGCACGGACCGCGAGAAAACAGCTTGAACGGTGCTCAGTCCTGTAACTGCAGCCGTAGACCCGATGCACGTGCGGCCCGGTGGGCGATCGCGGCCCGCACGCCCGCCTCCGTCCCGACAACTCGCACCTTGCGCATGGCCCGGGTGACGGCAGTGTAGAACAATTCGCGCGTCAGCAACCGTGAATCCTCCGACGGCAGTAGGACGGTCACCTCGTCGGCTTGGCTGCCCTGGCTCTTGTGGATTGTCATTGCGTGCATGGTCTCAATGTCGCCGAGCCGGCTGGTTGCGAAGTCGAGCGGTCCTGCGGCGCTCGCGATAACGGCTCGCAGCACGCCATCGTTCATCACGGCGACCCCGCTGTCCCCGTTGTAGAGTCCCAGTCCGTAGTCATTCGCCGGGACCAAAAGCGGGCGCCCGGCGTACCACGGGGACCAAATCGGCTCGCCTGTCTCTTCGGTGAGCCATCGCTCGACTTGGCGGTTCCAGACCGCAACGCCATATGGTCCGCGCCGGTGCGCGCA
>Ga0182012_10000787_pt1 | contig 34654 bp, 27 predicted proteins | sample 612S2SmetaG_FD_120486 | JGI IMG/M metagenome (GOLD analysis project Ga0182012, IMG submission 120486) | Permafrost microbial communities from Stordalen Mire, Sweden - 612S2S metaG | ecosystem: Environmental > Terrestrial > Soil > Wetlands > Permafrost | place: Sweden: Stordalen | collected...
ACCAAGAGCTTATACTGGTTGAACTACAAAGCGCGGGATTGGGTCTGGCCGCAGGCGGTTAAGTCGTTGAATTATGGCCTTGGTTCTGCCGGCGGCACGCTGCGGGTGGGGACACCCGTGCGCCCAGGGTTGGCCCCAACCCCGGGCTTGAAGCCGCACGGTTAATATCATCGGGTCGCTCCGCGACTCGGCATAGTCGCGGAGCGAGGCCCATTACCAAACTCGGATCCCCATCGGGGAGCGGTCCGTTATTTCATCCGGTCGAAATTCTTTTGCAGAATCTGCCAGTCTTTCAGGCCGGCCACCTTGGCCTGGTGGCTTTTGACGATCTCGGCTTCCTTGGCGTTTTTCGTGGCTTTGGCACTGTTCTTGTAAAAGATGCCGAAGTTGCCGGGGAAGGGATTGCCGGCGAGTTTATAGGCCGCGCCCTCGTCGGTGACGTCGTGGTCCTTGGGCACCTCGGTGAAGACGCCGCCCTTGCGGGGGTTTGAGGCGTCGAAGGCGCCTTCATAGAATTCCACGCATTCGCTGAGGCATTCGATGAAGCTGAAGCCGTCGTGATCCATGGCGGCCTCCATCATCTGGAGCACATGATTCGGGTTGGTGTGGGTGGTGCGGGCCACAAAGGTCGCCCCGGCGGCAATGGCCTGTTTCATCGGGTTGATGGGATGGTCCACGGCACCCCATTGGTCGGTCTTGCTCTTGAAGCCGAGCGGCGAGGTGGGGGAGGTCTGCTTCTTGGTCAACCCATAGACCCAGTTGTCCATGACGCAGTAGGTCATCTTGATGTTTTTGCGGGCGGTGTGGGTGAAATGATTGCCGCCAATCGAGAAGGCGTCGCCATCGCCGCCAAACACAAACACATGGAGGTCGGGACGGGAGAGGGAGATGCCGCTGGCAAAAGGCAGCGCCCGGCCGTGAATGAAATGGACGCCGTGGGCCTGGACGAAATACGGGAACCGGCTGGAGCAGCCGATGCCGGCCACGGTGGTGATTTGTTCATGCACCATCCGACGCTTTTCAATCAATTTGAAATACAGGGCCAGGACGGAGAAATCGCCGCAGCCGGGACACCAGGTGGGGTGGTCGGCGGCAATTTCCTTCTTGGTGAGGCCTTTGCGTTCCGCGCCCGCCGGCGGGGTGGTGGTGGTGATGCCGGGGACGCCGGCCACCGTGGGGGGAATGGGATTCAGGTTGGTCGGACTGGGAGAGGTCAGAATGCTCATAATATCGTCGGTAAAAGGGTTGATGAATGGGGTTTAGGACTGGGCTCCGCCCAGGTTGCCAGCCAGGGTGCGGGTGCGGTCCAGGATTTCCTTCACCTTCCAGGTGAGGCCGTCGGATTTGTTGATGGCGCGAATGCGCGGGTCGCAATAGCGGGCGCGCAGGACGGCCGCCAACTGGCCGTAACCGTAGATGCCTTCATCATTCAATTCGACCACAAAAATGTGGTTGAAGCCCTTGAAGATTTGTTCCAAACCATTGGGCAGCGGATTGATGTATTTGAGGGACAGGCCGGAAACCGCCTCGCCAATGCTGCGGGCGCGGTCCACGGCCTCCTTGATGGGCCCCTGGCTGGAGCCCCAGCCGACGAGGAGGATCTGGCCTTCGTTGGGTCCATAGGTTTTGAGCTTGGGAATGTCCCAGGCCAACTGGCGCAGTTTGTTGCGGCGTTTGGCGGTCATCTGGGAATGCAGCTTGGGCGAACCGGTGGGATGGCCGTATTCGTCGTGCTCCAGACCGGTGGGAATGGGATAAATGCCGTTCAAGATTTTGGTGCCGGGGGCCAGGTGCCGGGTGATGCCGTCCGGCTTGGACAGGTCATAGGGCTTGTGCTCGGGCACCGGGGTGAGGTCGGGGGAAATGTCCTGGCAAATTTTCTCGAGATTCGGCTCGGGAAACGCCTCGATGCGCGTGGCGATGCCCTGATCCGTGAGAATGATCACGGGGGTGCTGTATTTGCGGGCGATGTTGACGGCCTCGATGGCGGTGTAAAAACAGTCTTCCACCCCGGTCGGCGCGAGCACCACGCGGGGGGAATCCCCGTGACCGCCAAAGCAGGCGATGTTCAGGTCGGATTGTTCCACGTTGGTGGGCATGCCGGTGGAGGGGCCGCCGCGTTGCACGTCCACGATCACAATGGGCATCTCGGCCATGGAGGCCCAACCCAACGCCTCGGTTTTCAGGGAAATGCCCGGGCCGCTGGAGCCGGTCACGGCCACGCGACCGGCATAGCTGCCGCCCAACGCCATGGAAATGGCGGCGATTTCATCCTCGGTCTGGATGAAGGTGCCGCCATACTTGGGCAATTCGCGGCGGAGCAGTTCCATGATGTCCGTCCAGGGGGTGATGGGATAACCGGCGCCGAAACGGACGCCGGCGGCAATCAAGCCGTAGGCCAGGGCTTCATTGCCGTTCATGACCACCTGGGTGCGGTCCTTCTTCTCCGGCTCAAAGAATTGGTAGGTCTTGAGCAGGTTTTCCAGCGAATGGCTGTAACCGGCGTTGAAGCAGGTCAGGGCGTTGGCCACGATGGATTGGTCCTTGCCGCCAAAGCGTTCCTCGATGAGCTTGGTGATTTTGGGAATATTCAGGTCAAAAATCTTGGCCAGCAGGCCCATGGCATAGATGTTCTTGCCCTTGTCGCGACCAGTGCCGCCGATGGCCTCGACGGTGAGGCTGGAAATGTTCACGCCCACATGGCGGTAATTCTCCTCCCACTCGGGTTTGGGCTGCACATGATCGGCATCATAGAGGACGATGCCGCCCAATTTGAGGGACTTAATGTGGTCCTCGTAGCTGTGCTGGTAAAAACAGAGCAGCATGTCCGCCTCGTCGCCAGCGCTCAACACCTCGCCCGAACCGATGCGAACCTGGAAAATGGACGGCCCCCCGGAAATGGTGGAGGGAATGGTCATGAATGTCATGACTTCCTGCTCACTGCGTCCGGCCAACCGGGCGAGAAAGCCGCCAATGGCCTGAATCCCGTCCTGCGAGTTGCCGGCGATGCGGATCACCGCCTCGTTAATTTTTAGAATCTTGGCGGCCCCACCCGACGGTGCGGCCACGGCTGCGGTTGTAGTATCACTCATGGAACCTCAATATAAACCGACTTTTATTACGATGTTATGCCTGTTGGAGCTCCCGGAGATGTCTCCGGGCCACCCCATTGCTTTACCATAATAGGATGGAAAGGCGCATGTGTCAATTTCTAATAATGGTTTTATGTCGTTGCCATGCAACGATTTATGAACAAATCAAATTTCGACAACCGGGCCGTCTAATCAATCATTAATTATGTTAATATATGGCGGGGGCAATAAAACGTCGTCTTTTATCCACTTTGGCTAATTTTGGCCAGTTCGAGACATGGCTTGCACTTCCGTCCAGACCGGCATAGCGTGGGTTGGACGGAACAGGCCATGACTTTGCAGGAACAATATGACGAAGCGATGCTGGATTTCAGCCGGGGCGAATTCGGCGGCGCGATTGCGCGGTTGAACGCCCTGCTGGCGGCCGAACCGGCGCACTTCGAGGCCCAACTGGCGCTCGGCATGGCGTATTACCGGCAGGGGGATTACGCCCGGGCCATCGCCGAGGGGCACAAGGCGGAAAAGATCAAGCCGAAGGAACAACTGGTGCACACCAACCTCTCGCTGTTTTACCAAAAGACGGGGGACCGGGCCACGGCGGAACATCACGGATTGCAGGCGCGCATCGCCGGCTGGCGCCAGGAAAACCAAGCCGCCCAAACCGGGCCCGGCGAACCGGGCGCGGCCGCCGACCCGGAACTCCAAATGGCCAAACCGGCCCTGGCGACGAAAGTCATCCGGATGCCGGATAAATTTCCCGATCAACCCTGGAAGAAAAAAACGAACCCATGAAAAGCTCCTACGAACTGGCGATGGAACGCCTCAACAAATCCGCGCCGACCGTCAAAGTCTCCGCCGGATTGAAAAAGCAACTGGCGGAACTGGACGCCAAATACGCCGCCAAAATCGCCGAACGGGAAATCTCGTTGAACACCGAAATCACCCGGCTGGCCGGGGACCCTGAAAAAACCGGCCCCCTCCGGGAGCAACTGGTGAAGGAACGCAAAAAACTCCAGGCGGAACTCGAGGATAAAAAAGAGCGCCTCCGGCAAACGGGCGGGTAATCCGGGATGGGCGGGGAAAGAGCTGGTGCGCACGAGAGGACTTGAACCTCCACGCCTTTCGGCACCAGATCCTAAGTCTGGCGTGTCTGCCGTTCCACCACGCGCGCGCCCTGAGCCTCAATCCCCCCATTGCCCCGCTCCCACTGGGTTGCTTTGTAACCGAGTTTGGCCGCCCGCGCAAGAAAAGCCAGCGGCTGGCCAACCCGATTACCCGAAATTGCCAATCAAATCGCAGCGGCCCGGGATTGCGCTGGCCGCCAAAGCATGTATAATTATGCGCGAGATGAATTTAGATAATCAACTCCGCATGGCCGCCGTCCCGGGCAACGGCCCGGCCGATCAGGCTGATTCCCCTTCGCTTTCAAAATGAGCCAAATACTCAAAGGGGAAATCAAACAACTCATCGGCCGCCTGGACAAAATCATATTGGAACAGGCCGGCCCGAAGGTTTTCCAGCATCTCGACACCGTGCGCAAGCTCTCCAAGCGCGCCCGCCATTTCGGCAGTGAAAGCAGCCGGCAGACGAAGCACGCCCTGCTGAACCGCCTCGACCCGAAGGAGGCGTATCAGCTCGCCCACGCCTTCAGCCTGTATTTTCAACTCGTCAATCTGTGTGAGGAACGCGCCCGCGAACGCCACCTCAAATCCAAGCGCATGTCGGCCATGTCGTTGCCGGCGTTGTTCCGCGAATTGAAGCAGGCCGGCGTCACGGAAAAAAAGTTGCAGGCGGTGTTGAACGAACTGGAAATCGAGCCGGTGCTCACCGCGCATCCCACCGAGGCGAAACGGCGGGCGGTGCTCAACCAGATGTCCCGGCTGACGCAGGCGTGGGATCAGCCCGACGAAGTGCTCGAGGCGCTCTGGCAGACCGAGGAAATCCGCGAGCAGAAAATCGGGCCGCTGCACGAGGTGGAAACCGCGCTCTATTATTTTAACCGCACGATTTTCGAGACGGCGGCGAATTTTTACGAGAAATTCGACGCCGAACTGGCCCGGTATTTCCCCGGGGTCGAGCGGACGCGGCAATTCCTCACCTTTGCCAGTTGGGCGGGCGGCGACCGCGACGGCAATCCGTTTGTCACGCCCGAAATCAGCCGCCAGGCGATGCGCCGGCATCACGGGGCGGTGATGGATTTTTACCGGCGCGAATGCGAACAGTTGGGCAAAGAGATCACCCACGCCGACGCGGGCGAGGATTTATCCGTGCCGCACAACCGCGCCCAAACGTCCGGGTCCTACCAGCCCTACGAGATTTTTCGCAATCAGATCAGCGCGCTGCGGCGCAACTTGAGCGAGGGCAAACACGACCACGCGGCGTTCATCGCCACGCTCGAAGCAATCCGCCAGGGCCTGCTCCAACAAAAGGCGACGCGCGCGGCGAACGGACGCATCCGCCGCCTGTTGATTCAGGCGAAGACGTTTGGCATGCATCTCGCGGAACTGGATTTCCGCGACCACAGCGGCAAGCTCGATAACGCCGAAGCCGAATTGCTCGAGGAATTCCGCGCCATCCGCGACCTCCAAACCGAATTCGGCAAGCAGGCCGCGAGCCGTTTCATCGTCAGCATGACGCGCAGCGCCGACGATATTTTGCGACTGTTCAAACTCTCGCGGCTCGCGGGCGTTCATGAAGTTGACCTCGTGCCGCTGGTCGAGACGATTGAGGACTTGGAAAATTCGGCGAAGATTCTCGGCGACTTGTGGTCGGACGTCGAATACCGCCGGCATCTGAAAGCCCGGGGCCGCGTGCAGGAAGTCATGGTCGGTTATTCGGATTCCAACAAGGACGGCGGCTACCTCGCGGCGAACTGGTTTTTGTATCGCGCGCAAAAAGAGATGTCGCGGGTGGCGGACGAATGCGGCGTGAAGCTCCGCTTTTTCCACGGCAAAGGCGGCACGATTGACCGCGGCGGCGGTTCGAGCTACCGCAGCCTGCGCGCGCAGCCGCATGCCGCGCACGGCGGCCGGTTGCGCATCACCGAGCAGGGCGAAGTCATTTCGCTGAAATATTCCAACCCCATCATTGCGCAGCGGAATTTGGAGCAGCTCACCTCCGCCGTCATCGCCGTGCAATGCCTGCCCGAAACCGAAACGGCGGAATTGCCCGCGTGGGAGGCGCACGCCGGCCGGCTCGGGAAAATTTCCTCCGCCCATTACCAAAAGCTCGTGTATGAAACGCCGGAGTTTGCCGAATACTTCTGGCAGGCCACGCCCATTGACCTCATCGAGCATCTGCGCCTCGGCTCGCGGCCCTCGCGCCGGGCGGCCACGGCCGACCTCCGGCAGTTGCGCGCCATTCCCTGGGTGTTTTCGTGGACCCAGTCGCGGCATCTGATCTCGGCCTGGTATGGCGTCGGCTCCGCCTTGTCGGAATTCGCCGCGCAGACCCCGGAAGGGCTGGACCAGCTTCGCAAAATGTATCGGCGCTGGCCGTTTTTCCGCACCCTGCTGGACAACGCCGAAGTCTCACTCGCCAAGACCGACCTCGGCATCGCGCGCCAGTATGCCGCGCTGGTGGAATCCGCCGAGGTGCGCGACAAAATTTTCGGTCTCATCGAGGAGGAATACACCCGCTCGGTGGCCATGGTTTTGGCCGTCACCGAGCGCAAGGAACTGTTGGAAAACCAGCCGGTGCTCGCGCAATCCATCCGCCTGCGCAATCCTTATATAGACCCGCTGAACTATTTGCAGATCCGCTTCCTCTCCGTCTGGCGCAATGCCAACGAGGCGCAGCGCACCGAACAATTGCGCCGGCTGCTGGCGCTCACGGTCAAAGGCATTGCTTCCGGCATGAAAAGCACGGGGTGACCCGGGCGGCAACAAGAGGGGACCGGCTTCCAGCCGGTCACCGGCGAGCGGAGATTACGTTGCGGCCGTGCCCAAAGAACGCCCCCCGGTCTTCCCGGCTGTAAGCCCGTCAGGTTACAGCCCAGGCTGGAGGCCTGGGTCAATCTAATCCCCGCTGCCCCCGGATTGCAAATCGGCCGGGGCGCGGTCCCGCAAAGCGCGGGACCGCGTCCCGGGGGCGGCAACGAGATGCGCCCGTTCATTCCTCCGGGAAAAGTTCCCGCATTTTTTCGCGCAGCAGTTCGATCAAATCCGCCGCCATATACTCATAATCATCCGGGATGAACAGACAGACACACGGCTTGTCCGCCATGGCCGCCGGATACTTTTGCCGGAGGCGTTCCTGGTGGCGCTTCTCCATGGCCACCATGACGTCCGCCCAGCCCAGATGACCGGCGGTCACCTTGATCCGCGCCCCTTCCTCCGTGCCGGCCGACCGCACGCGCCAGCGCGGATCCCCGGCAAACACCCGCTCCGCCGTCAGACTGCGCCGGCGGTTGCGGCTGCACACAAAGAGAATCTTGGTGGGTTCGTTGTTCATTCCAAATCGCTTTCAAGCGGAGACTCATTCGCTGGTCTTTTGGGGTGCCGGCCGCGTTGCTCGCTCGTTGCAGACCGCTGCGGGTATGCGCCTCGCTCGCGCCTTGCCAGCGTCCCCAAATCCGGCGCGCCTGAGTCTCCGCTTGAAAGCGAATTGGAATCACGGCTGAAGCCGCTTGGTCAATGCCACAAACTGTTCCAGACTCAGCTTCTCCGCCCGTTCCAACGGCGAAATCAGCAACTCACCGAACGCCGCCACCAGCGTCTCCGCCGCCCAATCCTGCTTCAGCAGTTTCAGCATCATCTTCCGCCGCTGCGAAAAGGCCCGCTTCACGATTTTGACAAACGCCGGCCGCTGCGCCGCGTTCAAAAACGGCTGCGCCCGGCGCGTGAGCACCACGCAGGCCGAATCCACCTCCGGCGCGGGGAAGAAACAGCCGGCCGGAATCTTGAACCATTCGCGCGGCTCATAATTCAGTTGCACGAGCAGCGTCAGCACGCCGTAATCCTCGTCGTCCGCCCCGGCCATGAGGCGTTGCGCCACTTCCAGTTGCAATGTCGTCACCATGCGCTCCGGTCCGTGCGGCGCGAGGGCCAGTTCCACCAGGAGGGGGGAGGCCACCGAATACGGCAGGTTGGCCACCAGCTTCCAATCATGCCAGTCGTGCGCCGCCTGTTTCAAATACCCCAGTGCGTCGTCATGCCGGAGCGTGAGGCGGGGCGCGCCGGCGAACCGCTCGCGCAAATACGCCACCAGCCGGCCGTCCTTCTCAATCGCCAGCACCTCGCCCGCCGCCGCCACCAACAGTTCCGTCAGCGGCCCCAGTCCCGGCCCGATTTCCAGCACCCGGTCCGTGCCCTGCAAGGCTGCCGCCGCCACAATGCGCCGCAGTTGGTTGCCATCGTGGAGAAAATTCTGGCCGAGGGATTTCGTGAGTTGCAGGTCCCGTTTGACCAGCAGTTCCCGCATTTCGGAGAGGGTCATCGCCACACCTCCGCCAGCGCCCGGACGGTGGATTTAAGTTGCGCCCGGGTGATGGTCAGCGGCGGGGTCAGGCCGAGGACGTTCCCGTCCGCACCTTCCGGCAGCAAGATATAGCCGCGCTGCAACATCGCCTTGACGGCGTGCAGGGCCTCGGCCGTCGCCGGCCGGCCGTCGGGACGGCGCAACTCGACGCCCGCCATCAACCCCAGCCCGCGGATTTCCAGATTCAGTTTCGGTTTCAAATTCACCAGTTCCGTCCGCAACAAGGGCAACAGATATTCCCCCAGGGCGGCGCTGCGTTCGGGGAGTTTGAGCCGGCGAATCTCGCCGAGTTGGGCCAGGGCCATCGCGCAGCCCACGGGATGCCCCAAGAACGTGCTGGTATGAATCGCCTCCCCCTGCGACGCCGGCCAGGCGGCGTCCATCAGCCCGGCCCGGCCCACGCAGACCGACAGCGGAAATCCGCCCGTCAGCGCCTTGCCCAGGCAGATCAGGTCCGGCGTCACCCCGCTGTGTTCGGCGGCGAACCATTTGCCCGTGCGGCCAAAGCCCGTGTAAATTTCATCCAGAATCAACAGCGCGCCGTGCTCCGCGCACCACCGGCCCAGCCACGGGAGAAATTCCAACGGCGGAATCCGGATGCCCCCGCGCGCCTGCACGGGTTCCACCAGCACCGCCCCGATCCGCTCGCGGCGCGCGTGCCGGCGGAGTTGGCCTGCCACCGCCGCCAGATCGGCGGCCGACTTCGGGAACGGCACAAAGCGGCCGAACTCAGCGATTTGATTCTTAAACGGCCCCCGGAAATGGGCGCGGTGCGTTGCGTTGAGCGCGCCGTAACCCAGCCCATGATACCCGCCTTCGAACGCAATGATGCCCCGCCGGCCGGTGGCGAGCCGCGCCGTTTTCAGCGCCGCCTCGACCGCTTCAAAGCCCGAGTTGCCGAAGATCACCTTGCCCGGCGTCTGCGCCCAGCGCTCGAAGGTCAGGCGGCTCAACTCCCGCGCCAGCCGCGCCTTCGGGGCGTGCGGATGCACATCGCCCATCGCGTGCAGCAGCCTCGCCATCTGCCGCTGCCCGGCCCGCACCACCGCCGGGTTGGCGTGGCCGGCCGCCGCCACGCCGAAGGCCGCCGTCAGATCCAGATACTTTTTCCCCGCCGCAGCCCACACCCGCACCCCCCGGGCGCGCTCCCAGACGATGGGCCACGAGCCGTCCGGCTCCGTGAACAGCGCATTGCGCGATTCATGCGCCCGCAGCAACTCGAGGACTTTTTGCGCGTTCATCAATGGCTTCAAACCCCCCGTTCCTCCGGCGGCCAGATGATTTTGTGCAACTGCGCCTGGAACCGCACCGGCAGCGCGTCGGCGATGATCCGTTCCGCCAACTCGCGGCGCGAAATCGGGGTGTGTCCGGCGGGCACGCCCTTGAGCGTGGGACTCCGCTGTTCCGCCGTCAGCGGATGCACCCACGAACCCAGCAGCGGACAAACCGCCGCCAGTTGGTGCGCACGGATTTGTTCCTTCATCCAGTCGTAATCCTCCCGGGTGCCGATGACAAATTTGATTTCGTCCGTGGCCCGGAGGTGGGCCAGATTTTCCCGGCGGTTGCGTTCCGACTCACCACTGCCCGGGCATTTTAAATCCATGATCCGCCGCACCCGCGGGTCCACCGGGGAAATGTCATGCGCCCCGCTCGTTTCCAACAGCACGGTGTATCCCGCGTCGCACAGCCGCCGCATGAGCGCGAGCGCGTTCTTTTGCAACAACGGTTCGCCGCCGGTCAATTCCACCAGGGGCAGGGGGAACGGCGTCCCGGCCGCGGGCGTTTGCCGGTAAGGGGCCGCCAGTTCCGCCACGCGCGCCAGAATTTCCGTCAACGACCGCCGTTGCCCCTCCGTAAAGGCATACACCGTGTCGCAGTAGGAACAGCGCAAATCACAGGCCGTAAGCCGGATGAAAATGCACGGCAACCCCGCAAAGGTGCTCTCCCCCTGCAGGCTCAAATAGATTTCGTTGATGACCAGTGTTTCGGACACCCCCGCAGTGTAACCCCTTCCCGCAAAAAGAAAATGCCCGTGATGCGCGGCGGCGGAGCGCCTGCCCCGGAGCGCCCGTCAGTGACCGGCTTAAACCGCCGGCTCGGGTTGAAGGGTTCCCTGGTGGACCACGGTTTTGCCGGCTTGGCCGCCCCGGGCCGGCCGCCCCTCCGCCCCTCCGCCCGGGCGCTCCCCGGCCAGCCAAACCGCCCCGGGCGGCGGCCACGCGCATTTTTGTTGCATTTTCTTCAATTTATGGAAATATTATTCGGACCATGGAAGCATTAGGATCAACCGGAGTGAATAAAAGCAAAAGTTACCAATCAAGGCCGCATCGTGGTTGGCCGGCGCTGCTGGCGGGCGGTTCCCTGCTGCTTTTGGCCCGGGGAAACGTTTGCGGCCAGGAGGCGCAGCGCATGTCCACGGCGGGTTCCGCCGCCACCACGGCCCAGCAGACCGCCAATAGTTCCATTGGCTATTACAACCTGTTGTGGGGTCCGACCGCCTGGCGTTTTTCCTCCGGGGCCAATCTGGAATACAATGATAACACCCGCCTGACCGCTGAGCACACGCAGGACGATGTGATTTTCCAGCCCGAGGTGAATGCGGACATGCACTGGCCGGTCACCCTCAAAAACAGCCTGGATTTTACGCTGGGGGCGGGCTATTCGGCTTATTTGCGAAATTCCGATTTGGACCAGTTTTTCATCACCCCGGGTTCCGGGTTGATCTTTGATGTTTATGTCGGCGACGTTGACTTCAACCTGCACGATCGGGTTTCCATCTCGCAAACCGGCACGGTAAATCCGGGGGTGGGGGGAGTCAACCAAAGCCAGGAGACGCTGCAAAACACGGCCGGGGTCACGGCGGTGCTGCCCTTGAACCACGCGTCCGCGAGCGTCGGTTATGATCACAACAACTTCGTCTCCTTGTCGAACCAGGCGGCGGCCGACTCCTCGTCCGAGAACTTTTTCGGGAATTTTGGCGTCAATGTCCTGCCCGAACTCGTGACCGGCATCGAAGCCGGCGGCACCCTGTTCAATTACAGCCCCACGCCCGGATCGTCCTACGTGGAGCCGGGCTTGGCGCAATGGAGCACCGGGGTTTTTGCGAATTACAAACTCAGCGACCACCTCAGCACCCGGGTGGACACCGGTTATGCGGCGACCACTTCCGACGCCACCGGCACCAACCGGGTGGCCGGCAATGGGTCCGGAATTTACGCCGCCTTCTCCCTCCTGCACCAGGTGAACCAGTGGGTCAATTACACCCTGACCGCCGGTCGCAGCACCGATGCGGCCTCCTTCGGGCAGGTGCAGACCTACTATTATGTCCGGTTGGACCCCGGATGGAATCTGTTTGAAAAATATACCATCAGCACGCCGCTGGCGTGGCAGCATGGCGCCTCGGTGGTCGGGGCCGGCAACCCGGATTATGACCAATACCAGGCCGGACTGACGATCAGCCGCCGCCTGACCAAAAAACTCTCCGGGCAAATCGGCTATCAGTATGCCCAGGAAGTTTCCGCCCGCGGGGGACAGAACTACGCCGACGACATAATCAACTTGAATTTTACCTATCAATTTTAATACTTTTCGACCCATGCGAAGCGTCATCCTTTTCCTCCTCCTGGGCTTTGCCACCTCGGCGGCCCTGGCTCAAATCCCCTCCGGCGGGGCCGTTGCGGGGGTCGGTGGCCAAACGCCGGTTGTCGCCATCCCCACCAACCCGCGGGGCGGGGGTGGGGGATCCGGCCTCCTCGGGGGCTACATGGAGGATGCCACTTACAAACTGCGCGTGGGCGATGAAGTGAGCTTTCAAATCCGCGAAGACCGCATCTGGAATGCACTCGACACCCCCAAGGAACTCGTCGTGACCGATTCCGGGGAACTGGATGTGCCCTACATCGGCCGGGTCATGGCGGTGGATAAAACCTGCGGACAACTGGCCGCCGAACTGAAAGTGGCCCTCGAAAAAGATTACTACCAAAAGGCCACCGTCGTCCTCTCCTTGAACACCGCCAACCGCTTGTTGGGCCGCATTTACATCCTGGGCCAGGTGCGCAGCCAGGGGCCGCTGGACATGCAGATGAACGAAAACCTCACGGCCGGCCAGGCGATTTTACGGGCCGGCGGGTTTGCCGAGTTTGCCAACAAAAACAAGGTCAAAGTGGTGCGCGGCTCCGCCGGCGGCCCGGCGGGCGGCCCCGGGGAAAAACAAGTCACCTTTGAACTGGACATGCAACAGATTTTGGAGAACGGCAAAACCGAGCAGGACATCAAACTCCAACCGGGCGACCTCATCATTGTCCCGTCGCGGCTGCTCAATTTCTAAATCGCCCGAATTAATCCATGAACGATCAACCCGTTGCCCCCTTGAGTGAGCGCCATGTCCAGGCGGGCAAGTTTTTTGTGCGCCTGTATCGCTACCGCACCCTGCTCCTCAAGCGCTGGTGGATTTTATTCATTAGCGTCGCCATCGGCCTGGCGGTCGAGGCCGTTTCCCTCCGGTATGCCCCCCCGGTTTTCACCTCCGTGGGCCAGATGATTGTCGGCATCAAGCTCAATATTGAACAAGAGGGGCTTTACCAGGAGGATCTGAACACCTTCTCGGGGACACAAGTGCAGTTAATGCGGGGCGATGAAGTGCGACGCCGGGCCGTTGACCACGTGGCCAGCCAGTCGCCGAACCTGACGCCCCCCAGGAAGCCGGTGTATTTGGACGTGAGCCTGGCCCCCAAATCCTCGATCTTCGTTCTGCGCGCCACCGGCGAAAGCCCCGAATACACCAAGGCCTTTCTTCAGGCCTGCATGGATGAATACATCAACCTCAAAAAGCAAATGGTGGCGAAGACCTCGGAATTGACCACGTCGGGTCTGTATGACCAGATGATGCTGTTGAAGCCGCAAATTGATAAGGCCGATGACGACATCCAATCCTTCCTGAACACGAATGACGTGGCGCTCATCGCCGAGGCCAGCGGCATGTCCGGTTATATGGTCTCGCTTTACCAGCAACTGGCCGCCCTCGAGGCCGAGGCCGACCTGCTGCGCTCGATGACGCTGGATCAAAGCCTGTTGCTGGAGCAAAGCCAGATCCCCCTCATGGCCGACCTGTCCGGCATGTCGGGCGCCAGCCTGCCCGGCAGCGGCGTGTCCGCCACGGCCGGCGCGTCGGCCGGAACCGGCGCCGAAGGCCAGTCCGCCATGTATGCCCCCGCCACGATCGGCACCGAGTATCTGACCGTCAAACAGCAAATCCTCCTGCTGCAGGCCGACCGCGACCGTTATGCCGAGTATCTCAAGCCCAAGCATCCCGAGATGGCCGAGTTGGATCAGCAAATTGAGCGGCTCGGGCGCGTGTTGAAAATTTACCGGCAGCAAAGCATCGAGCAATTGGACGCCCGGACCAACGCCCTGGCGCTGCAAATTAAAAACCTGGAACTGCAGACCCGGCAGCGCGGCCAGGAAAATCTCGACCTCACCCGCAAAGCCTCGCAATATCAGCGTTTGCAGGCCAAGTCGCAGCGGCTGCAGGCGCTCAACGATCAATTGATGGCCACCCTGCAAACCCTGGATGTCAACAAGGAGATCAGTCCGGAAAGCGTCACCATATATGAACCCGCCAGCGATCCCTACCAGGAGAAAGTCGTCCCCTGGAAAAGCCTGTTGCGGGCCGGGTTGATCGGTCTCGTCGCCGGTCTGGCGCTGTTGATGTTGCTGGATCGCCTCGATGACCGGATGAATTCCTTCACCGAACTTCAGGAAATGTTTGAGGAAGAAGTCCTCGGCCAGATTCCCCGCGAGCGCCGGCCCGACCGCAGCGGCATCATCCCCCACTTGCAGCCGGATGATCAGCGGCATTCTTTTGTCGAAGCCTATCGCAACCTGCGCTCCTCCCTGTTGTATATGGTGCAAACGGAGCCGCGGCCGCGCACCCTGCTCATCACCAGTTCCGTGCCCGGCGATGGCAAATCCCTCACCGCCACGAATCTCGCCATCACCATGGCGCTGGGCGGGGCCAAAGTATTGCTCGTGGACGCCGACCTGCGCAAGGGCACCCTGCACAACCGCTTTGACCTCCAGGTCAAAGCCGGCTTCGCGGAAGTCTTTCTCCAGAACACCGATTGGCATCAGGTCGTTCTGCCCACCTCCGTGCCGAACCTCTCCATCCTCCCGCGCGGGGCCACCACCCAGCGTTCCAGCGAATTCTTCATCGGACCCGTCATGGAGAAATTCCTGCAGGATTCCCGCAAAGAATACGATTATGTCCTCATTGACACCGCCCCCGTCATGGCTGCGGATGACGTCACCAGCCTGGCCCCGCGGGTGGATGGCGTCGTGTTTGTGATTCGTTCCGAATTCACCTCCTCGCGCGTCGCGCACTCCGCCCTCAACATGCTCTACCAGCGCAAGGCGCACATTCTGGGCCTGGTGTTCAATTCCGTCCATGTCAACGCCGGCGATTATTATTATTATTACCGCTACCAGGATTACCATAAACAAGCCTGACGGCCCCCCGCCGCCTAACTCCGGCCGCCCGCCGGGTTGCCGGACCATACCGGGGGGCGGACGCAGCGACCCCGGGTGCAACCTGACCCTTTCCCGGAGCGCCGGTCGGTGGCCGGCTTAAAATAACCCCCTGTTGCGACCCGTTTACCGCCATGAAAAACATCATTCTCACCGTTTGCTTGGCGGCCCTGGGTTTCGGAACTGGCGGCTGTGTCTCCCCTCCGCCACTGGACCGGGGCCGGGCCATAACCGCTGTGCTCGCCCAAAAAGAGCACGCCGGAGTCATTTGCGCGCGCATTTTGATTGATGAACAACAAATCGTGAACGTGCAGCTTCATGGGCTGAAGTATCTGCATGCCTTGCAAAAGATCGACGTGACCCGGTGCCCGGAACCGTTTCGCACGGCGTGGGCCGGTTACTGCGCGGCCTGGGCGCAAAAATTGAAGAATGAAAAAGCCGATCGCGACACGCTGGATCTGATCTCCATGTGGAAAGGGCAAATGGGGGATCTGAAGGCCCTGTGCCGGTCCCTGGAAGCCTATGACACCGCGCCGGAATGGGGGCGCTGCGAACAAGCGGCCATCGCCTGCGGCGCCCAGCTCCCTCCCTGACCGCCGCCCACCGGGGGAAAATGGGCCTCCTGCAACCTCACCCCGAGGGTGAAGAACCAGCGTCCATCTTGATCTCGCCGGAGACGACCTGAGGAGTCTATGAATGATGGTCTTATAAGTCCTTCGATCCACCCCCCCCCATATTATGCCGTGTGAGCAAGGCGCTGCGGCGGGTTGATCCTATATCCCCCGGGTGTCAGAACTGTGTCAGAAGGCCTGTTTTTCTCGATTTACTGAGGAAAAATGGTGCGCATAGCAGGACTTGAACCTGCACACCTTTCGGCACTACCACCTCAAAGTAGCGTGTCTGCCAATTCCACCATATGCGCAACCGGACGGATAATGAAGCAGGCGGCGGCCCGGGATGCAAGGTTTTTCAATGGCCAAACAGCGCATTCCAGCCGCGCCACAGCCCGGGCTCCAGCGGATGAAACCGGCCGCTGCCAATTTTATCCAAGTCAATTTGCAGCAGCACGCCAATGGTGTTGGCCCCCCGGCGGCCGTCCCGGATGGCATTCACCCCATAACCATAATCCACGATCACCTTCCAGCGGTCGGATTTGGCCCGGTATAAAATCCCGCCGCCGACGCCCGTCAGCGAGTCGCCCGGCTGGCCCGCGCCGGGCAGGTAATCCACCACGGCCGTGGCCGCATCCACGTTGAGATTCCATTGTTTGGCCGGGTCCAGCGGCAGCAGGTAACTGGCGCTGAACAGCACGTATTGCCGGGTGCTCAATTCCTGGTAGAAATAGCCGGGGAGCGAGAGCGGGAATTCCGAAGTCAGCGGCAGCGAGCCGCCAATCCGGTAGGCGCTGAACCGGTCGGCGTTCACACTGGTGCCGGCCAGCATTTTCACCGAGAAATTCTGCTGGCTCTTGGGCAGCGTGTAGGAAAGCGCGGCCCGGGCCCAGAATAAATGCGATTGCGGCTCGGTGCGATACGGGTCGGCGGCATAGCCGTAGTCCCCGGAATTCATGCGAAACTGGCCCTCATACCAGACCGACAACTCCATCGCCAGGGCCGGGAACAGGGTCGGTTCAATGCCCCCGAAACGCAGCCCGCTGCGGACGTTAAACGTGGTCCGCTTCTCGGGCACCGCAAACCCGGTCGCCGTATCGTCGGCCGCAAAGACCGTGTAATGCGTGCTGCCGCGCAGCACCCAATTCAACGGGATGCGGTCGCCGGGATTGAATAAATGATACAGGCTGGCCGAAACCTCCGCGCCGTGACCGTCGAAGGACTCGCCGGGATAATAGGTGCCCCCGTGAATTTCCGAATAGCCGTCGGCGTAGCCCCCGCCCGCCAATCCGATGCCCAGATCAGTGTTCGGCCCCAGCAGGCCGGTGAAGCCCAGCTCCGAGTCCAGATACACCGGGGCCACGGCGAGCCGCAACGTCACGTTGGTGCTCAGAAAATCCGGCTGGTTGTGGTAATAAAACGCGTAGGCGCTCACCGGCGAGCGGCCCTCCAGCGGTTGATCATAACCCAATTGGATCAGATCCCGCCGCACCGGATCCACCTGGGCGCAAACCGGCAGCGCGAGGAACCACCCCAGTCCCCAAAGCCATGACCCCGTCATTTTCATCGTTTTTTATCTACCCCATCGCCCCCGCTTCGGCAAGTGCATTCACTCGCGGCTTCACTCCCGGCTGGACAGCGGAAAAAAAATCCGGCTTACTGGCGGGCAACTGATTTTTCTGATGTCATCACTCAACGCCGAAAAACTCGCCCAAGCCAAGTCGCTCGGATTTTCCGACCGGCAGATCGCCCATTTGACCGGTCAAACCGAGGACGCCGTCCGCGCCGAACGCAAGCGCCTCGGGATCGTCCCCAGCTACCGGCTGGTGGACACCTGCGCCGCCGAATTCGAGGCCTACACGCCTTACTATTACTCCACCTACGACCGGGGCGACGACGAGGTGAAGGGCAACTCCGCCAAAAAAGTGATGATCCTCGGGGGCGGCCCCAACCGCATCGGCCAGGGCATCGAGTTCGACTATTGCTGCGTCCACGCCGCCTTCGCCCTCAAAGAGGACGGCTTCGAGACCATCATGGTCAATTCCAACCCCGAAACCGTGTCCACGGATTATGACACCAGCGACAAGTTGTTTTTCGAGCCGTTGACACTCGAGGATGTATTGCACATTTACGAACGCGAACAATGCTGGGGCGCCATCGCCCAGTTTGGCGGGCAGACCCCGCTCAACCTGGCCCTCGCCCTGCAAAAGAACGGCGTCAACATCATCGGCACCTCGCCGCAAAGCATCGAGATCGCCGAAGACCGCAAACTCTTCGCCGCCATGCTGAACAAGCTGAACATCCCCCAGCCGCCCAACGGCCTGGCCACGAACGAAGCGGAGGCGCTGGTCGCCTCCCAACGCCTCGGCTATCCCGTGCTGGTGCGCCCCAGCTTCGTGCTCGGCGGCCGGGCCATGCAGATTGTATATTCCGACGCCGAACTGCGGCATTACATGCGCTTTGCCGTCGAGGCGTCGCCGGAACGCCCCGTGCTCGTGGATAAATTCCTCGAGGACGCCACCGAGGTGGATGTGGATTGCATCACCGACGTCGGCCATTTCCAGAATCCCGGTGAGGGCACCATCGTCATCGGCGGGATGCTCGAGCACATCGAATTCGCCGGCGTGCATTCCGGCGATGCCGCCATGGTGCTCCCGCCGCACACCCTCAAACCCGGCGTCATTGACACCATCCGCGAATACACCCACGCCATGGCGCGGGAACTCCGCGTGATCGGCCTCATGAACGTGCAATACGCCGTCAAAGGCGAAACCGTGTATGTGCTGGAAGTCAACCCGCGCGCCTCCCGCACCGTGCCCTTTTCCAGCAAGGCCATCGGCGTGCCCCTGGCCAAGCTCGCCGCCAAAATCATGGCCGGCAAAACGCTGAAGGAACTGGGCTTCACCCGGGAAATCTGGCCCCAATACTGGGCCGTGAAAGAATCCGTGTTCCCCTTCAACCGCTTTCACGGCCAGGACATCCTGCTCTCGCCCGAGATGCGTTCCACCGGCGAAGTCATGGGGCTGGACGCCGATCTGGGCGTGGCCTACGCCAAATCGCAAATGGCCGCCAACTCGCCGTTGCCCGTCGGGGGCCGCGTCTTCATCAGCGTCAGCGACCAGCACAAGGACAAAGTCGCCGAAGTCGCCCAACAGTTTGCCGACCTCGGCTTTGAACTCGTCGCCACCGCCGGCACCGCCACCGTGCTGGAAAAAGCCGGCCTGAAAGTGCGGCGCCTCCTCAAATTGACCGAAGGCCGCCCCAACATCGTGGACCTCCTGAAAAACAAGGAAATCCAACTCGTCATCAACACCCCCGCCGGCCAGAGCCCGCGCGCCGACGAGATTAAAATCCGCACCACCGCCGTCTATACCGGCACCCCCATCATGACCACCTTGAGCGGCGCCAAAGCCGCCGCCCTGGGCATCGCCGCCCTCAAGGAACGCGGCTACGACGTCAAGACCATCCAGGAATATCACTAAGCGTGCGGCCATCGGGCCGGGGACGGCCTCGTCCCCGCACCTGGCTCCCCTTCACCCCGATAAACGGCGCTGGAAAACGAACGCCACGACGCTTTGCCCACGCGGTGAAACCGGGCGTGGCCCACGCCCCAGGGATGAGTGCCCGGCACGATAACGAGTTCGTTATCCCGGGCTGAAAGCCCGCCAGGCTATAGCCCGGGGTGAAGCCCCGGGAACACGCCGCCCGGGAGTTCGCTTTCCCGGGCTGAAAGCCCGTCAGATTATAGCCCGGGGTGAAGCCCCGGGAACACGCCGCCCTGGAGTTCGTTTTCCAGGGCTGAAAGCCCGTCAGGTTATAGCCCAGGCTGAAGGCCTGGGTAAAACACCCGCAAAAAAACTACCGGCCTGTAAGGCCGGCACCCACCGGGCCGCCATTCACTCCCGTTTCCAACCCATGCTGAGTGACCTCATGACCCCTTTCCCGGGCTGAAAGCCCGTCAGGTTATAGAACACGCCGCCCAAGAACATCCCGCCGCCCTGCAAGGGCGGGACAAAATCGCCCCGCCAACGGTAAATTCAATCCCACGCATAACGTTCATCCAATGGTTTGCAATTCTTCTCACAAAACCGGCGGTATTCGGTCTGGAAATCTTCCTGCCGATGATGCTCCGGCTGGTTGCGAATATATTCGCGCACGGCTTCAAGGTGCATGGGGCTGACACTGAATTCCCCGTAACCGCCCTGCCAGGCGAAATCGGCATACCACGCGTTTTGGACTTTAATCCAAACGGAGGACGAGGTTTTCACCTGTTCGACAATTTTGGCGGGCGCATGATTTTTCGATTGAGCGAACAGCAGGTGAATGTGATCCCGCACGGAATTGACCTCGATGACGGGTGAATCGAGATTTTTGAGAATGCCGGTGATGTAGGCGTGGAGCGGGTCGCGTTCTTCATCGCGCAAAAGCGGACGCCGCCCCTTGGTGCTGAACACAAGATGAACGATAATGTTGGCCAGGGATTGTGACATGGTGGTGTGTCGGCCTTACAGGCCGGAAATGGGTGGGTATGACGTTTTACCCAGGCCTCCAGCCTGGGCTATAACATTGCGGGCTTTCAGCCCGAAGCAGGACACGACCCACGCCCAAGCGCCTGCCATGATAAAAAGTTCATTTTCCAAGGCTGAAAGCCCGTCAGGTTATAGCCCGGGGTGAAGCCCCGGGAACACGCCGCCCAAGAACATCCCGCCGCCCTGAATGGGCGGGACACGGACTTTGTACGTCAGGCATAAAATGAGCGTAACAGACGACTTTATGGCCGGGCAAGCCCCAACGCCCGAGTCAGCTTTCCAAAAAGCGAACATCGGAAAACCAGGGTCAAAAACACCCCGCCTCGCTTGGTCCCTGCTCCATGGCAAACTCCCCCCCCCTCACAAAAAATGCAACTTTCTGCTCTATTGCTATTGACAAGTGGCAGATTATAGCGCATAGTGAGCTCAGTCAAACGCATGAACGCGTCTGAATCAACTTCATGTTTGTCGTTTGGAACCCGCTTCCGCCGCCCGCCCGGCGGTCAGGTATGGCGGCGATGTATAAATATGCCTACGCACTCAAGACAAACGGCAACTTGTGCGCCTAGCCGCCGCCTGGCCATGACGCCTTTAACCCATTTTTACGCTTTTAACCACGACTTTAACGTTAATCAACACCATTCATCACCATTCCCGCAAATTTTTTAAATCGGCTGGCTCATGGCCAGTCCAATTTTTACGCCTTTTAACGGTCACCCCCCCCCCGATTTTTTATGAGTATATACTCAGACGGCGACAGTGGCCGAACCCGCGTTGGCTCAAACCATGCCTTCGAGTATGTTGGGGATCAGTTCCAAGGTGCGGGACAGGGAGGTTCGGGGCGGGGAAGGGTAAAGCGGGCCGAACCTTGGCTTGGCCATGGCGGAAACAGGTTAACCCTCCCACCGGGTGAGGCGTGCAGGACGTGGATCATTCGGTGGGGAAAATGGGGGGATTTGGCTTTTGACTTGGGTTTGGGGGCCGGTGTATCATCCACGCACAAAGGTCTCGGGGCTTGAATTATGGAATTTCGTTTCTTTTGTCCGTCGTGCGGGCGAAAACTGAAGGCGGATGAAGAAGCCGTCGGAATGAAAGTGGATTGCCCGGATTGCGGCACCGAGTTCGAGGTGCCGGCGCCGGATTCCACGCCGCCGCCCGCGCCCGTCCCGGCGGAACCCCTGCGCGACCCGGCCTTTGCCCAGCCCAACCTTGACGGGGTGCTGACCTGTCCGGTTTGCTGGCTGCGTTTTGACACGGGTGACATCATGCACATTGCGGTGCATGATTCCCTGCGCGGGGATCCCCTGCTGGGGGAGGATGCGCAGCAACGATTTCTCGCCACGCGGTTTAACAACGCGGGGCAGGCGCTGGATGCCATGAGTCTGCCGACTTCAGAAATCGCCTGTCCGCATTGCCGCCGCAAACTGCCGCCGGGATTTCTGGAGATGCCGCATCACATCATCTCCCTGGTGGGGGACCAGAGCGCCGGGAAATCCTACTTTCTGAGTGTGCTCACCAAGGTGGCGCCCGCCGCTTTATACCGCGAATTTGGCATTGTTTTCCAGGACAGCGACCCGACCGGTAACGCGCCGGTGAATGACATGCGCAAAGCGCTGTTTGGCGCCACCGCCGCCGCGCAGGCCAAGCTGGCAAAAACGGTTTTTGAAGGCGCCATGTATGAGCGGCTGCCCCGGCAGGGCCGGATGGTGGCGCTGCCGCGGCCGTTTGTTTACACGCTGGCGGCCGAGGATAAATTGCGCGATAAATGCGCGCTGATTTTTTACGACAACGCCGGGGAACATTTTCAACCGGGCGTCAACATCGTGGAGCAACCGGGCGCGCAACATGTCGCCAGCGCCGCCGGCATCATGTATCTCTTCGATCCGTTCAACAGCCCCGAGTTCCGTCAGCATCTGCGCGACACCAAAGATCCGCAACTTGAAAAGCCGGTGGTGGATCAGCAGGACATCATTCTTTCGGAGATGCGCCTGCGCATTCAAACCATTCGCAACCTGCGCGCCGGCGAAATGATCCAGACGCCCGTGGCGTTCATCATCGGCAAATGCGATGTCTGGACGCATTTGCTGAAGGACACCCCGCTGCACCCGCCCGTGCGGGAGGGTAAACTCGATCCCGCCGCGCTGGCGCACAACTCCGGCATTTTGCGGGAACTCTTGTGCCGGCTTTCGCCGCCGCTGGTGGCCAATGCCGAGGTGTTGAGCCGCAACGTCCTGTTTTTTGCCGCCAGTTCCTTCGGCCACACGCCGCTCAAAATCGGTCCGGGGGAATACGTTCCCGATCCGGCGAAGCTCCAACCGGTCCAGGTGGAAATTCCCTTGTTATGGATTCTGTCCCAGATCTGCCCGAATCTGTTTGCCCCGGACGGGGCGGGCGCCCGGGAAACCGGCGGATGAATTTTGAACCCGCCATCCGATTCCGATCATGCCCCAACAACTCATTTACACCAGTGCGCCGCGTGGCATCGTAGCCGGACGGTCGGGCTATTGCACGGTGGCCCGAAGCGCCTTGATGCGGGAGGCGCTGATGCTGCAGTTGGAAAAGTTCAGCTATTATCAGCATCTGTCCCTGGCCGGCGGCCGGGAACGCCCGATTTTGGCCGGTCGGATCGTGGATATTCGCGGGACGCGCTTCCATGTCTTGAGCCGGATCCAGGATGCCGGCCTGGATTTCACGGGCCGGACAAATTTCATCGCGCATCACCTGGTTTTTACGCCGGAAGAAATCCGGCGGTTCGCCCTGCCGCCGGTCATTCTGCGCCACTGGCCGGGTTGGGTCACGTCCTGGGCGAAAGAACCGCAGTTGCTGGAAAACGAGGATTGGACGGAACTCGCCGCCCTCGCCGGGCGGGCGACGGTGCCGGCGGAGACTTGGCAGCGGGTCACCGGCGATGCGGTCAATGGTTACGGCTTGCTGGAGACCCGCGCCGGTGCCGCCTTGTTGGTGGATGACCAGCCCGGGGAAACCGTGCTGGACCTGCTCGCCGAAGGGCTGGCGCTGCTGGAAATCCGCGACCCGCGCCGGGACGGTCACGCCACCGCCTGGAATTACACCTTCACCACCTCCATGCAGGAGCAGGACAATCCGGCGGATTTTCGCTGGCGCTGCATCCACTCCGACAATCCGGCGGCCCATCGGTTCGCCACCCCGGATGGTCGCGCCCTGTCCGCCGTCCGCGCTCTCAAATGCACGGCCGAGGAAGCCGCCTTGGCCCGAACCGGGCGGCAGGCCCCGCAGTTTGTCACCGAGCCGGAGGATGCGCGGACCCTTGAAGGCGGGGCGGTGAGTTTCACCGCCCGGGCGGAGGGCGTTCCCGCCCCCACCTACCAATGGTATTCGGTGGATCGCGCCGATCAGGGCCGGGTTTTGCCGGGCGAGACGAATGCCGAGTTGGTGCTGGCGAGTCCGACGCTTGGCCTCGCGCGGTATCGGGTGAGCGCGACCAACAGTGCGGGCACGGTTCAGAGCCGGGTGGCCAAACTGTCCGTTGACGAAAAATTGAAACTGGCGCCGACCCGGCCCAACTCCGGCCCGCCCGCCGCCCGGGGAGATTCGCATCAAAAATCGGAGGAGGAGATTGACCGGCAGCGGCAGCGGCTGGAGGCGGAAAGAGAGCAGGCGGAGATTCAGAAGCGGCGGTGGTACAGAATTGTCATTCTATTTCTGATGATTGTTCTGTGCGTGCCAACCGTGATCGGCGCGTTAATTTTAAAGGGAAGAAAACCACCGGCAATAACAGCGCAACCCGTAATTCAGACCAATCAGGAAAACCAGATCTGCATCACAATCGTTGCGAAGGGGGCGAAACCTCTTTTTTATCAATTGTTTAAAGCCAGCCCGATGGATTTGCTTTTATCTTCCACTAATTCGACCTTGCCCGTGAAAGAATTAGTTTCAACCAACCCCGACTCATTTCGTGTGGTGGTGACAAATTTTATTGGAGCTGTGACCAGTGGCGTTGTTCAATGGTCCGGCATGGCTCCCCCGCCGGTCATTTCGGAAACTTACAAAGACGACGGCTTTTCGTCCAAGCCAAAGGACGGGAAAGATGCCAAGACTAATTCGCCATGACCCTCCTCGAAACCGAACGCCTGGTCCGCAAGATTTCCGAACTGCCGCCCCCGGGCGACCCTTCAGAAATCGCGCCCAAGCTGGCCGGGGATTATGCCGCCGCGTGCCACGCCGCAAACCTGCGCCTGCAACAATGTGAGGCGATGATCAAAGCGGGGGATCGTCCGCAGGCGATCCAACTCGCCGAAACCGCCCCCAATCTGTTGGATTTGGTGACGGTGTTGGAATTTCACGGTGCGGATGAGTGGCGGGGCTATTGCCGGCAAAATTCATTGCCGGTCGCCGAACGGATTGATGGCCGGTCCGTTCAGCTCCTGAATGAGGGCTACGCACAGGGCATCACCACCGACCATCCGCTGTATGCCGCCTACCGTCGGGCGGTGTTGAACCGGAACGACGAGGAGGCGCTCAAAACGCTGCAAAGCATCACGCGTTTGAACCCGGCGGACGCCAACGCCGCCGCCGAACTGACCCGGTTGGATGCCAAGGTGTTGGCGGCAAAAGTGGAACACCTCGCCCATTCATTAACGGGCGCGGAACCCGGGTTGTTGGTGGCGGAAATGGAGGCGATTGAAGCGTTTGGCTTCAAGCACCCACCCGAGGGGGAAGGGTGGCGCCAGGCGCAGGCGGTTCGTTGCGAATATCTGCTCGGGGAAACGGTCAAACTCCAAAGCGCCGGCGATTGGCGCGAGGCCCTGGCCCAACTCGACTTCATCCACCGGTTGCAAAATGATTTCACGGTGGCATTGCCCGCCGCCGCGCTCCGGCAACTGGACACGCTGGGGGCTTGGGCGCGCGGGGAACAGGAGCGGGACCAAAGGGAGCGCCAATTTCAATCCCGGCTGGTCGAGTTACAGCAGCGCATTCAGCAGAGCGAGGAGAAGGACACCTCCGCCCGCTATGTCCAACTGCCGGAGTTGCGTGATGATTTCGAGGCGTTGCACAAAGTCTGGCGGTCCCTGACGGATTTTGCCCGGCCGATTCCCGGGGAGGCCACCGCCGGCTTCCGCAAACGCGCCGCGCTGCTCGAAGCCGAGATCGCCCGGCGAACCGCGATTCACCGGCGCCTGATCATTGCCGGCAGTGTCACCCTACTGGTGATCGGCGGGGCCATCGCGTGGCTGGTGCTCGGGCGGATTCAAGCGCGTGATTTCAACCGGCAATTGCAGGCGGCCATCACCCAGCGCCAACTCCATGCAATGGACCGGTTGTTGGAGCGCGCGCGCACCGGCAAAATGGGCGACGCCGGCACGGTGGCCGCGGCCGAAACCCTGGCGGCCCGCGAGCACGCCCTGGCGGCCAATTTTGAAACCGCGTTCCAAAAGCTGCCGTCGCAACTCAGCGGGGAACCCGGGGCCTCCCGGCTGGCGGAGCTGGCGGACGAACTCGCCCGGGCGCGCGACGCCTGGCAGGCGCTGGCCCCGGATTTAAAAACCGAAAACGAGCCGCGCCTGCAGGCCTTTGAAAAATCCTGGCAGAATTATTTGGCGGACAGCGGAACCGCCGTCAACGGCCTGTTGAGCCAGTGGGTGGCCGCGGCGGAGAAGCAAGGCGACGAATTGGATTACCGCGCGCCGCTGGATAAAACCACCCGGCAACTGGCGGCGTTGTCTGACAACGTGCAAAAAATCCAGGACTGCGAATCCGGTTTCGGGAAAAACCTGACCTTGCGCAGTGATCTGCTGGAACGCGGCGCCGCCGTGCGGGGCAAATTTGCCGCGTATGAGGGGGAACTGGAAAAACTGGATCAAGGCCAGGCCGCCCTCCCGAAAGCCCGGACCCTCCAAGAATTTTCGGGGGGAATCAAATTGATCACCGCCTCGGAATTCACGGGGACACCCGCCGCCTCGGCGGCGCTGGCGGTTCAAGCGCTCGAGGTGGGGGATGAAACGGCGCTCCGCGTTCTTTTGGCTGCCACCAATGCCAGCGTCTGGGCTTGTGTTAAAAAAACCGGCGCGGTGAATTTTATCCCGGAGTTGGTGATGCCCGCCGAACGGCAGCTTTTACTGGAGTTGAACGCCGACCCGGCCGTAAATGCCCATCACGAGCATTACCGGCTCTGGCTGGACAACGAGGGCAATGACCGGCAGGACTGGATTACGGCCGGGGTATTTGAGGATACCACCGGTTGGAAGCGCATCAAGGCCTGGACCCTGACGGCGAACGCGACCCGCGCCATTTTTGAAGATCGTGATTACGGTTGGTTTGCCGGGGAATACAAATTATCCCCCACGCAGCCGATTTTCCGGCTCGAACGGTTGGGCGCGCTGGAGGAGGCTGCCGCCTTTCATTCCGTGGGCTTGGAGCAAGTCCCGGCGGGGAATGCTTATGCCAAACCGTTGTTGGAAGTCTTGGATGCGATCAAAGCTTCGCCGGACGGTTCGCCGCTGTTCCGGGCGTATTTGTATTTGCGGCTGATGGAGGTGATGAATTTGCAGCCCAACGCCTGGGGACTGGCGTTCTGTCCGGCCGCCCGCACCCAGGCGGGGCAAATCAGCAGCCTCGTGGGCGGCTCCTTGGAGAGCGGCGACTGGTTCGTGCCGGCCAGGGTCAACGCCGATTCGCAAAAACTGGAACAATTTTTTGCCTCGGTGAAATCGGTTTCCCTCATGAAACAGGCGGTGGGATGTCTGACGTTGGCGCGATCGGTGACCCGGGACGGCCTGCAATATGCCGGTTTCGTGGGTTTGGACGGCCAGCCCCATTATGTGGACCAGGCCCTTTCCGGGGAGGTGTTCGGTTACCGCGCCACCGATCGGCAACTGGTGTGGCTGGCCCCGAAAATGGAAGCCGGACCGCCGGGGCGGGTGCCCGCGCTGCCGTTGTCGCCGTTGTTCGCCCTGAGCCGTCCGCGCGCCGAATACCTGGCCAATGCCGGGGTGCAGCCTGATGACGCCTCGTTCCAGGGGGCGCTGCCACCGCTGTTTCAATCCCCCACGCAACCATGAACCCTGTCCATCCCGAGGTTGTTGGCAAGGCAGGCGGACGCGCCAACTTGGCGGACGGCCTGCAGGTTTGGAAACCGGCGAGACAGCAGACTTGGAAGTCTGCGGTACAGAAAATCCACCCACAACTTCGGGATGCGCCACCATGAACTCGTTTGCCCAATTGGCCGATGGTGACGGCACCCTGTTTCTCCTGCGCTGGCGCGGCCGGCAGGAGGGGCCGTATTCGGGCACCGTGGTCGAAGCGAAACTGGCGGCGCACGAAATCGGTTTGCAGCATGAGATTTATTACGAGGGGAAATGGGTCACCCTGCGGGATTACATTACGGTAAGGACCGCCGCGCTCGATGCCGAAAGGGAAGCCCGGGTGGAGCAGGAGCGGAGAAAAACTGCGGACGCGGAAAGACAGGCCCAGGAGCGGGAAGATCAAAACCGCGCCGCCGCACTCGCCGAGGAGCGGAGAAAAAACGACCTCCTGGCCGCGGGTTTGTTACGCCCGGGGAGTGTGGGCCCGGGACCGGTGCCACCGTCACCCGCGATCCTGAAACCCCACCGGGGCGGGATGATTTTGACGCTGGGATTAGTTGGTCTTTTCATTTTCGGACCGTTATGCCTGGCGGCCTGGATCATGGGCAGCGGTGATTTGCAAGCCATGGATGCCGGTTCAATGGACGACCGCGGGCGGTCCATCACCAGCACCGCTCGAAATATTGGCCTGCTGGGAACCGTTTTGTGGATTATCGGCGCGGCGTTTTTTCTGCTGGCCCATTAGGATTTATGATTTTTAATTTCACCCCCACCCAATAAAGCCATGGCGCAATTCCCCATCACCCCCCAATCCGCCGCCCCCGGAACCAACCCCGATTTGCTCGCGTGGTCCCAGAGCGACATCGAAAACCGCTGCGGCTTCAAAGGCGGCCGTTACACGAGCGTCAACCACGCGTTCGCTTTTCTCATCGGCGCCTTGCTGACGGGACTATTATACATCCTGATGCTGTTGGTTTTCAGCCATCTGCCCGTGGTGTCAACCGTGGCCGCCATCTACATGCGCCCGAGCAATCAATTTGCCGTCATCCCGGCCACGTTTTTCTTTTTTGGCGGCCTGACCATCCTTTTTTTGAAGGACCGGAAGGTCCGGTTTCAACAGCGCGCCCTGCAATTGGCCGCAGTCCCGGCCGAGCCTGAATTCGTCCTCACCGAAGGCACTGCGGCCACCGTGCTCACGCGCATCCACGCGCTGGTGGATCAACCGCGTCATTTTATCCTGCTCAACCGCATTGACCGGGCGTTGTCCAATTTCAAAAACATGGGCCAGGTCAACGATGTTTCCGCCCTGCTGCGCGCCCAGGCGGAGAATGATGAAGACCAGGTGGCTTCCAGTTACACCGTGGTCAACGGCTTGGTTTGGGCCATCCCGGTGCTGGGTTTTATCGGCACGGTGCTGGGCTTAAGCCTGGCGATCGGCCGGTTCACCCAGACGTTGCAGGCGGCGGGGGACCTGACGTTGATTCGCGCCTCGCTCCAGGGCGTGACCGGCGGCCTGGCCACGGCTTTTGAATCCACGCTGGTGGCGCTGACGTTCACGCTCATCCTGCAGTTGACCATCACCTTTCAGCAAAAACGGGAAATGGCCTTTCTCGATGAGTGCAATGATTACTGCCATTCCCACATTATCGCCAAGCTCCGGCTGACCGACCGGTCCACCCCCGCCGCCCCCGCGGCCAACGCCGGATCCAAATTATGAGCAGCCGGCTGCGAAGCTTGGATTCGAAGATCAGTTTCTTCGCGTTTGCGGACATCATCACCGCCGTCAGCGGGGTGCTGATTTTCGTCGCCCTGCTGCTGGCCACGGATTTGGGCCGGCCCACGGATGATCGTGCCGCCGCCGCCGCCACGGCCATGGAACAGCGGCTGGAGGAAACCCTCGCCCAACAAGCGGCGGCCGATGTGGAAAACCATCGTTTGGAAACCTTGCTGGCCGCCGCCGCCGCCGCCCCGGAGGCAACCCAATTACGGGCGGACATTGCCCGATTGCAGACCCAACTTTCCCAAGCCCAAAGCCAGCAGAAGGAACTGGCCCGGCAAATGGCTGACCGCCAGGCCGTCATTGATGCCCGGGACCGGGAACTTGGGCTCACCGATTTGAAAGCCACCATTCAGCGCACGCTTCAGGAAACCGAGGCCATTGGCCGCCAAGCGGCGGTCGCCCAACGCGAAATGGACCAACTGGATCAAGCGGTGGCCCATCGGGAATCCCAGCTCCTGAAACTCCGCCAGCGAGCCGGCCAACTCTGGCTCATTCCCGACCCCAGCACCACCACCAAGGAGCCGATTCTTGTCACCGTGGCCGGGGCGGGCGTGACCTTGGATCGTTTTGATCATCCCAACGACCGGCAATCGGCGGACAAATCCGGGGCGGAGACCGCTTTTAAATCGTATCTCAGCCACGCCCGGGCGCTCGATCAGTATGTGGTTTTTTTAGTCCGGCCCTCCGGCATCGGCCGGTTTAAAGACCTGATAAAAACGGCTCGCGACCTGGGGTTTGAAGTTGGTTCAGACGCGTTGGAGGAAGACCGCGAGATTCATTTCTCATCCCCGCCGCCCCTGGATGAACCGACCCCGCCACCGGGGGCACCCGCAGCGGCGGCTACACCCGCGCCCGCCACCCCCCATGGCCCCGCAGCACCGGCGGGTAAACCGGCCGCCGGTAACGCGCCGGCGGGTAATGCCGGGCCCGCCGCGACGGCCGCCCGCGCCACCCCTCCGCCCGCGACCGCCACCCCTAGTCCCGCCACCCCAAAAAACATGAAGAGTTGGTGGCAGCGATTATTGGAATGGCTGGGTTTTAAATAAGATGAATCTGCGCCGAAAAGCTCCGCCGGACAGCCTGTATCTGTTATTGGATACGCTGTGCAACGCGTTTGGCGGCATCATTCTGCTGGCGGTGCTGGTGGTGTTGCTCACCAGCAAGGAAAAAAGCCAGAGCGCCGGTTCAACTGATTCCGCTGAAATGCTGCCACGCCGCCTGGCCCTCGCCCAGACCAACCTGCAGCAATCGCTTCAACTCTCCGGGGAACTTCACGCCAAGGCGGGCGACGCGCGTTGGCAGCAACAAATGGCGCTGCTTTCAACCCGCAACGAACTTCAGGACGCCCTGCAACAAACTCGTGACACCGCAGCCCAAGACCGCGGGGAACTCGACACGGCCGGCGCGGCCGATCCGGCGGAACGGCTGAAGTTTCTCAATGCCGAACTGGCCACCGCCCAAGCCGGCAAATTGGCGGCGCAAAACCGGCTCGCCGCCGCCAGCCAAAACCTCGTCCGCCTCAAACAACGCCAGGCGGACCTGCAAGCGCAGGTAACCACCCAATTGGACGCCTTGCAGCGCCCGTTGCGGCTGCCCCGGGAACATGAGACGGGCAAACGCGTGCTTTATATCATCGTCCGATACAGCCGCATCTATCCCTGCCACAATCTCGATTCCAGCCGTGATGAGACCGACATCCACTGGACCACCACCCCGGGTGAGGACACGGCCGAACCCATCCCCGGCCAGGGACTCGACCCCGAGGCGGCGGCCAGCTATTTCGGCGGCTTATCCAATGAGGATGTTTATTTGGTCTTTTTGACCTTTGAAGATTCCTTCCCGGCCTTCCTGAGTGCCAAACAGTCGGCCGTCAGCCGCGGGATTGCTTATGGGTGGGAACCCTTCCGGCCGGAGGATGGTCCGATCATCTTTTCAACGAGCGGGCACATTCCCAAGCCCCAATGATGGCGCACGGTTGAACCCCGGACGGCCGTTGCCTAAATTCTCAAGGGGTTGTGCCGGCGGCTGAACCCGCGTTGGCTCAAACCATGCCTTCCAACATGCTGGGGATCAGTTCGAGGGTGCGGGACAGCGAGGCTTGGGCGATGGCGTTTTCCCCGTCTTTAATGTTGGGAAACAGCACCTTGCAACCGGAGGCGGTAAAGCATTGGGCCCGGGTGACGGGCACGCAGTTGCCGCTAAAGCCGATCTTTTCGCTGCGGAGCAGCAGGTCGGCGATTTGCACCGCCGCAATGGTGGGTGCATAATCATCGGCCCGTTCGGGATGATGGTGAAAGCGCGCGGCTTTGACCATGATTTCAGGCAACCGGTGGCGTTCCAGATAGAGGGCGCCCAGTTCGGCATGGTCAATGCCGAGGGTCTCGGCTTCAATTTCGGTCAGATCCCGGGTGCCCTGGCCGGCCAGGCGGTGGATCTCGGTGAAATGATCGGGAAAGGTCCAGGCCATGACGATTTTACCGACGTCATGGACGAGGCCGGCCACGTAATCGGATTCGTCGGAGGCGAATTGGACGGCGGTGGTGACTTCGCGGGTGAGGATGGCGGTGCCGATGCAATGCTGCCAGAATTCGCGCCAGGGAAAGGCGCATTGTTTGGTGAGCCGTTGAAAATCCTCGATGATGGGGGTGACCATCGCGAGTTGGCGGATTTGCCGGACACCCAGATAGAAAACGGCTTCTTCGATGCTGTTGACGGGGGTGGTCAGGCCGTAATAGACGGAGTTGACCAGGCGCAAGAGCCGGGAGGTGAGGCTGGGATCGCGCCGGATGATTTCGGCAATCTGCGCGGTGTAGCGCTGCTCGGTGAGGAGCAATCCCTGCAACGCCTTGTTGACACTTCCCAACGAAGGCAGCGAAGGACAGCGGGCAAGCTGCCGTTCGATGTTCTTAAGATCAAGCTTGGCAACGTTGGCTGACATTAATATATCCACTATGTTTTATTATAAATCCGGCCCCAAATACCTCCCTTCTATCGGCAACCGCAGAAAGAACTTGAATCGTGAAAAATATTTCTCAAGTCCCGGCAAGTTTTGCCGATAACCCCGGAGCAGGGTCATCATTGCCGGTCCCGGGATAAGGGGCAGGGCGGGCGCGGATGAACTGCCGACATTTTGAACCAGCAACCTTGCAATTCGGGTCGCCGTGGCCGTGTGCGGAATCTCGCCGTCATTCTGTTGACGGTGGTGACCGGCTTGGCCGTAGTGCGGCCATTGCCGGCCGCAGTGGCGTATTTGCCCTGCATCGGACCGGCCCCGTTGCGCTTTGAATTGGCCACGGCCCCGGGACTGGCCTGGGCTTGGAAACAATTGCGGGTGGCGGACAAAACCGGTGCCGCCGGCCACAGTGCGCCGCCGCCGGCCGCCGCCACCAATGACGTTGCCACGCCGACGCTGGCCGCGGTCGGGACCAATACCGTGCTTGGGGCCACGGGGGCCAAGGTGACGCTCTTGGATAAAAATAATGCCGAACCGCCGCCGGCCGCCGAGGTGACACCGGAGTCGGATGACGATGTGACGGTCCCGGTCACGCCGCAAATGTTGTCAGGATTTTTCAAACCGGATGCGGCCGGGAAAACCCCGGGGGGCAGTGCCGGAGGCAAACCGGGGCAGATTGGCTTCACCCCGCCGACCCCGAAGGGCGGTACGGAGAGCCGGGCGGTTTACCGAGTCCAATAAGGAGGCCTTTGAATGGCCTCCCATTCCAGTCAACTTATTATGTTGTTGCCCTGTCGCCCCAGTGACACGGTCGGTGGGCGTTGCGCCCGCTGGCTTTTGAGCCTTGGTCTGGCGGTTTGGATCCAGTCGCCGGCCGGGGCGGACCCGTCAGCGGTCGTGGCTTCCAATGCGCCGGCCCCGGTGGTGCGTTCGCTTTTTCCCCCGAAGTTGTCCCCGGACACCATCGCCCCGAATCCGGTTACGCTGACGAACCTCATTTCCGCCGATCCCGGAATGCCGCCGGCAACAAACGCCGAGGTGACGGCGAATGTGTCAACGAACGCGGCGGCGACGAATAAATTTGAGGTGCAACTGTCCCAATCGCGTTATCTGAAGGAAACGGGTCAACTGGACGAGGCGGAACCAATGTTGGAAAGTTTGTTGACGTCGGAGGCGGCGGAGGCGGTGAAACGGTCGGCGTTGTTTGAACTGGGGGCGGTGGTGCGGCTGAAGAATGATCTGCCGCGGGCGGAAGACATCAACGCGCAGTTTGCGGAGCTCTGGCCGAAGGATCCGCGCCTGCCGGAAGTGCTGTTGCGGCAGGGCCAGATTTACCGGCAAATGGGGTTGAACAGCCTGGCGCTGACGAAATTTTATGCGGTGATGACGGCGGCGTTGTCGTTAAAAAGCGATCAGCAGGATTATTATCCGGCCCTGGTGCTGGAGGCGCAGACGGAAATCGCCGAGACGCATTATTTGATGGGCCGGTTCCGGGAGGCGGCGGATTTTTACACGCGGCTGCTGCAGCAGGAAAATCCGACGCTGAACCGGTCGCAGGCGCAGTTCCGGTTGATCCGTTCGCTGGCGGCGATCGGCAACAATGATGAGGCGGTCGCCCGGTCCCGGGATTTTCTCGAACGTTTTCCGAACGCCATGGAACAGCCCGAGGTGCGCTTTCTTTTGGCGCTGACCTTGAAGCAACTGGGGCAAAACAACGAGGCGCTCCAGCAGGTGTTGCTGCTGCTGCGGGAGGAAAAGGCGAAAACGCAGGATCATCCGGAACTCTGGGCCTACTGGCAGCAACGGGCCGGCAATGAAGTGGCCAATCAACTCTACCGGGAGGGGGATTACCTGCGGGCGCTGGATATTTATGTGAATCTGGCGCAGTTGGATCCGTCGCCGGTCTGGCAACTGCCGGTGAAATATCAGATTGGGCTCACGTATGAGCGGCTGGAGCAGCCGCAAAAGGCCTTGGAGAGTTACCAGGAGATTCTGAAATTGGAAACGCAGTTTGGCACGAACGCCACGCCGGGACAAAAGGCGGTGATGGACATGGCCCGCTGGCGGAGCGGCTTTCTGGGCTGGCAACGCCAGGCGGAGAGCACGAATCTGGCGGTGGCGGACGCCGCCGCCATGCCGAAGGATTTCGGCACGAACATCCTGACGGGAGCCCCCCGGCCATGAACGCATCCCCCACCGCCACCGCCGGTCTGACGCTGGATTTACAGGCGTTTCGCACACTGTGCGCCGACACCCTGGCGTTGATGACGGACGAAGGCCAGTCGCTCGCGGCGAATAACGACTATGCGCCCGGGGAATTCAATCAGCGGAGAAAAAACTTGCTTCCCCAATTGGAATCAGCGTTAATCAAGTTACGAAACCACCGGCAGAGCGGCCGGCAAAGCGCTCATACGGAAGAGGTTAAAGAATTATTTGAGACGATCCAGCGGTTAGTGATGAAGGGTCTGTTTTTGGATCGTGAAAACCAGCAGGCGTTACTCCGTCGCGGTTTGATGCCCGCGCGACATTTGCCCCCGTTTGAGGCGCAGCAGCCGCATTACGTGGCCGGTTTATACCGGCAGCATTCCAAGTTTCGGAGTGGCGGGCCGGATTGAGGCCTCCGGGGCG
>Ga0182012_10000789_pt1 | contig 34615 bp, 26 predicted proteins | sample 612S2SmetaG_FD_120486 | JGI IMG/M metagenome (GOLD analysis project Ga0182012, IMG submission 120486) | Permafrost microbial communities from Stordalen Mire, Sweden - 612S2S metaG | ecosystem: Environmental > Terrestrial > Soil > Wetlands > Permafrost | place: Sweden: Stordalen | collected...
CAAAGAACAAGCCCCCGGATCGCAAATCGCAGTTGATTCTTGACAGGCCGACATGAGACCGGCCGAACGCAAAGTAATTTCGATGGAGACTCTCAATGTTCGTCGCTGGGCGGGCGCTCCATGTCTTAGGGAGCCAAACTCACCAAGAAACTGGGTGCCCCAGGTCTCGCTTCTGAGACCTGGGAGACCGCAACTCAATCAGCTCCGATTCCCGACTTTGCAGATCATTCCATCGAAAAAGCGCAAACTGAATACAGACCCAAAACCACCCACCGGGAGCCAGAACATGAAAAGAATTCTCAACATCGCACCGTACCGAACCCCGGCAGCAACTCCCGAAAACACCTTTAAGTCCCGAAAATCGCACTTCTCAAAACACGACTTTATTTCAGTATCCCAGTAAAACCCCATTTTTCGCTTGATTCCAAACCACTTACAAAAATAAAGTTATACAGTCCTCAAATTCGGTCAAAATTTATCCCAGTATCCCAGTATCCCAGTATCCCAGTATCCCAGTATCCCAGTATTTCAGTATCCCAGTACGCCCGGTCCATCTTCCTTCGACCTCGGCGACTGCCTTTGCCTCAACTCGGGACCGGTTTTCGGCATAGGATTTTCTAATCATTTTCGATGCCTGAACCCTGCGTCATCCGCCAATGGATGAACTTCCTTGTCCTCTTCCATGCTTCCGAGCAGATCGGTTTTAAAGTCAAATCGCTGCGAGTCGAGTTGAATCACGCACTTGCGCATCCCTGCGCAACCCGGCTCCTGCATCTCCCGCGGTCATCTCCAAGCACATCGCGCTCGATTCCGATTTTGCTCAACAGCCCTATTTGGGAACCACGGCCGCGCATCGTGACGCGGAAGCTTGATTCTTTACACAAGGAATTCAAACAGCAGGATAATCGCAACTAGCGAAGCGCAGGATGGCTTTCGATTGGAAGTGAATTTCCCCGGACGCGAGTCGGCGCAAGAGCCCTGGCAGCTAGGCCGGCAAGAGTCGAGCAGATTTCGAATCATAAGGAGGAATGCATGAACGGAAAGTTGTTGATCGTCGAAGATGAACCCATCGTTGCCATGGATCTGCAGCAAGAACTGATGGAGCTGGGTTGTGAAGTCACCGGGATGGCCGAGTCGGCGGATGCCGCGCTGCATTCCATTGAAGAGCGCCGGCCCGACCTGGTGCTGCTGGATATTGGGATTGACGGGTCGATGGACGGCATTCAGACTGCCCGGCTGCTGCGGCATGTGTATGGCATTCCGTCGGTCTTTCTCACTTCCTACTCCGACGAACGCACTCTCGATCGAGCCGCGGGCGAGTTGCCCTACGGCTACCTCACCAAGCCCCACCGCAGCCGCGAGCTGCAGGCGACGCTGAAGGTGGCGCTGCACAAGGCGGCCATCGATGCCGAGACGCGCAGGACGGGTCAATTGATGTCGATGATGATCCAGGGAGTGCGCGAGGCCATCTTCCTGATCTCCGACGATGGCATCATCCAGTACATGAACCAGGCGGCCGAGGAGATCACCGGCTTGAGCCTGCTGCGCGCGCGCGGACAACTGTTCAGCGAGGTCTTTCAACTGAGCGATGTCTGCGAGCGTCCCGTCCCGCTGCCGGTGGGAAGCGGCGAATCGGTGACTCTCGAGGAGTTCGGCTGGATCCTCCGCGTTCCGGACCGGGAGAGAATGATCGTGGATTTTTCGGTGAGGTCGGTAGCCGCCGACGAGGGCGGCAGCGGAGGCAACGTGCTCGCCCTGCGCGACGCGACGGAGCGGATGCGCCAGCAGGTCATTGAGGCTACTACGGCGGAGACGCAAACCTTCGACAACAGCCCGATCTCCATGGTGCAGTTGGATGGAGACGGCTGCGTGATACGAATCAACCAGCGCTTCCTTGGCGAGTCGGGCCTGACGATGGATAAGGTGATTGGGAGAAGGCTCATGGACCTGCTGGCAGACCCGGACCCGCGCATCACGCGTCAATTTATCAGCAGGCTGCTGCAGCCCTCCCGTGCCGGGCAATATGCCCACGCTGGATGAGGGTAAACACCGCCTGAGCGGGAAGCGTGTTCGATCCCCAGTTCGCGCTATTCCTTGCTAGATCGTTTTTGATTCACCTATCGACGTTTTGAGATTCTGCAAGGCGGCTTTTTCTTGAGGAAAAGGCCGCTCGGCATATTGATTTTTGTAAAGTGCAAAATCGAAAACGCTGTAGCTCTGGGGATCGGCGCTATGCAAGTACCCGCGCAATACAAGTTTGCTGAGAAGGTTACTACAAGTTTCGCGGTTAACAGGGCCCTCAACACATCGAATGGAGCTCGATATGGCCTCCCGGAACTTCGACGACAGCATGGAAGAAAAATATTCTTCCACACTCGGCTCGCATTACGATTCAATTTACGCCATGATGCACCTGGCGATGAATGTGAGCGATTACGCCATCTACTTGCTCGACGCGGAAGGCTACATCTCTACATGGAACGCGGGCGCCAAACGCCTCAAGGGCTATGACTACGATGAAGTGTTTGGGAAAAGTTATTCCATGTTCTTCCCGCAGGAGGCGGTGGAAGCCGGCCTGCCGCAGGAGGAACTGGCCATTGCCGCGCGGGATGGACGATTCGAGACCACGGGCTGGCGCCTGCGCAAAGGAGGAGAACAGTTCTGGGCCTTAGCGACGCTGACCGCCATTCGCGGACCAGACGGCCAGTTGAAGGGCTTTGCCAAGATCACACGCGACATCAGCGTGCAGAAGATGCTCGAGGAAGATCAGAGAATGTCTGCTCAGCAACTGGAAGAGCGTATCAAAGAGCGCACGAGTCAACTGGAAGCAGTGGCCGAAGAACTACGGGCCGAGCGGGAAAAAGTCCAGGGCATGATGGTCAAGCTGCGCAAGGAATTGGACGAGAAGGAGGTGCTGCTTCGCGAGGTTTATCACCGAGTCAAGAACAACATGCAGGTCATTCAAAGCCTGCTCAAGATGGGCGCGCGGACCCTCACTGCCGACAACGGGCGCGAGGTCATCGCCGCCGCCGTAGAGCGTGTGCAAGTCATGGCCTCGGTGCATGAGCACTTGTATCAGTCGGGGGATCTGTCCGTGCTCTTGCTTCCCAAGTTCCTGCGTGGAATCGTTGAGGGGGCGGTTGCGGCAAATGCCAATCAAAGGAGCGATATTCAGTTGCAGATGGATTTCGATGAGGTTCCCCTGTCAATCGACTCCGCGATTCCCCTGGGGCTGCTGGTAAACGAACTCATCTCCAACTGCCTCAAACATGGGCTGGCGAAAGACCGTCCGGGCGCCATTCAGATATCCGGCCGCCTGGTTCCCGGCGCGGTGCGCATTGTAGTTCAGGACAACGGCAAAGGTTTGCCGGATAACTTTAACGCTTACCATCACACGTCGATGGGACTCAAGCTGGTTGAAAACCTTGCCCGGCGGCTGGGAGGGAAAGTCGAATATTCCTCGGATCATGGTTGTAAAGTGCAGACCTATCTTACCGGCCTTTGTGTTCAGACCGGGCAACACCTATCGACACAACCGTTGAAAGAAACGTACCCGGAGCTTCCGCTCTACGAATCGAAATCGGTTCCCCGGCCAGAGGTAGCCCCTCAGGCATAGTCACCCAGACAAGCTCTACTCAGCGGCCATCTCTCCGAGCACGCGGTGGGTGTCGTCGAAATGTTTCTTCATCAGCTTGCCCGCCCGCGACGCGCTGCCGGCTTCGATGGCGTCCGCAATCGCCGCGTGCGTAGCCACAACCTGCATCTTCCCGGCCTTGCCCCTGCGCCGCAAGAGTCCCACGCGCATGGACTCCTGCATGCACTCATGCATCGAGCAGCAAAAGATCTCGATCAATGCGTTGCCCGAGGCTCCGTTGATGACGTCGTGAAAATCCAGATCGTGCTGAACAAATAACTCCGGTTTTTCGATGGACTTCCTCATGCCGTCAACGGCGAACCGAAGCCTCTGCACGTCGGAGCGCAGGCGCCGGCGCGCGGCCAGCTCCGCAGCCGTCACTTCGATCGACGCGCGCACTTGCAGCACCTGAATCACGGAGATTTGCCGGGTCGAAAGCGCGTGAACCAGCAGATGGGTGAGGAACGAGCTGTCCACTGCGCCTACTCTTGGCGAACGGCCGTTGGCTTTTTCAATCACCCCGGCGAGTTCGAGCGACTTGAAGCTCTCGCGAACAATGCCCCGACTGATGCGCAGCTTCTTGCTCGTCTGCAGCTCGGAGGGCAGAGACTCGCCCGCGGAAAGCTGGTCCTTATGGATGGTGTCGAAGATGTAATTCGTAACCTTCATGGTCAGCGAATCTGTAGGCATATCGCGTCCTGTGTCTTTCCTGGAGTCTGACATCGCGCCATTGAGTTGATATGCCATTGTAAATAATAGAAGACCGGCATGGAGTCCATGCCGGTCTGGAATGCTTCCCTTGCATGGTTAGGACCTAAATCGCCCGCTCATTTGGATCGAGCGCGGTGAGTTGTACTGCGCCGTGTCTTTGCCGAGAGGTCTTAGGCAGACGGGAACAGCTGCGCCAGAATCGTGCGGCTTTGCCGTTCCCTACGCTTTAAAAGTCGAGTTGGGCCTTTGCGGCATCGATCTTTGCCGCATCCACAGCGGGCACCTGTTTGACGGCCTCCGCATCCTTGAACTTGCCGTGCTTTGCCCGATAGTCGACGATGGCATTGGCCTGCTCCTGCGATATGCCCAACGCGCCGGCTATCTCAATCGCCGAGGCGTTATTGATGTTTACCCGCGCCGGAGCGCTTTCCGGGCCAAAGTTCTTGGCCAGGTACGCGACCAGGGTTACAAGGTCGTCATCGCTGGCCTGCGCGCCGCGGCCGCGCATCTCAATGACTGAATCGGTCCACTGGTCTTCCGTCTTGCGCTGCACGGTGACGACAGAAAGCAGGTGGCATCCGCTGCACGTGTTTACGAGTATGTCTTTGCCCGGCCCTGGAGGGAGTTGCTTGACGATAGCGTCCTGCTGCGTCTGATCCGGCGGCGGTAGGACGACAGTTGCGGCAGGGGTTTGCGCCGTCTGGGCCGTAGCCACTTCCACAGCAGGAATAGCCCGCCACAAAATTGAGGCGAGCAATATCGCAAACACGAACCCTGAAAACCGCTTCATTATTTACCTCGGCCCACCGAGAGTATCGTAGCAATCACGTGTAAAACAGGTCAACAAAAGGGTACTGGGTCGCTTTGAAATAACATCCCTCAGGGCCTGAAGGCCAGGATGATCTTGCGACATTTTTGGCACGACTGAAGCCGTGCCCTTTCAAAGCCGGTTCAAGCGATCGCCGGCTTCTTGCGCCATTCTAAAAGCGTCCCGTCTTGCTCAGCCATCCGTCCATGTAATCAAAGGCCCGCTTGTAAGTGTCGCCAAACTCGGGCCGGCACGGCGCCATGTTATGGTTCGCTCCCTCAACACCCACGTATTCCTTATCCTTTGCGGCGATGAGATCGTAGGTAATCTCGAGCAGAACAATGTCTCCCCCGCACCCTGCGGCTACCACCAGCGTCGGAGCGTGGATGCCCTCCACATTGCCCTCCATGCTGTCGCCGGAACTCGTCCAGTCGATGCCGGCGATGTTGTCGGCGGTCTGATGAAAGTCCGGCTTGACGCGGATAGCGTCGAAGGACAGGTAATGCTTGACGGTTACGTTGACAGTGGTTTGCGCCAGCAAGTCCTGCTGGTCTGGCCTCTGCGTTGGGCCGCCCACACCTGCAATCACCTGCGTGGCCTGCGTTCCGTCGGCCTTCAAGAGCAGATGCGGCGCGTGCGTATGCGCCAACAACTCCAGATCTGTGCCCGATGGATTCGCTCCATTGGCCGCGCGGCCCGCGCCGCTTGATCCGGCCACGACGAACGGCTCATCGTCCTTGAACTCACCCTCGCCCTTGAGGATTTTGTCGAGCCGAGCCTGCGCTTCGTCGTCGAGCTGATCGGCGCGGGCTGCCTGTGCGGCAAAATACTTCTTCAAGAACTCCGGACTGTAGTGCGCCTTCCCCGTCACAGGATCGTAGCCGTTCTTCACGTCGAACATATCGAGCGAAGAATCAATCTGCTTGGGATTGTGCGGGTTCATCGCAGGATTCAGCGCCAGCATCCGCGACACTGCGCCGGAGTTGGCGTCGAGAATAATCACTCCGTCGGCCTTAGGCAGATTCTGCGCGTCTTTCGTCTGGCACTTGTAAATCCGCTCCGGCCTCTGGCAGGCTGCCGGTCCGTTCTCAGCCACATCCTGGTAGAAGGTCAGCTCCGTTCCCCCTGAACTGTGGCCCGCAAGCACCACCTTCTCCACGCCCATGGCGTGCAACTGCTTGATGCCTGCCGCAATCGGCGCCAGGAACTCTTCGTAAGTATCCTCGGGGCCGTAGTCGTTGACCAGTAGCACCGTGTAGCCGTACTTGGCCAGCTCCAAGCCGTGAAAGTAGTTGAAGTTGTTGGCATGCTCGGGATGCGTAACCAGGATCGCGATGCGCCGCTTAACCGGATCGGGCGTATCGCGCTCGACGATGATTCCGTTTCCGCGGCCGCCCAACCGCACGAAGGTTGTCTTCATCGGCGGGCCGCCTGCCGGCACCGGAGAGTTCTGCGCGACTGCAAAGATGGGAACGACGGCGATGGTAAGAATCAAGAATCGCAGGATACGGTTCATCTCTTGTGGTCCTCGTTTCGACTTGCTTCGGCTTGGGTTTGTGCTCTCCCACCCCTTCCGCAAAGAACGCGGAAAGGGTGGGGCGCCCATCCATTTAGGTGGGTGGCAGGCTTATTGAATAAAGCGCCCGGGCTGGCTCAACCACTTGTCGGCGTAGTCGTAAATGGTCTTTACCGTGTCTCCGTACTGGCCGGGCGTTTTTTCGCACTGCTTGCAGGTGGGGTAGCCGTGCGACGCGCCTTCCACATACACCAGCGTTTTGTCTTTGCTCTTGGCGTGGTTGTGAATCGTCTCTGCCGCGCCCATCTCAAAGCTGCCGGTCATGCCCATGGTCAGCAGCGGAACCGTTATACCTTCCACGTTGCCGGGGATGCTGGCGCGCGTCGAGCGCCAGACTACGCCAGTCTCGGCAGTTTCTTCGCCGTAGCCGTATTTCTCCGGGTCCACGCGCAGAGCGTAGGTCTGCAGGAAGCCGGTCAGTGTAGTCTTGAGCGCCGCGCCGTAGAACGAGTGTGATGGGTTCGCCCTGGTTGTGGGTACGCGGATTGAGTGTACGATCTCGGTGGTGATCGAACCATCCGGGTGGATCAGCGGCCAGGCGGCATGGGTGTGGTTCAACAGGCTCATGTCTGAGGTGTAGAGCTTGTTGCCTGTGAAGAGCGAACCGGCAACGATAAAGACATCGTCGTCGTCAAAGTTGCCCTTGCGGGCCTTTATGTCGGCGTAGCGCTTGAGCGCCAGATCGACGAACTCATTGTTCTTTTTGGCCTGCGCGACGAGAAACTTGTGAATGAACTCCGGGCTGTAGTGCGAACCGGCAGGGTTGAAGCCGTTGGCGGGGTTGAACATGTCCAACTCGGGATGCGTGATCTTGACGCCGTTATCGATTTCAACAGCGGGGTCGGTAGCCGTGAGCACATCGTTGGCAATGCCCCAGTTCGCGTCGCCCAGAATAATGCCGTCCGCGGGAGGCATATTGGCCAGCGAGTTCGGGCACTTCCATACGTGCACCTCATCCTGGCAGGCCTTCACGCCGTTCTCGGCAACGTCCTGATAGGAAGTGGCAACCGTCGATCCGCCCGAATGTCCCCAGAGAACAATCTTCGTCACGCCGGGATATTTGCGCAGGTAGGCAACCGCTTTCTTGGTTTCAAGATTCACCTGGTCCAGCACGCCGTCATTAAAGTTGCGCGACTTGTCATTGCTGTTGTTCACGCAGAACACGCGATAGCCGCGCTTCGACAGTTCCGTGCAGGTCGAAGTCGTCAACTCGTCGCCGGCCGAGTGCATGGTGAAGACGGCAATCTGCGCCTTCGGGCCCGGATTGACCGGCTCGTAAAGCACCGCGGGCTCGCCGTTGCCCAGATGCACAAAAGTGGTTTTCACGCCGGGGGGCAGCGGCGCGTCGGGGGGTGGGCCGCCCTCGCCGCCTCCGCGCTGCGGTTGGGCCTGCGTAGCGGTCATCGGGTTCACCGCACCATCTGGACTATTGCCTCCGGCTCCGCGTTGAGCGGCGGATGGGTGGGCGGTGAGAAGGTTCAGCGCGGCAAGCGCTGCAAGGAGCGTTGGCAGAGTCTTTAACTTCATAAATTCGGTGATCTCCAATTTGTATATATCTAACCGAAACAAATTGTAGCGCATTGTTGATACGGTTGTGTACCGGACTCGGCCCGCTAAAGAATGCCATGGCTGGCACAGTGAGATGTATTCTGAATCTCTTTGGGCTTCATGTGCAAATTACGATTCGAGGAGGCTAGGTTGAAACGGTCAATAAAGTTGGTGTATATAGCGGCATTGTTTTTGGCGTTTTTCGCCGCGGGCTACTGCGCAGACGCGCCGCAGGCCGCATTGAAGGAAGCAAGTCTCATAACCGAGGTCCTGCCCTGGGGCGAGACGGTGACGGCCGTTCGGCTGGAATACTCCGAGGAGCTCTACTCCGGCGAATTGACTGCGCTTATGCCCACGCAAACCTCCGACTCGAGCCTGATCAAATACCGCGTCTTTGCAGACCGCTCGATCACCAGCGCCTACGTGAACAACAGCGGCAAGAAAGACGAAGTTGCCGTCTACGGCAAGTACGTGTTTCTCAACTTCGGCATCCAGAACATGGACCCCAACACCTACCGCAGCCAGGTGACTTTCACTCAGGGCACAAAGAACCGTCCCAGGCTGGGTGGGCTTGTCGTGAGCCAGACCAATCTCATTACTACCCGAGCAGGCCACGTGATTGCGCCCGTCACCGTGAGCACGTCGCGTGAGATATGCGTCGGCGTCGATGACTACACCACATTCACCTACAAGAATGAAGCCACCGGCCACTCTCTCAACTATCACCTGTTTATTCCCAAGGGTTATGAAGCGAAGGCCGCGAGTCTGAAAAATCTGCCCCTTGTCGTGCATTATCCATCAGGAGATTTCAATTATTCCGACTGGACGGGGAAGTATCGCGGCGCGCTCTTCAGCCATCATGACGCGCTCTACTTCAGCGATGACGACGCGCAGGCCGCGCACCCGGCGTTTGTAGTCACCGTAGGCGGCCCGGCAGACCTCAACTGGACCGGCGCAGCCTACGCAGACAGCGAGATGCAACAGAATTATGTCAAGATTATTCAAAAGATTCTGTCCGACTACAACGTTGATCGCTCGCGCGTCTACGCTGTCTCCCTGGCCGCCGGTTCACTGCCCATGTGGAACACAATCCTTGCCAACCCCGGCCTGTTCGCCGCGCAGATCAGCACCTCCTATGACACCTACGGCGCGTACAAGGGCCAGAAAATTGGCGAAGAAAAATTTGCTGCATTGTTGAAGGCCCTGCCCGGATGGTTCTTCGACGGGCTCAACGATCCAACCACGCCCGGAATTGCCGGAACCTCAGACACTCGATTCAAAGGCGAGCGGCTCAGGGATATTGCTGCGCTGATGAATGGGCAAGGCCTGAGCGTGGACGCGGCGTTCGGCAGAGAAGGCGAGCTGATGTGGAACGGCCTAGCGCGCGGCGAGAAAGCCACCCAACTTGCTACCGACCAGGTAGCGCGCGCAAAGGCGGAGAAAGCTACGCACCTGGTTACGCTCTACATCCCCGGCACGCTGCTCATCAACCAGCACTGGAGCTGGGACGCAACCTACTCCAACGCCGGCGTGCGCGACTGGCTCTTCCAGCAGGTGAACGCCAAGCCGTATGCTGCAGGCAAGCAATGACGATCCGGATTCTGACAAGGGTCAACACCGCTTAGTATATTGAACTGGTGAAATGTTCTGAAGGAGATGTTCGATGAAGAAATTTGGTTGGATGGGGGTGGTTGTCTTGGCAGCGTTGATTGGAACTGCCGGCGCAAGCGCGGCGCAGAGCCTACCTGCCAAGAAGCGCCAGACCACGCCGGAAAAAGTGATTGCCGAGCACGTAGCAGCGCTCAATGCCTGCGATTGGAACCGCATGATGGCCCAGTATGACGACGACATCGTCTTTCTTTCCAAAGACGGCGGCATCGTGCAGGGCAGGGAAGCCATTGGCAAGATGTTTCAACAGTCGCTGAAAAAGCCGGCCGAGGGCGGCCAGTGCGGCATGACACTCATCCCCGAAAAAACCATCGTTGTCGGCAACACGGTCAACGTCATTTGGCGCGTGGAGGCACCGTTTCTGGCTGAACCCTATCGCGGTTCCGAAGCGTTCGAAACGCGCAACGGCCTGCTCGCCGCTCAGGTAACTACCTGGGACCCTAGCGCCATGAAGATGAAGAAGTAGCAACAGGCAAGTGAGGGTTTGCATGAGACATTGGACAGCATTGATTCTGCTGGGCACGACGGTTTCTTTGCCTGTAATCGCGCTACCCGCGTTGGCACAGCAATCTCCTGCGCCAGCGCGCGAGATTCTTACCAAAGCCCAGTTCGACACGCTCTTCAAGCAAGTTTCAAACTGGGGCCGCTGGGGCAAAAACGATCAACTCGGCACGCTCAACCTGATCACCCCGGCGCTAAAAAAAGCCGCCGCGGCGCAGGTGCGCGAGGGCGTGTCGGTTTCGCTGGCCCGCGATCTCAATACCGAAAAAGCCATCGACAATCCCGATCCCTTTCAAGACAAGATGAGCGTAGGCGTAGGCGAGGAGTTCAACATGGACACCTACACCGTCAACTTCCACGGTTTCGCTTTCAGCCATTTTGACTCGCTGGCACACACCTACTACGAGGGCAAGCTCTACAACGGCTATCCGGCCAGCGATATCTCAAAAAACGGAGGCACGGTGCTCGATGCCGCGCAATATAAAGACGGCATCTTCACCCGCGGGGTTCTGGTAGACATTCCCTGGTTGCGCGGCCTGCCCTATCTCGAAAAAGATGCCTACATCACAGCGCACGATCTCGATCTCTGGGAGGCGAAGACCGGAGTTCACATCAAGTCCGGCGATGCAGTTGTCATCCGCACCGGCCGCTGGGCGCTGCGTGAGGCCAAGGGGCCATGGGACATTTCATCCGCCTCCGCCGGGCTCGACCCATCTGTTGCACTTTGGCTGCACAAGCGCGACGTTGCATTTCTCGTGAGCGACGCAGCGCATGATGCGATTCCCTCCGCCGTAAAAGACGTTGTCTTTCCCATCCATGTGTTGACGATAGTGGCCATGGGCATGGCGCTCGCCGACCAGTGCAATCTGGAAGATGTAGCCCGCGAGTCGCTGAAGCTCAAACGGCAGACATTCCTGCTGACGCTCGCGCCGGTGCGCATCAAGGGCGGCACCGGCGCGTTGATCAATCCGATCGCTACGTTTTAGCGGGCATTTGGAAATGGCCATGCATACGCTAGACTTATAGTTCAGATTGAAGGGAGCAAATTGAAAGATGGCTTCACTCACCGACACCGGCAGATTCCCCAGAGCAAAGGCAATCATCTCTTCCTTATCGGGTCTTAGCCGAGTGAAGATACTTTTGCTGGTTGCTGTAACGAGCAGACCTCGTTACAGAAGCCTTGTTCATGCTCTCCTGAAGCTCATTTCGCCCGGATCGCGGATATCATTTCGCTATAAAATTGCAAATCGCAAGATCGTCTCATTCCTTCGCTGGGAGTATTTGGATAGCGACCTTCAATCGGCTTTGGAATTGGCGGTAGGGGATTGCTACCGGTTGAAACAGCTGCAGCGGCCCGACTTTATTGTCGATGGCGGCTCAAATTCAGGTCTTTTTCTCCTTGCCGCATCGGCAAGATGGACGGGCGTTCCGATCGTTGCATTTGAGCCTGTCCCTGCGAATGTTGAAATCATCAAGGCTCACCTGATTGCAAACCACTTTGAAGGATCTGTAAGAGTGGTGCAGGCCGCCCTGGCCGGCAAGGATGGAAGCAAGAGATTTTATCTGCGTGAAGCGAATCAGGGCAGTTTTACGGATGAGCTGCCCGCAGAAGGATTTATGGATGTTGAAACCCTGGCGCTTGCACCGTTCCTACCTTCAGATCCCAATTTGCTCAAGCTCATCAAGTTGGATATCGAGGGTGGTGAAGTCGAAGTCCTCGATGCATTGTTTAGAGACGGCGGTATCCGTAAGACGATCATTGTGATGGAACTTCATAACACTCCGGTTACCAGGCCGTGGATCGAGGAATTGGCGCATCGCATCGGCTATCGTATCGAATTTTATGAGGTCGGATCGGTAACTGCCCATTGTCAGCTCCTATCGCCTGATTTATTGGCGACGGACACCTTGATACCGGCAAGTACTCTGTCTGTGTAGATCGGCATTGTCCTTTTAGGCGAAACGAAAATGGCTTTGTGCCCCCGGTCCCGCTTTGGAGACCGGGGATGGTACAACTCCTGCGCACTAGACATTCAATATCGCAGCTCTACTTCGGCAGCGGTTTGCCGGCAACCGTCGCCGCTGTTGTATCTCGCGAGAGATTTGGGTTTGCGGCAAACGCCGGATTCGTTCCCTGCGGCCTTGCGGGAGCATTGGGATTGGCAGGCCGATCCGGTCCGCGCGCGATGTACAGCCACCACTGCGGATCGGTCTTGCTCAGGTTCAGGTTCGAGTGATCCGTCTTGCCTGTCGGCGGAACGAGATAAGCCGTGTTCTGCTCCGCCTCGCGCAAGTCACTGCCAATCAAAATCGGGCTTACTCCCGGCGAAATTTTGGTCCACACCTCTTCCGTTCCGGGCGTATGGCTGTGCGGCTGCGAACTGACCCACGGCGGCAGCATCACGGTGTAGATGCGCTCGCCCTGCAGCAACCCGTCCGAGGCCGAAAGAATGCAATGCGAAAAGTTGTTCCAGTGCGCATTCTCCTCGCACCACGGCAGCAGCAGTGTGTTGCGAACGATCAGCGAGTTCTTCGCGACCGGCCCCGCAGTCCACTGCAGCATAATCATCTTCAACGGCTTGTCTGACGAATTGACCAGTCGATGCGCCACGTTGGGCGGCGCGAGAATTGCAAAGCCGGGCTTCAGATCCCAGTACTGCTTGCCGTCATCCAGACGTCCCTCTCCGCTCTCGACGTAAAAAAAATAGGAATCCGGATAGGCCTGCAGCGGCGTCTCCGCGCCCGCCTGCAGCTCAGCCGTCGATAGCAGCTTGCGATACTCGAGCACCGCACCGTTTGGGCCGGGGTGATACGGATCGCCCGGACCAAGAATCTCCTGGGTCAAAATCGTCCCGTGCGTGAAGTGGACGGGATTGTTAGTAGGGCGGCCGATGAATCGATCCACATCGACGCTCTCCTTCTCATTGAGCCCGACAAACTGCTGTTGCTGCTGACGGGCCTGTGCCGCCGGCTGAGCTGCAGGTGTTTCCGGCGCCTGGGCCTGGGCAGCGCAAGCCGCTGCGCACAACAAAAGCGCAATAAATGAATACTTCATGCATTTTCCCCTTGAAATGAGATTCTGAATAAGAGACTTTGTCAAAATATCTGGATTGTTGGGTCAGGTTCACTTCCGCCTGAACGCAATCTGCGGTTCGGCAAGAAGATTACACCCCACCTGTTACACAGGTCAACAAGGAGCGGGTTGACTCGGTGTACGCTGCGATTCTAGAATCGGTCGAATTCATAGAAGAGGAAAATGCATGCGTCCATACTCGGATTTGCGCAAGAGTCTATCCGTCCTGATTTTTTTTATTACCATGATTGCCGCTATCAACGTCACAGGCGTTTCAGCTCGTGCGCAACAAGCCGGAATCCTGACGAACCTTGAGATCGGCTCCTACAAAACGCCCATCGAGTACCTTCGCTTTCCCCTCGATCAGCCGCTTTCAGCCTCGCGGTTCGATTACACGGCAACGGTGAGCGACCAGTACACGGCCAGGTTCTTCGTCACAGCAACCGTACCAACAGGCAGCCAGGATGAGATCAAGGTCGATGGCGTCCCAGTAAAGTCCGGCCTGCCTTATGCTGTGGACCTGGCCGAAGGCCCGCGAACGTTTGTCATCACCGTCGCCACAACGGAAGCTCCTTCGGCCATCTACAACCTGACCGTCGATCGAAAAGACCTGTTCAAGGTTTATACGTCCGAGAGCCTGGGCAAAGGCATCTGGCGCATCTATGACTTTGGCGGCACGCGCGGCGATGAGAGCTTTTACCTCGTCGAAGGCACCACGCGGGCGCTGCTGCTTGATGCAGGCATGGGCAAGGGCGATCTGGCCGGATACGTGCGCACGCTGACCAAACTGCCAGTAGCAGTTGCCGTCACGCATGGCCACGGCGACCACTTCGGCCAGGTCAGCGACTTCAAAGACAGCGACGTTTACATTGGCGAGCAGGACATCACGCGGCTTCCTCACGACTACATCACGCCCAAGTTTCACTACCTCAAAGACGGCGAAAAAATCGATCTCGGCGGCGGCCATGTGTTTGAAGCGATCAACGTGCCCGGCCATACAATCGGATCTATGGTTTACTTAGACCGCATGGACAAGATCGCCGTCACCGGCGATGCCGTCAGCTCCGGCAGCATGGTCTACATGTTCGGCGGCAACTGCACGGCGCTGGACCAATACGTTGAGAGCCTCAAGCATCTGCAATCGAAGCTGGGCAACATCGACGGGCTGCGCCTGCTCGTCGGCCACTCCTATCAGGAGAAGACGCCGTTGGTCGGCGCAGCAGCGCAGCAGTTGATCGCCGACATGCGTTCCGCCGCTGAAAGCGCGCTGGCGGGAACCATGCAGGGCAAGCAGGTATTCAATACCGGCCCCGGCGGTGCAAGGTCCGAGCTGCGCGAGCTGAACGTAGGCGAGGCGGGCCTCTGGTACAACCCGGCAAACTTGCGCACCGCGCCCGCCGCGCTGGGGATGCTGGACATCACGACGCAGACAGGGACATACCTGATATGGAAGGCGGTCTTCGCCTCCATGCTGACGGACTACGCGGTGACCATGCCCGACCAGAGCGCCACCGTTGAGGTCACCTCAACCGCTTATTGGCAATATGCGAAGTCGATCACGGTGAACGGCGCTTCGGTGAAGTCCGGATCGAAACACGCCGTGCAGCTTGCGCCGGGGCCGAATAAAATCGAGATCGTAGTAACGGGCAACGATGGGTCCACACGAACCTACAACGTATCGATTCAGAGATAAATGTATTACGGATTTAACTTGGGAACAGGAGGGCAAATAATGCGCATTGGATTCAGGATCAAGTCAGGCGCGGCTGCGCTGTTTGTCGCGGCTTTGTGCACCACAGTATTCGCGCAGCAACAGCCGCCCCAGGCGGAGATTCATAACAAGCAGTTGAAGGTGACCATCGATCTGCCCGCCGCGCAGAACGGCTTTTACAAAGGCGTGCGCTTTGAGGGCGGAGGCAGCGCGATTGCAGACCTTGAGTTTGCCGGGCATCATATTTATCGCCCCTGGTTCTCATCTACCGATGCCAGTGTGCCGGACTTTACCTACAAGGACGACAAGATCGTAGCGGGAACCAACAGCTCCATGACTGGTCCTGCGGAAGAGTTTCAAGCCGCGATCGGTTATGCCGACGCGCCCATAGGCGGAACGTTTCTGAAGATCGGCGTTGGCCTTCTGCGCAAGACCGACACCAACCCCTATCGCTTTACGACACACTTCGACATCGTCGATGGCGGCAAGTGGACGGTGAAGAAGTCGTCGAACTCCATCACCTTCACGCAAGTCTTTGGCGCGCCGGGCAGCGACTATGCCTACGTCTACACCAAGACAATTCGTCTCGTCGGCGATACCAGCCAGATGCTGATCGAACATCACTTGAAAAACAGCGGCAAGCTGGCCCTCGCCACGCCGCTCTACGACCACAACTTTCTCACCATCGACGGCATTCCCACCGGGAAGGCTTACTCGGTCACTGCGCCTTACGATCTGAAGCCTACTCAGCAGCCGAACGCGAAGTTTTTCTCGGTCGAAGGGAAAACGGCCAGCTACGTCGCGGACCTTGCAGGCCAGGACCGCGCCTCCGTCGGCTTGCAGGGCTTCGGCGCAGATGTCAGTGACTACGATTTTCGGATTACAAACCATGCTGCAGGAGTTGAAGTTCGCATACAAGGCGACCACCCGCTCACCAACGCGACCCTCTGGTCGATTCGCAGCGTCATGGCCGTCGAGCCGTTTATCAAGGTTCAGGCGGACCCCGGCAATACGTTTGACTGGAGCTATACCTATACCTACAGCAGCGTGAACAAAGCGCCTTAGAACTTATCCGTAAATAGGTAGCGCTGGCCACCAGGCCGGCTGTCGTGCGGGTCTCCAGACCCGCACGTCGCTACCAGCGGCGTGGACGCCCGCACGACAGCCGGTCAGGAAACTGATTACATGACAGCGTCGGCTCCCTCGACCTGAGTAGACAGGTTGCTGCGAAACGACCATGAGCTCGGAGGAAAGGAGCCGAGCATGATGATTATAGGATGCGATTTCCATCCTCGTTTCCAGCAGGTTGCTTATGTGGACCAGGAGACGGGGGAGTGTGGCGAACTGCGGTTGAGCCATCCCGAGGAGAAGGTGCGGTTTTACCGTTCTTTTGCGGGCGCCAGGTTCTGATCGGCGCGGAGGCGGCGGGGAACTTCCGTTGGTTTCGGCGGGTGATGGCGGAACTGGGCCATGAGTTTGTGGTCGGGGATGCAAGCGCAATCCGGGCCAGTTGTCCTCGCAAGCAGAAGACGGACAAGCGGGATACCAGGCACATTTTGACGTTGCTAGTAATCGAAAGGGATTGAATGCAAAGTGCGGGCTTGGGTTGTTTCGCAAAGCAAGACAGTTTTCAAAGATGGAACGAATCTCATAAAGAACGTCTGAGATTCGTTCCAAGCTCCATTGTGGGTTTGGGAAGGCCGGTGTCAAGGGTCGAGATAAACGCAAAGAACGCGCCCTTGACACTCGCCTTCCCAAACAGACGATATTCCATGCTCTGCTTACAGCCAATGACCCCAAAAAGAGCCTTGACAATGCCGACAATGTCAAACACGGCGCTACGATTTACGGCGACCTGCGAGAAATGCGGGCTAGCAACATTTTCGTTCAGTTTGTTTCCATTTCGAATTGAGATTTGTGCTTTCCCACCCAGGAATCAAAGGACGCAATTTCAAGAAGCAGGTCCTTCGACTTCGCTCAGGATGACAGGGGCACCCAAGGTTTTGTTAACACTTGCCTCGAAAATGCTGTAGCTCTGAATCGATCCACTTGTTGCTCGAAGCAAAAAGGTGCACACTCTTAAATTGGAGCCAAGCACCAATAGCGTGGTCGCGCTATTCATAGCGACGACTGGGATCGCATTCCAGTGCTGAATCGCAGTCTCTGACTTGGAAGGTTTCTGCGTGACCTGTGCAGGCGTAGGCAACTGCGATCGATCCCAGCCACCACCGAGAGACTCTATCAGTTGAACCGACGCTGTCATTTCCTGCACCTGCAGATTGGCCCGGGACTGCTGGTTCGAGAGCAGCGTAGTTTGTGCGATGACGACATCGAGATATGGATCGAGTCCTTGATGGAAGCGTCCCTGCTCAAGCCGCAGATATTTCTGCGATGAGTCGACGGCTTGCTGCTGGCGGAGAATCTGCTGCGATAAGAGATGAACCTCAGCGAGGTAATCTTCAACCTGCTGGAATGCTGTGAGCACGGTTTCGCGATAGGCGGCAAGGTTCGCATTGTAGGTTGCGATGTACTGATTCACCGTGGCTCGGCGCAGGCCGCCATCGTAAACGGTCTCAGAGATCGAAGGGCCGACGGACCAAAAACGGCTGGGCCATTCCAGGAGGCTCTGGATGGCCGAACTCTCCACGCCGCCGCTGGCTGCGAGGGTAAGAGTGGGGAAGTAGGCTGCATCGGCAACCCGGATTTGCGCATTCGCGGCGGCCATATTGCGCTCCGCGGCAGCGATGTCCGGACGCCGCTTGAGCAGTTGGGAGGGCAGGCCGATGGGAATGGGCGGAGGCGCGCTCGTTCTGGGTTCAACCGGAATGGAAAACGTGGAAGCCGGTTTGCCAATGAGCAAGGCAATCGCATGCTCATACTGGGCGCGCGCGATCTTGTTATTGATTGCCGCGGATTGTGCCAACTGCAGCGTTGTTTGCGCTTCAACAAGCGATATTTCATCGTCGATGCCGTTGTTATAGCGGGCCTGCTCGGAGGATAGAGAATCGGCATCGGCTTTTACCGTGTCGTCGAGGATTTTCTGCAGCGCATCCTGGCCGTGAATCTCAAAAAAATACTCGGCGAGGCTGGCTTGCTCCGTGAGGCGCTCATTCTCAAGATCGGCCGCACTCAGTTGGGCAGCGTACTTGTTCTCATGCACCGTGTTCCGTACTCTGCCCCATAGGTCGGGCACCCACGATACTGCGGCAGAGAGGGAAAACAGCTGCGACTGTTGACCGGTGTTGGTCGTGGTCGTTGTAGTCGTAGTTCCAGTTCCAGTTCCAGTGCCAGTGCCGGTGCCGGTATTGGACGCCGACTTTATATTGGAAGATGTCTGCGAGCTGGTATTCGAGTTTCCGATGCTTACTGTCGGAAAATACTGCGAGCGCGCCTCGCGAACCAGCGCACGAGCCTCCATGAAATTCTCAAACGCCTGGCGGATATTCTGGTTATCGATATTGAGTTGATCTTCGAGCGCTTTCAGCTGCGGATCACTGTAGATCTCCCACCACTTGCCGCGGAGAGCTGCGTCCTGGGGATTTGCGACGGTCCACTCGCCGGCCTCGACAACCTGCGCGGGAGTTTCCTTGTATGCCGGAGGCGCTGTTGGCGCGGGAGGAAGATATCTCGGCACCACGTCGCATCCAGCGAGGACGATTGAGAGCACTGCGGCCGGGTGAAGGCACCAAGCTGCCAAACGTCTACGGCGCTTTGCGATCGATGAATCCATTAGGTGCACTCCAATTCCGGCTAGGTAGTTTGCGAGTTATCCGTGCGGAATGTCGCGTCCTGTTTATTCCCTATGCGAAGCCGCAAGCGGTCGAAGAACAGGTAGACGACGGGCGTGGTGTAAAGAGCTAACATCTGGCTCACAATCAATCCGCCGACGATCGTTATGCCAAGTGGAAGCCTCAGCTCGGAGCCGGTTCCAGTACCGAAGGCCAGCGGCAATGCGCCGAACAAGGCGGCCATGGTGGTCATGAGGATGGGGCGGAAGCGAAGCTGACAGGCTTCAAATATGGCATCGGCGGTGGACTTGCCGTGCTCGCGCTCGGCAACCAGAGCAAAATCGATCATCATGATGGCATTCTTTTTTACGATGCCGATGAGCAGAATGATGCCGATGATGGAGATGACATTCAGGTCAACCTTGAAGAGCATGAGAGCCAGCATGGCTCCGACGCTGGCTGAGGGCAGAGTCGAGATGATGGTGAGAGGATGGACGAGGCTCTCATATAGAATGCCGAGGACGATGTAGACCGCGAGCAGCGCGGTGCATATCAGAACAGGTTCGCTGCTGAGAGAGGTTTGATAGGCTGCGGCCGTCCCGGCGAAGAAGCCGTGGACAGTCGATGGCATATTCATCTGCTCCTGCATCTCGGCCACTTCGCGGGTGGCGTCGCTGAGCGACATATTCGTGGCCAGGTTGAACGACACAGTGACGGATGGAAAGCCGCTTGTGTGATTGATGATGAGCGGTGTCACGCTCTGTTGCCCGGAGGTGACCGCGGAAAGTGGAACCACGCCGCTGCCTCCGGTATTGAGGTAGATATTCCTTAAACCATCGGGGCTCTGCGAGTAGGGAGGCGCTACCTCCAATACCACGTAGTACTGGTTAAGTTGCGTATAGATAATGGAGACCTCGGACTGCCCGAAGGCGCTGTAGAGGGACTGGTCAAGAGACTGGGGGGTAATGCCAAGGCGAGCCGCGGTGGAGCGGTCATAGCTGAGCAGCTCCTGGAGGCCGGCATTCTGCGCATCTGTATTCACATCCTGGAATCCTTGAAGCTTCTTCATTCCCGCAAGCAGAGCTGGACCCCACTTAGACAGGTCCTGAATGTTGTCGGACTGAATGGTGTATTGGTAGAGGGCGTTGCTCGATCGTCCTCCGATGCGCAAATCCTGCACCGCCTGAAGGAACGCGGACGCAACCGGGAGCGCGTTGAGCCTGAGACGAAGGCGATGGATGATTGCGGGCGCGGTGACTTTGCGAACATTCAGCGGTTTGAGCGCAACAAAGATCGAGCCGGCGTTCGACGCGCCCGATCCACCGGTGAACGCAATCACATTGGCCACCGCCGGGTCCGCCTTGATCACATTCTCCAACTGCAAAATTGAGTTGTTCATGATGGGAAACGAAGCGTCCTGCGGCCCCTGCACGCCGCCAGTGAGGGACCCGGTATCCTGTTGCGGAAAGAAGCCTTTGGGGATGATATCGATGAGGTAAAAATTCAGCCCGATGACCAGGAGCAGGAGGGGCAGCATGGGCCACGGATGCTTCAATACCCAGGCTAAGGTGCGGCTGTAAGTGGAGAGTAGCCACGTGAATCCTCGCTCGCTGATTTGATAGGCGCGGCCGTGCCTGGTCTTCGACTCGTCCTTAAGCAGGTAAGCGCACATTATCGGCGTTGCGGTCAGGGATATCAGCATGGAGAGAACAATTGCTATGGAAAGCGTGATGGCAAACTCGCGGAACAGCCTGCCGACGATGCCGCCCATCATCAGAATGGGGATAAACACCGCAATGAGCGACATGCTGATGGAGAGGATGGTGAATCCAATCTCGTTCGACCCTTGAAAAGCTGCTTCCAGAGGCGACTTGCCTGATTCCATGAGGCGGGAAATATTCTCCATCACCACAATGGCATCGTCCACGACGAATCCAGTTGAGATGGTCAGAGCCATGAGCGAGAGATTGTCTATGCTGAAGCCAAACAAGTACATCGCGGCGACCGTGCCTATCAGAGAGGCGGGAACTGCGACCGTGGGAATCAGCGTGGCTCGCCAGTTGCGAAGGAAAACGAAGACGACAAGAATGACCAGAATGACGGAGAGGATGAGCGTACTCTCCACATCGTTGACGGAGGCACGGATGGTCGTGGTGCGGTCCAGAACGATAGTGGTCTTGATGCCTTGCGGAATGGAAGCCTGGATTGCAGGCAGGTCCGCGCGGACGCGATCGACGGTCTGGATGATGTTGGCGCCCGGTTGACGGAAGATGATCACCATGATCGCGGGGATGCCATTCAGGTATCCCGCGGTGCGAAGGTCCTGCGTCGAATCTGAAATATCCGCTACGTCGGAAAGCTTGACCGCAACTCCTTTGCTGTAGCCGATAATGAGCGGCTTGTACTGGTCAGCTTGGGAGATCTGGTCGTTGGTGACGATATCGGCGGTTGTGTTGTCGTCGGCGAGCTGGCCGGCGGGCGTATGCGCGTTCTGCTGGCTTAGAACAGATTGAACATTCTGGAGGGTAAGCCCATAGCTGTTGAGCAGCGTCGGGTTGACTTCCACGCGCACAGAAGGACTGGCGCCTCCGCCGACAATTACCTGACCAACGCCTGCGATCTGCGAGAGCTTCTGCGCGATGATCGACGACGCTTCGTCGTAGAGCGTCGGCTTGTCGTACTTATCGGAGGTGAGCCCCAGAATGAGAACCGGCGCGTCCGCCGGATTCACTTTGCGGTAGGTCGGGTTGGCAGGCAAATTGGCCGGCATATACGTTCGTGCTGCATTGATTGCCGCCTCAACGTCTCGCGTCGCACCGTCGATATCGCGGCTCAAATCGAATTGCAGGGTCACCGAGGCGCTGCCTAGCGAACTGGAGGAGGTCATTTCGGTTACGCCGGCAATCTGGCTGAACTGGCGCTCCAGCGGTGTGGCGATGGAGGAGGCCACGATCTCGGGGCTTCCGCCGGGCAAATTGGCGGAGACCGAGATGGTAGGGAAGTCGACCTGCGGCAAGGGTGACACAGGCAGCACGTTGAAAGCCACGGCGCCCACTAGGATGAGGCCGGCCGTCAGCAGCGTGGTGGCTACCGGCCTGCGGATAAAGGGAGCGGAGATATTCATGCGCCCTCCTCTGCCGGTTGCGGTTCGTTGCCCGCGACTTGTTTCGAAGGGCTGAAGCGTTGGCCGATGCGATCGAAGAAAATGTGGATGACAGGCGTGGTGTAGAGGGTGAGCAGCTGGCTCAGCAGCAGGCCGCCAACCATGGCAATGCCCAGCGGACGCCTCAGTTCCGAACCCATGCCCTGGCCCAATGCCAATGGAATACCCGCAAGCAGAGCGGCCATGGTGGTCATCATGATGGGGCGGAAGCGCAACAGGCAGGCTTCGTAGATAGCGTCTGTTGCGCTATTTCCGTGGCGCCGTTCACCCTCCATCGCAAAGTCGACCATCATGATGCCGTTCTTTTTGACAATGCCGATGAGCAGGATGATGCCGATGATGGCGACGACGCTGAGATCCTGCCTGAAAAGTATGAGAGCCAGCAATGCGCCCACGCCCGCGGAAGGCAATGTAGAAAGGATGGTGATGGGGTGAATGAAACTTTCGTAGAGTACGCCAAGGACGATATAAACCGCGGCCAGCGCGGCGAGAATCAGCAGGCCTTCATTGGCCAGCGAGCCCTGAAATGCCGCCGCGGTCCCATGAAATCCAAATTGAACGCTGGCCGGCATGTTGAGCTGCTTTTGAGCCTTCTCGATCTCATCGATCGCGCCTCCCAGCGCCGCGTTGGGCGCCAGATTGAACGAAATCGTCACTGCGGAAAACTGACCCTGATGATTGATCGAGAGCGATTCAGTTCCGCTCTCAACATGAGTGAACGCGCTGAGGGGCACCGCATTGGATGGCGTTGAACTGGAGACTGCATTCGGTGTAGAAGCCGCGGAGTGAGCGCTGCTGCTGGCGCCGACGCCGGATGTTATGGCATTCGTGGGCGCGGTGAGCACCTGCGACGATGGCGTGTATGCCACCGCACTGGTCGTCGCATTCGAGCCCGCGGAAGAGGATCCGGAGGACGCATAGCTTGAGGAGGCAGCCGGCCCCGAGGTTCCCGAGGAGGTGTTGGTCTGGATAAACAGATCCTGAAGCTTGCCGGGATTTTGCTGAACGCTGGGAGTCGTTTCCAGGATCACGTGATACTGATTCAGCTGCGTATACATGGTGTTGATCTGGCGCTGCCCATAGGCGTCGTAAAGCGTGCTGTCGATGGTTGATGGAGCAATTCCAAGCCGCGTAGCAGTGGCGCGATCGATGACCAGGGACACCTCAAGGCCGCCGGTCTGCTGGTCGGTGGCTACATCGGCAAGCTGAGGCAGGTGCTGCATTTTGGCCACGAGGCGGCCAGCCCAAAGGTTCAACTCGTTGGCGTCTGCATCCTCCAGCGTGTACTGGTACTGGGTGCGGCTCACACGGTCGTCCACGGTAATGTTCTGCACCGGCTCCATATAGAGCGTCGCGCCCTCCACGGACTTCAAGCTCGATTGCAGCCTGCGAATCACGTCGGAGGCGCCTATATTGCGCACGTTGAGCGGCTTCAGGTTGATCGACATCCGTCCGCTGTTCAGCGTGGTATTGGTTCCATCCGCGCCGATGAAGGAAGACAAACTCTCGACGGCCGGGTCTTGAAGCACGACGTGAGCCAGTTGCTGCTGCTTCTGCGACATGGCCGCAAAGGTAATTGTCGCAGGAGCCTGCGAGATGCCCTGGATCTCGCCCGTATCCTGCGTCGGAAACAGCCCCTTGGGGATGACGATGTAGAGCACGATGGTGAGCGCCAAAGTTGCGACGGCAACCAGCAGCGTAATGGTCTGGTAACTCAGGACAAATTTCAGCGTTCTGCGGTAAAACGCGATGATGTTATTGAAGACGCGCTCCGAGGCTCTGAAGAAGCGCCCTTGCTGATCCTCGGGCGTGTGGCGCAGAATCCGCGAGCACATCATGGGCGTGAGCGTAAGAGACACCACGGCCGAAAGGATAATGGTGACGGCCAGCGTCACCGCGAACTCGCGAAACAGTCGGCCGATCACGCCGCTTGCCTGCGCGGTGATCGAAGAGGTGTAGACCGGAGTAACCGTGCCAATGGAATCGAGATAGATTCCTATGTTGCCCTTGGTGACAGTTGCAGCCGAGGCCGCGACGGAAGCATTCGCTTGAGCGGCGGTTCGCTTCGCCGCCGCTGCTTTGGCATCTTCGTCATGGACGACAAGCAATACAATTGCCGCCACAAGCAGGAGGAACAGGGCGCATGTCCACAGAAACAGTGAGCGCGATACCACGGAAGAGACGCAGGCAATTGGTGATCTGCGCCGACGTATCGAACGTCCGAGTTGTCCTCAATTCCATGCAATCCGACCCCGCGTTCAACAACTTTCGATGCCCTGTTGTTTTTGGCGCATTTTTCTGGAGGATATGGGCGTTTGAGAACATTTCAATGTTCTGTTTTGCTCACCATTGAAGCTTGCGTACCTGGAAAATATGGAAGGAAGGCGCGGACTGATAGAACTCCTGCTCGATTCAGAAGGCTCTGCCCCCGTGCGTGAACCAAGCGCTACTTCGGCGGGAGCGCCATCATCTGGCCGCCGCTGGAATGCAAGTTGTTATCCCCACGTCGCAGCTTCATGCTCGAAGCTGCGCCAAGATCGCGCTCATAGATCTCGCCATAATTGCCAACTGCTTCGATGACCTGGACTGCCCAATCGTCATTGAGTCCCAACCGATCTCCGATTTCATGCGAACCACCCAGCAGAAATCGCAGCGTGGGATCGTTGCTGTCAGGCAATGCCGCGCGGGCGCTGATGCGAGCCACATTTGTTTGCGTCACGCCGCTCTCCTCCGCTTGGACCAGTGCCTCCATCACCCAGTTCACAATGGCGGCCCACTCGGGGTCGTCGTCGCGGACCGCGGCGGCGAGCGGGTCTTTCGAGATGCGTTCCGGCACCATTCGCGATTGTTCATGATGCTCGGCGAGCGCGGAGCGAAGTTGCGCCAGGCGGGTCTGATCGCCGGCTAATGCGCCGCAATTGCCTGTGGCGAACGCTGCCTGCATCTCGCCCTCTTCGGAAAATGGGAAAGGCACAAAGCTCAGATGTTCACGGGCAAACCAGGCGCGTACGCTTTCTTCCACACTGCTTCCGGCGAGAAAGCATATCTTCTTACCGCTTAACTGCCGTGCGTTCGTCAGCGGGCTATTCGCGGGAAGCAGGAAACCTGCGCCATCCCAGAGCACCGGGCGTGTGAACTGGATGTGTGTTCCGGCGCTATGCGTAAAGTCGTCCGTGAGCGTGGCGGCCAAATCGATATTACCGCTAACAAGCGCCTGTATCGTCGTCCCATCGTCGGGAAACTGCGCTGTCTTCACTTGCGCATCTCTTCCAAGCACAGCAACCGCTATGGCGCGGCACAAATCCGCATCGAAGCCCTGCCGATTTCCATGGTCGTCGCTCGTCGAGTACTCCGCCTCCTCCACATCGATGCCGCATCGCAGTACCCCTGCGGCTCGTACGCGTGCAAGAGTCGAGGAGGGTTCAGTCGCGCGCGCGAGCGAACACGCGCAGAGGATCACAAAAGCAAGCAGTGTACAGGCGAAGTAAGTCCGCACTAAGGCGTCCAGTTGCCAGCGGCAGGAATGCCCGGAGTGGTATCCGGGCGCGGATTGAAGTCGGCGGGCACGGGGTTGGGAATACCGCTGTCAGTCGGAGTAATCTGCAACTGCTTGCAGCCAGCGCCGCCGTAATGCGGAAAGCTTTCGATCTCCGCCTGCGGAATCGTCGCGTACTCCGCCGGCAGCGGCGCGCGCTTGCCCTCCAGGCGCAGCGTGTCGAATGCGGAAACCATATCGCCCACGCCGGCAACCTTGTCATCCGCGGGTCCGAGGTTCGGCTGGTTGAACTTCTCCGCGCCAATCTGCCGCGCGCGCTCCTCGTCGGGCAGATCGGCGAGCGGCACAAGGCCAAATAACTCGTCAACAAATTTAATAATCGAACTGTGCTCGGAAGGCACATGCGAGACGCCATGTGCAACCGCGTACGGCGAAATTACGATGGATGGAATGCGCGGCCCTTGCTCTAGCGGAATGCCTGCCGGATCGTAAGACCGTACGCGCGGCTGGGCATGATCATAAAGCCCGTCGGACTCGTCATAGGCGATGATAATCGCGCTCTGGCTCCAGTACGGGCTGGCCGCAATCGCGTTGATCTCCTGCGCCAGCAGCGATTCGCCGATCTGCGAATCCGAGTAGCCAGGATGATCGTCGTTGCCGTTGAACACCTGAGCCAGCTTGGGGTTCGGATCAACCGGCTTCAAGCCTTGGATGTTGCCGTAGCCGCCGCGAATGTAAAACACTCCCGAGGCTGGCAGCCGCTTTGCCGCAACGTCGGCGAAGAAATCGCTCAGCCCATGCAGATGCGCGGACTCCAATGGGTTGTTGGCTATGTAGCCGAAATACTGGGGCGCGTTGTGGTGCGCCACATAGCCATCGTGCGAAGCCTTCCCGGCTGCGTCGTTCAACTCATGATCGTAGCCCTGCTGATACCAACCCCAGGGAATCGCTTTCACGCCGTGCCCTGCAATCTTCTCCATGTCCTGTTGCACGTCGGGCAGATCGAACGCCGGATCGTAATCCGCCGCTGTCGTTTTCTTAATCTCCGTACCCATGAAGGAAAGTGGAAGCGTTGCAAACGTGAGATTCTTTGAGACGCCGCTCATGGGTTTGGTAGCCACGGGCTGATGCAGGCGATTGGGGATATCGAGTGGCGATCCCCAATAAGGCGGCGGGTCGGATACCACCGGCACAGTTGCCGCCGCACCCTGGCCACCCGTCGCCTGAGCGTCCGGATGCAGCATCCACTGCGTCTCGCCGCCTTGCCCAGAGATCATGGCAATCGCATTCGGCGTGGATGGCCCAATGATCGTATCCATAAAGTGGTCGAACAAAGTAAAGCGGTCCGCATACTGCCACATGAACGGGGCCGCGTCGCAGTCCAAATGCGCCATCACCAGTTCGCCAAACTGCTTCCGTTCGGTCGTCGGCGTCTTCGAGGGCTTGCCATCCTTCAGCGTCACAGACTCTTCGGTCAGAGCATACTCGCTGTTCTGCGCCATGCCGTTTGCGTCCAGCGCCAGCTTGCGCGCAATTCCCGCATGCGAATGATTCACCGAAGCAATGTCGGCAGGATAAAGCGGAACCGTCTTCCCGTTGGCATCCACAATCGTCATCGGAATCTTGAACGGCGTAATGGTTCCCACCGTTCCATCCGTATTCACGATCGGCTGCGTGAACCCAGCCACCTGCGCTGGCGTGTATGGGCCGTTGGGCCCGGCGTAGAGCCCATCCGCCCCAGGGTAGCCGGCAAAATAAAAATCGAACGACCGGTTCTCCTGAAACAGAACAAACACATACTTGATCCGATTCCTGAGCAGCCGCAGCTTCTGCTGTGCGGAGATGGCGGGCTCCTGCGCCGGATCGATCACATGCGCCTGCACGGCTGCGCTCGACGGCGGCGCTATGGTCAAATCCGGCCCGGCATTCTGCTGCGCTCCGCAAACTCCGAGAGCGATCCAGGAAAAGGCAATAAGCGCTGCAAGTTTTTCCAATCGATTGATGATGTGCATAACACCAAAATTGTACAGCAGCCGTGTTGAAATTCCCGTTCGCTCACTTGCGCGCCGCTTTCCTTCCGCAGCCTTCCCCGCCGTCGTGTATCTTGGCGAAGGGACATCCTATTTTAGGAGCCATTGACCTGCCACCATGCCCACCTTCGCCGCCATCGATATCGGTTCCAACTCCTGCCGCCTCAAGATTGCCAAAGTTGTTGCCCACAAGCTGAAGACTCTCGCCGAAGACCGCGAAGTGACGCGCCTCGGCGTCAGCGTGTTTGAGACGGGCCTGGTATCGCCCGACGCCATGGCCGCCACGCTACGCGCGCTCAAGCGTTTTCAGCGCACGGTCCAGCAGCACGGAGTGGATCAAATCCGCGTCGTTGCCACTGCTGCCTTGCGCGACGCCCGCAATGGCCCGGCATTTCAAGCCTGGGTCAAGGCCGAGACCGGATGGAATATGGAAATCATCTCCGGCCTGGAAGAGGGCCGTCTGATTCATCTCGGCGTCACAACCCTTGAACCCGGTGCAGGCGGCCGCGTACTGTTGATCGACCTCGGCGGCGGAAGCTGCGAGATTACGCTGTCTGAGAACAAAAGAATCAGGGAAACCATCAGCCTGCCCCTCGGCGCCGTGCGACTCACCGGGCAGTTTCTTCCCTCTGACCCGGCTCCAAAAGACGGCCTGGCCCGTATGAAGCAGCTCATCGCCCGCGAACTCCGTCGCGCGCAGCGAAGGATTCAGCCGGGCAGAGTTCCTCTGGTCATCGCCACATCCGGCACCGCCGCCGCATTGTCTGAGACCTTCACGGCAGCGCAGAAAAATGGCAAGGCTCGAAGCCAACTCGACCGCAAATCCTCCGCGAAACCCACTGTCCCCACGGAGACCGTGCGCAAGCTGGCCAAGATGCTGGCCAAGATGCCGCTCACTGTTCGCGAAGCCGTGCCCGGCATCGGTCCCCGGCGCGCCGAGATCATCGTCGCCGGCGCCACGGTCTACGCCGAACTCCTCGAGCACTTCGCCCTTGCCGGCTTTCGCTACTCCCCGCTCGGCCTGCGCGACGGAATCCTCGAGCAGTTGCTCGCCGAGCAGGATGTCCGCACCAACGTCCACCGCGAGTTCGAGCACGAGCGCTGGGAGAGCGTACTCTCGACCGCCCGCCGCTACGGCGTCGATCCCCGTCAGGCCGAGCCAGTACGCATCCACGCTCTGCAACTCTTCCGCGAACTCAAGCCGCTCCACCAACTGCCGCCGGAGTACGAAAGCTGGCTGGCCGCAGCCGCCATCCTCCGCGACACAGGCAAGTTCCTCAACCATCAGGGCCATCACCGCCACACGCAGTACATTATTTCGAGCTCTGAAATCTACGGCTACACCCAACTCCAGCGCACCATCGTCTCCGCCATCGCCCGCTACCTGGGCAAGAGCCGCCCTCAGCCCGACGACCGCGCCCTGCGCAACATCCCAGCCGAGGAGCACAAAAACGTACAACGCGCCGTGGTGCTGTTGCGCCTTGCCGTGGCCCTCAATCAGGACCGCGCCAGCGATGTGCTGCGCGTATCCGTTGCGCTCTATCCAAAGCGCATTTGTCTTGATTTGAAACCAGGACGAACCGGCGCGGAACTGGAACTCTGGTCCCTGCGCAGAGAGGCGAACTACTTCCGCGAGGTCTTCGGCCGCGATTTCTTCGTCACGCTCAAGTAGAGTGCCCGCGCCGTCCGCGGATCGATCAGCCACTGCAAGCGCGGCGGATGGTGCTCCATGTCGACTCGCGCCACGGAGGCTTTGCGCATCCGGATCGCCGCTCCGCCGTTGCCGGTAATCATTCGCCCCAGAAACTGAAATGCATTCGGGTTGTGCGCCACGATCAGCAAGCCATCGCGCCCCGCGTGCTTGGCCAGCAACTGCTGAAACTCGGCAAACGTAGCTTGCGGAGCCAGCGCCTGGCTTACTTCCACTTTGCCGTCGTAGCCCAGCTCCGTGGCCACAAACTGCGCCGTCTGCAGAGCGCGTTTCAGCGGGCTCGATGCCACCACATCCACCTGCACCCGCAGCGTATTCATCACCCGCGCCATCAACATGCACTGCACCTTGCCTTCCTTCACAAGGCCGCGCTTCGAGTCGAGGATTGGGTTGCCGCGTGCCGTTCCGGCATCGGCGTGGCGCATGAGATAGAGAATCATAGAGGTTGACCGGATAGCGCCAGTTGGCAGCAACAAAGGCGACAATGTCTGATTTTAACACAAATGTAACAATCGAAATTCTTCCCCGGCTCGCCGCAAGCTCCTCTTATAGCGGCATTAAGCGCTGCCCATAGCCTTCAGCCCGCGTCAACCCGCCATAGTTCGCTCACCAACATCCCGCCCAGAAGGCTCCGCTGCCGCTCCAGCCGAAATCCGCTCCCGGCAAGCGCGCCGCGATGATTGGGAAGCTTCCTCACCCTCAGTCCCGTCAGCAAACCGAAAGCGCAGTAGAGCCCCCACACCAGAGGCCGCGCCACCAACCGCCCCAGCCACCCCTCCGGAATGGCAAAGTCTGAAACCGCCCAAACCGCCTGGGGTGAAACCGCTTTCCGCACCCGCGCCGCCAGTTCCGTCACCTCTTCTGGCGTCAGACAATCCAGAAAAAAGTGGCTCACCACAAGATCGTAGTTGCCCTCTGCACCCGCCCACTCCCGTGCGTCCGCGCAGTGGGTCTGTACTCTCGCAAGATGCTCGCCCGTTCTGCGCCGCAACTCACACAGCATCCGGTCGCTCGCGTCCACCGCGTCGATTTGGATGGTTCCGTTGGTCCTCAGCAGTCGTGCCGCGAACCGCCCATCGCCATCGCCAAGAACCAGTCCCTTCCTCGCGTCCCGCATCTCATCGAGATAAGCACAGCGGCACTGCTGCAATAACGGTCCCAAGGTAAAGAACTCCAGCCAGCGATAGATTCCAGCCAACCGATTGAAATCCGCCACGCTCATTGCCGAACCCAGGCAAACAAAATCGGCGTCAACAACACCAGGTCCGCGGCCGCGCGCAGTGTAACGGGGTCGATTCGTCCTCGTACGCGATCCAACCCCGCCAGCAGGAAAGCGCTCACTGTTCCTGTGAACAGTAGCACCGCCGCACGAGGCTCCATTCCTGCAACGCAGGCCACAGCCAACAACCCCGAGGCCGCAAGAACACAAGCGAACTTCGCGATCGGCCAGCCAACACAGTCAACCGCAGCGCTTTCCCAGCGATCGATCGCAAAGCAGTTCAACCACGCCAGCGCGGCAAAGAAAATTACGGGCGCTAGCAGCGGGAGAAACGGCCCGCGTGCCCACGACGGCATCGCGCATCCGCAGGTGAAGAGCAACCCAACCAACAGCTCCTTCGTAAACACACGCGAGACAAAAGGATCGTATTCCCCGGCCCGATGCACCCTGGCAAAGTAGGCCAGCGCCGCAACGGCCAGCATGGAATCCCGCTCCCGCGCAACCACCGGCATAAAATGAAGCACCATCCAGCCCGCTAGGCACACGGCAATCAGAGCCAGAGGAACCAGAACGGCTCGATGCCGCCAATGAAACGAGTGCCGCTCCCGCAGCAACTGAATTTGCGCGTTCTTCTCTCCGGCCCGCGCGTCCAGCAACCGGTCGGCAACATACACCGCCCAAACCACCAGCGCCACCAGTACCGGCACCCACATCGGCAGCCTCACTCCCGTCACCCGTGCAAAGCCCAGCGTCCAAACGACGGCCACAGTCGGCGCATCCAGGCTCGTCAAATGCCAAACCGCAAGCACCCGCAGCATAACCGGCAAACAGCCGCCCATCCCCACCGAGCAGCGTGCGCGTGGAGAAGGATCGTCTTTCGCGGAAGTTTGGAAAACGGTCGGAGCCACAACTACGATTGTAGGAGAATGGATTCGCCTTCACTGAAATCAAGATCTCGGGAGCTGTTAGCTGTCCACTGTTGGCTGTTCACTGTTTTCAAACAATTCCGGCTGCCGCTCAACAGCTGCGTCGCGCTTCTTTGCCGCCACGCCAATCAGGCTCAGCACTTCCAGTGTTTGAATCGCTTGCCGCGGCACATAAATTCTCTGCGTGTTCGACCGCGTGTCCGGCGGAGTCAGCATCAGCCCCGCGCCTGAAATCAAGGACGCATCGTTGGCCGCCAGCCCCTCGATCTCGTCCCCATCCGTCAGCGTCATGCGCAGCCACAGTCCCGCTGTGCGCGGCCGGGTGGCAAACTTTTTATGCAGCAGCCGCTCCGGATTCGTCGAGTCTGCCGTCGCACCAGGCAACTCCCGCACGTAGCAGACCCACTTCACCTGTTCCCAGCCAATGGTCAGCACCTTGCCGGTCAGGTCCAGAATCTCAAGCTCCGCCGCGCCAGGCCCGAAGGCACCATCCGCATATCCCGCGCACCAATCCCTGGAGAGTTTGCGAACGATCACCGGTTTGCGCGCAGAGGCCATCGCTTTGGATTGTCGCATGGCCGAGCAAGCCATTGACTCGCGGAGTCCCATACAGTTGACTGACTTGTTACTCCCGCCCAGCAGCCTGACTTGCTGTCCCGCTACCCCGCGCAGCGGGACTGACGTGCTGTATTTGTCCTAAGACCCAATCCTACCCACTTCAAAATGGCGTGAAACGCGTCTGCCCCACCGCAGGTGGTTAGAAAAATCGCCTCAACTTCAGCAACTGTGACTCAAAGCCATACCAGAGCCCTGTCGCCACCAGCGTCGAGGTCAGCAAACGAATACCGACTAATGCCACATTGCCGACAATCCCGTATTTATCCAGCAGCAGGTCAACCCAACCAAAGAATATAAACACAGCAATGTGCGTCATGTAGAGTCCGTAGCTGATGCGTCCGTAGAAGGCCAGCGGCCCGCGAGCGAGCGCCGCGTTCACTGGATTTCGCGCTCCGGTTGACCCAATCGCCGCCAGCACCACCCCTGCAAACCCAACCGCCAGTGCCGAATCCAGAAACGCCGTCCCACCCGCTATTGTCGCCGTCGCCCAGAACCCGGCCACGCCCCCCACCAGCCCCATTGTTATCCACGCGCGCTTGCTCAGCGTCAGCGTGTGCAAGGCGAGAGCCATGAGACTCCCCAGCGCAATCCCGTCCAGGTGAAACAGCGTGTGCGTTTCGAGCGTTCCCTGCGGATGGTGCATCCGAAACCACGGACAAATCACCAGTGCGCCAACCAGCACCGCTGTCAGCATCCACGGACGGTTCAGCACCCGCACCAGCGGAGCCCACACCAAGTAATATTGCTCTTCGATCGCCAACGACCAGGTCGGCCCGACTGCTGGCGGCAGCGCCACATGAATCAGATTCTGTACAAAGAAGATGTAAGCCAGCCACGGCGCAGTTCGAATCGCATCACCCACGCTGGGCCCGATATACCACGGCGCGTTGAGATATACACACACCAGCAGCAGCAAATACAGCGGCCAGATGCGCAGCACCCGGCGCCCATAAAAATTGCGAAAGTAATGCGGCTTGCCCCGCGCCTCAAGAAGAATGGAAGTAATCAGAAATCCGGAGAGAACAAAAAAGAGGTTGACTCCAGCCCATCCCCAAAGCGAAGCGTAGTCGATCCACGTCCCCACCAGCCGCGGATGGCAGTGATAAATAACGACAAAAAGAACCGCAACCCCGCGCAGCCCCTGCAACTCAGGGATGTAGGACGGAAGCCAGCTTGGTCGTTGGGTAGGCAAGATATTAGGTTAGCAAGTCGGAGAGTCAGTCGAAGGCCGCGTGACCTCGGATTTTGGCTGGGAAGATTAAATACCTATCCATTTCTTGTATATTCGTTTGGTCCAGTCAGCATAAAGTCACCTCCCATCGTTTGACCGCGAGCTACGTCAATGTACCCGAAACACCAGCGGGTTTCATGCTCCACGCCTGGAATGATCGTGTCTTCATAGAGAACGCGACCGTAGATCACCAATGTCTTGTTGGCAGCCGCTGGCTTCTGGAGAAGGTGGGGGACGTTATATCCGTGCGGGATCGGAAATCCTTTGCCTGGGGCTATTAGAAGTTGTTTTGGGAGAACGAATGGTGAAGAGTAGTTCGGCGGCACGGAAAGTAAATCTGGGCGCTCAGCAAATAGATACGAGGCATCTCCGTTCAGGAATCTGGCTGGAGTACGACCGTAATTAGTGATCTGAATTTCATAAAAATGCGGCATTTGAGAGCCCCTCACGACTTCCGCAATAAGCCACGGTCTCTCGGAATTCACAAGCGCTTTAGCATTCAGGAGGGCAGACTCGGCGGCGTTCCGGGTCTGCATCGTTTGCTCGGCGATAACGATGAGGGTCAAAATGATTGCCCATGCTGTGATCCCCTCGGGCCAGCTAAACAGTCGATACCAGCGTGGGAAAACTGTGATTGCGTGCTCTGTGCATTCATCGCAGCCCTGACCATGATGCGGTGATGAGATATCCCCATCATTAATCTGAGTGCATAATTGCCCGCATTCATCGCTGGCGCTCTGATATTGACGGGATACATGGACCGCGCAACCGAGGATAACGACAACGGCAATTACGTATTTCCAAAAGAAGAAACACCTCATCGTGGACTGGACTACTTTCGAGAAGACTCTGGAAACCTTCGAGAAGTCCGGCCTTTGCATTTGGGGTCTTCCTCCATGTCCCACCCACAAGATACTCTTGTCGGGTGCCCCGGTCCGGATTTTCGGACCTCGGAGACTACGAACCTCAACTCAGCACGAAAAAACTGGCCCCTGACACCTGATCCCTGACACCTGTCCTTACCCTGCCGCCGACTGCCGCGCCCGCCTATTCAGAGGAACCAAAACCGATTTTGCGTCGCGGCCTTTCGGGCGGCTTCATCATCTCCCGAATCGCGTCGAAGACCACCTTGAATTGTCCATCGTACTTCTTTTCCATCTCATTCAGGCGTCGGCCAAGATCGCGATTTGTGACAACTATCTCTCTTAGCTTGACAAAGGCGCGCATGATGGCGATGTTTACCAGCACGGCGCGCTGACTGCG
>Ga0182012_10000792_pt1 | contig 34569 bp, 36 predicted proteins | sample 612S2SmetaG_FD_120486 | JGI IMG/M metagenome (GOLD analysis project Ga0182012, IMG submission 120486) | Permafrost microbial communities from Stordalen Mire, Sweden - 612S2S metaG | ecosystem: Environmental > Terrestrial > Soil > Wetlands > Permafrost | place: Sweden: Stordalen | collected...
CGTCGGCCTCTTCATCGTCAATCAGGGCGAGGTCACCTTATCCATGACTTCCCCGACCGGTGAACTGCTTCTCTCCATGCAGGTCGGCGCCGGCTCGCTCCTCGGCCTCCCCGGCCTCATCGGCAACGAGCCCTATACGCTTTCCGCCGTCGCCTGCAACGGCGCGCGGCTCACCTACGTCACCCACGAGGACTTCAACGCCCTCATGCAGTCCGACCCAGGACTGGCGCTCAAGGTTCTTGAGGTGCTCGCCGCCGAAGTTCGCTCCGCCCGCCATGCCGCCCAGGACATTCGTCCCTTCGCACTCTCGGCGCACAGGTCTCACGAAACCAAAACCAGCACTTTCGGACCCGAAGCCAAAACCAACTGAGCCGCGCGCCCTTTTGACCCCTCCGAGCCATCTTTACTCGCTCGATCGATTTGCCGCGCCTGCCTCGTTGAGACCCGAGCCGCGCTCAATCCGCAAGCGTCTCGCCGATTGACGCTCCAGAGCCTCGCCTGCGAAACTCACCACATGCGGTATAGCGGAAAAGTGGAATATGCCAAGGAGCGAAAGATCCGCGAGAGCAACACCCGTGTCTACCGTCTCTGCCACTGGCCCATCTGGATATGGGTCTACTTTCTCACCCCCGGCCCCCTCACTTTTTCGCTTTTTTCCCGCGGCTTTCACTGGGGCAACTGGGCCTGGCTCGCGGCAGTCCTCATCGGCACCGGCATAGCCCTCGTCTGCGGCCAGTTGCCCGGCGCCGAGCCACGTCCCTACATCCTCCGCTTCGACGAAGACAAGCCCAACCCCCTCTACCGCCGCATCTGCTACACCTTCGCCTGGAACGCCGCCATCAACTTCGCCCTGCTTAACCTTGTCGGAGTGATCGTCGCCGTCGTCACCGGCGTCTGGTATATGAGGCAGATTTACAGCTACGCCTACTTTCCGATCTGCGCCGTTGTCCTGACTCTCGGCGCTCTCGGCAAGTTGCCGCGTGTCGGATTCTCCACCAGAAGAGAAGGCATTGAGCGTCGCTACTTCTACGGCACCGTCTGGTCCGTCACCATCGCGCAAACGGCACTCCTCATCGTCTGGAAGATCCTGCCCCACACCGCAGTCCAACTCCCGGCCGCCAACCTCCTCAAGCTCGGCATCTACCTGGGCACCCTCGTGTTCATGTGTATGCTGGCTGCGCGCGGCAAGCTGGGCCGCACCCGCCCCATCCTCCCCGGCGAACTGATGGTTGAATAGCCCTGAGCCGATCTTGCGGCAAAAGCAGCATCTGCCTGATCCCAGGGCCCACCTGCTAAACTCTGTCTCGTCATGCTCCTTGCACTTCTGCTCATCGCGGTCGCCGCATATCTGTTCGGCTCCATTCCCACCGGCTACCTCCTGGTCCGGCTCTTCCGCCATGAAGACATCCGCACCTTCGGCAGCGGCAATATCGGCGCAACCAACGTCCTCCGCGCCGGCGGCAAGGGCCTGGGCGCGGCCACCTTCCTCATCGACATGCTCAAAGGCTGCGCCGCCGTATGGCTTGGCTCCCTCGCGGCCGCGCACATGGCGCCCTTCACCGCTCCGCGCAACATTGAAGCCCTGGCAGCCCTCTGCGCCGTTCTCGGCAATGTCTTCCCCGTCTGGCTCCGCTTCCGCGGCGGCAAAGGCGTGACCACCGGCTTCGGCGTCTTCCTGTTCGCAGCTCCGTGGGCCGCGCTGGCCGCCATCTCCGTCTTCTGCCTCGTCCTCCTCCTCAGCCGCTATGTCTCGCTGGCCTCCATCCTCGGCGCGGCCAGTTTCCCCGTCTTCGCCTGGTTCCTGGTACACGGCGATCGCCCGCCGTTTTTCATCGCGGCCCAGTGCGCCGTCTCCTTCCTCATCATCACCAGGCATCAACAGAACATCCGCCGCCTGTTTACAGGTCAGGAATCTCGCTTTGGGGCGTCCAAATCGAAGTCGGAAACGGCCAAACAAGAGACAGAAACAGCCAGCGGAAAGACAGGAACAGCATGAGCCGTATCGTCGTCCTCGGTTCCGGCGCATGGGGAACCGCCATCGCCCTCTCGCTCCACCGCCGCGGTGGCCACAACATCACCCTCTGGTCGCACAGCGTGCAGGAAGCCCGGCAAATCGCCGCCGCCAGAGAAAACACCCTCTTTCTCCCCGGCTTTCCCATCCCGCCTGAAGTCGTTATCACCGCCAGCGAATCCGTCTTCGGCCAGGCTGACATCGTCGTCTCCGTCGTCCCTTCCGAATTCCTGCGCGCCACGCTGGCTCGCATTCGCCCCTGGCTCCGTCCCGGCCAAATCATCGTCAGCGCCACCAAAGGCGTTGAAAACAACACCTTCCTGCGCATGACTGAAGTCATCGCCGCCAGCCTCGGCCAAACCGTCCCGCCCGGTCAGGAACACTCCTTCGTCCCCGCCAATCACGACACCAATCTCGAAGTGTTTACCGAAGATTCCGCCCCGCAGGTCAGCTCTTCGGGAATCGCGCCCGCACCGTCGTCGCTTGACGATCTCAATCTCCCCATCGGTGCATTCAGCGGACCCAGCTTTGCCCTTGAAGTCGCCCAGGCCCAGCCCACCGCCGTTACCGTCGCCTTCAGCGATCCCTCCATCGCCGCCCGCGTCCAGCAGGAGTTTTCGTCCGAAACCCTTCGCCTCTACACCACCACCGACGTCATCGGCGTCGAGCTCGGCGGGGCACTCAAGAACGTCATCGCCATTGCCGCCGGCATCGCCGCCGGAGTCGGCCTCGGCCACAACTCAACCGCCGCCCTCATCACCCGCGGCATCGCCGAGATCACCCGCCTCGCCGTCGCCTGCGGCGGGCGCCGCGAAACCCTCGCCGGCCTCTCCGGCACCGGCGACCTGGTCCTCACCTGCACCGGCTCCCTCAGCCGCAACCGAACAGTCGGACAGGCACTGGGCGAAGGCCGCAAGCTCCCTGAAATCCTGGAAAGCCTCGGCGGCAAAGTCGCTGAAGGCGTACTCACCACCCGCGCCGCCCTCGGCCTCGCCCGCCGCCACAACATCGAAATGCCCATCACCGAACAGATGGAGCTGATTCTGAATGAGGGTAAAGACCCCCGCGAAGCCATCAAGGAACTAATGCTCCGCCCCGGCAAACACGAGCACTAACAAACGATCATCCAGCCTCCAAAGTCAGTGTCAGCACGGTAATATCGTCCTCCTGCCCAAACGCCTGGGCCGCATCCGCAATCTGTTGTGCATCGCGCGCCGTAGCCACCAGGTCCGCAATGCGCTCAAACCCGAACAGCTCACCTGCCCCGTTCCTCGCCTCCAGCAGCCCATCGGTATAGAGCGTCAACTGTTCTCCTGCGCCTATCCGCAGCTCGGTCAACTCGTAGTCCACCTCATCCGCCAGCCCCAGCGGCAATGCTGGCAGCAGCGCCACTTCGTCCGCATTCAGAAACGGCGGCAAATGCCCCGCATTCGCAATTAAGCAATTCCCTTTGCCATCCATGCGCAAAACCTGACAAGTCGCAAATCCTCCACGCAATCGCCCATGCAGCATGCGATTCAGTGCGCTTAGCACCACGGCAGGATCGCTCGTCGTCTCCACCGTGCTGCGAATCGCCCCCACCAGCAGCGCAACCGCCATCGCCGCCGGCAGTCCCTTGCCGCTCACATCGCCTATCACCAGCAACGCCCCATCATCCGGCAAAGCCATCAATTGGAAGAAGTCCCCGCCCACCTCCTGAGCCGGCCGATAGGCGCTGGTCACCGCGTAGCGCGGCATAGTCGGCAGTTCTTTCGGGATTAAGACCTGCTGCAACTCCTGCGCGCTACGGTACTCCTGCTCCAGCCCGCTCTGCCGCTGGCTCTGCTCCACCAGGGACCGCCACGCCACATAAAGAATAGAGACAAGCAACAAGGTGCCGATCAGGCCGGGCAACGAAAAGGCATTTCCGCCGATCGAAAAGAGCGGTGCTTCAAGCATCGTTGCCAGCGTCCAGTGTGTCCATCGCATGCCCATGCCTGAGATGTCGTCGGCCGCTTGGTAAAGATCGGACAGCAATGCGGAAACAGCGAGTATCCATCGCGCCGCATCCAAGCGTTTGCACACGGCAAACAGAAAAATCACGACGCCGAACAACTCCAGCAGTTCGACGGGGATGGTGGAAACGACATCGGCGATCAAGAAGAATCGCGGAAACAGCCTGGTCCAGTCCAGGCAGACCATGACTGTATTGACCAATGCACAACACAGCGTCGTGGCGGAGAAGATTTGGGTCCAGCGAAAAAGCCCTTTGTTGCCGTCGAGGCGCAATAAATACAGCAGCAAAAACCAGGTGGCGACGTTGTTGATGGCGACCATGGGGCCGATGAGCCCGTACAAGACGTTGAAGGAGCCCCATTGTGAGAATTCAAAGGCAAGAATGCGATAGATGGGAAAAACCATCGCCAGCGCCAGCCAGCCGAGCATGCGCACTTTGCGGCTGCGCAGCCAGCCAAGCAGAGCCAGTAACCCCACCAGCCCAGAGAACAATTGCTCCGAGAGTTCGAACAGGTGGCTTCGCAGGTTCTCATAAGCAGCGCGATCCACAAGCGCGTTCACACCCTCACGACTTCCGGCCTGCGGCACGCCCACCAGTCCACCTTCGTCAGGAAAGCTGAGGAAGGCATACGGCGCCTTCCAGACGCGGATGGCAAGAACCCCTGATCGTAAAGCACCCAGCGGAATGCCCGCCGGCTGCTGGTGCGGATACCACGATGGATGCGGGGGCAGCTTCCCCACGCGGCCCACGAGCTCACCGTTCCAGTACACCTCGCAAGCATCCTGAACGTAAGGGCTAAGGAGTGCAAGCTGCCAATCCTCCGCTCCGTTCGCGGGCATGTCAAGATGCAGCCGGTACCAGCCAAAGCCCGTGTAACCAGGATGTCCCTGGCCCTCCCACGGGCGGCCTACCTCAATCGATTGCCACGCGGAGTCGTCGAAGTCCGGCGCAGCCCATGCAGGATCGTCCCCTGCATGAAACTGCCAACCGCCAACAAGCGGCACAGTTGCGCGGCCAACATCACGCAGCTCGAAAACACGCGGCGCAGCCGGACCCTGCGCACCAGCAACCGCGCAAGCCGGAACCAGCAACAGCGCCACAATCGAACCCGTTACCCACCCTGTGCGAAACCTACGCATGCACCGTCCAATCCCTCGAATTCATCCGAACCAAGCCTCCGTCATCCTAAACAAGCTCCGTGCCCCATCCGTTTCGCTTCTCTTCGCGAAATGGGTGAGAAGCAGTTCGCCCGTGCGAGCTTTCCGCGAGTGCCGGCCGCACCGCAGGTGCCGTCTGCCCCAGCGCAGGTGCCTCAATGAAACAACCGCAGCATCGCGTCTGAAGCCGCATGCCATGCCGCCGTCGAACCCAGCGGAACCATCATCAGCGACATCTCGCCAAACGACACGCGCTCCCGCATGCGGTTCACTGGCTTCACGCGCCAGACAGTCTGTCCCCCAAGCACACTTGGGGTCATCGAATCGCCTCCGGAGAAGTCCTCGCCCTGTAGTTGTTTTCCGACCCTTGCGGGTACGATATCACGCCACTTCAAGCATTAAGGAGAAGAGACTCACCCCAGCCCAGGGCCGCGTGGCATCGACAGCCGACGCATGCGCATGCCCAGCCAGCGACGCCCGCCGAAGACTCTGCTTCCTCCCACTTTTGAGCAAAATTCAAGCGAATTCCAAGCCATGATCAGTTTTGATCGGACTTCCAGCCGCATCCGCCCTTATACTTCGTCTCTATTCAACGCGTTGGCGACAAGCCCTCTTCCTGTCTGTTGCGGAAATACCATGCAAAGGAGAACACTTATGGTCCACCTCATGAATTCCCTGCTCCTCGTCGGCGCCTTTGTCCTCGTCATTGGCATGGTTTATGCCGTCAGAATTCTTCTGCAAAATCGCAGAGAACAAGCTGCGCCCTTCCGCAATTATTTCTCCACCGAATACGACTCCGAACTCCTCCGCCACAGCGCATTGTCTGAAGACGAAGATTGGCTGGCCGATCGTCACCCTCGCTCGACCTCTTTCCTCCCACGCGATTCCGGCGACCGCGAATAATCCGTCAGCATCGCTCCTCAAATCCGGACCGAGCAATTCTGGCCAGACTTCGTGCGCCCAGACGCTGATGATGAAGTGCGTAGATGTCCCGCTCTGGCCTCGAAACCTTAACTGCCAACCCTTTGCCGTCGCGGACAGCCCCGCACAGGAGATCGCAATGCCCTTTCACCTCACAAACACCCAGTCGGCATATGTCGCGTTTTTCATCGTAATCGGCCTTCTCATCATCATTGGCGTTTACCTTGACATTCGCAAATCCCGTTCCAAGAACCTCAAGCATCACTTCGGTACCGAATACGATCGCGCCGTTCTCGAGCACGGCTCCACGCAGAAGGCCGAATCCAAACTCTCCGATCGCGAAACCCGCGTCGAAGCACTGAAGCTCCGCGAGCTTGGCGCTACTGAGCGCGAGCGCTTTGTCAACGAGTGGCACATGGTTCAATCCCGTTTTGTCGATCACCCCAAGGCCGCCGTCACTGAGGCTGACGATCTCATCAACAGCCTCCTTGAGGCCCGTGGCTATCCCAAGGCAAGCTTTGAACAGCGCGCCGCCGATGTCTCCGTCTCTTATCCGCGCGTGATGGAGAACTACCGTCTCGCCAACTCGATCGCCGTCCGTACCGGCCCGCGCGAAGCCACTACCGAAGAGCTCCGCACTGCAATGATCCAATACCGGGCCATCTTCGATGACCTCCTCCAGGTTCGCAAACCCGCCGAAACCAGGACCGCCGCATAACCCGGCATGCCAACCACGCCGATCGCCGCCAACGGCATCGGCGTGGAATCGGATCACACCCTCCCCCAAGTGAACCGCGCTCAAAACGGGTTCGGGACTTCCTGCCCGCATCGGCTTATCGTGGAGATGCAACCGGAGGTCCCTATGCATGTGCTTTCCACTCGGCGCAGCGTCCTGGCCGGGATCGCTGCCCTCACCGCCGTCCCGCTCATCCATCACTCGTATATAAAGGCCCAGCAGCCGACGATAGAGCGAAAACCCTCCACCGGAGCGCATGCGTCGCTCACCGCCATTCACTACGAAATCGACTTCAAAGCCAGCCCGCAGCGGCTTTACGAGGATCTCCTCGATCAGAAGCAGTTCGCCGCCTTCAGCGGCCTGCCGGCGACCATCGATTCAACGCCCGGCGGTGCGTTTTCGATGTTTGGCGGCCTCATCGAAGGCCGTAACGTTGAACTGGTACCCAATCGGCGGATCGTCTAGGCCTGGCGTCCGGCCGCTTGGGCCGCCGGCCTCTACTCGCTTATCCGCTTCGAGTTCGAGCCGCGCGGCACTGAAACCACGCTGTTCTTCGACCACACCGCCTTCCCCGCCGGCGACTACGACTCGCTCGACTGGGGCTGGCACAACCACTACTGGGATCCATTGAAGAAGTACCTCGCCTGAATGGCGGCGGCCAGAAAGACGGCGGAGCTTCGGCAGCTCCTTTGCAACAACAAAGAGCGCGGCATCGGCCGCGCTCTTCCGTCGTTTGCTTCGTTACGATGCGTTACTTCTTTTCGCCGCCTGTATGGCCGCGTCCGTCACGCATTTCATTGCCTTTGAATTGGCCAGGGTCTCTCCGCACCGCTGCTGCCTTGTCGCCCACCTTAGGCGCGGGGCCGTTGTAGCCGTGCTGCGGGTCAAATGAGTTATCGACGTTGCCCTTAAAGTTATCGGGGCCGTGGAACCATGGGCCTGCGCCAATGAAGACGCCGCCGTTGAACCATTCCGTGCCGTAGTAGCCGTCGGGAACGCAGCTATACGGAGCGTAGTCATAGTAGCCGTAGGGGCAATCCGGAGCGATTCCCACGTCCACGGTCACCTGGGCCATTGCCTTGGGCGGAGCTGCCGTAAACATGAGTCCAGCAACAGCCGCCAACACCACATACTTCAATCCACTCATCAAATCTCCTCGCCAGGGTAGGGGCTGTTCATCAAATACCCCACCGTGCTTGACACTAGTCATCGCAATCACCCCTGTCTGAGCAATAGAGCCCACCACCTGCAGCCAGGCAGACGCTGCTTGTGCGAAAAATCGCATTGAGGCCTGACGCTGCTATCCCCCCGCAATCGCCCCAATAATCAGCAACGGCTCTTTGCCTTCAGCCACGGCGCGCGGCAGTTCCGCGTCCATCGACTCATGCGACAGGTCTTCTTCGCAGGCGAAGAAGCGGAGGAATGGACGTCGCTGGCCGGTCCCATAGTCGCGTATGGTTCCGCGCAGCATGGGATAGCGCGCATCGAGCGCATCCAGCACGCGCCGCACCGTCACGGGCACGGTGACCTCCAGAGAAACCTCCGCGGCCACCTGGGCGAGAGTCCGCAGATGCTGCGGCAGGACGACGCGAATCAACTGCGCGGATCCCCCTTTTCCAGTCTTAGCCGGTTGTGCGTCCTCATCCGTCATGCCAGCGTTTGCACCTCCACGCTCAGCACTGCGGGCAGGTCGCGCACGATCGGAGCCCAGCTTTCGCCCGCATCCGGCGAGGCGTACACTTGGCCGCCGGTCGTGCCGAAGTAGACGCCGCACTCGTCGAGCGTGTCGACCGCCATGGCGTCGCGGAGGACGTTGACGTAGCAGTCCTTCTGCGGCAGGCCTTTGGTCAGGCCCTCCCACTCGTTGCCGCCGCTACGGCTGCGGTAGACGCGCAGCTTGCCCTCGGGCGGAAAATGCTCCGAGTCGCTCTTGATTGGCACCACGTAAAGCGTCTCCGGCTCATGCGCGTGGACATCGATGGCGAAGCCGAAGTCTGTGGGCAGATTGCCGCTGACCTCCTGCCAGCTATCGCCGGCATTATCTGAGCGCATCACGTCCCAGTGCTTCTGCATGAAGAGCACATCGGGCCGCGAAGGGTGCATGGCCACATGATGCACGCAGTGGCCGACTTCGGCGGCGGGGTCGGGCATCATGCCGGAGACGAGTCCCTTGTTGATGGGCTTCCAGTTGACGCCGGCGTCGTCGGTGCGGAAGGCGCCTGCGGCTGAGATGGCGATATACATGCGGTCGGCGTTGCCGGGGTCCAGAAGAATCGTATGCAGGCACATGCCGCCCGCGCCCGGCTGCCACTTCGGAGCCAAAGTGCTGCAGCCCGAGCCCTCGCCGCGCAGACCTGCGAGTTCATGCCAACTGTTGCCACCGTCGGTGGACTTGAAGAGCGCCGCGTCTTCGACCCCGGCGAACACGGTATCCGCGTCAGTGAGCGATGGCTCCAGGTGCCACACGCGTTTGAACTCCCACGGATGCGAGGTGCCGTCGTACCACTGGTGTGTGCCCGGCACGCCCTCATAGGCGAACTTGTTCCCAACCGGGGCCCATGTAGCGCCGCCATCGTCGGACCGCTGAATGATCTGGCCAAACCATCCGCTGGATTGCGACGCATAGAGCCGGTTGGGGTCAACCGCCGAGCCTTTCACGTGGTAGATCTCCCACCCCGCAAAGAACGGCCCGCTCACCTGCCAATCCTTTCGCGTCCCGTCGGCGCTCAGGACAAATGCGCCCTTCTTCGTCCCCACCAGCACACGCACGCTGCTCATTCCGTTTGCCTCCTGTTCTAGATCGCGAAAAGACTCCGCTTTGCGATTCTTCCTGATCAATAGACCGAAGACAAGAGCTTTTGTGGCTCAAGTGGCTCTGCCCGCCAATCCCAGACCCATGACCACTGCCGGGTGGGCCCAATCCTTGCGCCTTTTTTCTGGCGCAAGGTCAGGAAGCCACAAGCCCAAACCATCCCACTCTCAACCCACCAACAAAAGAGGGTGCCCCATCCTTCGCCTTTTTCCTGGCGAAGGGTGGGAAGCCACAAACCCAAACCATCCCACTCTCAACCCACCAACAAAAGAGGGCGCCCCATCCTTGCGCCTTTTTTCCGGCGCAAGGTCAGGAAGCACAAAAGCCATTGCGAGCGAATAGCGAGCGGCTGCCCCACCGCAGGTGCTTTAAACTCAAGTCTGGACCATGCAATCATGATCAGCCTCTTTGGCAGCAACAAGGAACCCGAGAACACAGAAGACCCCGACGCCCCCAAATCCGGCTTTTTCAGCCGCATGAAGCAGGCCGTCACCCGCACGCGCGAGTCGTTCTCCTCAAAAATCGAAGGCATAGTCGCCCTCACCCGCGTTGTCGACGAGGCCGCGCTCGAAGACCTTGAATCCGCTCTCCTCACAAGCGACATCGGCGTCGCCACCACCAACGATATCCTCGACGCCCTCCGCGACCGCGCCCGCCGCCAGGCGATCGAAGGCGGCGAAGAGCTCCGCACGCTACTCAAGACCCAGTTGCGCGGCATTCTAGAAGCGCCCCGCCGTCCCGTACCCACCCCCGATGCACCACCCAAGGTCACCTTTCTCGTCGGCGTCAACGGCACCGGCAAAACCACTTCCGCCGGCAAGCTGGCCTCCTGGTATCGCGGCCAGAACAAGACCGTTCTCCTCTGCGCGGCAGACACCTTTCGCGCCGCGGCCATCGAGCAGCTTGAAATCTGGGCCGGCCGCTCCGGCGTGGAGATGATCAAGACCCGCCCCGGTGGCGATCCATCGGCAGTGCTCTATGACGCCTGTTCGGCGGCCAAGGCGCGCTCCATCGCCGAGCTGATCGTTGACACAGCAGGCCGCCTTCACACCAAGTCCGGCCTCATGGACGAGTTGGACAAGATGCGCCGCACCGCCGCCCGGCTGATTCCCGGCGCGCCGCACGAGGTGCTGCTGGTGATGGACGCGACCACCGGCCAGAACGGCCTGCAACAGGCGCGCCAGTTCACCCAATCGGCTGGCGTAACCGGCATCGTCCTGACTAAACTGGACGGCACAGCCAAAGGCGGCATCGCCGTAGCCATCGCCCGCGAACTGAACCTGCCGGTCCGCTTTGCCGGCGTAGGCGAAAAGATGACCGACCTGCTGGAGTTTTCCCCAGCAGACTTTGTGGATTCGCTGCTCGGCTAACCGAGGCAACGCGCCGCAGTTCGATGTCCTCCTCGTATCATGCTCGATACAAAGAACATCGCCCGGCTGAAGACTTTGGCAGACAAATCTCTCAAATTAGAGATATACTATCCATGTACGGAAAGCGTCCGTACGCGAATCCATGGAGAGAATATGTCTACCGCAGTCGCACCGATGCGCAAGCAAGCAGAACCCAAATCCCGCGAACGGATCGATGTACGCCTTCGCCCCGAGCAGAAGGCGGAGATTGAAAGGGCGGCCCAGATCAAGGGACTCACGGTGACGGATTTCATTATCCAGAATGCCGTCGCAAATGCCAGGCAGGCCATCCGGGAATATGAAACCTGGACCCTCGAACGTCCCGATGCCGAGATCTTTGCCGCGGCATTGATGGAGCCAGCCACGCTTGGTGAGCAGCTCGCTCAGGCGGCGAAACGCTACAAGGAGCGTTTCCAACAAAGATGAACCAGGTTAAGACACCAGCCAATGTCTGACATACCAAATCCACAGGCTGTGTGAAAGGGCACGACTTCAGTCGTGCCGCGATGCTGCCCAAAATGAGAGAAATGGGGCTTCAGCCCCATGCAGCCGATTTGTGGATCGGCCTCAACATCGGGCCTCTTTCAGCAGTCTGAAGTTAAAGGAGTACTCTACTTTGTGGATTCTAAACTGTACTTCGAGCCGCTCGGAGAGCAGCACGACCGGGCGGCATTCTCCTGTGGAATCGAATCTCTGGATAAATACTTCCAGGGCGATCCCATCCGGCAGGACGTCAGCCGAAGAGTCACCAACGCTTTCGTCCTTACTCCCGACGGAAAGTCTGTAGTCGGCTTCTATACCCTGTCTCCCATCTCCATCCTCAGCGTGGATTTGCCGCCCACCCTTCAAAAGAAACTCCCCAACCGGCCTATTGGCGCAACGCTCATCGGACGGATGGGAAGGGATGTGTCCCTCCGAGGAAAAGGCATTGGCGAAATGCTGCTCATGGACGCACTCAACAAAGCATGGCAAGCCTCAAAACTTGTCTCCTGCTGGGCCGTAGTCGTCGACGCCAAGGTGGGCGCCCGCGACTTTTACATCAACTACGAGTTCACCCCGTTCGCTACCCAGCCCGACAGGCTCTTCCTGCTAATGAAGAAGATCGATTTGATGTTCCAATAGAATGTGGGAGAATCGCTCAGCAGCATGACCACTCCCGATCAAGACCGCTTTTGGATGCATCGCGCCCTCGAGCTGGCGCGCCGCGGCATCGCCGTCACCTCGCCCAACCCGGCCGTGGGCTGCGTCGTTCTCGACCGCGCAGGCCAGGTGGCAGGCGAAGGCTGGCACGAATATGACCTGGTCGACCACGCGGAAGTGATCGCGCTGCGTGTGGCTGCGCAGCACGCCGGCAACCGCCTGTCCGGCGGCACAGCCTACGTGACCCTCGAGCCCTGCAACCACACCGGCCGCACCCCTCCCTGCACCGATGCGCTCATTGCCTCCGGCGTGAGCCGCGTTGTCGCCGCCACCATCGACCCCAACCCCGCCGTAGCGGGCCACGGCATGGAGAAGATGCGCGCGGCGGGAATTGAAGTAACCATGGGCGTCTGCCAGCTCGAGGCTCGCCGCCTCAATGAAGGCTTCGCCCGCTGGAGTCAGCACCGCCGCCCCCTGGTGCTGATGAAGGTGGCCATGACCCTCGACGCCCGCATCGCGCCGCCGGCGGGTCACCACACCGCGCGCGAACCGTATTGGATCACTAGCGAGGCCGCGCGCCTCGCCGTGCAGCCCCTGCGCTGGCAGGCTGACGCGGCGCTTACCGGCGTGGATACAGTCCTTGCCGACGACCCCATGCTCACCGACCGCAGCGGTCTGCGCCGCCGCCGTCCGCTCCTGCGCGTGGTGCTGGACTCGGCCCTCCGCATGCCCCTCGACTCCAAGATGGTGGCGCACGCGCAGAACGATGTGGTGATTTTCACCGTTTCCAAAGACGAGACCCGTATCGAGCAGTTGCGCAGCCACGGCGTGCGCGTTGAAGTAATGCCCGCCGAAGCCGGCCGCGTGCCCCTCGGCAAAGTGCTCGACAAGCTCGGCGAAGAAGGCATTTTGTCCCTGCTCACCGAGACCGGCACGCGCCTCAACACCGCGCTCCTCTCCGCCAATCTCGTAGACCGCATTCACCTCTTCGTCTCCCCGCAGATCATGGGCTCCGACGCCATCCCCGCCTTCCGCGGCATGCCCCACGCCATCCAGATGGCCGAAGTGGAAGTCGAGCGCTACGCCAACGACCTCGGCCTCTGTTCGCTCCTCAAAGACCCCTGGCCGCAAGACAGTTGTCAGTGATCAGTTGTCAGTCAAAACGTCCCCTCCGCTCGCAAGTCCCAGCCGTGAGCGATAGAATCCCTTTCTATCGCCGGGTGCCCCAGGTCTCGCTTCTGACCTGGGAGACCACGAACCCCAACCGAAACGGAACTCTACTGCCTGTTCGCTACTTATTCTCATCGTCCATTCCTGTGTCCTTTGCGCGAATCGATTCCTCGATTCCGGCGACCTCTTCGTCGCTCAACTCGGGAAACTGCTGCCGCTTTCTGGCTGATAATTCGCCGTGATTCTGGAAAATGCATCGGACCAGCAGGGAAGCCCGCGCATTGGGCATATCTACGATGGTCTGGACTGCGGCCATGGCTTTGTCGAAGACCTCAAGGAATTCAATCTCCTCTCTTAGGTCCTTGCGAATGGTCTCCGCAACCGCATCATAAAGATATTCCGCTTGCGGCGTCGCATCGTAGTAGCGATAGAGCTTGTTCGTTTCGTTCAAGACAGTAAGCCGTTGCAGATCGTCCATCTCATATTCGATCCCAGGCATGATCTTGCTTGAAAAGGCATTTAAGGCGGCATCATATGCCTTTGGGGCGCGCAGCATGACCGCGGACACAGGGAACAGAATACCTTGCGGAGCGAACTGAAGCTTTGCCAGGCTGCGATGGATAAGGAACCGATGGATGCGGCCGTTTCCATCCTCAAACGGATGGATAAAGACGAAGCCGAAGCCTGTGACTGCCGCCGCGCAAACCGGATCGACGCCTCCGTGTTCGATGCGTGAGACCATGCGCATCCATCCACCCATCAGACCGGGCACATCTTCCGGTTTCGGACAGATGAAGTGGACAATCTCAGAGTAATTGGACGCGGTTTGGCCAACGTAATTCTGAATTGCGCGCCAATCCTTCTCGGCATAGCGAGCATCGACGATGGAGTTTTGCAATTCTACAAAGGATTGCTTTTCGCTGGTGTCGAAGTTATCGGCCCGGCCAAGTGCAGCCACAAATCTACGCGTCCGGTCAGTACTCGGCGCCTCGCCTTCAAGCGCGAAGGATGATTTGGTCTCCTTGGCAAACAGGTAGTGGATCGCGTGTGCCAACAGAACGGCGTCCGCGCCTTCGACAATACTCTTCGCTTCTTCCCCTAACCGCTGCCCCATAGCAGCGTCCAATCGGTCGGTGCGGCGGATCATTGGGCAGTAATCGCGATTGCCCAGAAGGTTGTCGATCACACGCTGCCGGCGGACACGAACGCCAGTTGCTGTGATGTGCAATGCCGGGTTCAGCAGGAGCACGTTATCCGTGGGTGGAACGTCGGGAAGATCCAGGGTCTCGCCAGTGAGCAACTCGTTCAGGTACCAGGCGCGCCGCGCGTATTTGCCGACAGGCTCGCTCTTAACCCATGCTTCAAAAGCCTGGCGGTCCACCTTCCCAAAAAACGCCACGAGCACATTCAGGTCGATGGGCTCGTAGCGCATGGCGAAGCGGAGATGTCCGAACAAATCCGTTGGGCCGTAGGACAGGGGATATTGCTCGAGAACCGCTCCCTCTGTAATTCTCGTCTTGCGCGCGCCGCGAATCGCTTCTGAACGGACGGAGGGAGCAACAACCTCCAGCCCAAATTCCTCGATGAGCCGGTGAAGCCCGATCGCTGTGGGGTTCGACTTTGATCCGAAATCGCTAAATGCCATGGGAAAACGCTAAAAAGCGCCTCAGGTTGGGCGAAATAACTAAGGCCATAAAAGCATGAAACCATCCAAAAGCGTTAAAGTCAATCCTAAAATACTAAATAATGACCTGACTAAACCAAAAACGATAAAGAATTGGCGCTTCCCTTCGACATCCAGGGTCTACTCACTAATTCCTGATCCCTGTCCCCTGAGTCCCTTAGTCCCTTAAAATGAATCCATGTTCACCGGCATCATCGAACAAACCGGCACACTCATCAGCCTCAACGAAACAGGCGGCGTCCGCCGCATCACCGTCGAGGCCCCAGGCTTGGCCAGCCGTCTCCGCGAGGGCGATTCGCTGGGCGTCTCCGGCGTATGCCTCACCGCGCTCGACGTGAACCCCACGCTCTTCCACGCCGACCTGGCCCAGGAAACCCTCGACCGCACCTCCCTCGGCGCGCTCGCTCCCGGCGCCAAAGTCAATCTCGAACTACCCACCGCGGCCGGCAGCCCGCTGGGCGGCCATATCGTCCAGGGACACGTTGACGGCACCGGCACGCTCACCGCGCTCGACCCTGTAGTCCCAGTCACAAGCCCCCACTTCGACAAGCAAACCACCGATTGGACCCTCAAAGTCCGCGTACCCGAAAACGTGCGCCAGTGGATGCTGCCCAAAGGGTCTGTAGCCATTGAAGGCATCAGCCTGACCATCGCGGACTTTGACGGCGAACAGCTTTCCATCGCCATTCTGCCGCTGACCTATTGGCGCACGAATCTGCACACGCTCGCTCCCGGCGCGCCGCTGAATGTGGAGGGCGATGTGTTGGTGAAACTGGCGCTGGCGCAGATGCAGGCGCAGAAAAAACCGTCGTTCGAGTTGACCGAAGCGTGGCTTGTGGCGAGCGGGTATTGATGTCCAGCGCTCACCGCACCGGAAACCCGCCATTCACCAGGCCGATGTTGACAACATTGCGAACCTCCCACTCCTGCATGGGATATTGCCTTCTGCATTCGCCGCACATGGTGATCGGATACTGCGCCTCGCAGTTGGGGCATTTGCCGCGCGTCTCGAATGTGTCGAATGCCTGGCTGCACTTGCCGCATCTCCATAGCGCGCCGAGCGGCGGAGCCACCTTGCAACTGGGGCATACGAATCCCGCCCGCCGCGGCATCTTCTCCCGCTTGAGCAGCACCCGCGCCTGTTGCAGACCACCCCAGCAACTGAAGAGCAGGTAAACGCACATCAAAATATTCCAGACGGATTCCGTGTAGAGCGCGAGCCCGAAGAGACCCACGATCCCGATCATTCCCACTACCACCGAAACCAGCAGGCTCTTGGCCCTGCCCAGCGGAAACCAAAGCAGCGACCACAGAATCTTGCCGCCGTCCAGCGGGTAGATGGGCAGTATGTTGAAAGCGAACAGAATGCCGTCAATCCACATCAGTTGGCTTGCAAAGGTAAGGGCGTCCGGCAGGGTCGCCGCCCACCCCATGGACTGACCAAGCAGCCACGCCCCCAGAAAAATCGGAAACAGCGCCACATTCACCAGTGGGCCGGCGGCGATGCTCCAAAGCATCGCGCCCGGCCGCTGCGGTGGATCCACATACGCCACGCCGCCCAGCGGCCAGAGCATGATGCGGTTGGCGGTTCCCCCCACCTGGCGGCAGGCCAGCGCGTGCCCGAACTCATGCGTCAGCACAATCAGAAAGAGCGCCAGGCACTCCGCAATGCTCCAGCCAACAGAGGAGTAGCGGCGATTTCCGATTTGGACCAGGTAGACCGCCGCGATGAACCAGAACCAGTGCAGGTAAATGTCGACGCCGGCAATCTTGCCCAGACGGATGGAACCATTGCTAAGGGATGGCATGCGGGTAGCTTACTGCATTCCGCATCTTTGCGGGGACGAATCTGACGCAAATTACGCCTGAATTCCGCCTCGCGGTCCGAGACGCCCCTCCCGAGCGCCGCCACTCCCTTGCGCGTCTATCCGTTACAAGACCAGGCGCGAAGCCAGGAAGCCAAAGCTGGTACCCTGAAACTTGAGATTCCTGAGAAAAGCACCCTGGAAAGGCCGGCCCATCTCACCCGGCGACCGGAGCTATGGCTGAGTTTGTCATCAAGTTGGCCGATGAACGTGGACGCGTGCAGGAGCAGACCCAGACCGCTGCCTCCGCCGAGGAGCTGCGTGCGCGGTTCGTCCATGCCGGCTACCACGTCTTCAGCGTGCGCGCGCGATCGGGTTTTGCCGGGCTCAAGCGCGGCAAAGTCAAACTCGAGCCGTTTCTCATCTTCAACCAACAGTTCCTTACCCTGATTCGCGCCGGCCTGCCCATTCTCGGCAGCTTGCAGATGCTCGCCAAGAACCAGAAAAACGCCCACTTCGCCGCGCAGCTCGACGACATTTCCACCCGCGTCAAGACCGGCGAATCGCTCTCGGCGGCCTTCGAGGCGCAGACCGGGTTTCCGGTCATGTACACCACCACCCTGCTGGCCGGCGAACGCTCCGGCAATTTGCAGGAAGTGATGGAGCGCTACGTCAGCTTTCAGCGCATCACGCTCACCTTCCGCAAGAAGCTGATCACTTCACTCATCTATCCCTGCGTGCTCATGACGCTGGTCACCGTGCTGGTGCTCTTCATGTTCACCTACGTGGTGCCTCAATTCGCAACCCTTTACGATCAGATCGGCTCCAAGCTCCCCGCGTTGACGGTCGACCTGCTGTCCTTCAGCAAGTGGCTCAATTCGAATTTTCTGTGGATCCTGCTGACCTTGCTGATCGTTGGTGTAGGCTTCTACCGCTTTGCCATTACCGACCGCGGCAAAGACTTTGTGGACGCCGTCCGTATTCGTACGCCGGTATTGGGCAAAATCTGGCTCAAGTACCAGGTGGCGCTGTTTACGCGCACCCTGGCCACGCTGCTCACCGGCGGCTTGTCGCTGGTTCCGTCGCTTGAAACAGCCGCCCGGTCCATTTCCTCGCGCCGCGTCTCCAAAGCGGTAACCGCGTCCATCTCCACCGTGCGCGAGGGCAGAAGCCTGGCCGATGCGCTGCTTGAGACCAAAGTCTTTCCCGATCTGGCCACCGAAATGATCGCGGTGGGCGAGCAGACCGGCGCTTTACCCGCGATGCTCAATTCAGTGGGCGAATTCTTCGATGAGGACGTGGCCACCGCTCTGGCCGCAGCCCTGGCGCTCATTGAGCCCATCATCTTGATTATTATGGGCGTGGTCGTAGTATTCATTCTCATCTCGCTTTATCTGCCCATCTTCTCCATGGGGCAAATGAGCGGGGGACAGGGGTAGTCGGCATGGCAGATGCATCCGCAATCGCGCTTCCAACAGTTCCCATGCCCGGCGCTCCGGACGAGCGTTCACAGGCTGAAGCCCTGGCGCGGCGCTATCGCGCGGACTTTGTCGACCTGAAAAACTTCAAGATTCAGCACGACCTGTTGCGCACCGTGCCGGTCGAGCTGATGTTCCGCTACAACTTTGTGCCCATCGAGCAGCAGGCGGACGCACTCGTAATCGCGGTCAGCGATCCCTCGCGGCTCATGGTGCTCGATGAGATTGCCGGCCTGCTTGGCGCGCGGATTATTGCGCGCGTGGCCACGCTCACGCAGATTACCGACCTGCTCAAAAAGACCGAGCAATCCCAGCGCGTGCTCGACGAAGCCAGCGAAGGACTGACCTTCGACGTCCTCACCGGCGACGAAAACTCCGAAGAAAACATCTCCATCGAGAAGCTGACCAGCGAAGAAGACATCAGCCCCATCATTCGCCTGGTCGATACCACCATCTTCACCGCTCTCGAACGGCGCGCCTCCGATATTCACATCGAAACCAACGACGATTCGGTCAATGTGAAGTACCGCATCGACGGCGTGCTTCAGGCAGCCATGGCGCCCATTGCCCGCGAGCATCACTCCACCATTCTCTCCCGCATCAAGATCATGAGCGAGCTCGATATCGCCGAACGCCGCGTCCCCCAGGACGGCCGTTTCCGCGTCCGCTACAAAGGCCGCCTGATCGATTTCCGCGTGTCCATCATGCCCACGGTGCACGGTGAAAACGCTGTCCTCCGCGTGCTCGACAAAGAGTCGATGAGCGAGAAATTTCGCAACCTCACGCTCGATGTGGTTGGCTTTGCGGATGCCGATCTCAAGCGCTTCCGGCGCTATATTCGCGAGCCTTATGGAATGGTGCTGGTGACTGGTCCCACCGGCTCCGGCAAAACCACCACCCTTTACGCCGCGCTCAATGAGATCAAGAGCGACGAAGACAAGATCATCACCATCGAGGATCCGGTCGAGTACCAGATTCGCGGCATCACGCAAATCCCAGTCAATGAGAAAAAGGGCCTCACCTTTGCCCGAGGCCTGCGCTCCATCCTGCGCCACGATCCAGACAAAATCCTCGTCGGAGAAATCCGCGACCAGGAGACGGCGCAGATCGCCATCAACTCCGCGCTCACCGGCCATCTTGTATTCACAACCGTCCACGCCAACAACGTGGTCGATGTTCTGGGCCGCTTCCTCAACATGGGCGTCGAAGCCTACAACTTTGTCTCCGCGCTCAATTGCATTTTGGCCCAGCGTCTCGTCCGCACCATCTGTGAACACTGCGCACAGACAATCTACTACGACGACGAAGCGCTCACCCTGAGCGGCCTCAATCCCGCCGAATGGCAGGGCTTCGGCTTCCGCGAAGGCGCGGGCTGCATCGAGTGCGGCGGCACCGGTTACCGTGGACGCACCGCCATCCACGAGCTGCTCGATCTGACCGATCCCATCCGCGAAATCATTCTGGAAAAGAAACCCACCTCCGAAATTCGCAGGCTGGCCCAGAAAGAAGGCATGAGCTTCCTGCGCGAGTCAGCTCTCGACCGCGTCCGCCGCGGCCTGACCACGCTCAAAGAGATCAACAAAGTCACATTCATTGAAGCATCGAGATAAGAGAACAGCCCTTAGCTTTTAGCCCGTAGCTTTTCATGTTTCTAGGAGGTTTTGTATCAGTCCTCCACCGGCGAAACCGATCCACGGGATATGAAACACCGTCGGACGTTCTTTCTCCCGGAGGGAGAAGCGATAATAGCCCAAGACAAGCGCAGCGCAGTCCTGGGTCAGAGTTCAATAGGAGCTTCCGTCCTGTAGGGACGGTGTGAGATCCGTTGAGATGCGTTTTTGATCAGATCAATCATTTGCAGCCTTGGCGAAAAGAAGTTTCTTTTCAGAGCATGACTTCACAGCATTCTGAACAACTCCAACTCGACGTAGATGTGCGAAAGGGCACGACTTAAGTCGTGCCGCAAATGCAGCAAAAAGGACGCGGGCTTTAGCCCCTGGGGAAACAAGCAATTGACTTCAATCCTGAACAAGGCAAAAATCGCGACCCAGCCCGGCGGGCGCCCCCCAGTCGCGGTGGAGCTTGCGCCCGACGGCGTGCTCGCCGCCGCGCTCCCCGGTCCCGGCCAGCCCGCGGTCTACGCCTTCGAGCCGCTCCCGGCCGGCGCACTGATCCCCAACATTGGCGAGCCCAATCTGCGTGCTCCCGAAGTGATCGCGGCGGCCATTCGCACAGCGCTCGGCCAGGTCTCGCCGCGCACCCGCTCCATCGCCGTCATACTCCCCGACACGCTGGTGCGCGTCTTTGTGCTCGACTTCGATTCCCTTCCCTCGAAAGCCGCTGAAGCCATCCCGGTGCTCCGTTTCCGCCTGCGCAAGATGGTGCCCTTCGACGTGGAACACGCGGGCCTGACCTATCAAATCCTCTCCGAATCCAGGAGTGAAACCAAAGTCCTTGCCGCGGTGATTCCCGGCCCCATCCTTACTGAATATGAGGCGGCCGTACGCGCCGCCGGTTACGAACCCGGCGCGGTCCTTTCCTCCAGCCTCGCGGCTCTTGAGGCTATCGACTCCATGGAGTCTGTGCTGGGCGCCAACCTCAGCGCGCTGGCGCTCACCACGTCCATCGCCAATGGGAGTGATCTGCTGCTTTATCGCACCCTCGACCTTCCTGAAGACCCGGAGCTGCGCATGCTTGAAGTGAAGCGGGGCGTTGCCGTAGCCTGCGCCTACTTCGAAGACAAACTAGGCGCGCGCCCCAGCAAGCTTCATTTCTCCGCCAACCGGGGAGCCTGCGCGGGCGGGCCGGAAGAGTTCGCAAGCTGGATCGACGATCCCGAGCTGACGGTTGTTGAGCTGGCGCCGCATCCTGATACCGGCGCAGCCTCGGCCATCGGCAACACGAGCATTGCGGGCGTCGCAGGCGCATTGGCGGGGGTTCGATAACTTGAGAATTACGCTCAATCTCGCCACGCGCCCCTTCGCCGACCTGGGACCGGCCATCAAGAGGCTTCGCATTGCCATGGCGGTAATGGTCGCGCTCGCCATCGCGCTGGGGTTCGGCTTGCGCGCCATTGACCACAAAGCCGAAGCAGCGCGCGCCCGCGACCATTCACTCGACGGTCAGATTGCCGGGGTCACTCAGGAACGCGCCGGTTACCAGGCAATGATGCGCAAGCCGGACAACGCCAAGCTGCTTGATCAGACGATTGCGCTGAACCACATGTTCGACGACAAAAGCTTCTCCTGGACAGTGGCCATGGAAGAACTGGAGACCGTACTGCCGGGACAAGTGATGGTCCAGAATCTGGAACCCATCCGCGCCAAGGACGGCCACATCACTCTGCATCTGCGCGTAGCCGGCCCGCGCAACCTGTCCGTCGAACTGGTGCGCAACCTCGAGCATTCCCGGCACTTCATGCTGCCCAGAATCGTTGGCGAAACATCCGAGGCCCAGGATGCGGGGCCGAACAAGCAGATGGAGCCCGTCAGCGAGTCGAACCGCTTTGACTTCGATCTGCTGGCCGATTACAACCCCGATGTTCCGGTTGAACACAAGGCGAAGAAGTCCGCAAAAACTGAAGATGACCGGGACAAGAAGACAGCAGGCCCACGGAATTCGGCCCCCGGCGCCCACGCCCGCCGAATCCTTCCCGTCCCCGGCGCAGGCTCTGACAAGCAAAAAGCCTCGCCACCGAAACCACAAATTCCCAAGCCCAATCCCGCCGTTCAAAAAGCCCCCGGAGGCCCGCAATGAAGAAGCCGTCGTCCTCCGCACTCTGGCGTGAACGCCTTGCCTCTCCGCTCACCTGGCACTACGTCGGGGCCGGCATTTTGCTGCTTCTCGTGATCGGGCTTTCAGTCCGCGTCGGAATGGACTGGGCCGCCACCAACGGCCGCTCCACCGATGCCCTGGCCGAGAAGCAGATGGAGTTGAAGAGCAAGGAACTCCAGACCGCCCCATTGCGCGGCCTGGACAAGCGTGTGGAAGAGGCGCGGTCGCAAATGCTGGCCTTCTATGACAAGCGCATTCCGCCCAACTACTCCTCGATCTCGGACCGCGTGGGAGAGCTGCAGGTGAAGTCGGGGGTCCGCATGTCTCGGCTGCAGTACACGCAGAACCCGCCCGGCGCCGACCTCACCGAGATTTCGCTCGACGCGGGCATCAGCGGCACCTATCCGCAGATCATGCACTTCATCAACAGCCTGGAGCGCGACCAGACCTTCTTTGTCATTCGCACCATGGCCCTTACCGGCCAACAGGGGGGACTGGTAAATCTCCGCCTGCGCCTGTCAGCCTGGCTGCGCCCGGCGGATGCTGAAGCCAGCGGCTTGCCGCCAACTCCCGATGCGACCGACTCTGGCTCCCAACCGGCCGAAACCAAACCCGCCGCCGCGCCCGCGCCTGTTCGCGCAAAGGAGGGCGAGTAGCCATGGCCCTCAAATTGGGAACGGAAAACAAGCGTCAGGTCTACATTGCCGTTGGCCTCTTTGCGGTAGTCATCATCGGCGGCATTTATGAGATCTCCACCTACTTCGGAGGCTCTTCCACACCACCGCCGAAACCAATCCCGGTGCAAACGGCTGCTACCGCCAACCGTCCTGCCGCGGGAACCAAATCCGCCGGCCAGGGCGCGGAAGCGCAGAAGCTGACCAACGAAGGCCTCGACCCGACCCTGCACTTCGACAAGCTGGCGGAGAGCGAAGCTCAAGAGTACGAGGGCACGGGCAGAAACATCTTCTCCGCCGACTCCGCACCGGTGGTGATCCCACAGCTAATTGGCCCCGCGCGGCCCACGCCCGGCGGGCAGACGGTGGTTGTGCAGAACGGCCCACCTCCTCCGCCCAAACCACCGGCCATCGATCTGAAGTACTTCGGCTACGCGCTGGCCAAAGACAAGTCGATCAAGGCATTCTTCTCGCATGGGGACGACATTTTTGTGGCCAGGGCAGGGGAGATCGTCGATCACCGCTACAAGGTGGGCGCCATCCTCCCCGCCAGCGTCGAAGTAACCGACCTCGGCTACAACAACACGGAGACCCTGAAGTTGACGACGAACTGAGAAAGGCAGCTTTCAGCCATCAGCTCTAAACTGCAGGTGTCGGCCGCATCCGATTTAGGCACTTCCGAATGAAACGCACCCCCAGATCGTCTAATCATCTGGAGAGACAAAGCCCACAGTCAGGAATCCGGAGCTGAATGCTGATAGCTGACGGCTGAAAGCTCCTTCTAATGATGAACAGAACCCCAATCCGCCGCCGTCCCCGCGCCTCCGAACAGGGCTACATGCTGGTTGCGGCCATGTTCCTGCTGTTCATTCTGGTTATCTCCATGGCCGTCGCCGTACCGATCGTCAAAAAGCAGATTCAGCACGACCGCGATGTCGAAACAATGCACCGCGGCAAGCAGTACGCCCGCGCCATCAGGATGTACTACAAAAAGTTCGGCGCCTATCCGCCGAACATGGATGCCCTGGTCAAAACCAACAACCTCCGTTTCCTGCGCAGGAAGTACGCTGACCCCACCGCCGGCAAAGTTGACCCCACCACCGGCAAAGCCGATTGGAAGATCATCCACCTTGGCCAGAATAAGGTTCCGACAGCCTGGGGCTTCTTCGGCCAGCCTCTCAATGGCGCGGGAGGTGCCGCAGGCTGCGGCGTTCCGGGGCTGAGCGGCTCCAGCGGCATCGGCACCAGCGGAGCCGGCTCCAGCGGATTCGGCTCCAGCGGGTTCGGGACAAGCGGAATCGGCTCCAGCGGGACCGGCTCAACCGGCCTCGGCGGCGCCTCGACACCCGGCTGTACCCCCAGCGGATCGACCGATTCCGGCTCGACCAATCCCAACGGCTCAACCGACCCCAACAACCCCAACAGCGGCAACTCAGGGTCCACCACCGGCCCCGGTGGTGCTGCCGGCGCCGACCCCAACGCCCCCGGCGGCACCACCGGACCCGGCGCAGGAACAGGACTGACCGGACAGACCTTTGGCGGCGGCATCATCGGCGTCTCGCCCAACAGCCCCAAACAGTCCATCCTGGTCCTCCATAAGAAGAACCACTACAACCAGTGGGAGTTTGTCTACGACCCGTTGCAGGAACAAATGATGATGCAGGGCGGCAACACCGGGCTTGGCGGCAATGGCGCGGGTGGAAATGGTGTTGGCGGGACGGGCGCCGGTGGCACGGGTGCCGGGACCAACAGTTTCGGTGGCAATGGCAGCGGATCGTCCGGCTCCAGTGGCGGCTCAGGCACCGGAAGCGGCACGCCCCCGACCACGCCGCCGTCCCAGTAGCTGTTACGCAATCCAACGTCGATCGGCGCCTCATTTCTGTGTACAGGCGCTGCCTGTTCCTCGCGCGCATGACGTCACGGACTGTAGACTTGGCCAGACGGTAAAAAGAATGCCCCTCTATGCAAGTGGGCTGAGAAAAATACGCAGTAACCTTCTCCAAATCGAGGCCGGTCAGAAGCCGTTCATCGTAGCGGTGGGCTTCTTTACCCCCGAACAACTCTGCCAAATCAACGCGGCCCGCATCTCAAGCGGCTTTCCCGCACTGCGGCCTGAGATTAAGTTTCACGGCGGCCACCTTTACCGCAGCCGGTGCCTGAAGGATTTCTATACGGTAGATCAGGTCATTGAACAGATTGAGAGCGCTTTTTCGAAGGAATCGGTTGTGGATTCTTCTCGGCCCTCGGTTGTCCTCTATAACCCAACCCCGAGGATGGATCGGGAGGGAAATTTGGTGACTGACAAAGTAGTGTTCGAGTGCACCGGCATGTACCCGTACGCTCTCCTCTATTCGGTTGTGCCAAAGGGAGACGGGAAAAAGAAGCCCACAAAAGCGACAGGGTCACTCGGAGAGCGACCCTGTCGAGAACAAAAGGATGTTTATGCCGGGGTAACGGTGTTCTTTCCCGACCTCAACCCTTCTAGATTCAAACTCTGCGCTCTTTTCGCGAACATGTCAAGCGACAATCGGCCTGGATTTCCACGCCCAACATCAAGTGGCAGGCTTCAACCCAAGCAAATCGAGAACTCTCACCTCTTCATTCCTTCACTCTTTTGCTTCTTCACTCATGCAAAAGGCCCGCACCCCCAAAGGGACGGGCCTCATGCCAGAAAAAATCCGGCTCAAGTGCGTGTGGGACTGCTTAAACGCTGAAGGATGATCCGCAGCCGCAGGTCGACTTCACCTGCGGGTTCTCAAACTTGAAACCGGCCGCTTCCAGCGTTTCGACGTAGTCGACGATGCAGCCGTTGAGGTACATCAGCGAAGTCGCGTCCACAAAAACCTTCAGGTCGTCAAAGCCGAAAACCTTGTCCATCATGCCGCTCTGGTTCTCGAAGGCCATCGAGTACTGGAAGCCGGAACAACCGCCGCCGACGACGCCGATGCGCAATCCCGCCGGAATCGGATCCTGAGTGGCCATGATCTCGCGGACCTTGGCAATTGCCTGAGGTGTCAGGTGAAGGGGTGCCTTCTTTTCGGTTTCCTGTGCGGGTGCTACGGTCGCTGTGGCCATGGTTTCTCCCAAATCGTGAAATGCTTGTTCTCTCTGACTCTACCGCTCTGGGGGCAGGGACACAAGCCCCATTCACGTTTTCGTCTCACGCTTTCATCTCATTCGATGCAACAGAAGCCCTGAAAGTCGCACCCCTCGGCACTCGAAACGCTTCGGGGCCGTCAGGGACAGCTTCAGGACCGGGGGTGAAAAACCGCTTCATCCCACCAAAACGCCTGTGATTTTTGTCACCACAGCGGTATTCATTCGGCGCTATGATGATCAACCGTACGGCCCCTCTACTCACGAGACCGCGATTCCTTCACGGAGCCCGCCGGTACCTGGGACCAGAAAGTAATGAGGAGGTTGAATATGACAGGTTTTGCTCTCGTAATGTGGATCACATGGGGCGCGCTCGTCTTGATCATGCTGGCGCTCAAGATGTACAACGACAGGCTCAGCCGCGATGAGGACGATCAACTTGTTCTGGCTGATTCCTTCGAGCATGTCAAAAACGAGCAGGCCGCGATCTTGGCCAGAGTCAACAAGTTAGCGCCCATTCGGAAGGGTGTTCTGGTCCTGGTTGGAGCCATGACCCTGTTTGTCATCGGCTACTACGCGCTGGACGTAATCAACCAGTTCAAATAGAAATAGCCTCTGAATTCCCGGGCCTCCAAAATGCCGGACCCGGCCGCCAGTGCTCTCGCGAGCGCTGACCGCCGGGCTCTTCCCTCTTCTCAGCTTCACTTCTTCACTTGTCTTTACTACCTCACTTCTTCACTGCATCTCCGCTTCACTTCTTCACTAATTCACTGCTATTCACTCCACTTCCTGCTTGGCGCGATAGCCGTCCCGCGCGATGATGTCGTACTTGAGCTGCTTGTGCTTCTCGTCCTGCATGCGCAGCGGCTGTCCTTCGTCGTCCACCAGTTCCACGCGCAGCTTGCGATAGGATCCGTCTTGCTTGGGGTTGGTGGGGTGGTAGACCAGCTCGTATTTGGCCCGGATGTTCTGATTGATCTCGTTGAAGATGTCGGGCATCTCGCCGCTAAATCGCGGGAAAAAACTCATACCGCCGGTAATCGAGGCAAACGTCCTCATCTCGTTGTCGGCCTGCAGAAAATCCATATCCCGCATCTGGCTCCGCATGCCTCCCCCGCCCTCGGTCATGGCCCGCATAGCCCCGCCGGTTGAGACGGTAAAGATGGTAATGTCGTGCGATTCCCTCACCTTTTTGAGAATCTTGTCCAGCGTCAGCTTTGAGAACGTATCGCGCCCTGAAGCGATCAGAATGATGTACTTGCGGCCCTCAACACGGTCGAGCCGGTCAATCCCCTCGTACAGCGCGTCAAACAGGTTGGTCTCGCTGAACCCGGGAATGCGCAGTGAGTTGATGGCCTCCATCAGTTGCCGCTTGTCCGTGGTAAAGTCGGTCATAATCTGCGTATTCATGTCAAAGGTCATCAGCGCTACATAGTCCTGCGGATGTAGCTGATTCACAAATGTGAAGGCCGAGTTGCGCATGTCATAGATAAATGTGTAGCTGTTGGCGGCAAACTCGCACAGCAGCAGGGCCGTGATCGGCGCCTCCACGCGCTTGAAGCCGATCACCTTCTGTTCCACTCCGTCCTCGTAGACACGGAAATTCGAGGGCTTCAGTCCGGGTACGAACTGGTGTGTCTTCTCCAGCAGCACGCCCACATCCACGTTCACCTCGGGAACCTCGATCCGCAGCGTCGGGATGTTCATGCCCACAGGATTCACGATTTTAGGCGCGGCGGGAGCCGGCGGCGGCGGCGCTTCGTCCCCCATGTCCTTCTTCTTGGGCAGCGCGATCACTCCGGAGTCGCCGCCCGGCCCGCCCGCGTCCGGCGCAGTCTGGTCGGGTTGCGCAGGTTGCTGTGGCTGCCCAGGCTGCGGCTGAGCCGGTGGCTGAGGAGGCGGCGTGCTCTGGCCGTGGATCTGCGTCAGCGAGCCTGCCGCAAGCGCCAGAACAAGCAGAAACAAGCCCGCGGACGCGAAGCCGCGCAATGGGTGTGCGGAGAAACGTGATTGGATCCGATACGGCAAGGACATGACAACCTCTTTGCACAACAGCATACGCTGAGCCTAAAGCTTTCAGCTATCAGCCTTCAGCTCCGAATGCCCAGCAACCAGCTTCAAGCTTTTAGTCGTCCACCGGCTTAGCCGACCCCCGGAGCATGAAACTGCGGGTGCCCCATCCATCGGACGTCTTTGTTTTTGTCCGATGGGTGGGAGACCCCAAAGCCCAACCATCCGCCATCGGGCCTTTCCACCTTCAACCCGTTTCTTTTGGGGCACCACTTCCAAGCCTGCTGAAAAACTCATCTCAACGCATTCCTCTCAAGGCCTTGTATCGGGGCACGACTTGCCGGGGTCCCCAGCGACAGGTCTTCGCCGCTTGGGTGGCTTGAGTCATGCCGCAAGCTATCTAAAATGAGAGAGATGGAGCTTTAGCCCCACACCCTTCTCCATCGTTCGCTCAAAACCAGGCCCTTGCGGGCAATCTGACCTCCCCGCCCCAGCCGGCAGCCTGTACTCTTATAGACGTGAAACCTCGGTTGAAGGAAATCCGGCTGCGCGCTTCCTCGGTTGCCGTGGCCATTGCCTCGGTCCTGCTGATCTTCCCCTGCCCGGCCAACGCACAAACCGCGCCTGCGCCCCCCGGCCCCCCACCCTCCACCGGCGGCATCTTCCCGCTCAGCCAGGTCCGTCGCGGCATGACCGCAACCGCCTGGACCGTCTTTCAGGGTAACAAGCCCGAACCGATGGATGTCGAGATTCTCGGTGTCCTGCGCGGTGCGCGCGGCCCCGGCCAGGACATGATCCTGGCTCAATTGCACGGCGCCCACCCCGAGTACACCGGCGTGGTGGCCGGCATGAGCGGTAGCCCGGTCTATATCGGCAACAAGCTACTCGGAGCGCTCTCCTACCGCATTGGCGAATTCAGCAAAGACCCAATCGCCGGCATCACCCCCATTGAAGACATGCTCCAGGTGCGCAACCTGCCGATCGGAGATCAGGGATCAGAGATCAGGGATCAGGGATCGGAAACCAGGGATCAGGGATCAGGGAACAGGGATCAGAATCTTCAGATGCTGGGTCAGGAAAGCTTCCACGCCATGGAAACCCCTCTGGTGATGAGCGGATTCCGTCCCGAAGCGGTTCGCCTCTGGCAGCAACATCTGGCCGGCACCGGCCTGGAGATGGTCGCGGCTGGCGGCATGGGCGGATCCTCCAAAGCCAATCCAGACGCCAAACCCTCCGCCGCTGCCCTCGCCGGCGTCGTCCCCGGATCGGCCGTCAGCGCACAGCTTGTCCGCGGCGACCTCGAAATCTCCGCCACCTGCACCGTCACCTATATCGATCTCAAGCAGCTCCTCGCCTGCGGCCATCCCCTCCTCCAGGCCGGCCCGGTTTCACTGCCCATGACCGCAACTGAAGTGGTGGCAACGCTGGCGTCGCCGCTCAACGCTTTCAAGATCGTCAACACCGGCGACCCCATCGGGGCATTCACCGAAGACCGCGACTCCGCCATCCGCGGCGTTCTCGGTGCGGAGCCGCACATGATTCCCGTCCACATCACGGTGCATGAATCAGGCGTCGATCGCAAGGTCAACGTGGAGGTTCTCGACCTGCCCTCGCTCACCACCCAGGCCGTCCTCGTCTCGCTCTATGAAGCGCTGCTCGAGAGCAACCAGAGCACTGCGGAAACCAGCTATCACCTCACGGGCAGCGTCCTGCTCGATGGAAACGAGCCGTCGCCGCTCGACCTGTGGGCCTCGGCGGGCGAGGCAAACCCGGCGCCCATGACCATCGCCTTCCAGGCCGCTGAGCGCTTCAACCGCCTTTACTCCAACGGCGCACGGCAGGGCACCGTGCGCCAGATCGATCTGCACGTCGAGGCCATTCCGCAAATTGTGCGCGTGGACCTCGAGACAGCGCGCCTGGTGAGCAATAACATCGTCCACGCCGGCGACACCGTCATGGTTGAGGTCACCGTCCGTCCCTGGCAGCAGCCTGCGCGCAATCTGCGCATCCCGTTCACGCTCCCCGCCCGCCTGGGCGCGGGCAATTTGCGACTTTTGATCTCAGATGCCGGTACGCTGGACCGGACACTGGACCAGCCCCGCTTTTCCGGCCGCCATCCCGACCTGGAAACCGTGCTCGCGCAAGCCCGCCGCCAGCACCCCGCCGACCGCATCTATGTCAGCCTGCTGGTGCCTGAATCCCAGGCCGGCATGGATGGCCAAACGCTTGCCAGCCTGCCTCTTTCCGTGGCCAACGCCCTTGAGCCGCTCCACGCCACGCAAGACGTAAACCTGAATGGCGAGTCAGCGCAAGTGGCCGGCGAAGCGCCCGCCGGAGGGGTCCTCAGCGGATTCCAGGTGCTCAATCTGCTCGTACAGCCGGGCGGCGGTTTAGACTAGCAGTGGCAGGGATAGCCTTTGCCAGACTTCGGCGGGCGGTTTTTTAGGAAAGCCGGCCTCTTGGTAATACTCTATCGAGGACATTAGAACGACCATGGCCAATATCCAGGGACTTGCAGCGCACGCAGCTGGAGCCGAATTGTTGCCGTATCACTATGACCCGGGCAAGCTGGGTCCGCACGAGGTTGAGATCGCCATCACCCACTGCGGCATCTGTCACAGCGATCTTCACCTCATCTCAAACGACTGGGGCATCAGCCAGTACCCCTTCATTCCAGGCCATGAGATTATCGGCTCCGTCGCCGCCGTGGGCGACGCGGTAAGTTCGCTTGCCGTGGGCCAGCGCGTGGGACTCGGCTGGCAATCGAATTCCTGCGGCCAATGCGAGTGGTGCACTCGCGGCATGGAAAACCTGTGCCCCGCCGCGGAAGGCACCTGCGTCCATCGCAACGGAGGATACGCCGACCGCGTTCGCGCCAACTCCCGCTTCGTGTTTCCCATTCCTGAAGCTCTCAAGAGCGAACATGCCGCGCCGCTGCTGTGCGGCGGCATTACGGTCTATAACCCGCTGCGCACGCATGGCGTCAACCCCTCGTCGCGGGTGGGCGTCATCGGCATCGGCGGCCTGGGCCACCTCGCCATCCAGTTCGCCAAAGTATTCGGCGCCGAGGTCACCGCCTTTTCCACGTCGGCCGCCAAGGAGGACGAAGCCCGCGCACTCGGTGCGCACAACTTCGTCAACAGCCGCGAATCCAAGGCGCTGAAAGAAGTAGCGGGAACGCTGGATCTGATCGTCAGCACCGTCAACGCCGACCAGGATTGGGGAGTCTACATCCAGGCCCTGCGCCCCACCGGGACGCTGTGCTTTGTGGGCGTTCCCCCCTCGCCGGTCGCTGTGCACGCGTTTCCGCTCATCTCCGGCCTTCGCTCCATCGGCGGCAGCCCCATCGGCAGCCCATACCGCATCAAGGAGATGCTCGACGTGGCCGCGCGCCACGGCGTCAAAGCCCAAATCGAGGCGTTCCCCATGGCCAAAGCCAATGAGGCCATCGAGAAGGTCAAGAAGAACAAGGTCCGCTACCGCGCCGTCTTGACGAATTAGAGTCCTGGCAAGTGAAGTTAAACAGGGCGCGCGGCGGCCGCGCGCCCTCTACTTTCTGAAAAACTCCTTCTGTAACGTGGATGTGCGAAAGGGCACGACTTCCAGCCTGCCCTGAGCCAAGTCGAAGGGTACCGCAAGCTGCTTCATATGAGAGATGGGACTTTACTGGCTGCGGAAAAACTCCCCAAAACCTAATTCTCACAGGCTTTGTATCAGGGCCTGACTTCAGTCGGGCCGCAAGTTGTTGAAAATGAGAGAGAGGGGCTTTAGCCCCTGCGCCATTTTCCAAAAATGCAACCATAAATCAGACTTTTTCCGCAGCCTGTTTAGCCTCTGCACGATGTCTTTTCGGGACTTGGCCTTCCCCCGCAGCCTCTTCAACCCCTGCGCCTGCGCAACCCTCGACTCAAGATTTCAGGCTCGCGGAAACCTGCGCCAGCAGCTCGGCCGGATGAACCGGCTTCTCCACCACCGCGAACGCGAGCTCTGCCAGCCTGGCCGCGGCCCCCGCATCCGACGCGGCCCGGTCTGCGCCAAGCAGCACGATTTTGCACGCCGGAAGCTTGCTCTTGAGCTCGGCGGCTACCTCGACACCGCTCCTATCCGGCAACGTGGCATCGGCAATCACCAGGTCCGGCGGCACCAGCAGCGCGGTCGCAACCGCGTCGATCCCGTCGTAGACCGCAATCGCGGCATAGCCGCTGTGGTTGAGGATATCGACCAGCGTATCGGCAACCGCAGCATCGCCCTCCACCACCAGCACCATCGGGCGATCCGCGATTGCGCCCGCGAGCGATTCTGCCACGGGGACCTGCTCGATCGGCACGATCGGGAAATACGTCTTCAGACGGCCCGGTGCTTCGTGCACCGGCTCAATAGGACTTGTGTGCATAGGATCCCCGTAGCTCCCGAACCACCGAGCGGCTGATCGGACAAACATAGCAGGTAATGCGCCCGAGTGAGGGTGCATTCGAGTCAATCGGAACCTCTTGCTGCTTGAGCAACACATTGTGCAAAGTGCAAAGCGGCAAATTCGAATCCTTTTTCTGCATGCAGAGTACCGGCATAGGTCTTCTCCCGTTTCGGGTGTGCTTGCTGCAATCCCTGGTGCCTCTCAACCTCGAGAGAAACGATGCCTGGTTCAGGCCTTCGAGAAAATCGGACTGACCCACCGCCTGGAATTACCCTCTATCTGCAACTTAGCAGGCTCCTTTTGCTACGGGGAAACTCTTTCTAATGCGTGTTAAATCTTTTAAATCTGGCACTTGTAGGGCATATCAGGGGACTGGTAAATCTTCCCCGCGCGTGGGCTTGCTCTCCTCCGGATTTTGACAATTTTGAAGGCCGTTTGCATGCCGTCAAAAAACGGCCAGCTTTACTTTACGGCAATTTAAGCGTACGTTAAGCGCACGATTGCTTTTTGAGGACCTGCAACCGTGGGGGGTACAAAAATCATGGCAACCAAGCCGGATTCCGACGCGCCGCCCATGAAGTTCCAGTCCATCCTGCAGCTTGATGTGCCCAAAGGCCGCGACGGCAAACACAAGCGGATTGTGACCCAGTTGTTGAGCGACATCGAACAACTCGTAGCGGGGTCCGCGTTGAAGATTCCGCTCTCCGCGCTGCCCGACACCAAAGAGAACATCCGCTCCGCGCTCAATCGCGCCACCCACCACAGAGGCATGGAGGTGGCCACCTCCAGTGACGCCGAATACCTCTACGTCTGGGTAGTCGAAGCCGAATCCTAGCGCCGGTTTGTGCGAAGGGACTTCACCTCAGTTGTGCCGAAGTAAGTGTGCGAAAGGGCACGACTTTAGTCGTGCCGTAGATGCTACAAAATGAGGCCAGGGCTTTAGCCCCTGAGGGAGCGTGCTCACGACGCCCGTCGACCGCCCCCTATTCCCAATGGCCAATCAACGACAAGCTGGCGGTTCCCGGAGTCTCGGTAATCGACAAGTTGGCGTTCACGTAGTAGTTGTGCATGATCATCGTTACGCGGGTGCCCCCGGCAACCGGCAGACCGACAGTCTTTGAGAGCACGTAGTGATTGTTTGCCGTGACTGCGCCCACCCGGTCTGCGGCAAATCCTGTCAACTGCTCATAGCTTCCAACGGTCGCGTCCAGATACCACTCGGCGGCCGCGGGCAATAGCTGGTCGTAGTCGGCCTCGGCAAAGAGATAGTCGATGACAAACACCCTGCCCGGCGGAATATTGATGCACAGATAGCCCTTGCTGGCCGGCTGCGGATAGGTATCGAATTGCTCGAACTGGTCGTAGCCTGAAAGGCTGCTCTGCGGTGTGAAGCACGAGGCCGCCTGGTCCGCCGGCAACACCAGTTGCGGATCGTTCGACGGCGCGTTGGGGTAGCGCGAATGGTGCGGATGCACGGTCTGGCAGACAAGTGGAGCAACAGCGAGAAGCAGGGCTGGAATCAATAGCCCGATGGCGCGAGCGTTCATGTCGTTCATTCCTGTGGAGCAGAATTTTTGAGAAGAATTCACGCACCAGACGCACAGCAACCTCTCTCCGCTCGCAAATCCGCCAATGCCGCCCCGCTTGCTGAAAAACACCATTCGGGTAGCGCTGTCTCGAAAGTAGCGCGGGTCTCCTGACCCGCTGTACCGCGGACGTCCACGTCCGCACGGGCTTCTCCCCACCTACGCCCAAATTCAGCTACGATCATACCCATGACCTCCGTGCGCATCGACAAATGGATGTGGGCCGCGCGCTTCTTCAAGACCCGAGCGCTCGCTTCGAAGGCCTGTGACCTGGGCCGCATCCACTCCAACGGAATCCAGGCCAAACCCGCCCGCGACGTGCGTGCAGGCGACATGCTGACGGTCCGCAACGACGGCGGCGAGTTTCAGATCGAGGTTCTGCTGTTGAGCGAAATGCGAGGCCCCGCGGCGGTTGCGCAAACCCTCTACCGCGAGACGGAAGCCGGCAAGGAAGCCCGCCTGAAGCTGGCCGCGGAGCGCAAGGCGATGCAGGAGTTCGCCCCGCTCCCCGAGCACCGCCCCTCCAAGCGCGACCGCCGCAGAATCATCCAGTTCCGCACCGGCCGATAAAATCCCACGAGTCTCTCCACCAACCGTCTCTCCGTCAATCCGAATTCTTTGATGGTGCTTTGCCGATAATTAAACTCTTTTAGCGCACAATGTTCTTAAGAAGAGCAAACGCCAAACGGTCAAAAA